>Ga0207421_10000442_pt1 | contig 53404 bp, 46 predicted proteins | sample SodLakKL_010_SED_4_FD_187542 | JGI IMG/M metagenome (GOLD analysis project Ga0207421, IMG submission 187542) | Alkaline sediment microbial communities from Lake Tanatar, Kulunda Steppe, Russia - 8KL_010_SED (SPAdes) (version 2) | ecosystem: Environmental > Aquatic > Non-marine Saline and...
GAGCAAAGTAAAGAGGCAGCCAAAGGTCCTGGAAATCATTCTCACAGCAGTCCAATTTTTCAAAAAAAGCCCAGAAAAATAACTAAAAACTTTACAATTTTTTAAAAAAGAGCTTGCATTATCTAATTAAACTGTGTATAATATAGGAGAATTTAATAAAATTATTTAACTTAAATCTTTAAATTATTAAGTTTTATTATTAATATTAATTATTACGGAGAGAGGAGGGTCAAAAATGATCAAGGGCTATTTAAATCAAATTAAGTTTTTGTTGAGCCAGATAATTATTGCAGATGTAAGCCAGGGGAGTAGAATGCCCAAATCTGCCTTGAGATTATTAAACAGAGTAAGAGCAGCTTTAAAACTAAATAGCCAATCATTTAATATGGCCTATCCTTATCCAGAGCTAATCTTTAGAAACCACTAAATTTCTAAAGTAAAAGCAAGCCAGATAATTGGATACCAGTCAGTAACTGCGGCCATATTAAAAGCCGCGGTATTTTTATTTTTAGATATCGATATATTTATGTCTTAACCCGCGGTGAATTCCGCGGTTTTTTAATTTATGTAAGAAAAGAGGTTTTAAATAATGACTTCAATCAAACTAGCTTTAAAATATATGACAACTAAAAATATTAAATATTTATCAGCTTTTATAGCAGTGGGTCTGGCAGCAATATTAATGCTCCTAAATCCTCTGATCATAAAAGTGACCATTGATTCAGTAATAGGTGATGATCCTCTAAACTTACCAACTTTTATTATGAATATCTTTGGTGATTATCTCAACAGAGAAAGTCTACTGCAGCAACTCTGGCTACCGGCCCTATTGATTTTATTGATAACGATTTTGCGAGGAATCTTTTTATACCTCAAAGGTAAATGGGCTGCAGAAGGGGCAGAGGAATTTGCTAAAAATCTCCGGGATGAGCTCTTTACTCATCTACAATATCTGGATTTCGGCTATCACTTAAGAAAAGATACAGGAGATCTTATTCAGCGCTGTACCTCTGACCTTGATACCATCAGAAGGTTTTTGGCCATCCAGTTAGTTGAGGTTGGTAGAGCTTTCTTTATGTTATCTGTAGTTTTAATCATTATGCTTTCTTTAGATATATATATGACCATTATTTCTTTACTGGTCGTTCCTATAATCTTCATCTTCGCCTATGTTTTTTTCCAAAAAGTCAAGGTGGCCTTTAAGGCCTCAGATGAAGCAGAAGCCCGGCTATCAACGATGATCCAGGAAAATCTTAACGGCGTTCAGGTGGTAAAAGCCTTTGCCAAACAACCTGAGGAAAAAAAGAAATTTGTCCAGCGGAATAATGAGCATAAAGATTTGACCTTCCATTTAATTAAGTTGCTGGCCTATTACTGGTCTCTTTCGGATTTTATCTGCTTTGTACAAATAGGAATTGTTTTAATAGCTGGCTCCTTTAGAGCAGCTTCAGGTCAGTTAACTTTAGGCTCCCTGGTCGTCTTCACAACCTATATTGGCATGTTGCTCTGGCCGGTAAGGCAGACAGGCAGGATTCTCACCGATATGGGTAAAGCAGAGATTGCCTTTACTAGAATAAATGAAATCTTAGCCGAGCCCAAAGAAACCTATAGAGGCCATGGCAGTAAGGGCCAGGGAAAGATATCAGGTCATATTGTTGTTCAGAATTTATCCTATGCCTATGAAGATGAATTGGTTTTGGATGATATCTCCTTTGAGCTCAAACCAGGAGAGAAGCTGGGAATCCTGGGAACAACAGGCTCAGGTAAAAGCACCCTGACCTACATTTTGACCAGATTACTGGATTACCAAAAAGGTTCCATTAAAGTAGATGGTCAGGAATTAAAGGAATATGATAGAGGTTTTATTAGAAATCAAATTGGATTGATTTTACAGGAGCCCTTTCTTTTTGCCAAAACCATTAAAGAAAATATCACGATTGGAGCAAAAGAAAAGGAGAATCTAATAGATTCAGCAGTTGAAGTGGCTCAGCTTGATAAAGTAATTGACGAATTTAGAGACCAGTATCAAACAGCAGTGGGAGAGAAGGGAGTCTCTTTATCTGGAGGGCAAAAGCAGCGGCTGGCAATTGCCAGGACTCTAATAAAGGACACTCCAGTAATAATCTTTGATGACTCCTTAAGTGCTGTCGATACGAAGACTGATTATCTAATCAGAGAGTCTTTAAGCGAAAGGTATGGTGATAAAACGATGATAATTATTTCCCACAGAATAGATACTTTAGCAGATACAGATCAGATATTAGTCATGGACCGGGGTGAAATTGTCCAGCGAGGTAAGCATGAGAAACTGCTGACTGAATCAGGTCTCTATAGTAGAACCTGGAAAATTCAAAGCCAGAGTGAAATTGATTAAATTGTATTGGAGTGAGGAACTTGAAGAATAAGGAAAAGTCCTTTAAGAAAAATATAGATTTGAAATTATGGAAAGAAATATTGTTATATAGCCTTCCCTATAAAAAAATTATAATAGTCTTATCGGCAGTGATGCTCCTGGTTGCCGGCATTGATGCTATCCTGCCCTTGCTGACCAGATATGCCATTGATAACTATATAGTGACAGAAGATTTAACTGGCCTCTATGGCTTTAGCCTGATATATTTGCTGATAATTGTTATCCAGGGTATCAACATTTTTGCCTTAATCTACTTTGCCGGCAAACTGGAGACGGAAATGGCAGCCTCAATCAGGGAGAAGGCCTTTGACAGCCTGCAGGGATTATCGCTTTCCTTTTATAATGAAAGGCCGGCGGGGTGGCTGATTGCCAGGTTAACCTCAGATGTCCACAAGTTATCAAGTATTATATCCTGGGGTATTGTTGATTTTGTCTGGGGTTCGGCAATGATGGTGGCCATAGTATTTATCATGCTGAGGCTAAACTTCAGATTGGCTCTAATCACTTTAATAGTACTGCCAGTTTTGCTGATTATTAGCATCTATTTTCAGCGAAAAATTCTCCGGGAATTTAGACTGGTCAGGAAGATAAACTCAAAGATCACCGGAGCCTTTAATGAAGGGATTATTGGAGCCAGGACCAGTAAGACTTTAGTAATCGAAGAGGATAACTGCGATGAATTTTCCGGGTTAACAGGAAAGATGGCCCGCTCTTCTATCAAAGCAGCCATCTACTCCTCGCTATTTTTGCCCTCTGTGCTGGTTCTCAGCAGTATTGGTACAGGGCTTGCCCTCTGGCAGGGGGGAGAAGCTGTAATACAGGGTGCTATAACTTATGGTACTCTGGTAGCCTTTATCAGCTACACTGTCCAGTTCTTTGAACCAGTCAGAGAGCTGGCCCGGGTTTTTGCAGAGCTACAGTCGGCTCAGGCTGCCGCTGAGAGAATAATCTCCTTGATTAAGACAGAATCAGATATTATTGACAGGGAAGAAGTCAAGGAAAAATATGGTTCAATTTTGCAGCCTAAAAAAGAAAACTGGCCTGAGATTAAGGGCGAGATTGAATTTAAAAAGGTCTATTTTAAATATAATGACCAGGAAGAGGTTTTAAATAACTTCAACTTAAAGGTTGCGCCCGGTCAAAAAATAGCGCTGGTAGGCGAGACTGGTTCTGGCAAAAGTACCATCGTCAATCTCTTGGGTCGCTTCTATGAACCAGTAAGTGGTGAGATTTTAATTGACGGGGTTGAATACAGAAACCATTCCCAGAGCTGGCTGCAGTCAAAGATAGGATATGTTTTACAGGATCCTCATCTATTTAGTGGCTCTATTAAGGAAAATATCCGCTATGGTTTTTCTGAGGCCACCGACAGAGAGATAAAAGAAGCTGCCGATTTAGTGCAGGCCACAGAATTTATCGAGCAATTACCGGCTGGTTTTGCTACTGAAGTCGGTGAGGGAGGAGACCTCCTGTCCACCGGCGAAAAGCAATTAATTTCCTTTGCTCGGGCAATTATCTCAAACCCGGCTATCTTCATTTTAGATGAGGCCACCTCTTCCATAGACACAGAGATGGAGCTGGTAATGCAAAAAGCTATCAATGAAGTTTTGAAAAATCGCACCAGTTTCATAATTGCCCACAGGTTATCAACAATAAAAAATGCAGATAAAATTATAGTCTTAAAACAGGGGGAAATCATTGAATCCGGCAGTCATTATCAACTGCTTGATAGAAAGGGTTATTATTATGCCCTCTATCAAAATCAATTTTATCGGGGAAGAGAGCGACAAAAGCAAAGAATCACCTCTTAAATTATAAGGCAGGGGCAGGAATTAAGCTAGCGATAAATAATATAATAAATAAGAGCAGCTAATTTGAATATTTTTGTCTCCTGCCTTTTACTCTCTGTATTCTCCGTTCCTCTGTTCTATGTGTTCCGCTGTTATCTTATTGCTCAAATAATGCTGTACCCATGATAAAAAACTTTGCAGTACAGTTACACTAATATCTTAAAATTGCAACTAGAAGGTAAATAATATCAATAGCAAAAATTGGAGGAAGTCAATGACAGGCAATAATAATAAACAAAATCAGACTAATTCAAGTCAAGATATTTTTGCTCACTGGAAAAGTGTTCTGAAATTATTAACTTATATTGCTGACTCAACCACGGCCTTTGTGGCTAGATTTAGTGAAGAAATAGAGTTAATGCAGTTAAGCATAGATGATGGCGACAGTCAAATCCAGATAAAGCAGGATGATTTACTCTCTTTATCCCGGACCTTCCGTCAAAAAAATTTGCCAAAGGAGACCGTAGTTGAGATAAATAGCTCTCAAAAGCTGGAAGAATGGCTGGCTGATAAGCAGCTTAAGGGTAATTATAGTTCTTATCTGGCTTTACCTATCTATCATCCTGAAAATAAAATATTTGGCATTATAGGGATAGCCAGCAAGAACGGAGGCAGTTTCCCTGAAAAAACAAAGACTTTACTGCTGGAAATGCAAAAACTTCTAGAACAGCAGCTAAAACATAAGCAGCAGCATGAAAAACTAGAAAACACCAAAAAGATATACCAGACTATCTTTGAAAATGCCCCCATTGGCCTCATGTTAGAAGATGAGCAAGGAAAGATTTTAGAAGTTAACGAAGTTTTATGTCAGTTATCAGGATATAGTAAGGAGGAAATAGAAGGGAGTACCATATTTGATATTTTTGTACTGCCAGAGCATGAAGAATTGGCCCGGGAAAATATAGCCAGAGTTTTAGCAGGAGAGGACTTAAGTTTTGATATTAAAAATTATGATAAAGAAGGTAACCAATATTATACTCATATTAAAGAAACCCGTGTCACTCTACCTGATGGTAGACCAGGGATTATATCGATGAATAATGATATCACCAAAAGAAAGGAATTAAATCAGAAGTTACAGACTGAGAAAGAAAAATTTGCCTCTCTTTTTTCCAATACTCCTGACCCCATAATAGAAATTGATAGTCAGGGGGATATTGTGAATATAAATGACGAGTTTATCAAGAAATTCAAATACCAACCCGGTGAAATTATTGGTGAGAATATAGATGCTGCTCTAAAGCAGTCTGGCAGAAAGAATTCTGTAAATAAATCTCTTACTGCGAAACTTTTGGCTGGAGAAATGCTTAGAAAAGAGGTGCGTCGTTTTGACAGGGAAGGCAACCCCTATAATTTCTTATTAAAAACTGTCCCCATTACTGTAGAAGACGAGGTGGTAGGGGGTTATGCCATTTATTCTGATATTACAGAGCGGAAGAAAAAAGAGCAGGAATTAATATATAAAACCAATCATGATGAGCTAACCGGTTTACATAATCGTTCCTTTTTAATAAAAAAGCTTGAGGAGTTGAATAAAACTTCAGCAGTTCCCCTTAGTATCATCATGATAGATGTAAATGGGTTAAAAATTATCAATGATACCTTTGGACATAGCACCGGGGATAAAGTTTTAAAGACTGTGGCTGAGGTTTTAGAAAATTTGGCTAGAGAGCAAGATTTAGTTGTTCGCTATGGAGGCGATGAGTTTATTATTTTAATGCCTCAGACAGAGATCACCTCTGCTAGAGTAACTGGTGAAAAAATTAGGCAAGAATGTGATAAAAGATCTCAGGATAATATGCCGATATCCCTGGGGATGGGTTTTGCCGTCAAAAACAATCCTCAGGAGGATTTAAATGGCATTATTAAAGAAGCTGATGACCGGATGATGCAGGATAAGATGATAAATAGCAAAAGTCAGAAAAATCGCATTGTTAAGGGACTGTTGGATACCCTGGGAGCAAAAAGTGATGAGACTAAAGAACATGCAGTCAGAATGGAAAAATTGGCCCAAAAACTGGGGAAGAAGATTGGAGTTGCTGAAGCTGATATGAGAAAGCTTTCTTTACTGGCAACCCTGCATGATATCGGGAAGACTTCAATTCCTGAAGAGATTTTAACCAAACCCGGCCGGCCCACTGAGAAGGAGTGGGAGATGTTAAAATCTCATCCCGAGAGAGGCTATAAGATTGCTGCGGCCTCTGAGGAGTTCAGTCTAGTAGCCGAAGAAATTTTATCCCATCATGAACGCTGGGATGGTCAGGGCTATCCCCGTGGACTTAAAGAAGATGAAATCCCCCTCTTAGCCCGGATAATCTCTTTAGTCGATGCCTATGATGTCATGACCAATGGCCGCCCCTATCAAAAAGCTATTAGCAGGGAAGAGGCCTTAACAGAGATAAAAGCCTGTGCTGGCACTCAGTTTGACCCGGAGCTGGCAGTTAATTTTGTTAAACTCTTTGAGAATAATTGCTGTTAATTTGGTTAAACTATTTAAAAATCGCTCTGATTATGATAGACTGATTAGTAACAAATAAATAATTTTTAAATAGCGCCCGTAGCTCAATTGGATAGAGCATCTGACTTCGGATCAGAGGGTTGGGGGTTCGAGTCCTCCCGGGCGCGCCATTATTTTTAAATAGTAAATTATTTTTTTCTCAATTTATTTACAAATTATCCAAAAAAATTGCACAAATTTAAAAAAAGTTTCGACCAGAAAGGAAGTAAAATGAAAACGTTAATACGGGATTTATCTTTTAAGTTCAAGATAATGGCAATAATAATTTTGACAGTTCTTCTATTAACGGCGGGCAGTTTAATAGGATTTAGGGCAACTTTGACAAATTTAATTGTTGAACAGACTTTAGAAAGTGATCTGGAGATGGGGTATGGTATTTTAGACCGGGAATATCCTGGTGATTGGAGTTTGGAAAATGGACAGCTTTATAAGGGCGATGAATTGTTAAATGATAACTTTGAAATGGTTGATTACATAGGCGATCTGACTGGTGGTACAGCGACATTATTTGCTGAAGAAACTCGGGTCTCAACTAATGTCCAATTGGAAACAGGTGAAAGAGCTACTGGAACGGTGGCTGAAGATGCTGTTATTGATAGGGTTCTTGGAGAAGGAGAAAATTTCTATGGTGAAGCTGATGTAGCAGGGACTCCTTCTCAAACAGCTTATACTCCAATCGAAGATGAAGCAGGTAATATTATCGGCATGTGGTATGTAGGTGTCTCACAGGAGTATGTTGATGCCCTTATTGCTGATTCATTTCAGAATATTTTAATCATCTCAGTAATAATTGGTTTATTCCTGCTGATCATTGGTTATATATTTTCTCGAAGAGTTGCAGGCTCTTTAGGTGTGGCGGCAAGTCTGATGGAGAAAGTAGCAGAAGGCAACTTAAAGGTGAAAGCTCCTGAAAAATTAGGGGCTAGACAGGATGAAATTGGCCAATTGATAAATTCACTGCAGAAAATGATAAGCAATTTATCTACAATTGTACGTGGTGTTCAGGATAATTCTGGTTCAGTAGTTGAAGCTTCTAGCCAGTTAAGCGACGCTTCTGATGAAATGGGTCAGAGTTCTGAAGAAATTGCTCGCTCTATTACTACTGTGGCTGAGGAAAGTGGCGATATTAGCAATCAGGTAGTTAACATTCAAAAAATATCTGATGAATTAGAAGATGACGGGGATAATTTAGTAGATAATGTTTCTACTGCTTTAGAGGTGGCCGAAGAATCTGTGGAAATGGCCGAATATGGCAATAATGAAATTAGCAAGGCCATTGATCAGTTGGATATAGTTAATGAAACTGTAGATTTTGCTACAGATTCTATTGAAAAGCTAGGCAAAAGATCAGAGCAAATAGGTGAAATGGTGGAGATGATTGAGGCTATTGCTTCACAGACCAATTTACTGGCCTTAAATGCAGCTATAGAGGCAGCTCGAGCTGGTCAGGAGGGTACTGGATTCGCTGTAGTGGCTGATGAAATCAGAAAACTGGCTGAAGAATCTTCCAAAGCAGCTGGAGATATTACTAGTTTAATTGAAGATATTCAATCTGAAACCCAGGCTACAGTGAACTCGATGGATACCAATATTGAACAGGTTAAAGGACAGATAAAGATTATGAATAAAGCCAGTGATTCTCTGGCTAATATAGTGACTTCTTCTAAGACGAGTCAAGAAAAGATACTGGCAGTTAAGGATTTTGCTGCTAAATTAGAAAATAAAATTAAAAATATAGATAAATCCATTAAAGAAATTAGAGGCTCAGTAGAAGATAATGCAGCCAGTTCGGAAGAGGTTTCTGCTTTAGCAGAAGAGCAAAGTGCTTCGGTAGAGGAAGTGGCCGCCTCTTCAGATGAGTTAGAAGATATGGCTAAACAATTAAATGAACTTGTTGGTAGATTCCAATTGAAAAACGATTAAAGATATCTGACAATATATTCCTTTCAAAACCCCTCAGTGGTTTGCTGAGGGGTTTTTATTTGCTATATACACTAATTATTGTTAAAATTAATACAAAATAAGGTAGAGGGATAAAATAATGAAAATGAATCCTATATTTAAAAAACTTAATCATCACCTAACTTTAACCAACTTAATAAGAGCAGTTCTAATAGTAAGCGCCTTTGTATATGTGATGTATGGCATATATTTTAGAACATCTTCTCAGGGGCTAACTGATCTTTTTCCTAATTATCAAAGGTTTGTTGCTGCTTTTTTACTATTAAGTATTTTTGCTGGTTCTTTCTGGAGTGAATATGTAAAAAATAATTTAATATCCTTTTGCATATACTTCTCCACCTTTGCCTCACTACAGATGATTTTATTCTTGCACCAGACTAATTATCCTGCCCAGCATGCAAATGCTATGGTGGTAGTGGCTATCTTAATTAACCTTTTTTATACTAATATAAAGCCACTTATTATTCATAATATTATTTTTCTAACTGCAATTTATTTTTCTGTTTTAACTGCAGCTCAAACAGAGGTTCACAGATATCACTATTTAATTATAATTACCAGTGTTGTGTTAATATCTTTCGTCTTGGCTACAATTAATCACAGGCAAGGAAAGAAAATAAAAGAGCAGAAAGATAAATATAGGGAACTTGTGGATAATACTCCTGATTTCATTTATAGCTTAGATAAGAGAGGTCAACTTTTAGCTGTCAATAATAGTTTTGCTGAAGCTCTATTGATGAAAAAGGAAGACATATTGGGAAAGAAGCTTTCGGAGCTAGACTTAAATAATGATTATCTGCAAGAATATGAGAAAAACCTTAATATAGTTTTAACCAAAAAAGAAAAGGTCAAAACTGAAATTAACCATGCTCTCCTGGATAACCAGAAAAGTTTCTATGAAATAGAGCTTATTCCCATTTTGGATAATAATAATGAAATAGTAAAAGTTAGAGGTATGAATCGAGAAATAACCCAAAGAAAAGAAGCAGAAGAGAAAATCAAATATAAAAGTTATCACGATGAATTAACAGACCTGTATAATAGGAGCTTTTTTGTAGAAGAATTGAACAGGCTTGATACTGAAAGACAACTTCCATTAAGCATTATTATTGGTGATGTCAATGCTCTTAAGCTGGTCAATGATGCTTTTGGTCATGATAAAGGAGACGAATATTTAACTACTATTGCAAAAATAATTAAAAAGTGTTGCCGAACTGAAGATATTATTGCTCGCTGGGGAGGAGATGAGTTTGTAATTTTGTTGCCCCAGACAAAGAAAAGTGTAGCTAAAGAAATAGCGCAAAGAATTAAATCCAGTGTAGCAGAGGCTGATTTTGAGCCTGTAGTTCCCAGCATTGCTCTGGGTCATGCCACTAAAAACAGAAAAGATGAGGATGTAAAAATAATACTCCAGAAGGCAGAAGATTTAATGTATCAAAATAAGTTAAGGGAAAGCGATGTAAAACATGAAGCTATTATAAATTCCTTGATAAATACTCTTCAGGAATCATCCCCTGAAAATCATGAACACTGTCAGCGTCTTATTGGTTTAGCAAAAAAATTAGGTAAAAAGCTCAATTTATCAGAAAAAGAATTGGCTGATTTAAAATTATTAGCCGAAATGCATGACATAGGCAAAGTAGCTATTCCAGGTGAAATAATTGAAAAAGAAAAAGAATTAAGCAATGAAGAAAGAAAAATATTGAAACAACACACTAAAAAGGGGTATCAACTTATTAAATCTATTCCTTATTTTAGTAAAATAGCTAAAGGTATTTTGCATCATCATGAAAACTGGGATGGAACAGGTTACCCCCATCAACTTAAAGGGGAAGAAATACCATATTTAGCTAGGATTATAAAAGTTATTAATGAATATGACAAGTTGACTCATTACCATCCTCATGTAGAAAGAGTTTCTCAACAAGAAGCTATTAACAAACTTAAAATTGGTGCAGGTAAAGAGTTTGATCCTTATATTGTGGAAACATTTATTCAGGAAGTATTATAGTTAATTCTTTATTTAGTTTTCTAATAAGCAAGTATAAAGGATGTAATTATCAGATAACCTTAATCAAAGGCAAAGTTCTTTAAGGAGGAGAAAACATGGCCAATATTTTAGTAGTAGATGATGTAGGTATAATCCGCTATAAAGTGGAGAGTATTTTAAGTAAAGCAGGGTTTAATGTTTTTTTGACGAATAATATAAATACAGTAAAGAATAATAGCTTTTCCCAGGATGTTGATTTAGAGGATATTGATTTAGCACTTTTAGACATCTACTTACCGGATGGAAATGGTCTTGATTTACTGGCCTATTTATCTGAATATTATATAAATATTTCCGTGATAATGATGAGTGTGGAAAGCAAAAAACCCATTGTAAAAAAAGCAGTTAATCTGGGAGCAAAAGAATATATTAATAAACCTTTTGATGCTAAAACACTGCTGAATAAGGTCTATTCTTTATTATCTGATGATAAGTCTGGGAATAAGGAAAAAGCTATCTCCAGGCAGACTTCCGAAAATGATATAAATTCTTTTAAAACTGATCTTTCTTTAGAAATAAATCGAGCTTTAAGATCTGAAAATCCTTTTTCTTTAGTTAAAATGGAAATTAAAGAACTTGATCACAAACAATTAATTAGCTTTAAAGAAACTATAACCAGCAAAATTAGAAATATTGATCAGGTATATTTAACCAAACACAGTGAATACACATTTCTGTTACCACTAACCAATGCAAACGGGTGTGAAACTTTCATTAAAAAAATCACAGAGGAGCTCAAACAAAACTTCTCACCAGAAAAAAACAATATCCTTACTGAGAAAATAACTTTTCCAGACATAATTTTAAATCAACAAAAAGAACCATTAGACCTTGAGAAACAACAGAAATATCATAAAATTTTATTAGAAAAACTAGCTTTTTCATGATTGGTATATTTTAATATTGCTTTAACCTGGAGGTGAACTTATGAATGATGAAGAAGATTGTAATAATGAAATTTCTTATCAGTCTTTTATTAATGCTCTGCCCTACAGTGCTGCTATTTTAGATGATAAGGGAGTAATCATTGATGTCAATGAAAAGTGGAAGGAATTTGGCAGGCAGAACAATTTAGCAATGACAAATAATGGTATAGGAATTAATTATATTAGAGTAGCTGAGCAGGCAGCAGGAGAAGAAGCCAGCGGATCCACAGAAGCTGCCACTGGAATAAAAGAAATAATTTCCGGCCAGCGAGACATTTTTACTTTAGAATTTCCCTGTCATTCAGATGAAGAAAAACGCTGGTTTGCAATGAAAGTTAAGCCCCTTAATGAGGGTGCTTTAGTTTTACATGAAAATATAACAGAAAGAAAGATAGAAAAACTATGGAATAAAGCCCTTTTTAAGAACAGCAATTCAGCTATAGCCAGATTAGATAGTGAGCATAAAGTTTTAAATATAAATAATAAATTTGCGGAAAAATTTGGCTGGTCTTTAAAGAATATAAAAGGAAAGAACCTGGATAAAGTCCTGGAAAGAAAAAATCCTGAAAGTATAGATAAAAATCTGACTAAACAGGTAATGGAAGGCCAGAGGGTTAAAAAAGAGGGTACCAGATATACCAATAAAGGAGAAGCAAGAGAATTTTTAATTAAAGGTATACCAGTAAATTTAGAAGATGATGTCCAGGGAATATATGCTATTTATGATGATATCACAGAGATTAAAGAGAAAGAAGAAATATTGGACTCAATATTCAGCTCTTCTTTAGACCTTTATTACTTTATTGCAGAACCTACTGAAGATAACCAGGATGCTATCATTAAAGATATCAGCCCCGGGGCTTTACAGGTCTTTGGTTATGATAATGATAAAATATCAAAAAAAGATATAATTGGAAAACCAATCTCCCTATTCCAAACCTCTCAAATGGCTGAAAAAAACCCCGAAATGCATCAAGCAGTAAAAAACGGCAATACAATTACAGTTAAAAATAAAATGATTGGCCCTGATGATAATGAATTCACCGTATTATCCTTTGTCTCACCCTTTAAAACAGGAGATAATAACAAGGTAATATCAGTTTCACTTAATATCAGTGAAGTAGAGGAAACCAGAAAAAATTTGGCAGCTACATTAGACTCAATTGGAGACGCCGTTATTACCACTGATAAAGATGGCATAATAAATCGGATGAATCCAGTGGCTGAACAATTAACAGGTTATTCCTTTAAAGAGGCCCAAAATAAACCCCTGGCTGAAATATTTAACATTATCAATGCAAATACCAGAGAGAAAGTGCAAAATCCAGTGGATGAAGTACTAAAAAAAGAGAAAAAAATAGGTCTGGCCAATCATGCTGTCTTAATTTCAAGGAATGGTCAGGAGTATCATATAGCCGATTCTGCTGCTCCCATAAAAGATGCTGAAGAAGATCTGATGGGGGTTGTTTTAATTTTTAGGGATATTAGTGAAAAATACAAAATGAGAGAAAAAATCGCGGAAAGTGAAAAACGCTTTCAAAAAATGCTGGAAGTTATTCCCGATATGATCTCCATCCAGGATAAAGATATGAATATTATTTATAGTAACTGGAAAGAAATCGCTGATGTTCCAGAACACAAAAGGCAATTGCATACCAAATGCTATAAAACCTACCGGGGTTATGAGGAGATTTGCCCTGATTGCCAGGCTATTTCTGTCCTGGAAAATAACCAGCCTTTGCAGAAGGAAATTAAACTTTCCAATGGTGGCTGGTATGATTTAAGGGCGATTCCCATCCAGGAAGACAGCCAGGGTAATGTAGAGCTCTTTGTAGAATGGATTAGAGATATCACCGAGATAAAAGAAAGGGAAGAGAGAATTCGTTATATTTCCTATCATGACAGTTTGACTGATCTTTACAACCGTAATTATATGGAAGAAGCGATTAAAAAAATTGACTCCCGGGATAAATTGCCTGTTGGTGTTATCATGGTTGATATTAATGGTCTTAAGGTTATTAATGAGGCCTATGGGCATGAAAAAGGAGATGAAATATTAACTAAGACAGCTGATATATTGACTTCTTCTATCCGAAATAAAGATATTTTAGCCCGCTGGGCAGGAGATGAGTTTATTATATTGCTGCCACAAACAAAAGAAAAACAAACTAAAGAAGTCATAAACTGCATTAAAAATAAGGTCAATGAGACCCAGATTGAGGATATTCCTTTATCCTTTGGAATTGGAGCTGCCTTAAAAAGAAATCGCCGGCAAAACATTTATGAAGTTATCCATCAGGCAGAGGATAGAGTATATAAAGATAAACTGACTCAGAGCAGGAGCACCAAAAACAAATTGGTCAAAAGCATGTTAAGTACTCTGGGAGCTAAAAGTGATGAAACAAAGGAACATTCAATGCGAATGGCTAAATATAGCATGCAACTGGGAGAAAAAATTAATCTTAGTACTGATCAACTAAATAATTTAACCTTACTGGCTACCTTACATGATATAGGTAAGGTTAATATAGCTGAAGAAGTATTAAACAAGGCAGAAAAATTAACCGATGAAGAATGGGAAAAGATAAAAGAACATCCGGAGAAAGGATATCTGATCGCTTCATCGATTGAAGAATTTGCTCCAATAGCAGAACCTATACTGGCCCATCATGAATACTGGAATGGAGATGGTTACCCTCAGGGTTTAGAAGGTGAGGAAATACCTCTTTTAGCCCGGATTATTAGCATTGTCGATGCCTTTGATGTAATGACTAATGGTCGCCCTTATCAGAAGGCCAAAACCCGGAAAGAAGCCCTGCAGGAAATAAAAGATTGTGCTGGCAGTCAGTTTGATCCGAAACTGGCAGCAAAATTTGTGGAGGTAATTCAAGAATCAGATAGTTAAACCCTACCTTCTTAAGTTTGCACCTTGCTATTCTACCGAAAATTACTTGCATTAATTTAGGCCAATGCTTAAAATAAAGGTACAAGCAAAGTCTTTTTATGGGAGGAGGGATTATTATTAATGATTTTGCCAGTAACAGTGAAGAATTTGCTTCCCAATCTATTTTTTCTTCTTTGCCTGGAGGGGCATTGCTCCTTGATAAAAATTTGGAAATTAAGTTAACCAATAAGAAGTGGAAGGAAAAAATGGCGGAACTGAAACCGGCTTTTACTTCTGCTGGCGAGAATAAAAAATTTTCCAAATTTCTTGTGCAAATTGGCTGTTTTTCTGAAACTGTCAAAAATGTAAAAAAGAAATTAATCAGCATTATTGAGCAGAGAGAGCAGGAATTAAAGGAAGCAGTAGCTTTTCCAGCAGGGAATAAAACCAAAATCTTTGAGTTTACATTTAGCAAATATAAAGATGGAGTATTGATATTGACAGAAGACATAACAGTTCAAGCAGAAAGAAAAAAAGAATTTGAGATGTTAAAATTTTCTGTAGATAATGCTGATATAATGGTTATGAGGGTAACTCCTGCCGGAGAGATTTTATATGCTAATGAGCAGTTGAGCAAAAAGCTGAATTATCCTCCAGAAGAAATGGTTGGTTTAAATGTTAGAAAAATTTTGGCCGAAGATGAATTTATTGATCGGCAAAAATTCTGGCATAAAATAAAAGAGAATAACTCTATCTCCTACGAAAGAAAATTTGTGAGTAAAGAGGGACGAGTTTTTTCTGTCAGCATTGTAAGCCAATTCTTTGAGTATGGAGAAGAAGAGTATGAATTTGTTTTTGCTCAGGATATAACGGCTCAAAAAGAGATGGAAGAGGAGCTAAGAGTACGAGAACAACAGTACCGCAAGATATTTAACACTGCTCCAGTAGGTATGGAGGTAAAAGATTCTAAAGGGATAATAATTGATGTTAATGATAGGTTATGTGAATTAACTGGTTATGATAAAGAAGAACTGGTGGGGGAAAGCCTCTTTGATATTATTGTCCCGAAAGAATTTGAGGATAAGGCCCGGGAGGATTTCAACAAAATTTTGGCCGGTGAAAATTTAGAACAGCTATTACCTTCCAGGAAAAAATCAGGTGAATATTATTTTGTTAATTTAAAAGACACCAGGATTCAATTGCCCGGGGGTGAGTACGGGATTATAAGTATGAGACTGGATGTAACTGATAGATTAGAGGCGGAAAAGGAGCTGAGGGAAGAGAAGGAAAGATTTCGCTCTTTAGCAGAGACAAGCCCCTTTGGTCTCTGTGTTTACAGGGATAAATTCATTTACGTGAACCAGGCTTTAGTGGAGATGACTGGTTATTCAAAGGAAGAAATTTTAGCCATGAATTTTTGGGAGCTGGTGGCGCCGGAACATCAGGCTTTGGTGAAAAAAAGAGGTTATGCCAGGTTGAAAGGTAAGAAGCCAATCTCTAATTATGAATTTAAATTGCAGCGCAAAGACGGGAAAAAGTTCTGGATATTATTTTCCGGTACTAGAATTGATTATAGGGGGGGACCTGCCGGTCTCGGTACAGTAATAAATATCTCTGAGCGGAAAAAGGCGGAGGACAAGTTAAGATATTTGAGCTACCATGATAGTCTGACTTCTCTTTATAACCGTACTTTTGTGGAAGAAGAGATGGTACGGCTTAACACAGAAAGGCAGCATCCCCTGAGCATTATTTATTGTGATGTAAATGGCCTTAAGATTGTCAATGATACCTATGGTCATAAAACCGGGGATGAATTATTGGAGGAAGTTGCCAGGATCTTAAATAGCGCTATCAGGGATGAAGATCTTCTAGCTCGCTGGGCTGGCGATGAATTTGTGATCTTACTGCCCCAGACTGATTCTGCTCTGGCCCAAAAAATAGCCAATCGAATAGAAGAAGCCTGTCAAAGAGCAAACTTCAAAGATATCCCCATTAGCCTTGGAATTGGTATAGCTACTAAAAAAACTGTAGAAGAAAAATTCCAGGAGGTTTTAAGTAGAGCCGATAAGAAGATGTACGAGAATAAACTCACCAAAGCCAATAGTGCTGAAAATAAACTGGTACAAAATATGATGAATACTCTAGGGGCTAAAAGTGCTGAGACAAAAGAACATGCGATGAGAATGACTCATTTAGCTCATCAATTAGGTGATAAAATAAATCTTTCTAATGAGCAGTTAAATAAACTATCTCTCCTGGCAACTCTCCATGATATTGGTAAAACTACTATTTCAGAGAAAATTTTGACGAAGCCAGGAGACTTATCGGAGGAAGAGTGGCAGATAATAAAGGAACATCCTGAGAGAGGATATAAAATAGCTTCAGCCACAGAAGAATTTGCTCCAATAGCCAAAGCTATTTTACATCACCATGAAAAATGGGACGGTTCAGGTTACCCCGCCGGATTAAAGGGTCGAGAAATACCGCTTTTATCTCGAATTATTGCTATAGTGGATGCCTTTGATGTTATGACCTCCGGCCGGCCCTATAAAAAACCCATGAGTGAAGAAGAAGCCCTGCAGGAAATAGAAGTATGCTCGGGTGATCAGTTTGATCCTGAATTAGCTGAGGAATTTGTAGAGATGATAGTTGGCCAAAAATCAAAAAATATTTCCCTGGATGTAAATTAATTAGATAAATTATTTCTGGGAGGGAGTTAAAATGTACGGTGATCTAAGACTATCTCAAGTCCTGGTGGTTTTATTATTGGCAATGATATTAACTTTAGGCTCGCAGGCAGAGGTCTTAGCAGAAGATATGGAGGAACCAGAAGAATCTGACTACATTTCAGAGTTTTTTGCCGACCGTGATGTTGAAGTATCAACGAAGTTAAATCAAGCTATTAGGGATGCCGTTGAAGATGAAGTATTAAAATCCAGTGAGCTGGCTAAGATGGTGCAGGATCTCTATGTCTCTTATCAACTGGGAATGACAGTAGAAGAAGCTGATTTAATTGCCAGGGCTATTCCTCACTGGGAAAGAATGGATCTTTCTCTTCTGGCAGCTGCCTTTGGCGAAATAGCTGAAGAAGAGGAAGACTTCTTTCGCGATGCTTTAAAACAGATTTTAACAGAAGCGGAAAAAAAGTTGGAAGAAGCCAGTGAATTAGAGGAAGAGAACCAAACATAGACGGGGCTGGCAAACTAGCAGTAAAATATTTAACACCCATACTCCAAGAACTAAAGGTTCAACTTGGTTCTTGGATTTTTTATTTTAGTTATTTTCCTGATTACTTATTTTCTTGATGAACTTTTAGAGTTATTGACTGAAAATTAAAGCAATCCTAGAACAAAGTCGTACAATTAACCTTGCAAAGAAATGGCTTGAATTTTTTCCAAAAAAATATTGAATTATTAACTGGTTTATGATAAATTAAAATTAATTATTACTTAAAAAGTACTAAAATTATTCTTTTTTTAATGCATAAAGTTAAATATTGATGAAAAATTAATTGAAGATTATACTTTCAAAATACTTAAGAGCCTGAAAAATTACTTATAAACTGCATATAAATAGATTTTTTAAACTTAGGACAAATGTAATATTTTTTAATTTTTAAAAAACAAATATTTTGCAATGGAGGTAGGTATTATGACAGAGAAAAAAACCAAGATTAAGAATTTTGAGTTTTCTGATTTAATTACCGGTTATGTGCAAAAGTTTGTTCCAGCAGAAGGGTTTTTTGAACTGAAGACCACTGATGGCCGTCTTTATTCTATCAAGTTTGGTGATAATATTTATGCTCGCATGTTGCGGAACTTAGATGAGCCCTACATGGATTCCACTCAGCAGTTGGAAGACTTATTGCAGCCTGGGCAACTGGTCTTTGTTTATGGCATATTTTATCCCGACCAAGAAGAAGAGTATACCTTTGAGGCTCAGGTTATTGACTTTCCTGGTAAGAATCCGGAAAAATATCGTTTTGAGGAAGCAGATTGGTGGATAAAGCAGGCCGATGAGATTGCCAATTTTTTTGTGCAAGCTCAATTCGGTGCTGAAAAAGAGATTGATTATGAAGAATACCGGACAGCTTTAGCTTTGACAGGGGCCCGTCGCGGTGAGTATCGTCAGGAGACAGATACTATATCTCGCCTGGTTTTTGGTTTTGCTTCAGCTTTTATGTTAACGGGCAAAGATATTTACTTAGAGGCAGCAGAAAAAGGAACTAAATATCTGCAGGAACACATGAAATTTTACGATGTTGATGAAAATATTGTTTATTGGTATCACGGTATCGATGTTACTGATAACCAGGAGCATAAAGTTTTTGCTTCTGAATTTGGTGATGATTATGACGCTATTCCCATGTACGAACAGATTTATGCTCTAGCTGGCCCTACTCAGACCTATCGTATCACCGGTGATCACTCTATCATTAGAGATATAGAGTTGACATTAGATCTTTTTGAAAAATTTTATCATGACGATGAAGAAGGAGGTTACTTTTCCCATATTGATCCGATTATGCTAGATCCCCGCAGTGAGAGCTTAGGTCCTAACCAGGCCCGTAAAAATTGGAATTCTGTTGGCGATCATGCCCCGGCTTACCTTATAAATCTTTGTCTGGCCACAGGGGAAGAAAAATATTTTGACTTTTTAGAGTATACTGCTGATACAATTGTAGAACATTTCCCGGATTATGAGAATAGCCCCTTTGTCCAGGAGAAATTTCACGCTGACTGGAGCCATGATTATAATTGGGGCTGGCAGCAAAACCGAGGAGTGGTGGGGCATAATTTAAAGATTGCCTGGAACTTGATGAGAATTAATAGCTATATACCTAAAGATGAATATGTAGAATTTTCTCGTAAGATTGCTGAAACCATGCCGGAGGTAGGCCTCGATAAGCAGCGTGGTGGCTGGTATGACGTGATGGAAAGAAATTTAGCAGAGGGAGAGAACTTCCACCGTTTTGCCTGGCATGATAGAAAAGCCTGGTGGCAACAGGAGCAGGGCATTTTAGCTTATCAGATTCTTTATGGCACCTTAGGTGAGGAAGAATATCTACGCTTGGCTCGAGAATCAGCGGCTTTTTATAATAATTTCTTCCTGGACCATGACGATGGAGGAGTTTATTTTAATGTGCTTAATAATGGGATACCCTATCTTCTAGGCACAGAAAGATTGAAGGGAAGTCACTCGATGAGTGGCTATCATTCTATTGAGTTAGCTTATTTAGCCGCGATTTATACCAATCTCCTTAATACCGGCAAGCCTTTAGATCTTTATTTCAAACCCAAAGTCGGCGGTTTTAAAGATAATATTTTACGAGTTAAACCCGATATCTTACCAGCAGGTAAAGTGGAAATCACCGAAGTACAGGTTGATGATAAAGAGTGGCAGAGATATAATCCCCAGGAGTTAACAGTAGAAATACCACCAGTTGATTATCGTCCTAAAATAAGGGTCAGATTGGCACCTGTCACAGACTAGATTTGCAACTAAATCAAAGAAGGTAGGTAAGATTATGGAAATAATTTCTGAAGAACAGCAAAATATAAAGGTTATGAAATTAATCGGTGATCTGGATAACAGCACTGCTGACCAGGCCAGGAGCGGTATAATGGCAGAAATCACTGCTAACACTCAAATGGTGTTAGACATGGCAAAATGTCAGTACGTTTCTAGTGCTGGGCTAAGAGTATTGATGATTGTTGCCAAAAAAATCAAGGCAGTTGGAGGACAGGCAGTACTGGCCAATATGGTAGAAGAAGTAGAGGATGTAATGGAAATGACCGGTTTTGGACATATGCTAGAAAGTTTTTCCTCTACAGGTGAAGCTATTGCTTATCTTAAGGAGGAGGGGGGAGAGTAAAGCATGGAAAGAGTTGATACCTATCCTACTCATGAACATCAGGGGATTAAATTTCGCCGTGGCCAACCTCTACCCTTTGGAGCTTCCATTGTACCAGGAGGAGTTAATTTTTCCGTCTTTTCTAAACATGCCACTGATTGCGTACTGGTGCTCTTTAATAGACATGAAGATGAACCCTTTGCGGAGATTCCTTTTCCCGATGAATTCAGAATCGGCAATGTTTTTACTATGATAGTCTTCGATCTTGACTATGAAAATTTAGAGTATGGTTATAAAATGGATGGCCCTTATGAACCAGAAGAAGGTCATCGTTTTGATTCCCAAAAAATCCTCCTGGACCCCTACGCTAAAGCGGTATCGGGACGAGAAATCTGGGGAGAATTGCCGGATTGGAATAAACCTTTTCAGCATCGCTCCAGAGTTATTTTTGATGATTTTGACTGGGAAGGCGATAAACCATTGGAAAAGAACATGGAAGATTTAATTATCTATGAAGCCCATGTTCGAAGTCTGACTCGCCACGAGTCAGCAGAGGTAAAATACCCCGGCACTTTTGCTGCCATCAGAGAAAAGATTCCCTACCTTAAAGAATTAGGGATTAATTGTTTAGAATTATTGCCAGTTTTTGAATTTGATGAATTTGAAAACTCCAGAATCAATGAGGATACTGGGGAGAGACTATATAATTATTGGGGCTACAGTGCAGTAAACTTTTTTGCCCCTAAAGCAGGCTTTGCTGCTACCGGTCAATTTGGTATGGAAGTCGATGAATTAAAAAACCTGGTCAAGGAACTGCATAAAAATGACATTGAAGTGATTTTAGATGTGGTCTTTAACCATACCGCTGAAGGTAATGAAAAAGGCCCCTATATCTCCTATCGTGGTGTCGACAACAAGACCTACTATCTTCTGACCCCAGAAGGGTATTATTATAATTTTAGTGGCTGTGGTAATACTCTTAATTGTAATAATCCTGTGGTTAGAAATATGATCCTGGACTGTCTGAGATATTGGGCCTCTGAATATCATATCGATGGATTTAGATTTGACCTGGCTTCAATTTTAGCCAGAGATCAAGAGGGAAGACCAATGGCTAACCCGCCTCTGCTGGAAACTCTAGCTCATGACCCTATATTAGGTAAATGCAAGTTAATAGCAGAGGCCTGGGATGCTGGTGGATTATATCAGGTTGGCTCCTTTCCAGACTGGGGACGCTGGGCAGAATGGAATGGCGAATACCGGGATGATGTAAGAAGTTTTATTAAAGGAGAAGGTGAAGTGGTGGGGTCTATAACCCAAAGAATCCAGGGCTCGCCAGATCTTTATGCCCAAAGAGGTCCAACGGCTTCTATTAATTTTGTTACCTGCCATGATGGTTTTACCTTGAATGATCTAGTCTCTTATAATGACAAACATAATGAAGCCAATGGCGAAAATAACCGCGATGGAACTGACAATAATAATAGCTGGAATTGTGGGGTGGAAGGCCCAACCAACGACCCTGCTATTAAGCATCTGCGCAAAAAACAGATGAAAAATGCCCTTACAATCCTGTTGCTCAGTCGAGGTGTGCCCATGTTTTTAGCCGGAGATGAATTTGCCAATACTCAATATGGCAATAACAATGCTTACTGTCAGGATAATGAAATTTCCTGGTTGGACTGGAATCTGCTAGAGGAAAATAAGGGGCTTTTTCGCTATTGCAAAAATCTCCTTAGTTTCAGAAAAAATCATCCAGTTTTAACTTCGGACTCTTTTACTTCCGGCACTAATGCCACTGGTTATCCAGAGATTTCTTTTCATGGTTTAGAACCCTGGCAGGCTGATTTTAGCTGTAATTTAACTTTAGGAGTTTTGTTTGCTGCTCCAGCAGAGAAATATCAACTATCAGCCGATGAATTTATTTATCTGGCCTTAAATATGCACTGGGAAGGACATGATTTTTACTTGCCAGAAATACCTCTAGATCATAATTGGCAGGTAGTGGCCAATACAGAACTAGCAACTCCAGAAGACATCTGGCCAGCAGGAGAAGAAAAGAAACTAGAAAACCAGGATCAGATTTATTTGAGTCCTCGTTCGGCAGTAATTCTTTTAGGTAGCAAATAAAATTATGCAAAAATAGCTAGAGGAAGGTGATAGTTAATGGAGGCTAAATTGGAGTATAATATAAAGGAAAATCAGGGAGAAGTGGAAATTGAATTGGCAGGTTCTTTAGATGCTACTAATGCTAGCAAACTACTTGAGGAGTTGAAAAAGCTGCAGGATAAAGATATTAAGAGCATTATCTTTTCAGTGGCTGATCTTGAATACATCGCCAGCGCCGGACTGCGAGTAATTATTTTCACCAAGCAGAAAATAGGCCGAGATGCTAGCATGAAGCTAATTTCTCCCCAGGATGAGGTTAAAGATGTAATTAGAATGAGTGGGCTAGATAATTTTCTTGAAATTGAAGAATAAGAAAATACAAGCCGATCAGGCACTAAAGGATGATTAAAGATGGCCAAAGTAAAGTTTATAGCTCAACAGGAAAACCTTGCTGAGATGCTGGAATTTGTCTTGCAGGGGATAAAGGAGATAAACCCTGAAAATGAAGGCAAATTATTGAGCAAAGTAAGACTGGCCTGTGAAGAGGCATTAGTAAATATAATTAATTATGCCTATGAGGATGGAGAGGGTGAGGTGGAAATAGAGTATAATTATAGTAAAAAAGAGAATCTTTTTATAATAAAGCTTATAGACCAGGGAATTCCCTTTAATCCCTTAGCCAAAGAAGACCCTGATATTGACCTGCCGATGGAGGATAGGGAAATTGGAGGATTGGGAATTTTGATGATAAAAAATTCCATGGATGAAGTTGTTTACCGGAGAGAAGAAGGGAAAAATATTTTGCAATTGAGCAAGAAAATTGCTCCGGACCAAAACACAAATCTGGAGGGGAAGAGCAATTAAGCAGGCTAAGCAGTCAATTATGGATAAATTCAATATAACTGACAGAAAAAACTGGCAGCATCAGATCTTATTTTTGTCCTATCTCTTATCACTTGTAAGTGCTGCTATTATTTACTTTACCGGTGGGACCCATCGAGTCTATCCCCAGCTAATGTATTTTCCTATAACATTAGCGGCGGTTACCAATAGCAAAAAACAGGCTTTATTACAGGCCCTGGTCAGTGGAATTTTGATTGGCCCCTTTATGCCCTTAAATGTGGAAACAGGTGTTATGCAATCGCCGCAAAATTGGCTCATCAGAACACTTATTTTTATAGCGGTAGCCCTGGTAATAAGTTCTTTTGTGGATTATTATCTGCAGGAACATAAGCATAAAGAGAGAATAAAGAGTGAATTAAAAGTAGCTAACAAAATTCAAGCCAGTATGCTGCCTAGAATTTTCCCGCCTTTCCCCAACAGGGATGAATTTGATATCTATGCCAGCATGACTCCCGCTAAAGAAGTGGGGGGAGATTTCTATGACTTTTATATGCTTGAAGATGACAAAGTGGCTATTGTAATTGGCGATGTTTCTGGCAAAGGGGTACCAGCCGCCTTATTTATGGTAATCACTAAGACCTTGATTAAAAATGAAGCTCAGCGTAATATACCTCCAGAAGAAATTTTTTATAATGTCAATAATGCTCTCTGCCGCGATAATGAAGAACTGCTCTTTGTGACAGCCTTTTTAGGTATACTGGATTTGAAAAAAGGCAAGCTGGAGTATGTTAATGCTGGTCATAATCCACCTCTTGTCAGATTGCAGGAGAAAGAGGAGGAATTTGAATTTTTAGAGTTAGAAAGTGGTTTTGTTTTAGGGGGCATGGCTGATTTTCCTTACCAGAGAGAAGAAATTTCTTTTCAACCTGGCGATATGATTTATATTTATACCGATGGCATCACTGAGGCTATGAATGCTGAAAGGGAGCAGTTCTCAGAACAGAGGTTGTTGGACACCCTGAGTAAGTTAAACTCACCGGATTTACAGGTCGCGGAGATTGAACATAAAATAAAGCTAGAGGTTAATGGTTTCACCGGTGAAGAACCGCAATATGATGATTACACAATGGTTATTTTACATCTTAGAGAAAAAACAGCTGAAAATATTGGAAAGGTAGGGAGCTAACATGAAAACCAAAATAGGAATATTACTGGAAAATCGCTTTATTGACCAGGAGATAATTTATTATCAACATCGTTTTCCTGAAGCTGGTTATGAAGTGGATTTTTTAACTCGACTCTGGGGACAACCTAGCCTGGAGTTTACGGGATTAGAGCTGGAGATGAAAATTACAGTGAATAAAAGTTTTACTGAGTTATCTGCTGATTCCTGGCAGGATTATGGAGCCCTGATAGTGCCGGCTGGTTATGTAGCCGATTATTTATTGTATGCTGAAGAGGCTAGAGAGTTGTCGCCGGCTGTGAAGCTGCTCCAGGAAATCATGGCTGACAAGTCAATAATCAAGGGTTTTATCTGTCATGCTCTCTGGTTAGCTGGACCATTACCGGAGGTATTTTCCGGGCGGAAAGTAACCTGCCATAACAATATTATCTCTCATGTAGAAAATATGGGCGCTAATTATATAAATCAGGATATAGTAGTAGATGATGATTTAGTAACAGCTAGAGATGGGGGGCTTTTTGCAGAATTTGCAGGAGAAATTATTGAACAGGTGGAGAAAAAATAAATGAGGTGGAGATACCCATGCCAGTTATAACTATCCAGTGCCTGGAACTAACAAAAGAACAAAAGGAAAAATTAGCAGACAGGATAATCACTGCTTTTGCAGAAGAGACCATTGTTTCTGCTGATAAAGTCTATCTATTTTTTGACAACTATCGACCTGAAGATGCAGCCTGTGACAAGAAATTGTTTTCTGAAAAGTATCCAAATTACTATGATATGTTCCCCGATAAAGAATGAGAGTAGAAGATAAAGGAGGTGGGAAATTCAGTGTATGAGGACAGAATCATTTATGACCAGGACCAGACCAAAGAGCAATTTACAGCTGGCATTTTATTACAGAGTTTAGGCCAGGGAGAAGAGATGAGTGTTTTACACTGGGATTTAGAGGATGGTAGTGTAGTTGATTGGCATGAGCATAGCAATGAGCAGTTTGGTTATGTGATTGCTGGCGGATTTAAAGTCTGTTTAGGAGACGAGGAGTATGAGCTGAAGGCTGGTGATGCTTACTATGTTCCAGCTGATGTTCAACATAAATTTGTCGCCCGAGGTGCTACTGAAGCTATTGATGTCTTTAGTCCTCCCCGGGAAAACTTACCTGAGGCCTAAAACCTAGGCTCTTATCGACAAAATAATTAAACTAGGAGGAAATAAGATGAAAAAAGTACTGGTTTGTGCTTCGAATTATGGATTTTGGGGTGAAGAGTTGCAGGCCCCCTGGGATGCCCTCAATGAAGCTGGTTTTGACGTGACTCTAGCAACTCCGCAGGGAAAGAAGCCGCTGCCTTTAGAAGTAAGTGTTGATTCTGACTTTGTTGACCCCATAATAGATGCTAAACCCAATCCCCCTGAAGTATGCCAGCGTGTTAAAGAAATGGTGGATAATGGCGAGTTAGACGATGCTATTAGCTTTAAAGAAGCTGACATGGCAGATTATGATGCTATTGCTATGGCCGGTGGACTGGGAGCTATGCTTGACATGGCTAACGATTATAATCTTCATCAGCTGGTCTTAGATGCCTATCGCTCAGATAAATTAATTGGCGCTATCTGTTATGCTGTTGCTGTCCTGGTCTTTTTACGGGAGCCAAAGCTTGATTATAAAAGTGTTATTTATGGCAAACAGATAACAGCCCATCCTCGAGCCTGGGATTTTTATGGTCCTGATTATGCTTTTACCTATGATCTTTATGGGGCAACTGAAGATAACGCTGGTACTGATGTTGTTACGCCAGGCTTTCTGCACCCTTTAGAAGATATTGTAAGAGATGCCGTGGGGCCTAAAGGAGCTTGCATTGCCAGAATTGATGCTAATCGTGAGGACCCTGAAGTTCATTGTGATTGGCCCTTTGTTACTGGAACTTCGGTGGAATCCTCCATTGCTTATGGAGAACTACTGGTGGAAGTTCTCAAAAACCCAGAGAAATATCGCAAATAACAGGCAATTATAATCTTCAGGATTAGAATTAAGTGAGAAATTTTATTGTTAAAAACAACCGGCCAGTAAATATTCTTTGCTGGTCGGTTACCAGACTTTTTATAAGGGATGTGACTATAAGATGAACATAGCAGAAGCAATCATTAAAAACCTGGAAAATATAGGAGTGAAAACAGTCTTTGGAGGTTCAGGCCAATCGGATGCTGAGCTGCTCTTTGCTCTGGATAAAACCGATATTGAAGTAATTTTAATTAGGCATGAGCAGGCAGCTTCTTTCATGGCCTGTGGTTATGGCATGTTTGACTCAGACAATTTAGGAGTCTGTTTTTCCACCGCTGGCCCTGGAGTCATAAACATGATTTCTGGTTTAGCAGTGGCCTACTCTGACTCTTTGCCAGTTCTTTCTATAACACCCTATACTCCGCCTGAATATCGCGGTCGAGGAGACTTAGGAGAAACTTCGGGATATTATCGCACCCCGGATTCCCAGAAAATGCTGGAAGCGACTACCAAGAAATCTTTTATTTTAGAGAGACCTGAAGATACCTGTGATATTTTAGAGGAGGCAATAAATTTAGCCTTTGCCGAACGTCCAGGACCAGTAAATCTCCATGTGGGATACAACCTAATGAAAGAGGAGGTTCCAAACTACCGGGATATCGAAATAGTGCGAAAACCAGTCTTAGCCTCGACAGATGAATTAGATGAATTCGCCAAAGCTTTAGGAAAAGAACTGAAGCAGGACCGGGATGTAATTGCTCTATTGGGCTATGGTTGTGTTAGAAGTGGAGCTGAAACGGAGCTTAAAGATCTTCTTGAGACCTATCAGATACCTTTTGTGACCACCATGGATGGTAAAGGAGTCCTCTCAGAGGGGCATCCCTTAGCCTTGGGTACTATAGGAGTATCTGGGGATCAGGGAGCCAAAAAAGCCTTTAAAGACGCCGAGGCAGTTTTGGCTGTAGGTAATTCCTTTGCTAAATGGTCGGCCTGGAAATTTGCTGAGGGACTTTTTGCCGATAAAAACTTATTTCATATCAATATAGCTGAAAAAGAACTTGGAAAGAACTATCAACCAGATTATGCTCTGCAGTCTGATGCTAAGCCAGCTGTAGAAGAGCTTTTAAAAAGGCTGTCAAAGGAAGACATTGAAGTTAGAGATAATAAAGAGCTTCCTCAGGACCGCTATTACAACCGGGAGATCAACTATCAGGGTGATTTAATCCATCCCGGCGAATTAGTTTTAGAGATCAGCCATAATCTACCAGAGGATTCTATTATTCTAGGTGATGCTGGCGGTCATATGCTCTGGCTACATTCCTATCTAAACTTAACCAAAGGCCAGAATTACCATAATCCTGGCAGTTTTGGTCCGATGGCCTTTAGTGTTAATGGAGCTTTAGGCATTAAAAAAGCCTGCCCAGAAAGACCGGTGATAGTAGGTTGTGGAGATGGTGGTTATCAAATGTCGGGATTTGAGTTTATGACAGCAGTGGAAAATGAAATCCCCGTCATCTGGATAATATTCAACAACGGTGAGTTTAATGTCATTAAAATGTTCCACCTCCGTTTCAAAGAAACTGAAGTATATAATCACTTTGCCAATCCTGATTTTTCAGAATATGCTAAAGTCTGTGGAGGAAGAGGCTATAAAATTAGAAAGTTAGCTGATTTTGCTCCTGCCTTTAAGGAAGCCTTAGCAGCAGGTGAACCTGCTATAATAGATGTCAAGGTAGACCCTGATGTATACCCGCCTTTCTATCTTTATGATGAAGAAGAGGAGTAAAGAAGTTAAGGAGGAGTAAATAATGAAGAAATTATTGGCTACAATCTTCTCCGTCTTAGGAATTGTAGCTGTATATAATGGCGCTACCAGTGGCCGGCTGTGGCTCGGCCCGCTGGTAGTACTTATAATAGCCGTAATCAGATTTTTTTTAGAGGAAGAAGGAGTTATACTCTGGCAGAAGGCACTGATGGTGGCAGCCCTGGGAGTAATTATAGAATCAATACTCATTGCAGCAGGAATCTATACCCCTGTGGAAGAAGCGAGAATAATCATGCCCTGGCCTCTTTTGCCAGAATGGATTTTAATCCTCTGGTTGAATTTTGGTCTGGTGATAGATGATTTTAGAATGATAACCCGTGGTAAATTGCTTATCAGCAGCGCCATGTCCTTTATCTTCGCCATATTAATTTTTCTAAAATCCAGCTATTTTAACTTGCTGGTTATAGAATTTCATGTCTTCAGCCTGTTGATTATTGGTTTTTTCTGGATATTAGGGATTGCTTTAATGCTAAAGTTTGCTCAGCGTATTGAAGCCAGGGCAATATAATCATCTTTTTAGAGGTGAAAGAGATGTTGAGAATTAAAGAAAACAAAAGAAGATTTTGTTTATCATTATTAATAATAGCCCTGTTGATAGCTTTACAGATTGCTTCAGTTTCTTCTCTAACTCTGGCTAATGCCGAATACCCGGCAGATATACAGCGCATCTTCGACCGGGGAGAACTTATAGTGGGAGTGTATGCAGGTGAGAGGCCGCCTTTTTTCATGGAAGATGAGGAAGGTGAGCTTTATGGACTTGATGTGGAGATAGCCGAGGGTATAGCCGCTGAGCTAGATGTTGAACTAAATTTTAATCGGGAAGCGGAGAGTTTTGCTGAGCTTTATGAGCTAGTTAGAGATCAGGAAGTAGATATGGTGCTGTCGAAATTCAGTAAAACTTCAGAGAGACTAAGGGCTATCAAATTTACTGAGCCTTATATTGTCTTTCGCTGGGCAGTCTTACTTAACTCCGAATATGCCACTCAACAGGGGATTGTAGAATACCCCATGGATCATTTGCGCGAAGATGATTACCTGGAGATTGGCGTGGTAGGGGGTACCTCCTGGGAAGAGTTTGCTGTAGAGCTCTTTGGTGAGGAGAAGATTGTTGGTTTAAGAGATTGGCAGGAAGTAATCGCTGCTTTATCAGCAGGTGACATAGTGGCTGCTCTTTATGATGAAAACGAGGTCATAAGGTCAATTTATCAGAATCCTGATATAGCTCTTTTTGCTAATACCTATGTTCTAGAGGATAGAGAAGATAAGATAGCTATTGGTCTGCCGCGAGAAAGTCAACAATTACAGGCCTGGTTGGACTATTACCTGGCAAGTAACAATCTATTCTACACAGTTTCTGATTTATTAGATAAGTACCCGGAAATATATGAGTAAAAGATTTTGAGGAAGTGATTAATAAAATGAAGGATAAACTGGAGATTTTATTGTCTCCCTGGGCTGTTATTTTGGGAATGGTAGCCGGGATAATAATTGGCCTAAATTTTACCGGTATCGTTCCTTATTTAGAGCCAGTGGGAGATATTTATCTTTCTCTATTAATGATGTGTGTTATTCCCATTCTAGCTTCAGCAGTTGTTACCAGTATTGGCAAACTGGTTAACTCTGAGCATAAAGGTGGTTATTTAAAAAAATTAATATCTGTCTTTGTGGTGCTGCTCCTGGCAGTGTCCCTTTTTAGTGTTATAGCTGGACTGGGCTTTGGTTTGCTGGTGGAGATTGATAGCGACACTCAGAGAGCTATAGGAGAGATAACTATTGAAAGTGGAGAAAGTGGTCAAGACGATGTATTGGTTCCTGGAACGACGGTAAGAGAGATTAATTCTTTAGATGGTGACCTAGGTAGAAGAGATGATTTTAGCCTGATTGATTTTTTAGTAAATATAATTCCGGAAAACATCTTTACAGCTCTGGCCAATGATGAAAATTTGCAGGTTATTTTCTTTTTTACCCTTTTTGGTTTGATGTTAAAATTCACCTCTAAAGAGGCCACTATGACCATAATCGCTTTTTTTGATGGGGTTTTTGAAGCTTTTCAAAAACTCATCAAATTAACGATGTATTTTCTGCCTCTGGGTTTGGCAGCTCTGGTAGCAACTCAGTTTGTTCAGATTGGCTTTGGGGCTTTAATTTCTCTCTTGAAATTTATTTTCTTAATTTATTTTGCTGCCCTTTTTATCTTTCTGGCTATTACTATTATCATCTGGAAAAGGGGTTCTAAAAGTTATCTTCAGCAGTTAAAGGCCATGGGAGAAACCTTGATGATCTGTCTGGGTACGAGAAATAGTTTTGCCGCCATCCCCTCAGCCATAACTGCTTTAAGTGAGGAATTGGATTTTGATACTTCTGGAGTCAACCTCTCTGTACCTTTAGGAGTATCTATCTGTCGCTTTGGCAATGTCATGGTCTTTTCTTTAGGAGCAATTTTTGCCACTCAATTATATGGAATTAGTTTAGGGCTCGAACAGCTTTTAATCGTTATAATAGTATCAGTCCTGGCCGGAATGGCCACTTCAGGAGCTCCAGGTCTAATTGCCAGAACCATGATAGGAATGGTCTTGACCCCTTTAGGAGTACCGGCAGCAGCTATTATTGCTCTTTTATTAGCAATCGACCCTGTTATAGACCCGATAACAACTGTAGTCAATGTATATCCTAACCTGGGGGCAGCTGCTATCATTGCCAGTGAAAAGGAAGAGTGATAATGAAGATATTGAGGATGGGATATTTATGAACTTGATAGTTGGCAGAATTGGATGTTATTTATGAGATTTATAAAAAAACTTTTTATTGGTCCTGGAATGGAAAATGAAGATTTTGCTGATATTTATTTTTCCGAAAATGAACTTAAAAACGAATTTGAGGCTGTCTGGAATGATGAATTAAAACCTTCTTTTGGTATTGAAAGATTGCTGAGGTTGTTTTTAGTATTGACTCAGTGTATTTATCCGACTATATTGATTAAAGGCTTCGTCAAACGATTATCTTACCCCCTGCAGCGATTAACTCTAGATCTATATGTCTTATTCAAGTTTTTTTGGCTCACTTTGCTTCTTTTAACTGGTGGATATGACAATTTATTATTAGTCATTATCACTATCTATCTTTTATCAGAGACAGTTGTCTATATCCTAAATATGATAGTCCTGGCTGATATATTTTCCCACACCGTTAGCTTCAGTCGTTCCATGATTATGCTGTTATTTAATTATTTGCAGATCTCCTTTTGTTTTGCTATCGTTTATTTGAAATTTGAACTTGTGGTCGGCATAGAGGAGCCCCTGGCAGCTGTTTACTATAGTTTGGTTACCATGACTACTCTCGGTTATGGAGAATTTTATCCTCGTTCAGGAGCTGGCCAGCTGGTTGTAATAATCCAGATGATAATTTTTAGTTTGTTTATCATGATTTTTCTCAATTACTTCATCAATAAAAATGACTAAAACTTTCTGAGGAGGTAAAATAGATGTTTGATATTAATAGTGCATCCAGAGAAGAACTGGCTCAAATTACTGGTATTGGAGAAGATATCGCTGATAAAATTGTGGAATATCGCCGGGAAAAAAATGGTTTCCAAAAATTAAAGGAGTTAAAATGTGTGGCCGGGATTGGAGAAAAAAAGTTTTCCCGCATCAGCTCTGAACTCACTGTTACTGTAGACCAGGAAAATCAGGAAAAAAACCGGGTATTGATAGAATTTGACCCCGCTGATGTAGGTGGAGTCGAACCAGAGGAAGTCCACTTAGTTGGCACTATGAATAACTGGAATCCCAGGGATAAAACCTATCCCTTGCAAAAAAATGAGGAGGGCATCTGGTGTAATATATTTCATTTTCCTCCAGGCACAGAATATAAAATAATGTGGGACTCAGCAAGCTGGGAAGAAGACAAATACATGGGTTTTTATGGAGAAAACTTCATGGTAGAGTAAACTTTTCTTTTACATTGGAACTTACCAAAAAGAATTATTAAAATTGACTATTTTTTAATTAAACAAGATCTAAGAAAAGGGATGTGGTTAATATTTTTCTAAAGGCAGATAAAATGGTGGGGTTTTTATTGATAATGCTTTTGTTAGGGGGGATTTTTTTAGGAGGATGGATTTCAGGGGTTGAAGTGGTTATAGCTGAAAATGTTGGAGTAGAAAAAGATAGCAACTTAAACTACGGTAATCTCAATGATGAATTGCTGCGCTCCCATGAAGAGATGATCCTCATTGAAAGAGGAGAGAAAGCTGGCCATTATGTAGTGGAGGATTTTTATCTTAGCAAATATCCTGTAACAGTGGGAGAATTTATTGAACTAATGGGTTTTAATCCCTCCTTTTTGCCAGGGGAAGTAGATGATTTTAGAGAAAAATTTGCTGAATATGCCCACCATCCCATTGAACATGTTACCTGGTATGATGCTGTGAAATTTGCCAACAAATTGAGTGAACAGCAGGGTTTAGAGCCCTATTACAACATAACGGAGATTGAAAGAATCGGTGAGCCTGAGAATGAAGCTGAAAAGGAGCAGACAATAATAGCAGCTGAAGTGAGCAAAAATGAGGCAGCAGCGGGCTATCGCCTGCCGACTCTAACAGAGCATATTTATGCCGCAGCAGGAGGGAGGAAGGGCCAGGCCACGCTTTTCCCTGGCAGTAATGACCCTGATGAAGTGGCCTGGCAGATGACCTCCGTCACTGAAGATTTAACTCAGCCAGTGGGGACAAAAGCAGCTAATGAGTTAGGTTTATATGATATGGGAGGTAATGTTTTTAACTGGACTGATACAGCCGATGGGCCCCGCAAAATGGCTCGCGGTGGCGGATACATATTTTTTGCTGATTTGATAGAAGTAGATAACCCCGGTATCAGCCACCGCCCAGAAACTTTAAATTCTAGAATCGGTTTTAGGCTGGCTAAAAATAATCCTGAAGCTAAAGAAAATGAAATTGAGCAGAATAATCCCAGTGATGAAGAGGAATATCCGCTAGAAAAAGTTGATCTTCTCCGCTCCCATGAAGAGATGGTCCTGGTCGAAGCAGGGAGTAAGGCCGATATCAGCATAGAGGAGGATTTTTATCTTAGCAAATATCCTGTGACAGTAGGAGAATTTATTGAACTAATGGGTTTTAATCCCTCCTTTTTGCCAGGAGCAGTGGATGATTTTAGAGAAAACTTTGCTGAATATGTCTATCATCCCATTGACCATGTCACCTGGTATGATGCCGTGAAATTTGCCAATGAATTAAGCAGAGAGCAGGGTTTCACCCCCTATTATAATATCGAAGTCAAAGAGCGGGCAGCGGAGCCCATTGATTTTGGGGGTACAGAGGATAATATAGTAGCTGCTGAGGTCACAGTCAACCCGGCAGGTGATGGCTTTAGATTACCCACGGTAGAGGAGCATATGTATGCGGCCGCTGGAGGTGAAGAGGGTAAGCCCACCATCTATGCCGGCAGTAATGACCCAGAAAAAGTTGCTCACTTCGACCTTATGCCCTGGTTCCAGGGAGAAGAGGGGTCAATAACTTTTCCAGTGGGAGAAAAAGAAGCCAATGAACTAGGGCTTTATGATATGTCAGGCAATGTTCATGAATGGACAGAGGGAGATTATGGCTATTATCGTACCAGCCCCGAAAAAAGCCAATATCCCTTTTATACTGCAGATGATAATTTGAGAAGTTATATGCGCGGCGGCAGTTTTATGGTCTCGGTAGATTTCTGTGAAGTTGATAATATAGGTGTAGAAAGGAGAAAGTTCACCTATCGTCATTATCTGGGTTTCCGGCTGGCTCGTTAATTTAAAACTCTAAAATAGCTGATTTTAATTGACTAATTCAGTAATATTTTATATAATTTTAATAACTTAGTTTATTAGTTTTCATTATTAGTAATTATGATTAAGAGGTGAAATTTTGCAGACTTTCAATACCTATTATCAAAGTCAGGAAGAACTAGCAGGGTTTATAAATGATAAACAGATTGCTGGCGATAATATTTTAGTCCAGGTTTTTGCTGGAGTCTGTCAGCGGGATTATTTGCAGAGAGTGATAGATGAAATTAAGGCTTTATTACCTCAGGCAGAAATCTTAGGCACAACTACAGCAGGTGAGATATTACAGGGAGAGATTAGCGAGAATAAGATAGCTATTTCTTTTTCTATTTTTTCTGAAAGCAAAATTACTGGAACTGCAGTACCCTATCAGGGCGAAGATAGTTATACCATTGGTAAGAAAATAGGGGAAGAGATAATAACAGATGATACCAAGGCGGTAATTTTATTTACCGACTGGGCTAATATTCAGGATGATATTATGACCGGAATTAAAACCATGGCTGATCAAGAAGTTATAATAGCCGGTGGTAAAGCCGGTGATAATTTTGATTTTACCTTTGAAAATAGCTTTATATTTTATAATGATAAACTTATGAACCAGGGGGCAGTAGCAGTAGGATTGGCTGGAAAGTCTCTTCGAGCTTACTCAGATTATAATCTGGGCTGGCAGAAAATTGGCAAAAAACTGGAGATAACTTCAAGTGAAGAAAATAGAGTCTATGAAATTTCTGGTGATTCAGCCTATGATATCTATGCTCGCTATCTAGGAGAGGATATTGCCCGGGGGTTACCACAGACGGCAGGACCGGAGTTTCCCCTTTTACTGGCAGAAAAAGAGGTGATGGTGGCCCGGGGGGCAGTGGTGCGGCATGATGATGGTTCTTTGAGTTTTGGAGGCAAAGTACCTGAAGGAGCTGAAGCATATTTAAGTTATGGTCATATTGATAACATAGTAAAAAAGAATATTGAACTATTGAACCGCCTGGCTGATCAATTCAAACCAGAAGGTCTTTTTCTTTACTCCTGTTCAATTAGGAAGACTGCTTTACAGGAGAACTTATCTAAAGAATTGGGGCTTTTTAAAGATTTAGCTCCTTCTGCTGGATATTTTACCTATGGTGAGTATTATACTCAGGGTGATAGAGGTTTTTTGTTGAATATAACCCTGACTGTTCTGGCTTTAACGGAGGGAGAGGAAGGATTTTCTCAGGATTTCAAAAATGAAAAACAGGACAGTTTAAAGGACCGTCAGGCTAATACTATCATGGCTTTAACCAAGATGGCCAATACAGTGACTGAAGAGCTTTCTCAGGCCAAGGAAAAAGCAGAAAAAGCCGATAAGGCTAAAACTAATTTTTTAGCCAATATGAGTCATGAAATTCGTACCCCGATGAATTCTATTGTTGGTTTAAGTGACCTCTGCTTAGAGACTGATTTAAATGAAAAGCAGCAGGGTTATCTGGAGAAAATCAAGGCTTCCAGTCAATACTTACTTACAATTATCAATGATATTTTAGATATTTCTAAAATAGAGAAAGGCAAATTAAAATTAGAAGAAGAGCCCTTTGATTTAGATGAAGTTTTAAATCAAGTCTGGTTAATAGTAGCTGAAGAGGCTCGCCAGAAAGAATTAGAGGTTCTCTTTTCCCGGGCTCCAGAGATACCTTATAAGCTAATTGGTGATGCCACCCGTTTGAATCAGGTACTGACCAATTTGACAAAAAATGCAATTAAGTTTACCTCCTCAGGTGAAGTTATCATACATGTTGAAGAGGTAGCTCGAGATGCAGAGAAGGTCAGATATCAATTTGCAGTGGAAGACACTGGTATAGGCATATCTGTAAACCAGCAGCAAAATCTCTTTCGGCGTTTCACTCAGGCTGACTCCTCCACCACTCGTCAATACGGTGGTACAGGATTGGGGCTGGCGATATCTAAAGAACTTGTGGAAATGATGCAGGGAGATATCTGGGTAGAAAGCGAAGTAGGGGAAGGTAGCACTTTTTACTTTACCGCTGAATTTGGTCTGGCCGAAGAAACTGCTAAAACCTATCAGGCAGTTAGCGACCTGGCAGGTTTACCGGTATTGGTTGCCGATGATAACCCAACGGCCCGGCAGATTCTTCGGCAATATTTAGAATACTTTTCTTTTATACCGACTTTAGTTGAAAATGGAGAAGAAGCTTTAGAGGAGCTTGAAGCGGAGCTTGAAGCTGACGAGTCTAAATATAAACTGGTGATGCTGGATTGGAATATGCCTGGTCTCAATGGTTTAGAAGTAGCTGAAAAGATTAAGGCTAACCCTCGTTTCTCTCAAGATTTAAAATTCGTATTAATATCAGCCTATTCCCGAGAAGAGATTATGGATAAACCAGGTTTTCAGAATATCTCTGCTTTTCTTACCAAGCCGACCAATCCCTCTAATTTATTAGACTCCATAATGAATGCAATGGATGAAAGTCCCAGCACTTTATTGAAAAAATCCCAGCAGGAGCAGCAAGAGCAGGACCCTCTGTCCCTGGCAGGTACCAAAATTTTATTGGTGGAGGATAACCGTATCAATCGGGAATTAGCCCGAGAAATTCTTGCAACAAACGGTTTGTCGGTAGATACTGCAGCCAATGGCCAAAAAGCCTTAGATAGATTAAAACAAAGAGAATATGATTGTGTTTTAATGGACGTCCAGATGCCTGAAATAGATGGTTATACAGCCACTAAAAAAATTAGAGCAGAATTGGGGCTCAATGATTTGCCAGTTTTGGCTTTAACAGCTAATGTGTTAGAAGAAGACCGGGAAAAAGCAGCTGAAGTCGGCATGGATGGCCACATTGCTAAACCCATCGATGTAGAAGAAATGTTAAAGACAATAAAAAGGGTAGTTACTTCCAATACCAGTTTTAAGTCTCAGGCAATAGATGAATCTTCCTGTGATCAAGGGTCCTCTTCCTCACTGCAGCCCCAAGCTCTACAGTCCCAAAAGGTAGCAAAGCAGGTGGAGGATAGTCTAGCTCAAATATCTTCTCTTGAAGCAAAAAAAGGACTCAAGAGACTAGAGGGCGACTGGAGTCTTTATCTGAAACTACTGGAAAGTTTTGCAGATAAGCAAAGCTCAAATAAAGAAAAACTATTAAGAGCTATGGTAGAGAAAGATAAGGCTGAGTTAAGAGAATTGACCCATGAATTAAAGGGCACTGCAGCTAATTTAGGTGCTCAAGAATTATCGAAACTGGCAGGTAGAATAGAAAATAATTTAGAATCCAGTTCATCAATGCCTGTGTCTTTAGTTAAAGACCTTTATAAAGAGTTGACAGTCTTAGTTGCCGAGATTGAAGACTTAGAAGTAGAAGCGGTTAAACCTCAAAGAGAAGAAACAAGCCTCACTGACTTAACCCAAAAAGAAGCCCAAGAGTTGTTAGCAGAATTAAGGAAATTGGAAAAAATGGTGAAAAATTTTGATTCTGAAGCAGTGGATCTGGCTCGGGAGATTGCTGAAAAAACCTGGCCAAAAGAGTTAGAATCTCAGATAAATGCTATAGTAAGTAAATTGGCTAACTTTTCTTTTGCTGAAGCTCAGCAATTACTAAGTGAGCTCAAGGAAGTTTTGGAGGTAGACTAATATGAACTTTTTTAAAAATGTCAGAGAATTTGCTGATGATGAGCAGAAAAACATTCTGGCCGTCGATGATTCCCCTGAAAATATTGAAATAATAAAACAAAGCTTAACTCCAGAATATCAGGTCAAGGCTGCAGTGAGAGGAGAGTTAGCCCTAGAAATAGCCCGTCAGCAGAGGGTGGATTTAATTCTCCTGGATATCCGAATGCCAGGCATGGATGGTTATGAAGTCTGTCAGCGCTTGAAAGAAGACCCAGATACTGCTCAAATTCCAATCATTTTTTTGACAGGCCAGGATACCATGAGTGATGAAGCTTTAGGACTGCAGATGGGGGCAGTGGACTTTATAATTAAGCCCATAAATCCACCAATCCTTAAAGCCCGCCTGCAAACTCATCTAGCTTTGAACTCAGCCCGTAAAAAGTTGAAAAAACACAATAATTATTTAGAAGAGTTAGTAGAAGAGAAAGTTGCCGAAATTGCTGATTCTCGCATGGCTTTAATATATGCCTTAGCCCGGTTGGCTGAATCAAGGGACGAGGAAACCGGGGAACACCTGATAAGAACTCAAAAATATTGCTGGTTACTGGTCAATAAGCTAAAAGAAAAGGGCGGTTATTGCCAGGAAATTAATGATAGCTACTGCAAAAATATCAGCATAGCCACTCCCCTCCATGATATTGGCAAAGTGGGAATACCTGATTCTATTTTATTAAAACCGGGAAAACTCTCTGCGGAAGAATTTGAACGAGTTAAAAATCATACCCTGATTGGTTATGATATTATAGAAGAGATTCAACAGATGTATGCTGACAATACTTTACTACAGGTAGGGGCAAATATTGTTCTCTACCATCATGAAAAATGGAATGGTAGCGGCTATCCTGAAGGTCTTAGTGGGCAGGATATTCCTTTAGAGGCTAGAATAATGGCCATAGCTGATGTCTATGATGCTTTAAGAAGTGAGCGGCCTTACAAAGATGCTTTTTCTCCTGCAAAAAGCTCAAAAATTATCCAGGAGGATAGAGGCAGCCATTTTGATCCCCTTTTAGTGGATTGTTTTCTGGAATTAGAAAGTGAATTTGCCAAGATAAGCAGTGAAAAGGAAACCATGGTGAATTTTTCCCAGGAGATAACATTGATTGGTTCTTAATTATATTTTTTGTAACTATAATTTTTTAGATTAAGATTGTTATTTAACTTGATTATGGGCCATAAATTTGATAAAGTAAAAATAGCTTTTGGAATGTTATATTATTAACATATAAATCAAGCCAAAATTATAAAGGGGGATTATTTAGATGTCAACCAAAGCAAGGCTATTTTTGGGAATTTTTGTGATATTTTTCTTAATTATGTCCCTTAGTTCGTTTGGTCCTGCTCGGGCCCAGGAAATATTAGAAGAGCCTGAATTAAATGATGAAGATTGGCTGGCAGAGTCAGTAGGTGGTATAGAAGCCGACCAGGAAAAACTAACCAATAACATTCAGGACATTGCCATGCCTCTTTACTTTTTAGAAAATTATTTAGCAGAAGTTCTCCCTGCCATTGCCGAGCCGGGAGATTATAAAATCAACAGTCTCCCTACCCGGGAAGGACTTTTTGAGATTGAAGATATAGAACAGGTGAGCAAACAGTTTGAAGAACAGCCGGAAGACTGGGAGGAGGGGGATGACTGGCAGTGGAATTTTCAGGACGATGAACGTTATGTAGAGATAAACTTAACCTCTCGCCAGATTGATTTTGTTGAGGAGCCAGGCAAGCCTTTATTAAGCCGTCTGATACTTGATCTTGAATATTATACTCCTGATTATGAAGTTACAGGAATTATTCATTTATATGATGATTTCGATGATCTGGATTTTTCTATTACATTAGAGCATTATGATGCCGCCTATGATAAAGTAGAGGCTGAAATAAGCATGGACTTACTTGATAGAGTGGAAAATAGATTTAGTTTTTCTGGTGATATGTACTTGCCAGGGCTTAATGTTAGCGGTCAGCATCAATTCATATTTACTGACCGTCCCCTGGAACTACCTCGCACCAAACCTTTGTATTTAGATGAGTTTATCTTCAATGGTTATATAGGTTCAGAAAGTTTTGCTATAGAAGGGGATCTATGGATCTGCAGAAGTTCAATCGTGATGGATGGTTATACAGTAATCTATTAATTAATATTTTGAAAGGAGGAGTAAAATGTCGGAAAATCCTGACATAGTTGTGACTGAAGCGCCCCACTTAATGTCTGATGGAGATTCCACTCTTTTAGTAATGTCAGATGTTTTGTTGGCGCTTTTACCTGCGACTCTAGCAGGTATATATCTTTTTGGCATTAATACACTTTATGTTATTATGGCGGCTGTTTTTACAGCCATGGCTGTAGAGGCAGTCTTTTTGCGACGTATTGGAAGCTTTCAGGAAGTGTTGGGCGATGGCAGTGCAGCAGTAACAGGTTTGCTGCTGGCCCTAACTCTGCCACCTGATATCTCACCAGGATTGGCTGCTGCCGGAGCAGCAATGGGAATTATCATTGGTAAACTTTTATTAGGAGGGTTAGGCCATAATATTTTTAATCCCGCCCTTGTTGGCCGGGCAATATTACTGGCAATCTGGCCGGCAGCAATGACGACTTACTCCAGCCCTTTAGATGGCAATACTACTGCTACAGTTTTAGGTGGGGCTGAGTATAGTTATGCAGAGATGTTCCTCGGCAATATTCCAGGTAGCATAGGAGAGACTTCTGCTCTGTTACTGCTTTTGGGAGCAATTTATCTCTTCTTTAGGGGTAGAATAGGCTGGCGCATTCCTTTAGGTTATTTAGGCACTGTTGCCCTTTTATCACCATTATTTGGGGCCAATGTTCTGGTACAATTACTTGGTGGAGGTTTGATGCTCGGCGCCTTTTATATGGCTACTGATATGGTGACCTCTCCCATGGATGATCGGGCAAAATTGATCTTTGGAGTTGGCTGTGGACTCTTTACGATTGTTATTCGGGAGTTAGCAACTCTACCTGAAGGCGTAACTTATGCTATCTTACTCATGAATGCTCTGGTACCTTTAATGGATAGATATATCAAACGCAGAGCCTTTGGAGAGGTGAATTAAAATGGCTGGAGATAAAAAATATTCTACTAGCATATTTATTGTGGCTATAACCCTGGTGGTTGCAGTTTTGGTCTTATCTTACGGTTATAGTATTGTGCAGGAATTAGCTGTTGCCGAAGATGTAGATGAAGAAGTCAGGGAGCATTTGGTGGCTATCTATGGAGAGGATGCTTCCTTTTCTGAGTTTGAATATGAAGGTGAGGTTTTTTATGCAGCTAGAGAAGCAGGAGATACCATCGGGGTAGCTCACACCGGTAGTGGCTCCGGTTATGGTGGAGATATTTATGTGCTTACGGGTATTGATCGTACAGGAGAAATAGTGGGTATTGCTGTTAAAGACCATCAGGAAACACCTGATTTAGGAGATAGAGTTGAGGATGATGATTTTCGAGAAAGATTTGTTGGTTTAGCTTTAAATGACCCAATAGAAATTGGCGATGATGTTTCTGGCTTAACAGGAGCAACTGTTTCAGCAGAAGGTGTAGCAGAAGCTGTTAGGTCTTCAGTTCAAAAAGCCTTTGACGCCATGCAGTCAGGTGAATATTAGAAAGGGGGAGCTCAGCTAATATGGAGTTATTTTCATCGAAATTCTGGCAACAATCAAGAATCTATTTGCTTCTCATAGCATTAGCTCCGGCTTTAGGTGGGGCAACCAATTTTATCAATGCCCTTTATCTGGGGTTGATTACTCTGGTTATAACAATAGCGGCCGGGCTAGTAAATGTCGCTTTAAAAGGAATTATCGATAAAGAAGCTAGAGTACCTTTCACAGTAATAGTTACTCTAACTTTGTTAACTATATATCAATTCTATTTGACAATTTTTAATGCTTCCCTGCTGGACGAATTGGGAATTTTTATTCCCCTGGTAGCTTTAAATGTTCTGGTCTTGCGGCAGACAGTTTTATTTGAAGTGGAAGATGTGAGTAAAGAGTTCCGCAAAAGTGTCTGGTTAGGTGTGCAATTTCTCTTTATACTGATTTTTCTCGGTGGCCTGCGTGAGGTCTTTTCCACCGGTGGAATAATGGGAACTGAACTTTTAGCTCGAGACCTATCATTTTTTGGAGAACCCGGGGGAATGATGATAATCCTGGGCATGCTTTTTGCTTTAGTAAAAGCAATTGCTCCTGAATTACAGCAAGAACGAGAAAAGGGGGTAAAATAGCATGCTGGATCTATTTTATCTTTTGCTGGGAGGAGTACTCTGGAATAATGTGATATTAACCCAGTTATTAGGATTATCACCCTTTTTAGTTGAACGGGAAAGAGCCTCAGTGGAGGACCTCTGGGGAATGGGAATGATGACAACAGCTTTATTAGTTGCTTCAGCTTTTCTAGCCTTTCTGGCTTATGATGTGGTGCTTTTACCACTGGGTTTAGAGTTTTTGGATAATCTAATATTGATAATAATTGTCTTTTTGTTAGTATTATTATTCCAACAATATAAAGATGAAGGAGAACGAGGTAAACGCTGGCATTTATATTTACCTGATGTTTTTATGAATACTGCTATTTTTGGTGTTTTATTATTAAATGTAGCTGAATGGGAAACTTTAATTGAGGCTCTGGTAGGAGCAGCTGGTTTTGGCTTGGGCTTTGCTTTTATGCTGGTTATTGTGGAATCCTTTAACAAGCGCCTGGAAAAGTTACCTCTGCCAAACTGGATTACTGGAGTACCAGCCCAATTGATTACTTTGGGAATTTTAGCCCTGGCAGTATCAGGCTTTAATGGGCTATAAAATTTAAAGAATTTATGGAGGTGTACCTTAAGTGAGAACTATAAAGTCCTTTGATAAAGGGATGTATATCCCTCATCACAAGGAATATACGAATGATAAAAAAATAACTAGATTGTTGCCCTACCCTAAAGAAGTGATAATACCTTTAAATCAGCATATTGGCGAAACAGTTGAGCCTTTAGTTGAAGTTGGAGATAGAGTTGAGGTTGGAGATAAAATTGGGGACTTAGATGAATTTTGGAGTGCCCCGGTCTTTGCCAGCCTATCAGGGGAAGTAAAGGCTATTGAACCTCGACCCACGGGGACGAATGGCGATTGCCTTTCAGTAGTTATAGCAGCTGATGAAGAACAACCAGAATTCACTATAGAGGAGCGGGAAAACTGGGAGCAGTTATCAATAAATGAACTAAAAAATCTCCTGCAGGAAAATGGTATAGTTGGTATGGGAGGAGCTGCCTGTCCCACCCACATTAACGTCAGTGCTGATGATCCCGTCCCCAACTTAATTTTAAATGGAGCAGAATGTGAACCCTTTTTAACCTGTGACCACCGGATGATGGTGGAATGGGCCGATAAATTAATTAAAGGAGCCCAGATTCTCTTTAGAATCATTCAAGCTCAGGACTGTTTTATTGGCATTGAAACCAATAAACCTGATGCTATTGAAGTTTTAGAAGAGAAGACGGCAGATCTAGAACATTTCCATGTTGTTCCTTTAGATACCAAATATCCTCAGGGTTACAAAAAGACTTTGATAAAGGCTATAACTGATAAAGAACCACCTATGGGCGCTCGGTCAGCAGAAGTTGGCTGTATAGTGAGAAATGTAGGTACAACAATAGCTATTTATGATGCTATTGTGAACCAAAAACCTTTATTTGAGCGTGTTACAACTGTCAGCGGACCGGAGACAATTCCCCAGGCCGGAAATTATATAGTACCTATCGGTACTCCGGTAAGACATATATTAGAGGTCTGTGGTGTTGATACCGATAATATTTCCAGCCATAAGATAATTTTAGGAGGAGCAATGACTGGTTCTGCTGTCACCACCCTGGATGCTCCAGTTACCAAAAGTGATACCGGCGTTTTATTATTACCTGAAGAAATGGTCGAGTTAAATGAGGAAGTTGGCCCCTGCATCCGCTGTGGTAAATGTGTAGATAACTGTCCGATGTTTTTATTTCCCAATGAGTTGAGTTTGTCTGCTGAAGCCGAGGATTACCATGAAGCCGAGCGTCTCCACGCCACTGAATGTGCGGAATGTGGAATTTGCAGTTACGTTTGTCCTTCCCGCCGGCCAGTGGTAGAATCCATAGTTCAGGCAAAGCCAGAGGCTAAAAAAATACGTCGCAGTAAAAAGTAACTATCGGGAGCAAAATGAAAAAACAAATAAAACTTAGTAAATAATATAAAATTATATGCTGGCAAACCGGGGAGATTACTTCCCCGGTTATCTTTCTTTTAATTTATTTCTCTTTATCCCTTACAAAGCAGTGATTTTTTGATATAATATAATTATACACTAGGGGAGTGTCTGCTGAGCTTATGAGGATGTGAGATCAATGCCTGACAGGTTAAATAGCATCTCAGGAATGGTTAATAATATTGTCCAGCAGAAAAAGATAGCTCAGAAGAAGATAACTGAACGACAGGAACAGGAAGAGGAGAGCAAATATTCCTCTGCTGGCGATGAAATAAAGGTCTCAGAATTAGGAAGAAAACTGCGCCTGTTGCTTAAAATAATTGAAAAAGAGGGAAGTGAAGAGGATTTAACAGGCTTTCACTATATCATGAAAGAATTTATTAAAAAACCAGATAGCTTTGCCATTTTGAATTTTGTAGAAGTGCTTTTAACTTTACATAAAAAAAGGTGGGATTACTTCAATGAGGTTCTCTTTCAGGCCTATATCCTGGCCAAAGATGATTTAAATCCCGGTCTCTGGCTTGGCATTTTAACTAGACTGGGAGTTGAAGAGGCAGAAAATTTTATTTATTGTACTTCAAGAATATTTCGCCAACAAAATCGCAAAGGTGTTATTAAAGAATTAGTTCAATATCTTGAGAGGGTAAGGGTTATTATCAATCAGTATGGAGAAGAAGAAAGAGATAGAAGAGTAAAACAAATATTACAGGCCGGTCAATAATGCCTTATCCACTTAACTTTTTTTGTAATAATTTCTAGACATTGATATAATAAATAATATACAGGTGTTTTTTAAAGGCAAATTATAAGTCTAAAAGGCTAATATTTTTTAGTTGATAATTATAGGCAGGAATACCTGTTAGTATTTAGAATATATCCATATAGCAGTTTTTTAACTGCTTTCATTGACCTATCTTGTTAATACTATACATCCAGGTGTTATTTTGTTGTCAAAATAAAGCACTTTGAAGGGGGAAAATATTCTTGAAGTCCGTACTTATTGTTGATGATGCGGCTTTTATGCGCTTAAATCTGAGAAAGATTCTTAAAGATGACTATGAAATAATTGGCGAGGCTGAGAATGGAATAGAAGCTGTGGAGATGTATCAGGAGCATGAGCCTGATATAGTTACCATGGATATAACGATGCCAGAGATGGATGGGCTGGAGGCAATTAAAGCTATTAAAGATATTGATCCTGATGCTAACATAATCGTTGTAAGTGCTATGGGACAGCAAAAAATGGTTATTGATGCTATTGAAGCTGGAGCAGCTGATTTTATTGTCAAACCCTTTAAAGATGAACGTGTAATCAATGCCATTAACAAGATTTCTCAATAACCTTTTATTAGTCTAAAAGACATAAGAGAGCAGTTATAACAATATTTCCTAAAAATTAGTAAAAAAGTAGTGTTTCAAATTAGTTATTTTCCTTTGTAGAGCTATATGATATAATTATAATAATAGTAATAATTTGAAATACAACCATACTTTTTTACTATTCTAGCATTTATTATTCTAGCATTTATTGTATTGGCAACAAATTGGCTGAAAGCAGGAAAGGAGTATTATAATAATGAATGAAATGCTTAATTTACTGCAAACCGGATTAAGCGGGGCCAGCAGAAGACAGGATGCAATTACTAATAACATTGCTAACGCTGATACTCCTGGCTACAAAAGAGAAGATGTGGATTTTAAATCTACTCTGGAAAACATGACGTCGACCAGACCCGGTCTTGAGCTAAATACCACTCATCCCGGTCATCTGACTGGTACTGGAAGTGGAGCTCACCCTCAAGAATTCAATCATTTTCGTGAGACCGCTACTTCCCTGAGGTTGGACGGAAATAACGTCGATATTGAAAAGGAAATGGCTGAGATGGCAAAGAACAATCTATATTTTGATACCCTGGCCCAACAAACTGATGCCAAATTCAATACAATTCATAGTGTGCTGGAAAGGAGTGGTGGATAATAATGTTTTCTAACTTTGACACCAGTGCTTCTGGCCTAACAGCCCAGAGACTGAGGATGGATACAGTAGCCGATAACATTGCTAATGTCAACACTACCAGGACTGAAGAGGGAGAACCCTATCGCCGCAGGATGCCAGTTTTTTCTTCTCGAGATAGCGGCTCTTTTGCTAACTTTATCCAGAGAAGAATCGGCAGATTTGGTCAGGCTGATGAGCAGGGAGTAGAAGTGACGGAGATAGCCGAGGATGAAAGCCCCTTCAAGCAGGTATATAATCCTGAACATCCTGATGCTGATGAAGAAGGTTATGTGGAGAAGCCTAATGTCGATATTACCATGGAAATGGTTGACATGATCGATGCTTCCAGAGCTTATGAAGCTAATGTTACTGCTCTTGATACCAGCAAAAACATGGCTATGAGAGCCCTGGATATTGGTGGGGCATAATTTAAAATTAGATGCAGGCCTTAAAAATGAGGAGGAAAGATAGCAGTGGAGCCTATCTCAGAAAGACTAAATGTATTGGTAGATAATGGTCTGGCGGAAAGAACTTCACGGGCAGCTGAAGAGGAAGGGCCCAGTTTTGCCGATATTGTCCAGGAAAATATAGCTGAGGTTAATGAATTAGAAAAAGAAGCAGATCAGTTAACCGAAGATTTTGCTCTGGGAAAGACTGATAATATCCATGATGTAGCTATTGCAACAGAAAAGGCCCGAATAGCCCTGGACCTTACTCTGGAAGTACAGAGAAGAGTAGTAGATGCCTTTGATGAAGTTATGCGGATGCAGATATAAGGATAAATTAAATTATTTAGCTTTAAGAATTACATAATATGGCTTTATAATTTTTGTTGTTATTTATTTGTTATTTATAATTCTATTTAATCGTAATCTATATTTTATTTAATACATTATTTTTAGTTTCAAATATTATCTTTAATTTATTATCTAGATGTTAGACAATAAATTTCTACTTAATTTTAAGTGGGGTATAAAATATTATGGATAGGCTGAGAGAGTATTTAAATCAGCTAAAGGAAATATGGGATAATCTTAATACCAGGGGGAAAATTATAACCGGCACAGTGGCAGGAGCGGTATTATTTGGCCTGCTCTTTTTGGTTTTTCGTTCTCCGGCCCGAAATTATCAACCTCTTTTTCAGCAACTCACGCCGGAAGATGCCAGTGCCATTGTAGAGGAACTGGAAACCAGGGATGTTAATTACCAGCTAGCTGAAGATGGCCAGACAATTATGGTCCCCGCTGATGATGTCCACCGGATGAGACTGGAGATGGCAGCAGAAGGGTTGCCAGAACAGGGGTTGGTTGGTTTTGAAATTTTTGATGAAACTCAGTTTGGCACCACCGATTTTGAGAGAAGAGTTAACCTCTATCGAGCGATGGGGGGAGAAATTAGCCGATCGATTCAGTCTATGAATAATATAGCCATGGCTCGGGTCCAGATCACTGCCCCGGAAGAAAGCCTCTTTATTGATGAGGAAAGGCCAGCTAAAGCATCGGTTATGCTTGAGCTTGAGCCCAATGTAGAACTTTCGGAAAGTCAGGCTCGAGCTATTGCTAATTTAGTATCCAGCAGTGTTCCAGATTTACAACCTGACAACGTTACCATTGTTGACACTGCCGGCAATTTGCTTTCTCCCCAGCAGAGAGGTGAAGAGTTAGATATAGCAGAGGGAACTTCTGAGCAGCGAGAGTTAGAAAGGGATTATGCCGATAGATTAAAGAGTGAGTTAAATGCTATGTTGACGAGAATATTAGGACCTGATAATTTTACAGTACAGGTTTCAGCCCGGATGAATTTTGATCAACGAGAAAGAGAATCTATGACCTATCTGCCGGTAATAGATGATGAGGAAGGGATTCCCCGCAGTCGGCAGGAGATGGTGGAGATGTATCGCGGGGAAGAATTAGAAGATGGAGGAGTGCCAGGGACTACCAGTAATATACCAGGCTATGAGGCCATCGAAGAGATGGAAGATGGCAGTTATCAGCGCTCAGAGACCATCATTAATTACGAGATGGATGAAATCTTTGAGCGGGAGACCTTTGCCCCTGGTTCTTTAGAATTACTTTCAGTTTCAGTAATGATAGATGATGAGATGGAAGAGGATGAACTGCTGGCTTTAGAACAATCCATCCAGGCTGCCATTGGCTATGAAGAGGAGCGAGGAGATACTGTTAATGTAGCCAGCATGGATTTTGACCGCACCTTAGAAGAAGAGATGGAACTGGCCAGAGCCCAAGCTGAAGAAGAGAGACAACGTCAGATGATGATGTATGCTATTCTAATAGGGGTGGTGCTGGTCATAACGGCCATAACTATCTTTATACTCCGTCGCCGTACCGGACAAGAAGCCGAGCCCGTTCCAGAAGGTGCCAGGGTTGATATGATGGTAGATGATGAAGAAGAGGAAGAGGTTGAATTGCCTGAAGAGGAATTGAGTGAGGAAGAGAAGAAACTTCGCAAAATGCGTGATGAACTAAAAGAGATAGCTGAAGAACAGCCTGAAGAGATTGCTGATCTATTAAAAAGCTGGCTAATGGAATAGGGCTCTACTGTAATCAAAAGAGGTGACTTAAATTAATGGCTAATAACATAGATGGTCGGAAAAAAGCAGCGGTACTGATGGTCTCTTTAGGGCCTGATATTTCTGCTAAAGTTTTCAAACATCTTTCCGACGAGGAAATAGAAGAATTAACCCTGGAAATTGCCAATATGCAAAAGATTGATAAAAGTGAGAAGAAAGAAATACTGGAAGAATTTTATCAACTGGCAAAGGCCCAGGAATATATCGACCGAGGTGGTATCCAGTATGCCAAGGATGTGCTGGAAAAAGCTGTGGGTGAAGATAAGGCCCGGGATATTTTAGGGCGCCTGACGGCAACTCTCCAGGTACGGCCCTTTGATGCCATTAGAAAGACTGATCCCTCACAGATTTTAAACTTCATTCAGGGAGAACATCCCCAGACCATCGCCTTGATTTTAGCCTATCTCCAACCAGAGCAGGCTTCACAGGTAATGTCTGCTCTGCCACCGGAGATTCAAAGTGAAGTCTCCAAGCGGATAGCTATCATGGACCGCACTTCACCTGAGATCATAAAAGATGTTGAAGAAGTGTTAGAAAAGAAACTCTCCACTATAGCTACCAGTGAATATGCTTCCGCTGGCGGAATTGAATCCATTGTCGATATTCTCAATCAGGTTGATCGAGGAACAGAGAAGAATATCTTAGATCAACTGGAAGAGGAAGACCCTGAACTGGCCGAAGAGATCAAGATGAGAATGTTCGTCTTTGAAGATATAACTGTTCTCTCTGATAAAGCTATTCAGCTGGTCTTGCGTCAGGTTGACACCCATGATGTAGCGTTAGCTCTAAAGACGGCCAGCTCTGAGGTAGAAGAAAAAATATATACCAATATGTCAGATAGAGCAGCAGAGATGTTAAAAGAAGATCTGGAATACATGGGACCTGTTCGCTTGCGGGAAGTTGAAGAAGCCCAGCAGAGGATTGTTAACGTTATCCGAGAGTTAGAAGATAGCGGCGAAATTGTAATAGCCCGCGGCGGGGAGAGTGAGGTAGTTGTCTAAAATAATCAAATCATCCCAGATTACAGGTGAATATCGTTTAAGTGATAAACTGGCCTTAAAAAAGCAGCAGGAAAAAGCCCGGCAGAAAAAAGAAAAAATGCAGCAAAAAAATGAGAAACTCAAATCTTTAAAAGAACAAATTTTAGCTGAAGCCCGCCAGGAAGCTGAGGCTATCAAAGAAAAAGCCCGAAAAGAGGCCGACCAGATAAAGTCAGCAGCCCAGGAAGAAGTCCAGGAGATAAAAGAAGAAGCCCGTGCTGAAGGTCAGGATAAAGGCTATCAGGAAGGGTTAGAAAAGGGTAAAAAAGCGGGTAGAGAAGAGGCTTTAGCAGAAATGCAGCAAGAGCTTACAACTTTAGAACAGACGGCAAAAAAAGCCGAGGAGGAAATCCAGGAAGAGCTTGCTAACCTGCCGGAGAGAATGGTGGACCTGGCTATAGAAATTTCGCGCCATATAGTCCAGACTCAATTAAAACTCAAACCGGAATTAATATTGCCCATAGTTAAAGACTGTCTCTCTGAAGTGAGCATGAAAAATAACGAAGTAAAGGTTCGCGTTAACCCTCAGTTGGCCTCCTTAATATCCCAGCTGGAAAATAATTACCAGGGAGAATTTGACCTGGAAATCATAAGTGATAAAGACCTTGCCCGGGGTGATTGTCTGGTAGAGACAGAATTTGGCGGTCGAGATGCTACCTTAGAAGCTAAATATAAGCTTTTGCGGCAGAATTTAAATGAGGGGACAGTGACTGATGAAAAGTCTTGATTTTCCGGCAGTATATCAGCAACTAGATAGCACTCCCACCAGCATAAATTTTGGTCATATTACCAGAGTTGTGGGCCTGATTATTGAATCTCGAGGGCCGGAAGTCAGCATTGGTGAGCTCTGTCTGGTGAAAAATCATCAGCGTACCGTGCAGGCTGAAGTGGTGGGTTTTGATGATAACAAAGTTCTTTTGATGCCTATTGGGGAGATTCAGGATATCAATCCCGGTGCTAGAGTACTGGCTACCGGGGAAAAGTTAAAGGTTAAGGTTGGAGAAAATTTGCTGGGGAAGGTATTGGATGGACTCGGTAGGCCCCGTAACGGAGAAGAATATTTAACAGCAGATATGGAAGAGGTTCCCGTCCACAACTCGCCTCCTGACCCCATAACCAGACAGCGAGTAACTAAGCCCTTGAGTTTGGGGATAAGGAGTATTGATGGCCTTTTAACCTGTGGACGAGGGCAGCGGGTGGGGATTTTTGCCGGCAGTGGTGTAGGTAAAAGTACCCTTTTGGGAATGGCAGCTCGCAATACTGAAGCTGATATCAACGTTATTGGGTTAATTGGAGAAAGAGGTAGAGAGGTTAGAGACTTTATTGAAAGAGATTTAGGTGAAGAAGGACTGGCAAGATCTGTAATTGTAGTGGCCACCTCTGATAAGCCGGCCTTAGTCCGATTTAAAGCAGCTCAGGTAACTACCGCTATTGCTGAATATTTTCGCTCCCAGGGCCAGGATGTCTTGCTGATGATGGACTCTATTACCAGGGTGGCTATGGCTCTGCGCGAAGTTGGCTTGGCCAGTGGGGAACCGCCGGCGACAAGGGGATATCCTCCTTCTGTCTTTGCCCGTTTGCCGAAGCTCTTAGAACGAACAGGAGCTTCAGATTGTGGCACCATAACTGCTCTCTATACGGTTTTGGTGGAGGGGGATGATTTCAATGAACCAATCTCCGATACCGTCCGGGGTATTTTAGATGGCCATATCGATTTATCACGGGAATTGGCCTCTCGCAATCATTATCCCGCCATCGATGTTTTGAGCAGTGTGAGCAGGGTAATGCCAGAAATAACCACAGAGGAACATCAAAAGGCAGCTGGTCAATTCAAAAAATTACTGGCCGATTATCAGGAGGCCGAAGATTTAATAAATATTGGTGCCTACGAAGAAGGAAGCAACCCGGAGGTAGATGCAGCGATTGCTCATATCTCGGCTATAAATGATTTCTTGCAACAGGATATCAGTGAAGAAGCAGAATATCAAAATACTATAACAAGATTGCAGGAAATTGTCTCTTGATTTTTGAATGAGCAATTAATCATTAAGGGAGCAATTGATTATTAGAGGTTAAGAACTAAAATAATTTTATCTTAAAATAATTTTTATCTGGTGATTATAATGAAAAAATTTAAATTTAAGTTAGATAAAGTTTTAAAAGTTAGAACGATTCAGGAGGAACTTGCCCAAAACGACCTGGTTAAAGCTCGGAATAAGGCTAAAAAAATACGCCGCAGCGTGGAAAAATTAGAGAACAAACAGCACAGCACTTATAATTATTTGCGAGAGAAAAATTCTCCTGATCCTGATTTAGCAGTAAGAGCCAGAAAGTTTATCAACTATAATCGTCAGAATATCAAAGCATCAGAGAATAAACTGCAAGAACAGCTCCAGGTAGTAGAGAAAAGGAGAGAGAATTTATTGGAGAAAGCTCAGAACAAAAAAGTATTGCAAAAACTTAAAGATAAAAAGGCTAACCGCTTTTATCGAGAGCAGATGAGAAAAGAGCAAAAGAATATAGACCAGATAGCACTGGCCAATTCTGCCAGTAAATTTACGGCTATCTCGAGCAATGAAATCAATTTAGATAATTCTCTTTAAAGTTAAGTGAGGTTGTTATTTGATGAAGAAAAAACTACTAATCTTTGCTATAATACTGGCTTTACTCTCTACTATTACCATCATAGCTTTAAACTTTTTCGGCATAATTTCTCTCCGTTATTATGGGGAAGAGATAATAACCGGTCTGCCTTTTTTAGAAGAATACCTGGCAACTGGAGAACAGTATGATAGATTGGAAGAGGACTATGAAGAGTTATTGCAACAGTACAATGAGTTAGAGGCGGATTATGAGCAACTCTCAGAGGATTATGAGGCCTTATCCCAGGAACAGGAAGATACATTAGCTGAGTTAGAAGAGCTGGAGGCAGTCTATGAAGACCTTCATGAAGAGGAGATGACCAGGGAAGAGAGAATGCAGAATCTGGTTGATATTTACTCCAACATGAATCCGGCTCAGGCGGCAGATATCTTTGAGACTATGAATGAAGAAGTAGCAGTGGCAATCCTGGGAGGAATGGAAGACCGTGATGCAGCCGAACTGCTGGAAAATCTACCGGCTGAATTAGCAGCGGAGTTTTCAGCAGAATTACAATAAACCTGTAACTAGCATTAGGTGAGCGGACAGAGATATTGACCATTGTCTGCAACCAAAAAAGGCTGAAATATTTTGGGAAGGAGGTGAATAAATGGATGTAGGATTCAATATGTTAGCCGCGATGGGAGTAATGGACCGAGGAGAGCTTGCAGGTGACCATTCTGCCTTCCCTGAAACTGGCGCTGGAGAAAAGCCTGACAGTGATTTTGCCGCTATGATTAAAGAAAAACTTGATATAAACCAGGAGCAGGCAGAACTGCTGGCGCAGGGAGAGTCTTTAGCTGCCGGGGAAGTAGATGCTGATTTGTTGGCTCAACTGCAGAACTTTCTGGCAGAAATCGGCGAGGATAAGGAATTAGAAGCTGCTCTACTGGTACTCCTCTCTCAGTTAGAATTGCTGGATATAGCGGAACTGGGAGAAACTGAAGGTTTAAAGGAGTTATCGGAAGAGTTAGCAGAGCTGCAGGAAATACTGGC
>Ga0207421_10000443_pt1 | contig 53290 bp, 57 predicted proteins | sample SodLakKL_010_SED_4_FD_187542 | JGI IMG/M metagenome (GOLD analysis project Ga0207421, IMG submission 187542) | Alkaline sediment microbial communities from Lake Tanatar, Kulunda Steppe, Russia - 8KL_010_SED (SPAdes) (version 2) | ecosystem: Environmental > Aquatic > Non-marine Saline and...
CCTAAGCTTCCCGTGGGCTCGCGCACCACAGTACCACAGAGCACGCTGGTGGACTTAACTTCCGGGTTCGGAATGAGACCGGGTGTTTCCCCACCGCTCTGGCCGTCAGTTGCTCGTTGAGATTCTTAGAGGTAACTTGTATTTATAAGTTTTCCACCTTTTGCCTTCAACCCCCGGAGACTACGGATATTATCTTCAACTCCATGCCATCCTCGAGGTTTGAATCGATAGGCAATGGTTCCTCGTTTTCCAGAACGATAACTGAATCTAGGTGATACCCGAGTCTGTTCACTAATGAGGAGACTTCACTGTTTTCTTGAACTTCGATCTCGCCTTCGCCTTCGACTTTCACTTTCATGTGTGTCAAAAGGACTACTGGTGTTATATAAATCTGTATCTTTTCTAGATAGAAAAAAAGAATAAAAAGGAGCTGAAGGAAGTTTTTTGTGCTGTGCTCAGAGTGCGTGCTCTATCTCTTCCATCTCTTTTTCGATCCTCTCTATTACTTCTTCTTCATCTCCGAAGTCTATGTCGGGTCTCTCCTCTTCAAATATCTCTAGGAAATCTTCGGGAGAGTGTTGATGGATGGCTTTCTCTATCTTAGATTTGTACAGTGAAGCTAGAAAATGATGTTCTCTTACGAGATCTGCTAGAGATCTGTTTCCCTCAGCCCACTCGTCGAAATTTTCTTGGCTGATCAGATTTACATACCGATGAAGCTTTTTTTCGGGATTCATAGTGCTATAATTTGATTCGTCATACTATTTATTTTTTACTCTTTCATTTGAAGAAGTATGGAAAGATCATTTCTAAAATAAATAAAATTACAATTATTTTTAAAACTAAACTCTGGATTTGATAAAAAAATCGATAAATATTGAAGCAATATTAAAATATGATTTTTAGAATCTAGAAAAATCCTTTTCTATATCGTCAGACATAAGTTCTAAAAATTCTATTTTGTCCGACTTTTTTCATTAGCGATATTCAAACGGACAAAAAAGAAAAAGTCTGTTTTTGGATCGAAATTAAATTCTATCGATCTGAATGATCTTACGGAAATATGATGACTACTTAGTATGTACTCTTGTCAGACGAATTTCGTCACAAAATAAATATAGTTTCATCCGAAACAGTTATAAGGAAAAAGAATCTAACAAACACATCGAAAATACACCTGATTAACCAGAGGAGAGACGACAGATGACTGATTCTGATTACATGATCAAGACGCAAAATTTGGTAAAAAAATTCGGAAAAAACATCGTCGCGGTAGACGATGTTTCTTTTGAGATCGGCAGAGGAGAAGTTGTGGGCTATCTCGGTCCGAACGGAGCCGGAAAGACCACCACCATCAAGATCCTGACCAACCTTCTCAAACCCACATCCGGCAGAGCCTGTATAAATGGATGGGACGTTAACAATGAACCTAAAGAGGCTTTAAATGATGTAGGTTCTCTTATCGGAGTCCCGGGGGTATATGATTATCTCACTCCGGATGAGTTCTTAACATATTTTGGAAAAGTCCATAAGATGCCAAAACAGAAGATCAAAAGAAGGATCACTGAAGTACTTGATATGGTGAAATTATCCAAATGGAGACACTCCAAGATAGGATCGTTCAGTACAGGCATGGAGAGAAGATTGGCTATAGGTAAAGCTATATTCCATGAACCGAATATATTGATACTTGACGAACCTGTTCTGGGATTGGATCCAGAGGGAATCAAAGAGATCCGTGAATTGATCAAGAGTTTTCAAGAAAAAGATATCACCGTTTTTCTGAGTTCACATCTTTTAGATGAAGTGAGTAAAGTGTGTGATTCGGTCATCTTCCTGTACGATGGAAAGATAATAGAACAGAGTTCTGTAGAAAAGATAGACGAGATCATGAAAGAGTACCGTCTCATAGATATCGAGTTCTTGAATCCTTTACCAAGGTCAGGTCTTGAAAAATTGAACGGTATCGAGATGATAGATAAAGTCCAAAAGGTGAGCGAAAACAAGGTGAAGATAATAAAGAGTGATGGCGATCCAACGCTTACGTCGATGATCCTCGATGAAATAATAGATCGGGGATTTAAAGTCGTGTCTTACAGTCCTAAAAGGTCTGATCTAGAAGATTTCTATGTTTCTCTTATAGAAAAAAAAGAAGGTGATGCAAGATGAAACCTTTCAAAGAGGATGTGTTGGAAGATCTGCGGAACACATGTTTAACCATCACCTTTGAGTTGAAGAAGCACTTCAGAAGAAAAAGGATGATACTTTCTTTTACTTTAGCTGTTGCACTTCCCCTTATATTCTACATCGCCCCTAGGCTATGGGGGTCTTTCCCCGATTCAGCCGATCAGTTCGCTAGTATAAATCTCAGCTTCGTCGAATTTTTAATAGTCATATCCGGCTCACTTTTTGCAGGAGACGCCATTTCGGGTGAATTTGAAGAAAAAACCGGACTGCTGTTGTTTTCTACTCCACAACGGCACACCACGATATTCGTAGGCAAATACATAGGGGCACTGATCCCTACTTTTGCCGTAGTCTCTATTTATTATCTGACCACCTCTTTCGAGATCATCGGCATCTATGGTATGGATGCCATCACCATCGACTTCTTCAAATCTTATTTTGTAGCTCTGATCTATACTAGTAGTGCTGTCAGCTTGATATTCCTTTTCAGCAGTATACTGAAAAAGAAGATAACCACTACATTGTTGGGATTTTTCTCCCTTATAATGATATTTCCCATCATAAGTACTGTTCTTGAATTCGTAATAGAGGTGGAGCCCTGGTACATCATGACCTATCCGGTCGGTTTGATCACAGATGTGTTTGCCGCTGTACCACTGTTCGGGGCAGGTCCTGGAGGTCAAGTCATGTCTTCTCCTGATTTTTATGAAGGGATCGCAGTCATGGCGACCTATACACTAGTATTGTTTTTTGCAGGTGTTCTGATATCGGCTAAAAGGAGGATGGAATGATGAGAGAGGGATGGCAAAAAGTAGGAACCGTGGTAACTCTCACTTTACTGACCTTTGCTCTATTGCTTTTCTCCGTTCCAGGAACCCAGTGGACGCCAGTAGAAGGGAGCTCCCCAGACATTTCACAAGATATTCCTGAAGAACCCGATATAAAGATATCCGAACTGAGTTTTTCTGAAACAGAAGTCAGAGAAGGAGATGAAGTCATCATATCTGTAACTGTAAAAAACAACGAGACTTATGATATGGATATAAACATCAACTTGATCTGGGGTGATGAAGAATTTGAAAGGCTAGAAAATGAGACGATAGATGCTGGAAGCGAAACTACGTTCGAATTCGAGTGGGAAGCTCAAGCAGGCAGGCAAACCTTCACGGCTGGGCTCACGGTTGATTTACCGGAACCGATCGGCATAGTTGAATTAGATCATCGATCCGAAACTATAGAGGTCAATCCTGAGCCAGTGGGTGACATATACTATCCTCTCGCTATTCTAGTTCTCATATTCTTGGTGGTGATAGGTACGGTTTTAGTTCCATCCGTTCTAGCCAGGGTTAAAAATAGGTAAGACTCGCTCATTCAATCATTCTTCTTCAAATTCGATCTCTGGCTTGAGTATTACTTCCGATTTGATGCTTTTAGAAATCAGACAATTTTCTTTCGCGAGTTCCAATGCTCTTTCCACTTTATCTTTTTTCTCCTCTGATATCTTAAACCTAGGTCTAACGAATATCTTGCTGATCATGCTTTCACCGTCGACTTCTTCAAGGAGTCCTTCCGTTTCCAGCTGAAAATCTGATATATCCAGCCTCATCTTCTCTACTGTAGATCTGAAGGTTATCGAGTAACACATCGCTAGAGACCCAACGAATGCATCTTCAGGATTCATCAGACCTTCTTCTCCACCGAATTCTACCGGTTTATGGAAATCACAGGAGAATCCACAATCCATACTGATCGAACCGTGCTTTTTCTCTTCATCATCCCAGGAGATGAAATTGGTGTATTCATGGGCCATGGTTTTGTAAACGAATTACATAAATATAAATCTTTCCAGTACTTACTCTTGCTCTGAATCTATCTTGTTTATCAATATCTTTTTTCTCTCCGAAAAACCCTGGCTCCTGTAAAAATTCAAAGCCCTTTCGTTGTCAGCTAGGGTCTCTAATCTTAGGATGTCAACACCACTTGATTTTGCATGCTCTTTTTCGTGTTCCATCAACTCTTTCCCTATACCTTCTCCAAAATGGTCTGGATGAACAGCCAACGTCATTACCTCTCTTATTTTTTTCGAAGTCACTACGCCTTTAAAGGTTCTTGAGTGGAGGAACCCGAGCAACTCCTCGCCTTCAGACCCAGAGGCAACGATCATCCTGTCATCGACCAATCTCTTCTGAAGAAATTTCTTTAACGAGGATTCGTCGTAGTATATACCGGATTCTTTCCAAACTGGTCCCATGGACTTTTTTTTGAGGCGTAGGATGGCATCGATATCGTTCAGATCAGCTTCGCGTATATTCAGATCAGGGCTCATATGTTATAATTTCCAGGGGATATATTAGATATTATCGCTCCTATCTATTGGAAAGTAGGAACAGAATCAATCTTTTTATAAGGCACCTTTTTAATTACACTCTATGGAAAAGAACATCATACCTTCGATATCTCTGATCGACGATAAGCCAGTGGTTGTGACGAACGGCACGTATCAACCTTACGTTTCTAATGGTAAGGAATTGGATTTATGGGGGGTTATGGATGAACTCAGTGATTTTGATAAGGTGCATCTGCTTGATCTTGACGGAATCGAGTTCAATAAGCCGCAGACCGAGTCGATCAGAAAGATCGGATCTAGAAAAGAAGTTTGGGTTGATATAGGTGCAAGGGGGCCAGAGGGAATAACAGATTCATTTATAGCCGGTGCTGATAAGACTGTCATCGCAACCAAGACCATCCGCTCGCTAAAAGGAATATTGGAATCTATAGATTTAAGCGATCAATTAGTCCTCTCGATAGATTATAAAGATGGATTGATATCACCTTCTGAAGAGATCAAGAAAATGGGAGTAGAAGGGATCGTTGAGTTAGCATTGAACAAAGATTTTGATGAAATAATATTTGCGGATCTTGGAGAAAAAAGGTTCGACGAAAGAGCCCTAAGGTCGATCCCTGAGGGAGATTATGAACTCTTCATCGGAGGTGCTTCCTTGGATGAGATAGGCTACATACATCACGGAAACATAGAGGGCTATATCCTTGGTTTACGCGAGGCGATAAGATGGCAGAGGAACTGAAAAAAATACTAGCATTTCTCTTCAAGAGGGAAGGTGAAGAGATGGAGGAGGAAGATTTCATCTATATTCAATCCGTAGATTTGGACTGGTATTCTTCCGATGATGCTAAACAGGTGCTGAACATGGCTTTAAAAAGCGATCTAGTTGAGAAAAAAGGAGTTCTGATCAGGGCAAAATTTGATTTTGAGAACGTCAAGGTACCCATAGATTTCGAACCCACGAAGGAGCTTTTTGAGGAAGAGGATGAAAAAGATATCTTCTCAGAACTCCTCGAACAGATTTCATCGAATAGTGAACTTTCTAACCAAGAAATAATGTCTCAGGTGAATGAGAAGCAGGACAGGATGAATATAGAAGTCAAAACCGCTCTACTTTTGGTAGCTCAAGAAAGGGATGTTATTTTAGAGGATAGAGATGAGTATATAGAAGAGATCTCTAAGGAGATAAGGGGTAAAGATTAGATGGTAAAAGAGTATTCCGATGAGATAACTATCGAAGTCCCTATCGGGTTAGTCTATCGGTATTTTGATGAAAAATACAGCAGAGTCTCTCGCGACAAAAAAAAGTACGGCACACTTTCAAAACACGAGTTCGAGAAGATATCTAGCGTACTCCATGAAAAGATAATATTTCAGGAAAGATACCTTTTTACCAGGGCTGTTAACACTTTGGAGTTCAAAAAAGAGAGCGAAAATAGAACCAAAGTGAAGATGAATTTAGCTCTAACTTGGTCACCTTTCAGGAAGAAGATAGCAGAATCATCCTTTTTAGGGCTGACTTCCAACCTTAGATCCTTAGAACTTATGTATCGTTTGATCGAAAAAGAAGAGTTCACTTCAGATTGATCGCCACATCCAAAGCTTTTACACCATGCTCAAGAGAGGCCACAGGATTGAGATCCAACTCGTTTATCTCTTCCACATGATGTACTAGATATCCGACTCTAGCTATCATCTCAGCTAAAGCGTCAAGATCCCTGCATTTTTGTCCACGGGCACCCATCAAAAGAGGGAATGAATCTATATCCGAGATCATTTCGTGGGCTTCATCTATGCTCAGTGGTGCGACTCGGAATTCTACATCTTCAAATATTTCAACATATATTCCTCCTAACCCGAACATCACGACTGGGCCAAATGTCTGATCTACCATCCCTCCAATGACCACCTCTTTGCCTCCTTCCACCATCTCAGCAACGGATATCCCTCTGATATTTGTATCCGGTTTTCTCTGCCTAACCCTTGAACGGATCGCCTGACAGGCATCCCTCACTTCGTCACTATCTTGAAGGTCGACAGCCACTCCCCCTACATCCATCTTATGAACTATATCTTCAGATACCACTTTGAGGACAACAGGATAACCTATTTCCTCCGCCACTTCGACGCATTCCTCTATATCATAAGCCACCTTACCTTCAGCTATGTTCAATCCAGCGGCATTCAAAATCTCCCTAGCTTCGTTCTCAAGAAGGTGATATCTTCCTTCTTTTTTAACTTCTTGCACAATACTTTTGATCCGAACAAAGTCCATATCCCACGTCTCTTCATCAGCCTCTTTTTTGTTCTTAGTTCCTATACTCATCTTATGACCTCTTCATCTAAATCTCATCTTCAGTTCATATTCCCCGTACTTCCTTTCCTTCTCTATATCATAACCCATCTTTTCGAAAACACCCAGCATCTTTCGATTGTCGGCTAGAACTTCGGCCGTGAAGCCGTAGAGACCATGATCTTGAGCTATCATAGTCAGGTATTCTAGAAGTCTTGTGCCGATACCCTGACCTTGATATTCATCTCTTATCATGAGCGAAACTTCAGCAACGTTCTGACCCTTTTTTATCCTGTAGTCCCCAACACCCACCATCCTATCAGGACCTTCGACCTCAGGGTCTATAACCACTATAGCCATCTCTTTTTTATAGTTGATCTGGATGAATTCCTGTCTTCTGTCGTGAGGCATGTCTTTTCTAGCGCTCATAAATCTTTTGTAACGACTTTCATCTGAAAGAGAATAGAATAGGTCCTTCAAAAGTTCATCGTCGGTCGGTTTCATAGGTCTGAAAAGGTATTCTTTACCTTCTATTTCTTTATAATCTTCGTATTCATCGGGATATCTTCCACCTTCCCCAACGACCAACATCTGTTCTTTATACACCAGGTTGTGGTCTTTAGCTTCTTTGAGAAGCTCTTCTCTGAATTTAGGGTGGGCGATATTGATGAGTTCCATCGCCCGTTGTCTGATATTTTTTCCTTTCAGAAAAGCCACCCCATACTCAGTGATCACGTACTCTACGTCGCCTCTCGTGGTCACCACACCTGCACCTTCATTCAAAGAAGGAACTATCCTAGATACTTCACCATCCTGGGCGGTTGAGGAAAGGGCGATGATGGATTTACCGTCTTCGGCATATCCAGCCCCACGCATAAAATCTGCGTGTCCTCCGATGCCACTGTAAAAACTGTATCCTAAAGAATCGGCGCAGACCTGTCCTGTCAGATCTACTTGGAGGGCTGTATTTATAGATGTCATCTTATAGTTCTTAGCTATCGTAAATGGATCGTTGGTATAATCGGTAGGATGAAGTTCTATCTCAGGGTTGTCATCTACAAAATCATAAAGATCCTTAGTTCCCATCAAAAAGGATGCTATGTTCTTTCCCGGGTTGATGCTCTTCTTTTTGTTAGTTATGATACCATCCTTAATCAGACCTGCAAGATCTTCAGATAGCATCTCTGTGTGGACCCCCAGGTCCTCTTCTTCCTCCAGATGAGACAACAATGCGTTGGGGATCTCCCCATAACCCACCTGTAGAGTAGATCCGTCTTCTATCAGTGGACTCACGTTTTTAGCGATCTTCTCAGCCTTTTCAGTAGGAACTATCGGATCGAATTCCAGAAGTTCTTCCTCATGTTCCACCAAATAGTCCACGTCATCGACATTGATGAAAGAATCACCATGGACTCTAGGCATCTTGGGGTTCACCTGAGCGATGACCATCTTAGAATTCTGGACGGCAGACTTTATGATATCCACAGCTATCCCTAGACTCATCCATCCGTGTCTATCTGGAGGTGAAACCTGTACTAATGAGGCATCTAAAGGTATGCGGCCATTTCTGAAAAGCTTAGGTATGTTCCGCATAAATATAGGCGTGTAATCTGCTCTTCCCTCTGCCACCGCAGCTCTAGTATTGTCGTCAACGAAGAAGGCGTTGTGCCTGAATCTGTCTTCAAACTTTTCCTCCGTATATGGGGCAACACCCAAAGTTTGGATATGAAATATTTCCGTATCGTGAAATTGATCAGCAAGTTCAGTCAATTTTTTTGTAAGATATTGTGGTTCAGCAGCACCGGACCCTAAAAATACCCTGTCACCTCTTCCTATATTTTTCAGGGCGTTTTCGGCCTCTACATAATCCGGTTCTTCATTCATTTATTATCATTCCGGATCTAGATGTTAAAATCCAATCTCGGGCATACCTCTTTCTCTATCTTTTCTATCTTGAAATCATCCTCTATGGTCGTTATCGTTTCCATCCTCTCGATCCTTTTAGCCGCTTCGTAGGTATCTATAGGAACGGATATCAAAGGGATATTAGCCCTATCAGCTCTAGATATTATGTTGCTTGGAGGTATAATATCATTAGTCAGGATAATGCCCGAGGTACCTTCCTCTAGGGAAGCCAATATAACGTCGGTTCTATCTCCCCCGGTGACCATCAGTTTTCTTTCTTCTTGGAAAGCTGGAGTCCGCACTATCTCGTCAGCACTCATAGCTCCTACGTAAACGTTTTCTACTATATTGTCGAGTCCATTCTCTCCAGCAACCACTTTACCGAACAACATATCGTTTATGAATCTCATCCTAGTAAGGTCAAGATTTGATATATCTGGGATGATACCTAGAACATCTAGACCGAGACCTTCTACATCCTTGACCATGAAATCTTCGACCTCCTCCAAGGAATCCACTCTGTTCATTACAACGCCTTTGATCTTGGTTCCGTTCTTCTCAAAGTACCGAGATGCGGTGGTCAAATGGTCCATGACGTCAGTTCCGGAACCTGAAGTCACCAGGACCACCTCAGCATCTATGATCTGGGAGAGAGACGTCGGATCCAATCCTATAGAAGAGCCGAAACTCCAGTTCTTTCCCGTTTCGATGATAAGACCGTCTTTATCCGCTAAAAGATCCTGAACTCTTTCATCTATCTTTTCTTGTATCGTTGACTCATCGAAGGCATATTTTATCTTCGAATGGTCGAAACCTATACAGAACTTTTCGTATTCCGTATCTAAATTCATCACATTTTTGAAAAGTTTGGTATCGTAATCTATCAATCTTTTCTTTTTGTAGATCGGTCTATCGCCAAAGGGCTTAAAATAATTCAAAGATTTATCAGAAGAAAGCGCTAAGCCCAGACCGATCGTAGTTTTGCCCGCATCCTTTTCTGTCGAGGATATTATGATATTTTTCATATTTTGATCACCTTCTCTTAAGATTTATAGCCACATCTACGGATTTACAACCCTTTCCCTTCTCGAATGCTTTGACCGGGTTGAGATCCAACTCAGCTATTCCATCCACCTCATTCATCAAATATGATATCCTATATATAACATCTGCCAATGCATTGAGATCTTTTCTGCTTTCACCCCTTGCTCCCATCAGTACTGGAAAGGAGTTTATTTCTCCTATCATCCTTCTAGCTTCTTTCCTACCTATCGGAGCCACACGGAATTCTACATCCTCCAATATCTCTACATACACTCCACCCAAGCCGAACATCACAAGTGGACCAAAGGTGTTGTCTCTTGAGCCTCCGATGATGGTCTCTTCACCACCTTTGAGCATCTTTGCCACGGAGATACCTTTCACATGTGCATCGGGATATTTTTTTCGTACGTTGGAATTTATCGCCTGATAAGCATCAACAACCTCCTTTTCATTTTCGAGATCCAATGCTAGTCCTCCAGCATCGGACTTGTGGACTATATCTTCAGAGACCACTTTAAGAACCACAGGATAGCCGATCTTTTCAGCGGCTTTAATGGCGCCTTCTAACGAAGTAACCACTTCCCCCTCTGCCATCGGTACACCAGCAAGATCCAAAATCTCTCTAGCTTCATCTTCCCGCAGGGTCAATCTCCCGTCTTTGCGCACATCTTTGACTATCTCCCTTATCTCATCTAATGGTATATCGGGCTCCTTTAATTCTTCTTTTTCTTTCTTCCTTTCCATGTATCTCTTTTTCCGATAAAGCGCTCCAAGAGCCGAAACACACTCGTAAGTATCTTTGAAAGCGGGGATATCGTGCTTTCTCAACCACTGAACACACTCATCAGCTTCTTTACCTCCTACGAATGTAAATACTGATGTTTTTTCGTCCCCATACTCTTCATAGACCTTTTTGATAGCTTTAGCTCCACCCCAAGCATCTCCACCTCCCGCTTCGCAGTACAAACCGATTATAGAACCGATTTCATCGCTCTCATATGCCCTCCTCAAAGATCTTTCATACTCTTCTTCCCCAGCCTGTCCTGTTATATCGATCGGATTTTTAGTTGAACCGAACGGGGGTATAACCTCTTCGAAAGTTTCTTTTAGGTGTGTTTGATCATCAAGAAGCTTAACACCGTGCTTTTCAGCAGCATCGGCACTCAACACACCGATCCCGCCGCCATTCGTAACAACGACCGCTTTATCTTTTTCAGGCAAAATGGAATTGGAAAAAGCCCTAGACCAGTTGAAAGCCTCTTTTAGATTCTCCGCCCGTAGAACTCCGCACTGTTTGAAAGCTGAGGAGAATATCCTGTCACTTCCAGCCAGGGAACCAGTGTGTGATGCTACGGCGGTGGCTCCCTTCTCTGACCGACCAGATTTTAAAACTATCACCGTTTTATCTTCCTGTAGATCTTCCACCTTTTCCATGAATTCTTGACCTTTTTCTAGGCCCTCCATATAGATCATTATAACTTCGCTCTCATCATCCTGGCTGAAATAATCTACAACATCAACATCGTCTATGTCCGCTTTATTACCTATACTCACGATAGCGGAAAGACCTAGGTACTGTTGAGCGGTCTTACCGATCATCGCGATCCCTAAGGCGCCACTTTGAGAGAGTACCGCTATACTTCCTTTTTCTATATCAGATGGACCAAAGGTGGCGTTCAGATCAGATTTTGCTGAGTATATGCCAAAAACATTGGGGCCTAAAAGCCTCATATCATATTTTTCTGCTTCATCCACCAGTGCCCTCTCTTCCTCCACCTTTCCAACTTCTGAGAATCCAGAGGAAATGACTATGATATTTTCGACTCCTTTTTCTCCACACTGCTGTACGGCTTCCTTCACTATCTTGGCAGGTACGACAATAACCGCTAGATCCACTGATCCAGGTACATCTTCAATGGATTCGTACAATTTTTTTCCGAGTACTTCACCGCCTTTAGGATTGATAGGATAAACTTCACCGTCATAATCAGACTTCAAAATATTCGACAAAAGTTTATGGCCGACTTTTCCCTCCTTTCTCGAGGCCCCTATCACCGCTATGGATCGCGGGTCAAAAAGCCTTTCAAGTTCATCTTCATCAGATGCCATCAGTACGGCAGGATAATAGTCCTTTATTAGCATTTTGCCATTCTTCAATATTCTCTTTCGATAAAGTTATAAACAAATTATCATATACGGCGACGATACCATGTTTATGGCTCTACAATTCTTCCTAGTGATCTTCCCGCTACTTGCGGTCTTCGTAGGGATCTTGGTCTTTAAGAGGAATGCGGCAGAGATGGCCGTGGTAGGCTTGATCATCTGTTTCGCCGTGGCAGTTCTTGTATTCGAAACGGAACCCTTCGTAGCTATGGCAGCGAGTATCTACGGATTCTTTGAATCTTTTGGGATAAGTATAGCTATCGTCTTTACTATGCTGCTGATATTCCTGATGAGGGAGGTGGGTGCCCTTAAGACTATCTCAGAGGCGATAAAAAGAGTGGCTTATACTAGAGAGGAGCAGTCACTATTCATCGGCATAGGTTTCGGTACGTTTGTTACATCTTTGGGTATCGTTACGCCGGCTTTGTTTCCACCTCTCCTCATGGCCATGGGTTTTGGGCCCGCGGCCGCCGTTGCCATATCAGTTCTAGGTTACAATGCCAGCACCAGCTTCGCTATACTTTCTATACCGATAACCCTTCCTGCTGAGCTTTTCCACGAAGAACTCGGGATGACAGTAATCGAGTTCGGTTATGAATACGCTTTTAACATATCTTTATTTTTACCTGTTATCGCCACTACGTTATCGATCGCTATGCTGTGGATAATCGGCGGGTCAAAATCGATAAAAAAAGGTTTAGTTCCCGCGATCATGTCCGGCCTTTTGATAGGTTTTACCTCCATAGTTTTGGTTTTGATAAGAGCGCCGATAGCGATCTTAGGAGTTGTTGCTGGACTCGTTTCGATGATCGGTCTTTACCTTTATTTCAGATGGGATAGGAAAAGGAAAGGGACCATCAGGGAATTTGAACCTATAGATAAGAAAAAATTGATCAAAGCTCTCTCACCTTGGTTGTTGCTCATACTCCTCGCCTCGATATCGAGCATACCTGCGATAAATGAATTTTTAAGAACTCTTGATCCGAGTTTTAGCCACTGGATCATCGCTTACGAAACGATCGATTTCAACGTCTTCGCCCAGGTTTACTTTTGGATCGGGATCACCGCGTTGTCTTCATTCTATCTTCTTAAACCTACCATGAAGCAGAGTAAGAGAGCTTTAAAGACATGGTCGAAAAGTATATGGGCGCCGTTCATAGCTTACTCCTTGTTTTTCTCCATAGCGTATATAATGGATTGGAGCGGAGGTTACATGAGCGGTCAAGAATTGCAGATAGTAACAGATTCAAATATGAACTATATAGCGGGATTGTTCCTCGGTGATGTCTTCGGACCGGGTTATGTTTTTGTAGCTGCTAGTTTGGGTCTTTTTGGAGCTATTGTTGGAGGCAGTGAGACAGCCAGCAACGTCTTATTCTTCGGCATCCAGAATCAAGTGACGGACAAGCTCGGTATGTCAGATAGTCAGTTCATGTCAGTTTACGCCGGTCACGGAGTGGCTGGAGGAGTGGCATCCGCGATAACACCTTCTAAGATCAATAATGCTGTTGCTACGATCGGAGAAGGAAGAGAATTGGAAAGCAAGATATTGAGGAAGCATCTTCTGATCGTGTTCATACTCACGCTCATACTAAGCATAATGACGGCTATATTTGTCAGTCTGGCTATATGACGTTGATGTCGATCTGAACCTCTTTTCCCTTATCTTTATATATCTGGAACTGATTTGCCACTGGTGAAAGATATATTAAAGGTGGAATCATGTTCAACGAAGAAGCCCAGATGATGGATTTAGATGAGATTAGAGAACTGCAAGAGAAACGGTTGAAAAAACAAGTGAAGTATGCCTATGAGAACGTTCCTATGTACAAAAAACGGTTCAAAGAAGAAGGTGTCAAACCATCGGACGTCAAAAAACTAGAAGATGTGAAAAAGGTCCCTTTTACTGTTAAAGACGATCTTAGAGATCACTATCCTTATGGTATACTGGCGGTGCCAAAAGAAGAGGTCATCCGGTTCCATGCCTCTTCTGGAACTACAGGAACTCCGACTGTCGTAGCATATAACCGTAAAGACATGGAGGTATGGGGCGATCTGATGGCTAGAGCCTACAGCTCTGCAGGCGTCAAGCCTGAGTACACAGTCCAGAACGCCTACGGCTACGGGCTCTTCACTGGCGGTCTAGGTTTTCATCAGGGTGCTGAAGTATTGGGATGTTCCGTACTACCGACCAGTACTGGCAACACCAAGAAACAAGTCACGATGCTCAACGATTTCCAGACTGAGGTTTTAGCATGTACACCATCTTATGCCATCTATCTCTCTGAAGCCGCAGAAAAACATGGCTACGATCCAAAAGAGGATTTCAACCTAAAAGTAGGTATGTTCGGAGCGGAACCGTGGAGTGAAGAAGCTAGAGAAAGTATAGAAGAAGCTTTCGGTCTGAAAGCTCAGGACACTTATGGGATGAGTGAACTTTACGGTCCAGGTGTGGCCATAGAATGTCCCGAGCAGAACGGGCTCCACATCTGGAGTGATCAATTTTTGGTCGAAACCATCGATCCCAAGACCGGAGAAGTTCTTCCTGAAGGAGAAACCGGGGAACTGGTCTTCACCATGCTGACAAGGGAAGCAATGCCTCTGCTCAGGTATAGAACAAAAGACGTTGGGTCTGTCACTTACGAGGAGTGTGAATGCGGAAGAGCCCATCCGAGGATAGAGAAGATCGAAGGCAGAAGTGATGATATGCTCATAGTCGGTGGTGTGAACGTTTTCCCGAGTCAAGTGGAAGCCGCTCTTCTAGAAACTGAAGGCATAAGCGAGCACTATCAGATAATCGTGGATAGAGATGTTCTCGACAAGCTTTTTGTAAGAGCCGAAGTGGACAAAGATCACTACGAATCAGAAGAATACGATGAAGAGAAGCTGAAAGAAGAAGCTAGTGAAAACCTTAAAGCGGTACTGAACATAAAGGCTAGATTGAAATTGCTGGAACCAGGAACTCTTCCAAGGACGGTAGGAAAAGCGAAAAGAGTGATCGATCAGAGAGAGGAACAGGATCGGATAGAAGATCTGTGAAAAGAAAGCAGGTAGTAAACTCAACCTACCCATAAAACCCCTTATTTTTCAATATTATCTTTATCTTTGACTTAAAATTTAGTAATAGAGGAAAGGTTCGATGATAAAAGAAGAAAGGCTGCTAAGAAGGATCATCCACTCGATGGTTTGGATATTCCTGATATATTATCTGATCCCTGATACGATTTATGGTTATCCGAAAAGATTATTATTTCTTGTGCTGATCACAGGTATATTATCTTTCGAGGTCCTCCGGCTCTATTTTGGATTCAAAGTCTACGGGATGAGACATTACGAGGAAAGACAGATCGCTTCATACGCATGGGCTACCATGGCGGCTTCGATCGCTCTTCTTTTTTTTCAGATCCATATCGCCTTTGTCAGCTTGGTCGGGATGGGCGTCGTTGATCCACTGATCGGAGAGATCAAAGTCCGGGCTCCTGATCTCTATCCCTATCTACCTTTCATCGTTTGGAGCATCATAGCGTTCTCGATTCTTATGCTGTTAACCGATTTTAACATGATGATCATACTTGTCATGTCTCTCATTGCTTCCGCGGTAGCTCTGATCGCAGAATATCCATCTATAATCATAGACGATGACTTTCTGATGATCGTTGCGCCTCTTTTCGTGCTTCAAGCTTTAGAAATCCTGCTCGTATGACCTCCTCTTTCTTGTAATCTTTTGTCTTCTGAGATTTGCTTCGGCTGACAAAAGTAGGCATTTCCACGCCATCGTAAATCATATGTGACTCTGAGATGATATTTTTTTCACCATCGTAATTTATCTTCTCCGTTAAAAGAGAAATTTTCTCCCACAAAACCTTATAAACCCTGACCCTTTTACTCATATTCGATGAAAGAGAAGACCGATAAAGAAAACAGAGAGCTAGGTGGTGCTTTTATGAAAGAAAAGATTTTAGGTTGGTTCGATGAAGAAAACAGAGAGTACAAGGAAAAGGGTCATTCAGATCTCAACTGGTTGTTGCACCTTAAACATGGTAACCGAGTGGTCCTTTTAGGGAATCCAAAGGATCGAGATAGCAGGTTAGAGATAGTTTACAAACTGAACATAAGTGATGATCATAAAAAGGTTCTTAGAAAACTCAATGATAAACAGAGAGCAAGTTTTGAAAAAAAGATGGTTATGATCTTAGCGAAAGGGTCGAACATATACAATATACAAAGAGATGAGGACAACATACCTAATGCGGTGATAATAAAGAGACACCTCTACGATGAAGATCTCAAAAAGACGCTTTTATTTGACACCATCCAGAAAGTCATAAACGTTGGCATGAAGGCTACCATCCATTTCCAATCCTTGGGTGGTGCGAAGATAAAAGAAGAAAAGGTATCTTCCACCAAAACGGGTCAATCTATCTACAGGTGAAGGATAGCATGAAAACATCTAAATAGGAGTCTCTTTCTTAAATTCACATAAAAAAGGATTTTGTACGGATTGATTCCTTTTATGTCCGAAAAGCTTTGCTTGAGGACAGGGATGAAATCACGTCTGGGAAGCCTTTGGCTTTCCTGTGATATCAATTCCGAAAGATTTACCAAAGACCGAATAGATACGTAATTGGGTTGAGCGTGAAATTATGGATAAAGAAAGTAATAAGAAAGGTACAACCACACTGGGTCTTGTCTGTAAAGATGGAGTCGTACTCGCAACAGAGAAAAGGGCAACGAAAGGTCACATGATCTCTCACAAGGACACCAAGAAGCTTTTCAGGGTCACGGACAATATAGGTATGACTATCGCCGGCTTGGTAGGTGACGGTCAAGCATTGACTAGATTCCTCCGATCGGAAGTTGAGCTATACGAACTGAAAAGAAAGAAGACCATGTCTGTGGAAGCCGCTACTACATTGCTATCAAACATCATGATGGGTCGAAGAATGATGCCTTATTTTGTAGGTTTGATCGTCGGCGGTGTGGATAAAGATGGCAGTGGAAAAGTCTATTCAATAGATGCTTTAGGTGGGGCTATTCCAGACAAATATGTAGCCGAAGGTTCTGGATCACAGTTCGTCTACGGTGTACTCGAAGATCATTATGAAGAAGATATGGATATGGATGAAGGAGCCAGATTGGCTGTTCTTTCCTTACTAGTTTCGAGCAGCAGAGATTCTGCATCAGGTGACGGTATTAGAGTTGCCAAAATAACTGAAGAAGGATTCCAGGAAGTAGAGGATGAAAAAGTAGATGAAATGATATCGGATCTCAGGGAAAAGAAAAAGAACCTTCCTGCCCTATAACGGATATTTGATCAAGAGCTTGTGAGCTCTTATCGGATTTTATCCGGAAGAAATGGTAAGGAGTTCTTTTATGTAAATTTGGTCGAACTTTCCTTGGGTTCTATATATTTAATTAAAATCAGAGTATCAGTTTCAAAAAACACAAAGAAAAAAGTGATTCTATGAGCGTAGAAGACGTTTTAGAAAGAGCAAAAGAAGCGGTTTATGAAATAGTCTCTAGAACAGTCAGGATAACAGAAATACAGTTCGAAGGTTCAGTGGTCGTTATTTACACAAAGGACATGGATGAGTTCACTCAAGACGCCGATATAATGAAGAAATTGGCGGGCAAGTTGAAAAGAAGAGTGGAAGTAAGACCAGATCCTTCGCTACTTGACGATCCAGATAAAGCAGAAAAGAAGATCAGGGAGATAGTACCTGATGAAGCTGAGATAACTGACATCAACTTCAAACCTGATATAGGAGAAGCCACTATAGAAGCTAAAGCACCAGGGATAGCGATCGGGAAAGATGGTAAACTTTTGAACGAGATAAAAAAGGAAACGAAATGGGCCGTCGATGTTATAAGGACACCACCAATAAAATCTAAAACAGTGAATGATATAAGAGATTATCTCCGGAAAGTTAGAAAAAAACGGAAGGAATTCCTTCAAGATGTGGGTAGAAAGATCAATAGAGATACAAGGACCGGAGAGAAATTTGGACGACTGACCGCATTAGGAGGCTACAGGGAAGTCGGAAGATCTGCACACCTCCTCCAGACAAGAGACAGCAAAGTTTTGATAGACTGCGGTATAGATGTATCGGCTCGAGATGAAAATGGAGAGGGAACTCCGTATTTAAATGCCCCTGAACTCATGCCTCTTGAGGAGATAGACGGTATCGTATTGACCCATGCACATTTAGATCACAGCGGAATAATCCCAGCGCTTTATAAGTATGGTTATGATGGACCAGTTTATACTACTGCACCGACTAGAGACTTATCTGCATTACTGCAATTGGATTATATTAAGGTGAGTGTGAGCGATGCTAGGGAGCCGCCGTATGAGTCGAAGCACGTAAGAGAACAGGTGATGCATACGATCCCTCTAGAGTATGGTGAAACTACGGATATGGCTCCGGATATCAGACTCACCCTACACAACGCTGGACATATCTTGGGTTCTTCCGTAGCTCATATGCATATAGGTGATGGTGATTACAACGTTGCTATAACAGGAGATATCAAGTATGATGACACCTGGTTATTCAATCAGGCCAAAAACAAATTTCCACGGGTGGAAACGGTGGTCATAGAATCTACCTATGGAGGTTATGATGATCTACAGCCAAGCCGAAATGACGCTGTGGAACAGCTTAAAGACATCCTTGATCAGGCATTGAACAACAGAAATGGAAAAGTGATCATGCCGGTTTTTGCCGTTGGAAGATCACAGGAAGTCATGTTGGTCATCGAGGAAGCCATAAGAAAAGGAGATCTTCCAGAAACGAACGTGTATCTAGATGGTATGATCTGGGAGGCTACCGCGATTCATACAGCCTATCCTGAATTTCTAAATAACAAATTGAAGAAAAAGATATTCCACGAAGATGAAAATCCTTTCCTCTCCGATATATTCGATGAGGTCGGGAGCATGGACAAGAGGAAAGATATATGTGATAGCGAAGAGCCCGCTATAGTTTTGGCTACAGCGGGTATGATGAACGGTGGTCCTGTACTTGAATACTTTAAAGCATGGGGAGATGATCCAGAATCCACTCTGATATTCGTAGGTTATCAGGGAGAAGGTACCATAGGTAACAAGATACAGAAAGGATACGATAAGATCACATTGACCGAAAAAGGTGAGAAGATAGATATACCTGTCAGATTGAATGTTCACACATGTGAGGGGTTTTCAGGTCACAGCGATAGAATACAACTGCTTCATTACATAAGTAAGATGAACCCGACACCCAGTCGTGTCCTGGTATGTCACGGTGAGGAAAGCAAATCGACCAACTTGGCGAGTACGATCTATAAAAAGTACGGTATAAGCACAAGAGCACTTCAAAATTTAGAGACAGTAAGGTTGTATTGAAGATTCAAAACTACTTTGGCTCTACTGTCATTTGATAATGCTGTAGTCTTATGACCGATCCTTCTTCAAGTTAAAGACCCTCCGAAAGTATTATAAAACACTTTATTGTTGGAATGGTTGAATTCATTTAAAACAAACTACTGGACAGTGCTTTAAACATGACTGAACTTCTAGAGGAGTTGGAGGAAAAAAAGGAAAAGGCCAATCATCTGGCCGATAAGTACAAACGCCTTCGGAACGAAAAGAATGATGAGGCTAACAAATGGGTAGAGAAAAGAGACGAACTGAATGCCGAGGTAAAAGAACTCATAGAAACTGGTAATGAACTAAAGGAAGAAAGAGACGAACTGAATGAGAATGTCCAAGAGTATAAAGAAAAAAGAGATGAATTGAACAAGAGAGTAAATGACCTATCTAAAAAATTGAAACGTGAAAAAAACAAAGTGTTACCCAACGATGATAGATCTATAGAAAAGATCGAAAAAGAGATAGAGGAACTTGAATTCAAACAGATGACCAATGTACTCAGTTCAGAAAAGGAGAAAGAGATAGTCGATAAGATATCGGACCTTCAGAAAGAACTCAACGAAAGAAAGAAGTTGATAGAAGAGAACGATGAGATCAAAAAACTATCACAGGAATTGGATGAGGCAAAAGAAAAAGCTGAGGAATATCACCAAAAAGTTTCAGACTTTGCAGAGGAGGCCCAGGAAATACACGATAAGATGCTTGAAAATTTTCAAAAGGCCGATGAAGTCAGAAAAAAAGCAGATGAAGCGCAGGAAAAATTCCTTAAAGCAAAAAAGAAAGGCGACGAATATCACGAGAAACATATCGAAGCGGTCAACCAGGTCCAGGATTACAGCAAGATAATCTCTGGTTTGAAGAAGAAGCAGAGAAAAGCTAAAAAGGAAAAAGAAGAGACCGAAGCACAGAAGGAAGCTCAGGAACTTTACGACAAGTTCAAAAAAGGAGAGAAGCTCGGTACCGACGACATAATGACTCTACAAAAAGCAGGTCTTCTTTAAATATTTTTTATTTAAGAGGGCTGGAAAAAATCTCTTTTCTATTTTTACTTATAATTAGAGCATCGAGTTCAGTGGGGTTCAACCAAAATCATATATTTCACTAATCGAATTGTTCCTCGATAAAGATGAAGGATGTATTCGAAAAAGATCACATAGTCAGGATAAAGGACTTTACCAGAGACGAGTTGACCACTGTTTTCGATCTGGCTGAAGAGATGATACCCATTGCAGAAGGTAAAAAAAAGAACAATGATCTAGAGGGTAAGCTGCTTGCAAATCTTTTCTTTGAACCTAGTACTAGAACACGCCTTTCATTTGAAGGTGCGATGAAAAGGATGGCTGGAAGGTGTATCGGATTCGCGGAACCCGGGACCTCTTCGGCAAAGAAAGGCGAAACCCTTGCGGATACGATAAGGGTGGCAGCAGGTTATGCAGATATCATAGTCTTGAGACACCCTCATGAGGGAGCGGCTCAATTGGCTGCCAATTTTTCCGAGGTACCTATCATAAACGCAGGTGACGGAGCTGGAAGACATCCTACACAGACTCTCTTGGATCTTTTCACTATCAAGAGAGAGATGGACAGTATTTCTGGTAATCATATTGGTATAGCTGGAGATCTTAAATATGGAAGGACCGTCCATTCCTTGACAAATGCATTGAGCATGTACGACACAAAGTTGACATTTATCTCACCCCCTTCTTTGAGGATGCCTGAGGAGATAATAGATGAGTTGAAAGATAAAGGTATTCATCATACAGAGGTAGAGGAGATAGATGAGGTCCTGGAAGAGCTAGATATACTCTACATGACAAGGATCCAAAGAGAAAGATTTCCTTCTGAAGAAGATTACGAAAATGTAGCTAGATCATATCATTTAGAGAATGACATGTTGAGGGATCGAGATGTAAACGAAGACTTGACGATAATGCATCCATTACCGCGGGTAGATGAGATAAATGCCGATGTTGATATGACACCACATGCTAAATACTTCCAACAGGCGGCTAACGGTGTACCGGTAAGGATGGCTCTACTGAAATTATTGATGGAGGCGTAAAGATGTCAGAAGATCAAGAAAAGAAGATGGAGGATAAAAAACAAAAAGAGATCAAGATAACCCCTATCAAACAAGGAACCGTGATCGATCATATACGTAAAGGTCGAGCGATGAAAGTCCTAAAGATACTTGATCTGATCGACAGAGATATAGAGTCGATAGTCAGTGTAGCCATGAACGTGAACAGCAGTATGGGGAAAAAAGACATCGTGAAAGTAGAAGGTATGGAGTTGAAAAATGAGGAGATAGACAAGATATCTCTCATCGCTCCCGAGGCCACGGTGAATATTGTTAGAGACTTTGAGGTTGTTAAAAAGCATAGAGTGGGACTTCCAGATAAAGCTAGAGGGATCTTGAAGTGCAGAAATCAGAACTGCATAAGCAATCAGGACGAGCCTGTCATCTCCGAATTTGAGGTGGTAGCTAAAGATCCGGTCACACTCAGATGTGAATACTGTGAAAGGAAGATGAAGGGCGAGGAGATTTCTGAGAACGTTATTTAGCTTTGGAGCAGTATCAAGTGCTTTAAAACATCGATCCTAACAGCAGGGGAAGTATCACAGTAGCGTCACCATGGATCGTGCAGTGATCCGCTTCCTCACTTATCTTACCCCATGATATAGCTTCTTCAGCTTTAGCACCGGAAAGAGAACCGTCGTATTCCACTGCGGTTGTCACATAAACGGCTTTATCCAATCCTCCCTTGAATTGATTCCACCAGATAGTGTGATGTTTTGAAATACCTCCTCCAACTATCAAAGCTCCACTTTTCTCAGCTGAAAAAATTATGTCGGACAATTCTTTTTGATCTTTCATCAGGTCTATGTTGAAGTCTTTATCGTTTTGCCAGTACATCCATAATTGAAAACCGAAGGCTCCGTCGGTTATCCCTGGAACGTATATGGGTATCTCATTTTCAGCAGCCCAGTAAAGTATCGAATCTTCATCTTCGATCCTCTTCCCGAATTCCCAGATGATCTCTTTGGTACTGAATTTAGGACCGTTTTCTTTTACTATTTCTTCTAGAATGGGCTGCATTTTTTTTTCTAGAACTTCTCCATAAGAAGAATTGGGTATGAATATGTTCCCCAACCTGTTCACGTCCATCTGATGTAATTCCTTATCATCAACTTGAAATCTTCCATGATGGTAGTCTTCCCAAACCCTAGCTAGATCATGATCAAGTGTCCCACAGGTGGTTATGATGACATCAAATAGTTCCCTTTTTACTGCTTCTTTTATTATTCCTCGAGTACCTGTAGAGATTATACAGGCAGGAAATGAAAGGAATTTCGTATGATCTGTGTTGATCATATCTTCGAGTATTTTTGCTGAGAGACCTATCTTTTTGGCAACGAATCCACCAGAATCAAAAAACTGAGAAACGAGTTCTGAAATGTCTGTCGTGCCGTCGATCTCAAGATCTTCGACCTTTTTTCTCTCTTTCATGGTCATGTTTTTGTTTGAGTCGGATACTAGGATAAAAGATTTATGTATATGGTACTTTGCCTGTATGACATTTAACATATTTTCGTCAGACAAAAACCTCTTGGATCAAACTATAAAAATGTCGATAAGACACTGTTATTCAGTATCCAGAGGGTTGATTAGTGCTGTCGTACTAAAAAGACAATACTTAAATACTTGTATATTACTTCTCCAATCGAAGATGGTTGGGATAAAAAATGGCTGAATCAATAGTGAGCAAAGCTCTAAAAAAGGATAAAGAAAAAGATAAAGAAAAACCTCGCGGTAAAACGGTAAACGATAAAGAAGATGAGGAAGGCGAAGAAGTTGAAGAAGGCGAGGAAGAGATGGCTCCAGAAGATGAAGAACTCCGTGACCTCGTTGATCAACTAGCGGTCAACATTAAAATATTTGGCGCAGGAGGAGGGGGCAGTAACACTCTTGATCGTCTGACAGAAGAAGGTATAACAGGTGGAGAATTGATCGCCTTCAATACCGATGCAAAACATCTACTTCACACTCATGCCCAGAAGAAGATCCTTATCGGAAAACAGATAACTAGCGGTCTTGGAGCCGGAGCTAGGCCCGAAGTAGGAGAAAAATGTGCTAGAAATTCAAAAGAGGAATTGGAGAAATATATCGAAGGTGCCGATATAGTCTTTTTGACCGCCGGTATGGGCGGTGGAACCGGTACCGGCTCGGCCCCAGTTGTTGCTGAGATGGCGAGTGAAGAAGGTGCCCTGGTTATGGGTGTCGTCACACTCCCATTTGAAGCAGAAGGTAAAGAAAGGATGAGAAATGCTAAGAGAGGCCTCATGAAGATGGAGGAACACTGCCATACAACTGTGGTTATACCTAACGACAGGCTCCTTGATCTTGTACCAGACCTTCCTATAAATTCCGCGTTCAAAGTGGCCGATGAGATACTCATGGAATCGATAAAAGGCATGACCGAGATCATAACAAAACCTGGTCTTGTCAATATAGATTATAATGATATGCGAACTATCATGGACAACGGAGAATTGGCTATGATAGGTATCGGCGAGTCTGACGACCCTAACAACAGGATAGAAGAGGCCGTGGAACAAGCTCTAGGATCACCTTTACTCGGAGAAGTCGATGTTAGTGAATCAAAGGGCGCAATGGTCAGAGTGATGGGAGGACCGAACATGACGGTCAGCGAAGCCGAAAAAGCAGCGAACATGGTGAATGAAAAGATAAGCAAGGACGCGAGGATAATCTGGGGATGTAACGTTGAAGAGGATATGGGCAATAAGGTAAAGATACTACTTGTCATAACGAACGTTCACACAGAGAGCGAAAAATTCGCAGACGAGATGATGTCGACCCCTAACGGAACTATAGACAGTATTGCCTAATTGAAAAAAATTTAACCACCTTTCTTTTTTATTATTTTATATGGTTTAACATGGAAAGATAGGAAAAGTATTTTTACAATCTTTGACCTGAGCATTATCTAAAAAGTGACCAAAATAAGGTGATCATATGACTGAAAAAGAAGGTGAGATTGAAGAAAAGATGAAGATATCGGAGGGATATTTTAACTGCTCGAACCGTGAGAGGATCTCATTCGAACTCGGTATAAAATTAGGAGCGCTTTTTCATCAATTTATAGGAACGCCAGTCAGTCCTCATAATATACGAGAGCTCGAAGAAGCCATGGAGACTACAGCAGAAAGCCAGGCTTTTGTCGAAGATGCTGAAGTCGATATCATGCCAGAGGTTAAAGAAGAAAATAAGGAGGATGAAAGTGATGGACCATTTGATTACACTACATTGAGCGGTGATATGCTGTATGCGGATATCCTGGTGAAATATGAGGGACTGAGAGCCCTGGGCAAGATGAGATTCATAGATGAGATGGAGTATCCCCTGATGTTTATTGAAAGTATTGAAAAAATCGATTAGGATGGTGCGGATTTTCTGACAATAAATAAATAGTTGATTGTAGTTAACCATGTAATAAACTAGAGGTGCTGTAGGACATGGTAAAGAGTCTGAAGATAGGTATCAGTGGGGCCCTAGGAACCCAGAAATCCGAAACCATCAAACTGATCATAGATATGTTGGATGAAGAAGGTTTCGATGTAGGAGGTATGATCACGGAACCGATAATGGAAGACAACAAGAGAGTTGGATTTCAGGTGATGGATTGGAGTACTAAGGAAAAGGCAGTTTTTTCTCACCTGGATCTTCAATCTTCAGTTGAGGTAAAAGGGTATGGTGTCAACCTCGACTCTCTTAACGAGGTCGGAGTGAAAGCCATAAAGAAAGCGGCAAAAGAGAACGATATCATCTTGATAGACGAGATCGGCAAGATGCAGGTGGAGAGTCAAAAATTCTGTGAAACGATTAGAAGTATCTACGAAGTCAATAAACCACTCATAATCACCTTTGAGAAAAAATCTAGGAATACACTACTCCAGGATCTTAGAAGAAGAGATGACGTAAGGATGCTGGAATTGACCAACGTTAACAAGGATCTTCTACCCTACAAAGTAGTAGAACTGATCAAAGAAGAATTAGAAGGCGATTAGTAGTGAGTTGGGAAGAGATAGAAGAGGGTGACGCCAACATCATCGTGCCCGAACAAGATGAATCCAAGGAAGGGCCTAAAAAGGTCAGGGACGAAGTCTTCTATAATCCCTCTATGAAGATGAACAGAGATATTTGCATCTCCTTTTTGAACAGTTTAAGCTATAGAAAAGATCTTAATGTATTGGATGGGATGGCCGGAACTGGAGTCAGGGGATTAAGAGTGTTCAAAGAGACACCGATATCTAATGTTACAATCAACGATGTTTCCATTGACTCAATTAGCTCGATCAAGAAAAACGTTAAAAAAAATTCATTGACGGGTCAGATAAACATCACACAAGCCTCTGTCGAAAAGCATATCATCGAAAATAGATATAAGTACGATTACATCGATATAGACCCATTCGGAACGCCGGTACCTTATTACCCGCTGGCGGCAAGATATGTCTCTCATAAGGGATTCGTTGGGATCACAGCTACAGATACATCAGTATTATGCGGCACTTACCCAAAGACCTGTTTAAGAAGATATTCAGCTTTACCTCGTAATAATTGGTGCAGACACGAGAACGGTTTGAGGATCTTGATCGGTTATTGTGTGAAAGAGGCGGCAAGACATGACAGGTGGGTTGAACCACTGCTATCTTACTACGAAGGTCATCACTTTCGGACCTATTTGAAGATAGGAGAAGGGGCAGAAAAGGCGGATTCCTGTATTGAAAAGTTGGAGAAGGTGATATTCCAAGACTATTGGTGGGAACAAGATGACTTAAAATGTGAAAAGAAACCATCTGGCCCTTTTTGGACAGGAAAATTACATTCTGAAGACGTGTTAAGCGATATGGATGAAGTTGGTGAATTGGACAAAAAAATACTTTCTTTTTGGAAGGAAGAAATAGGAAAACCTCCTTTCTTCTACGAAACTAACGAGATCAGCAGTTTTCTGAAAAAAGCGCCACCTCCACTCAAAACGATCATACGGGGCTTACGATCTAAGGGATATAAAGTCTCTAAAACTCATTTCTCCCCTACAGGGATAAAAACCGATGCACCAAGGGAAAAAGTAGAAGAGATCTTTTTAAAGATCTGAATCATTCTACCTATTCAAGTTCTGGAATCGTATCTCACAACAGGACACTCCCCGAGGCATCTTCCACAATGTATACATCTTTCGGGATCTATCTTTATACCGTTTTCAAAGTATATAGCTTCCTTCTCACACCTGCCTACACAAACACCGCATTCGACACAGTGGAGAGCTTTTTTATGGATTCTTATCAGTTCTTCGTTTTCCGACTCTTCTTCCACACATTCTCCTTCTACATCGTACAATGCATTCAAAAGATTTCTCGTTCTCTCATGCTGGATGAAATCTTCTATAGATCTGCTTTCGATGCTATCCTCTTTTGAAGCTTTTTCTGCCTTTTCCACATCTTCGTATATCTCTTCAATATGCTTAGGTGGGTCTAACCATCTCCATAAACCCAGTTCTATCCATTTCTGGGAAAGCCCTTTCTTATCAGCGTATCTTTCCAAAACCTTTTCAAACTTTTCAAAATCATCGTATTCTTTTTTCAATCTATCTAATGCAGCTATATCTGAAGCGGGGCATACCCAACAGCCTATCCTCTCGAAGCCCTTTTCATACCATGGGTTCCAATCTGCGTCTTTTTTGAAAAGGTACAGCCAGACATGGAGTGCAGTCCAATCTTGTATAGGAGAAGCCGCATCCTGTCCTGGAACCCAGGGGTTGTTCCAAGTACTTCCCTGACTCTTTCTTTGGCTGGATTCGTATTTCCTCTGACCTATGAAGCTAAGGACTCCTTTCTCATAATGTTCCTTTATCAGCAGCGCTGTCGGTCCCAATTTACAGGTCTTGCAACACCATCTGTAATCCCTTGCTGAGGGACCAAAATACTCAACGTTATCCCAATAGCCACTTTTAGCTTTCTTCATCAACAATCTAAGATCATATTTTTCTGCCACATGCTCAACATTTTCAACGGTCTCAGGAAGTTCGATCCCAGTGTCCACGAAAATCAGATCCGGTTTCTTTCCAGCTTCCAAGAGCAGGTGTAAAGTCGCGAGTGAATCCTTCCCACCACTGTAAGCTACCGCCGCAGGTTTTTCATGTTTTTGCAACTGCTCTTCTATAAATGAAATGGCCTTTTCCACTCTCTTCTCTATCAGAGGTTTGTTCGCCTTTACTGCATCGGTCCAATCGGCCTCTTTTTCTTTTGGTGTATGATCTGATCTCCTCCATCGATTCTTGACCCCTATGCCGGAAGATGAATTGATCATCTCTTTTCCGCTGATCATCGCTGAACCGGAGCAGATGATCTCTTCGTCAGGTCCAAAAACTATCACTTCATCTCCTTTTCGGATATCAGGATCCGCATCGATTATCCCTGGGTTAAGTACGCTACCCCCACTCAAGATGGGTTCTACCGCGCCTTTATCTATAACCACAAATCCTTTCTTTGGAGATGGTAAGCCTTCCCATGGGCGTAGAAGGAATTCGTAAGGATCTTTTCCTTCTGCTCTCTTATTAGGATTGTATCTAAAAGTTCCTAGCACCTCTCCGTCGACTATGACTTCATCCATCTTATCGAGATATGGAGTGCTGTTCAACACCACTGTCTTATCCTTTGATATTATCTCTTCAGAATAACCGACGCCCCACTGTCCGTCTATAGTTTCCTTGATATGCTCGATATCCTTTTCAAAAGCTGGTCTCACATCCCCCGGAGGAGTCACTTCGACCTTTCTCGCTTCCTCACCACAGGAACCACATACTCCTTTCTCGACTATCGGAACGTTGCATTTGCGACACCAATGCAGGTGTATCTTACCGAGTCTTACTATGGACATCTGGATCACTCGAAGACTTTGGTTCGATGTTCTTAAACTTTTCCTTCCATTCAAACGGTCGTTATATCTTCGCTGTCGACTTCTTTTTTGACATCCTTTTCCACTTCACCTTTCCTCAGTCTTTCGAGAAGATCTTTATCGCCTTTGTGGATGATCAGATGATCGACTTCCATCTTTTCGTAGTCATTGACGATCTCATCCGCTATCAGATCTGCTTTTCTGAAACGCACCTCTGTAGGAATTCCGGTTTCATCGGTGATCTTCAAGACGTCCTTAGTGTACGAATCGACTTGAGTTTTCTTATCTTTGACTACAGAATCCTCGAATTCCTCTCTAGTCTTATCGCCTATCTGTTCGTCTGCAAAATCAGGCACCTCTGGTTCTTCGACTATCTTCAGGACTATGATCTTCGTCGGTTTCTCTTTTTCTATAGTGCCTCTGATCCTCTTTAGAGCCTTCTTTGAGAAAGGTTTCTCGTAACAGGCGATCAACAGAACGTTCTCCATCTCTTCCTCGATGTCTTTGATCTCGTTCTCTTCGATCTGTTTTATCTTGTGGTTTTCCTTCTCCATCTTTATCACTTATCTTTTTTCACCAATATTCAAGCAGCCTCCACCAGCCTAATCCTATGGTGAGGAAGACGAGTACGCCTAATATGCTAAGTATTAAACCAGGCTTTAAAAAATCCTTAGCATCTAAATTCCCGGTTCCATAAACTAACATCGCACTAGGTGTACCGATAGGGGTTATGAATGCGAACGCACTAGCTAGAGCAATTGTAAATACTGGAACAATTACTGGTAAACCAAGTGGTTCCATAGCAGGCAATGCCACTGGTAACAAGATAGCTGTCACTGCAGCATTACCCATCACTCCTGAGAGGAATACTGCTAAAGCTGCGAACAAACCAAGAATCAAATATGGATTATCACCCACGCTTTCCATCAAAGATGTAGCTAATACTTCAAGCACTCCTGTTTCCGGTAAAACGATGGATAGGGTAACTGCTCCTACATAAAGGAACAAGGTACCCCAAGGCATTCTTGATTCAACGTCATCCCATGAAACTAATTTTGTCATTCCTATGGCCACTGCCAGAATCACAGCGACAACGCCCATCCCTATTATCTGTCCGATAGTAGCCCAAGCGATGAATCCTGATAGAAGAAATCCTGCAGCCATACCTTCCCCCATTGTAAGATCGCCCATCCTCTCTAAATCTTGTTTTATATTTTTTCGAATATTCTCCATGTCGACCTCTTCGAGATCAAAGATTTTTGCAAGAACAAAATACACAAGAAACATCATCACTAGAGAAACGGGTATAGACGCCACGAACCATTCCGCGAATGATATGGGATCGCCTCCTGTATAACGGGTGTATATCTCCACCGCCAATATATTTCTTGCTCCTCCAAGGAAAGTAGCTATACTGCCCACAGAAGTACCATAAGAAAGAGCAAGAAGTGTAGATTTGGCAAAATTAGAGTTCGCTATATCCATTCGTTTTGAATAATGATATATTCCAAGTAGGATCGGTATAAAAATAGCAGCAATGCCATGTTCTGGTATCAACATAGATAGCAATGCTCCTACGAGCGTTACACCCATTATAAATCGTCTTGGAGATGACCCAAAAAACTTCAAAAAAGTCAGTGCGACTCGTTTATGAAGATCCTGAACTTCAAATGCTATCGCTAGTATAAACGCACCCATCAAGAAAAAAAGAGTACCGGAAGAAAAACCCTCAAAAGCTTCATCAGGAGGGACAAGTCCCAGAAGGACCGAAGAGGCTATCAAAAGGAATGTAGTGAATATGAAAGAGATCGGAGTCAAGAGCCACATGTAAACAGCGAGGAATATGAGAGCGACACCATAATACAGCTCGGGATTAGCTGCATAGATAGTAGAAAAAATAACTATGAGAATAAATATGGACAAACCTACCAACGTTTGGAATATATCATTTCTTATTACATCATGAGGGTCTCTACTTTTCTTATCCATCGTGACCACCGTCCTGATAAGGGACTACTATTTCTATCTCAAATCGAACCAGATCATATTAGCTATAATTGAAGCATGAAATCAATCTAGTAAAGTGATTTTTCTAGTATTTAATTTCTTCTTAACTTTTTTTGATAAACTCCCTTCGATAACTTTCCCCAGGGGTCCTTTTTTAGGCCCATGGAGTATCAGGTGATCGACATCACTGTTCTTGAACTCTTCTATGATCTCAACGGCCAACTGGTCCCCTTTCCTGAGATGAACCTCGGATTGCACATCGAACTCTTCAACCATGTCGATCAGCATTTTTGCGTAGTGATCCGCTAATTTCTTTTTCTCCTTCTTCACAGAATCGATGATATCTTTTTTTTCCTCCGTGCCGACATTGGCGTCCACCAATTCGGAAAAATGTTTTTCTTCGATGAGTTTTAGTATAATGATCCTCTCAGGCTGCTCATGGTCGATTATCTGTCTTATAGCATCCAGTGCTTCTTTAGAGTATTCTTCCCTATAACTTGCGATCATGAGAGTCTTTATTTCCTCGCTTCTTTCCTCGTTCTTCCTCTTCATGACCTTCTTTCCAGGTCTTCTAAATTTTTTACCAATACGGTCTTTCTTTTTTCTTTTAGGCTCCATGAAGAACTTATACCTCCATGCTTAGTTAGTTTGAGTTGAACCACGTTGCTCCGTAGTTCAAATCCCGTTTGTTTCTTATGGTATCTTCTATTATAAATTTTTGATGTCTAGTTGACAGTTAGCTATTCCGAAAAGATTTCTCCGGATTACTCAAAGAAGTTTTTTAGACTTAAAAAAATAAATGCTCCGTTAAGTTTATATACGTCTTGTATCATATATGTATTATACAGACATCCTAAAAAGATAATTTATGAATAATTAATAAATCATATAAGGGTGAAAAAAATGGAAAATGAAAGCTTGATAGATAAAAGCAAGATGGGCGCATCTGCCATGTTCTGGAACGATGAGAAGGACATCACAGAGAGGATGAAGATCAGAAAAGAGAAGGTCAAGAAGCTCGGTTTAGCCATGTGTTTTTACTTTGGAGCTATGGGACTGATGTACGTATTCTTATGATCTTCTTGGAAAAATAGAAAAATCCTCTGATGTTATTTCACCTGTTCCAAACAATGATAGCTTCATGGCAAAAATTCAAAAACCAATCTATACTATCATCTTTATTTTCTAAAGGGAGTAAGGTCTGAATGGAGCTTATACCGATTGTTATAATAATCATATTCGTTTTCGATCTGATCGACAGTTCGGCTGGACAAGGTCTCGGTACAGTATCTGCTCCACTTCTTATCATGATGGGATATGACCCTGCTCTTGAGGTCGTACCATCCCTGGTCATAGTAGCGGCGCTGTCAGGTCTAATTTCAGGTTGGTTCCACCATGAGTTTGAAAATGTCAATTACTCACTCAAAAGACCTCTTAACGATGAAACCAAAACGGTAGCTTTTACAGCGGGCGTCGGTGCGGTAATGATTGTCTGCTCGACCCTTTTAGTACATTATTTCATACAACCTCCAGAGATCTTCTTGAATACTTATATAGCCATACTGGTGATAGTAATGGGCTTTCTCGGACTAGTGCGAGTGAAGGGAAGTAAGGAATATCGTTTTAGACCGAAGTTCATAGTAACTTTCGCGGCCGTCGCAGGATTCAATAAAGGAGTAGGCGGAGGAGGTTATGGTCCCGTTCTGGTAATGGGAAACATACTTTCTGGTATCTATGAAAAGACCGCCGCCGCAATAACGCAGACCACGGAGGGATTTGTATCGACCGTAGGTGCTATCACTTTTTTTACCCTCGCGTTCGGAGTCGGAGATATAGATCTGTTCCTTTTGCCGTCGATGTTTACCGGTTCTTTCTTTGCTTCTATAATTGCTCCCTACATACTTAGAGTGTTACCCAACAAAATATGGAAGTACTTGATACCAAGTTATTCCTTCGCTATCGGTTTGTATTTCATGATAAGACTTTTTGTTCTCTAGAAAACAAGAAAGATTCGTTAGTTTTAAATAATAGGATACTGAATATCTATCCCAGATAAAAATGGTCAGGAAGAAGAAGTTGAATCCGAGCGGTTCGAAAGGTAAAGACGGAGAGTTTCATAATGCACATCTAAGCCTCAACGAAGATGAATTGGAGGCTGCTGGTCTGGAGGTCGGTGACGAAGTATTCGTTCGAGTACGGGAAGACATGATCATAATCCAAAAGGCTAAAAATTGGCCCGAACGTAAAAGCGTCAAGATCGAAACTAAAAACACAGAATAAGTTGAGTAAAATCTATATCGCCAAGTCCACTTCAAGTCTACCTAACTTCTCTTTTCAGTTTTTTAGTATATCATTTTTAATCCGATAATTCGATAAATGAATGGATCAATTAATAAATAGGATCTGATCAGGATGGGTATATCAGACGTTACCAACAGGTTTAAAATAGCCCCTTGACCATATACATAGATGTCCGGCTACGAAGATCGTGGTGAGCTTCCCAGGGCTGTGATCCACGATGCAAGGGCTGGATACGATTCCGTAGGGTCCCCCTGTGATTAGGATGAGAAGTCCGGATGTGATCAGGGAACAACCCCGGGACCGGACAAGCCCCTGGTCAGAGTCAAGGAGGGGAGATGGATGCACCAAACGATGAACCTTCCTGTTACGGCCAGGGGACATCTATCTTCCTTAGAATACTGGGATATCGATGGTAAAATATACTCTCTTGGAGAGCTCGATCCGATGAAAGGAAAAAACAAAACTTTGAAATGCCCGAAGTGTGGAAGTTCCAACATCATGCCAGAGGCTGGTTTTGTGACCGGTTACAAATACAATTGCAAGGATTGTAGCTACGTAGGTTCCTTGATATTAGAAGAAGATATCGAAGATTCAAGGGATTGATCAAGCGTACATTACTTCTCTTTTGATCTTTCTTTCAGTTGAATCATTCAAGACCTTGTCGATCGCATCGATGAAATCACTTTTATCTATATTATCCTTATCTTTTCTAATAGAGAACATTCCCGCTTCTGTGCAGATAGCTTTGATGTCAGCTCCACTGGCTTCTTCAGTCCTTTCTGCCAAAAAGGAAAGGTCTATAGAATCTTTGACGTCCATCTCTTTTAGATGTATCTTGAATATCTGTTTTCTTCCTTCGTAGCTAGGTCTAGGTGTTTCTATTATACGATCGAATCTGCCTGGTCTCAGAAGAGCCTTATCCAATAGTTTCGGTCGGTTGGTAGCTCCTATGATCTTCACGTCACCCAAAGGATCGAAACCGTCCAATTCCGATAACAACTGCATCATCGTTCTTTGTACTTCTCTATCACCAGAAGTAGCTTTTTCTTGTCTGCTTGTAGCAACGGAATCGAGTTCGTCTATAAATATTATCGTAGGGGACCTATCTCTAGCCATCTGGAAAAGTTCCCTGACCATCCTTGCCCCTTCGCCTATATATTTTTGTACCAGTTCAGAACCGACCAACTTGATAAAGGTGGCGTTAGTCGAGTTAGCCACAGCTTTGGCGGTCATCGTTTTACCCGTTCCGGGTGGTCCGACAAGCAGGACTGCTTTTGGAGGTTCTATCCCCCTGTCTTTAAATCGTTCCGGGAAAAGGAGTGGATCTTCGACGGTTTCTTTGACCTCTTTTATCTGTTCCTCAAGACCTCCTATATCGCTGTAGGTCACTTCAGGTTTTACTACTAACTCTGCACCCATGATTTCTGGATCAACGGGCGGTGGTAAGATCCTAACAACAGAAAGGGTTTGCTTGTTCAATGCGACTCTTGTTCCTGGTTTTAGATCTCTCCCTGGTAAAAAATCAGCAACGTTCACGATAAAATCGGGTCCGGTGGTGCTTTCTATAATTGCCTTGTCATTCGGTAAAAGTTCCTTGACAAGACCGACGAGAAGAGGTGGCTTCTTCAACCTATTGATCTCTTTTTTGAGTTCCTGGGTCTCTCTTTTCAACTTTTCCAATTCACTTTTCACATAGTCCCTTCTCTCAGAAGGTTGATATTCCTTAGAGAGCTTTTCGTGCTTCTTCTGGAGTTCTTCTATCCTTTGAGTCAACTCCTTTGAAGTACCTTCTATCTCGTCTTCTTCCAAATGACCACCGTCTTAGTATTAATTTACTCTTCGGCTGAGTTATAAAGATTGTGGTAAGCCTTGAAACGACCTAAATTCTAATCTTCCAGAAGGTTACTCAATCTTTTCATCGCTCTATCCTTCTCATCCCCGGAGATATCTGTTTTCGAAAGATCTTCCCTTAATATCTGTATAGTGGTATCATAAGTTTCCTTGTCTACAGGGAAGGGTGTGCCGTCTTTGCCTCCGTGTGCGAAACTGTACTTCACTGGATCATTCCAGCTGACTTCACTTCCAAAGATCAAGTCGGAGACCAAAGCCAGAGCTCTGATCTTTTTTGGACCTATACCTTTCAATCTTACTAGTTCCTTGTAATCTTCCGGTTGTATCTCATAAGCTTTTTGCAGCACACCCCATTCTTTGTCTGAAAGATCGATATCTAAAACGGGATGATGTGATGGCAACTTGAGTTTTTTGACCACATTTTCCTTTCCAAAATCGGATAAAGTCGTTTGTCCTTTCCTGCTCAGATATTTTCTTAAGTGATCAGGATCGTCGTTGATCAGATCCACGCTAGCTTCTCTAGCCTCTTCGCTCATCCTAGAAGTCATATCTAGAACTTTATCTTCCTTCCTATCGCAGCATACACCTTCATGGGGCTCTTCGATCAGATCATCGACGGATTCAGATAGCCAATGATATCTTCTTGCATATCCGTTCTCTTCTTTCATCCCCTGTTGGATCACTCCCCAATCTCCTTTCTCAGAAACGATAAAGCAGTGATGATAGAGCTGATAATCATCCTGAAGGCAGGAATTGTCCACCTTGGCGGATAGTTTAGAATTTTCAACTAGTGTGTCTATATTGCTTGGTTTGATGGAATAGATATCCTCCAATCCTCTTATCTCTTCAGGTGTCTTTCTGCTGCTCCTCCCCTTTCCTCCAAGCACCGCAATACCATGGTCTTGAGGATCTAAAGCGACTTTGAGGGCTCCGCAGGTTGTCGTCGTGGTACCACTTGAATGCCAGTCGAATCCTATAGTGCAGGCCAATGCTTGAAACCAATGAGGATCGGTTATCCTTCTCAGGAATTCCTCTCTGCCATATTCTTCCATTATAACTTCGGTGATACACCCGCTCAATTTGACCATCCTTTTGAACAACCACCGCGGTGCGCTTCCACCGTGCAGAGGAAGATCGGCCTGACCCTTTTTCTTCATACTGAATTGATCACCCGCATACTCCGGTTTAATCTTTGTGGATACGAAGAGAAGAAGTCTTTGGTTCGTTCTTAGAAAAATATAAAATAACTCTTTATGATGTCAAAACATGTACGGAAAAGTGATATTGCCGACGGACGGCTCGGAAACGTCTATGAAAGGTGTGAAAGAAGGACTCAGGATGGCTAAGTTTTTAGATACACCTGCTGTTGTCATCCATGTTATAGAGATAGGAGATATCAGTTTAACTGAAGAGATGGAAAAGAACCTTCAAAGCTACGCTAGGAAGATCCTTGAAGAGGTAGAGGAACTAGGAAAAGATATGGGTGTAGATGTAGAGTCGAAGATAATGAAAGGTACACCTTACAAAGAGATATCTGAGTATGCGGAGGAAGAGGACGTGATATACATCTCCTCACATGGAAAGTCCGGATTTAGAGATCTTTTCATGGGGAGCACTACCGATCGACTGCTTAAGCATGCGGAGTGTACAGTATCTGTAGTTAAAGGGAAACCAGGAGAAAAACAGGAATGATCGCTGAGATATTAAGGTCACTTTCTAGAAAATGGTAAATCTTTTTAATCTCCTTGAGATATAAAGAGCCGGTAAGATGATAAGAAAGCATTGTTTCTTCAGCGGGAAGGTACAGGGCGTGTTTTTCAGAGCGAACACTAGAGAACAGGCCCAAAAAAGAGGAGTAAAAGGATGGGTGAAAAATCTAAAGGACGGAAGGGTAGAAGCGATCTTTGAAGGACCTGAAGACAAAGTGAATGACCTTATAAAATGGTGCAGGAACGATCAGCCGCATGCTAGGGTTGACGATGTCGAAGTGAAAAAAGAAGAACCTACAGGAGAGTTCGATTCCTTCTTCGTAAAAAGATGAGAGATATACAATCAATGGAAAACGAGAAGAAATAACGCCTGATGCCGGATGATTACACCGTCGGGGTCTATGGAGTCATAGCCCCAAGTTATAATCTCATATTTTACTTCAGTTGGTTTGACTTAGAAGAGGCTATCAAGAAAGATATAGTGAGCTCTATACTGCTGGGTAAAGTGCAGAAAAGCTTGAAAAGATAGCTTCGAAACTAACGGGATACTGTTTGGGAGATCCCGACACCGATAGGCGATTGTAGATCGCAGGAATAAAATCGAGGAAGGAGGGCGTAATATTTAAATACCACCTCATCATAATTACTAAATGCAAACATTACAACAAGATGTTGTTAAGTTGAGGTGGTAAAAATGGCTGATGAAGAAGAAAAGGAAGGGCAAAAGGAAGATAAGAGGTTAGCTAGAAGAAGTGATGACTGGTTTACAAGCCCGTTCAGAGAGATGGACAGTATATTCGAGGACCTAGACAGGACCCTCGATAGGTTCTTCAGACCTAGAGGTAAGACAGCGGGTATAAAGCCAAGCTTGAGATCGCCGGTCACGGATCTTTGTGATTTAGGCGATAAATACCGAGTGGAAGCTGAGATCCCAGGACTTTCCAAAGACGACATAGAGATCGAACTCAGGGATGACAGTTTAGTGATCGAGGCGGAAAAAGAAGAAGAGAGAGAAGAAGAGGGAGAAGATTTCCTCAGAAAAGAAAGAGGATACAAGTCCTTCTACAGGAAACTGCCGCTGCCGGAGGAAGTGAAACCGGAGGAAGTTTCAGCCACACTGGAACACGGCCTACTGACGGTCGATATGCCGAAAAAAGAGCGGGAAAAGAAGGAAGGTAAGAAGATCGAGATCGAGTGAACCTAAAACCCTTTCCCTTCACTCTCAAATTTATATCATGCAATAAAAGAAGTGGTTCAAATGGAAAAGGATGAATTCGAAGAGATAATAAAACTCCTTCAGAACAGGACTAGAAGGAGGATCCTCCAGCTCCTTAGCAGAGAAGAGAATTATCCTCTAGAGATGTCGAGATATCTAGATACTAGTCAACAGTCTATTTCCAAACATCTTAAAAAGCTAGAGGATAAAGGTTTAGTGGTCTCTGAACGGAGTGAAAGTGAAAAGGGAGGTCCACCAACGAAAACGTACACTTTGAACAGGGAATTCTCATTGAGGATCGATGTAGGACCTCAGTTGTTCGCTACTGAACTGGAGGATCTTAGAGATGAGGACATCGAGGATTTTCAGGAGATAAGGGAAAAATTAGAGGGAGGGATCGTAGAAGAAAGTTACCTGGAAGGTCACAGAAAGATGATAAAGAATATAAAAAAAGAGATACAGAGGTTAGAGACCAAAAGAAAATATCTGTTAAAGCTCAAAGAAAAGGCCCTTTCTAGTGCGTGTAAACATATTCATGATAACATAGATGATTATAGGAAGAGGGAAGTCCTTTATCACGTGCTTGAATCGGGAGAGACAGACCCAAAAAAGATAGCTAAATACTTTAACGTTAGAGAAGATGAGATAAAAGATATAATATATAATCTAAAGAAAGAAAACGATGTTAAGATATGGTGATATCATGAACTATAGAGATGATGAAGATGAGGATGAGAAGGATAGAAGGCGAAAAAGAGATCCCTTCAGGGATATGTTCGGATTCAACAGTATGTTCGGATTCGACGAGATCGACGGGGAATTCGAGAAGATGAGGAAGATAGCTGAAGAGATGCTCCAACAGCGCAGAAAAGGCAAAGATCCTTTCGTATATGGGTTTTCCATAAGACAGGGTCCGAGTGGGAAGCCAAAGATCGAAGAGTTCGGTAATGCGAGAAACTATTTCAGTGGAAGTGAGAAGGAGGAAGAAAAATACGAGTGGACTCCGTTGACAGATGTGCAGGAGACCGAGGATAAAGTAAAAGTGACGATAGATATACCTGGTGTTGAAAAAGAGAACATCGACCTCAACGTAAAAGATGATCTACTTATAGTATCGGTCGACGGCAATAGAAGGTATAAGAAGAATGTAGAACTTCCGACAAGAGTAGAATCCTCAGAAGCACAAGCCTCCTACAACAACGGCGTACTAGAGGTCGAGCTCAAAAAGACCAGTGAAGATTTAGGAGAATCTATAGAGATCAAATGAAGGGTAAGAAGATGTCATCTGAAAGCGAAACAGAAGAAGAGAAAGAGGAGAGCGAAGACGACCTAGAAAAATCGGAAACATGTGGGGAGGAGAAGGAAGATCAAAAAGAACAGGAGGATAAAGGAGTAGATCAAGAGGAACAAGAGGTACTCGAAGAAGAGGAAGAAGAACTGACTAAGGAGGAACTCGAAGAAGAAGTCGAAGAACTGGAGAGTTCACTGAAAAAAGTGATGGCGGACTTCGAGAACTACAAGAAACGCATGGTTAAAGAAAGACAGAGGATCAGGAAAGTTGCTGCGGAAAGCCTGATGGAAGATCTCATAGCGGTTCTAGATGATTTTGAAAGAGCATTGGATAATGGAGACGAACTGGAAAAAGAAGGGATCAAGATGATCTACAAAAAATTTAGGAAAATTCTTACGGATCACGGCCTTGAAGAGATAGAGGCAGAAGAAGAGTCCTTCGATCCGATGTATCACGAATGCGTAGAATCAGTAGAAAAAGATGATGTCGAGAAGGACAAGATATTGAAAGAGTATCAGAAAGGCTATAAATTGAATGATAAGGTTATCAGACCCTCACGTGTAAAAGTTGCTAGATAAAAATAAAACTTAAGGTGTTAATATGTCGGAAAAAGTATTAGGTATCGATCTGGGAACGACAAACTCTGCGATGGCGATCATGGAAGGCGGAGAACCAACTATAATACCGAACGGCGAAGGAGAAAGGACGACTCCCTCAGTGGTAGCGTTCAAAGAGGACGGCGAGATATTAGTAGGAGAAGTGGCGAAAAGACAGGCTGTAAAGAATCCTGACCGAACGATTGAATCTATCAAGAGAAAGATAGGGACCGACCACAAGGTGAAGATCGGGGACAAGGAATACACCCCTGAAGAGATATCTGCGAAGATATTACAGAAATTGAAAAGAGATGCGGAAGATTACATGGGTGAAGAGCTGGATAGAGCGGTGATCACTGTTCCAGCGTACTTCAACGAACCTCAAAGAGAAGCCACAAAGAACGCTGGAGAGATAGCAGGTTTTGAGGTTGAAAGGGTTTTCAATGAACCAACTGCTTCAGCTATGGCTTACAAGATGGATGAAGAGCAGAACGTGGAGACGATATTGGTTTACGATCTCGGTGGAGGCACCTTCGACGTTTCAATACTTGAAGTAGGCGATGGAGTATACGATGTTCTTGCGACTTCTGGTAATACGGACTTAGGTGGAGACGATTGGACAGAGAGGATCGTCGACCACTGTGTAGAAGAATTCAAAAAGGAAACAGGTATCGATATAAGCGGAGAAAGAGAGGCACTCCAGAGAGTGAATGAAGCATCCGAAAAGGCGAAAAAGGAACTTTCAAGCAGACAAAAAACGGAGATAAACCTCCCGTATTTGACAGCGGATGAGGATGGACCTAAACACCTAGAACTAGAACTGACAAGAGCTGAGTTCCAGAATATGACCTCCGATCTTGTAGATAAGACGAAGGAACCTATAAATATCGCGTTGGAAGATACCGACCTTCAACCCCATGAGATCGATGAGGTGATATTGGTAGGAGGTTCGACAAGGCTACCATCAGTCCAAGAATTCGTTAAAGATTTCTTCAATCAAAATCCAAACATGAAGATAAATCCAGACGAATGTGTGGCTGTCGGAGCGGCGATACAGGCAGGCGTTATATCTGGAGATGTGGAAGATGATATAGTCCTCTTGGATGTTACTCCACTCTCCCTAGGTGTTGAAACACTAGGTGGGGTTACCACTACGCTGATAGATCGAAATACAACTATACCTACTGAAGAGAGTAAGATATTCACCACGGCAGCAGATAACCAGACCAATGTGGAGATTCATGTGGTACAGGGAGAAAGAGCGATGGCCAAGGATAATCACAGCTTGGGCAGATTCAACCTGACAGGTATACCTCCCGCACCGAAAGGAATGCCTCAGATAGAAGTGACTTTCCAGATAGACGAGAACGGTATACTGAACGTCTCAGCCGAGGACAAAGGAACCGGTAAGGAACAGAGCATAACAGTGGAAGCTACAAGCCAATTATCAGAAGAAGAGATAGAGAGGATGAAAGAGGAAGCGGAAAAACACGAAGAAGAAGACAAGAAAAAGAAGGAAAGGATACAGACGAAGAATGAAGCACAGCAGTTGATCTATTCTACCGAGAGAACACTTGAAGAGATGGGAGATCAGATCAGTGAATCTGTAAAGGATGAAGTACAAAAGAAGATAGACGAGTTACAGGAAGCTGTGGACGAAGATGATTACGAGAAGATCAAGAAGAAAATTGAAGAACTTTCCGAGACAGTACAGAAGATAGGTCAGGAGATGTACCAGGCTCAGCAGCAACAGGCCGCTGCCCAAGGCGCTGGCGGTCCTGGAGCCGGACAGGGAGCACAGCAGACTTCCAGTCAGGGATCCGAAAACAATGGAGAATACGTCGAGGCTGACTATGAAGTGGTAGATGAAGAGGATGAAGAGGACTAGCTGACCAAAAACCCTTCTTTTATTTATTGTAACAGTAAGGGAAAAGATATTTCATCCCGCGCCTTATTCAGCAGAAAAAGAATAGAAAACGAACATCGTGAAAACTATGACAGAGGAAGAAGACTACTACGATATACTCGGCGTAGATCGAGACGCTCCCAAAGAAGAGATTAAAAAGGCTTACAGGAAGAAAGCAAAAAAATACCATCCTGATAAGAATCCTGATAATACAGAAGAGGCTAGAGAGAAATTTAAAAAGATCTCTGAAGCCTATGAAGTTTTAGCCGACGATGAGAAGCGGAAAAGGTACGATAGATATGGAAAACGTGGAGTGAAAGGTGAATTCGGAGAAGGAGGATTCGAATGGTCCGATTTTTCCCACCAGGATGATCTAGAAGATATCTTTTCAGAATTTTTTGGCGGATCGAGACGAAGTGGAGGCTTCGATGATATATTCAATAGTTTTTTCGGTGGTCGTAGAAGAAGAGATTCTGGAAGAAGGAAGCGGGGAAGAGATTTAAGGATGAGTATGGAAGTAGGATTGAAGGAACTAAGAGATGAAGCTGAAAAGACGGTTAGGATAAACCGTAAGGCTAGATGCGAGGAATGCGGTGGCAGCGGGAGTAGAAGTGAAACTAAAAGAACCTGCCCTAAATGTGACGGCTCGGGAGAGGTAAAACGTGCTCAAAGAAGAGGATTTCAACAACTAGTGACTATAACAAGTTGCGACAGATGTAACGGATCAGGAGAGATCGTCGAAGATCCGTGCCCAGAATGTAGTGGCACCGGAAGAGTAGAAAAAAGAGAGACCATAACCATAGATGTTCCTCCCGGGGCAAAAGACGGTGACAGATTGAGGGTCAAAGGTAAAGGTGAGGCCGGGGAGAACGGTGCACCCTCTGGTGACCTCTACATAATATTGAGAGTGAAACGGGAAGAAGATTTTGAGAGGAAAGGTGATGACGTGATGACAGAAGCTCAGGTCACCATGACGGAAGCCGCTTTAGGAGCTGATATAGAAGTACCGACGTTGGATGGGAAGGCTAAGATGAAAGTCCCTGAAGGGATTCAACCTGATGAGATACTCAGACTACCGAATAAAGGATTGAAGAGGAAAAGAGGTGACGGGTACGGAGATCAATTGGTAAAGATAAAAGTCAGGATACCTGAAGATATTAACAGCAAACAGAAAGATCTGTTGAAGGAATTCAAAAAAATAGAAAAGAAGAAAAATAGAAGTTGGTTTGATAAGATCCGGGGAAAATGATCTCAGATTTTACTTCAATTCCACTTTTTTCAGATCTTTTCCCTTTGGACACTCGATCTTTTTTCCTACTTTTTCGACATTGTATTTGATACCGAACTCAATGCCCGGTGGATAGCAAAGCCTGTAATTCTCACAGTCGATCTCATTGCATTCTTTGTCTTCTAATTTTATAACTGACCCCTCTACTGCAGTCCTGTTTGAAGCCGTTGTTTTCACCGGTATCTGCTCGATATCGACCACTTTGACTTTACCGTGATGTACCTTGCATCTGTGGGACTTATCCCTCACACCTGTCACTTTGTATAACCTGTTTTTTTCCAGACCGTAACAGGAATTTTTCAGCTCACAATCCTGACATTTTGAGAGACACTCTCCGAAACGGAATTCGATACCTTCTTTAGCTAGATTTTCTCCTATCAATGTTACAGATCCCATTATTTTCACCTCCTTTTAGATCACTCCAGTTTCTTTCGCACTTTCTCTCGCCGCATCCCTATTCATCTTTGAATCCCCCAATATAGTATATCTTCCAGGTCTTATCTTCGGAGCACGTACTAGGGCTTCGATCACCTCTTCCTCACTCAATTCTAGTCCCCTTGCAGTGGTAGGAGCTCCTACATTCTGAAGAGCACTTTTGATCTTCTTCCAATCGCCTCCATGAAGATACATCATGATGATCGTTCCTACACCGCACTGTTCTCCGTGGAGGGCGGGTTCATCTGCGATCTCATCTAGAGCATGACTAAATTTATGTTCACTTCCGCTCGCAGGTCTAGATGATCCTGCTATGCTCATAGCGACGCTAGAACTAACGAGGGCTTTCACGACCTGCCAAGCGCTCTCTTCCAATCCTGGTTTTATGTTCTCTACGTTCCTGATCAACAGGTCCGAGGTCATCTCCGAAAGATTGGCCGCATAATGCGAAAATTCCTCATTTCTCAATCTTTTAGCCAATTTCCAGTCCAATACCGCCGTGGCGTTAGCGATTATATCTCCACAGCCTGCTGATAGAAGTCTATCAGGAGCTCTGCTTATGATACCTGTATCGGCTATCATCGCTAGAGGAGTATGAGCATCGACGGATATCTTGTTACCGTTCCTTTCGATGGACGCTCTGCCTGAAGCGATACCGTCGTGAGAGCATGCCGTAGGGATGCTCAAAAAGGGAATACCAGAAAGATGTGATGAGTATTTTGCCACATCTATCGGTTTACCTCCTCCTATGCCTAGTAAAAATCCGGTCTCCTTTCCTATGATTTCAGATACCTCGTCTATAGTTTCCTGATCGGCTTCTTCTATCTCTTGTATACGCACTTCATAATTTTCTCCAGACAATACGTCTGCTACGTCTTCACCAGCTACTTTCCTTGTGGTAGGGTCGCAGACTATCAGTGCGTCCTTTTTGAGTTCCAACTTATTGCAGATCTTACCGGTTTTTTCCAATGCGCCCTTACCGACCACAACGTTCCTAGGAAGCTCCATATTTTTGAATTTGAAGAAGCCTTCCTTCGTCAATTCTACATCATCACTGTCATTTTTCTCTCCGACCATATTTGACCCTTTTTCTTAAATCAGGCACACATGATATATTATTTTTTCTATCTGTATAGATCGATCGTCTTTACAGACTAGAATTTATGAGCTCGGCTGCTCTTTTACCGGAAAGAAGCATACCGCCAAATATAGGCCCCATCCTAGGTGCACCCATCACAGCGTTAGCACACATCCCAGTTACCCAAAGTCCCGGGAATACCTCTTGAGTGTTCTCGACGACAGTTCTTTCGCCCATTTCGGCCCACATCGATTTCTCTCCCATGACTTCACCTTGTTCTGTGTCCAATTTACCCGCCTTCTCTTCGACCACAGAACATACTTCAGCGTCATGTCCTGTGGCGTCTATGGTGGCCTTGGAACGGATCGTGATCGGATCCACGTGCAGTCCAGCAGCATCGATCGCAGAAGAATTTATAACGACGCCATTAATCTTATCTTCTTCATAGAGAACATCCTCAACGGTGGTTATATTGAATACCCTGACTCCTGCATCGATAGCTGAGGATAGAAGTTTAGCAACCGAAAGTATGGAATCAGCGGTATAGTAACCGTTCTTTGACTCCTCTACTTCGACTCCCACTTTTTTTATCTCCTCTACTGAACTTTCCTGAAGGACCACTACGGGATAGCCCATACCACCACCCCACATACCTCCTCCGGGTGAAAGTTTTCTTTCGAATATAACGACTTCATGACCCTTTTCGGCAAGGTACCTTCCCGCAACAAGCCCGGCTGGTCCAGCTCCTGCGATAGCTACATCGACTTCCGTCCGCTCTGAAAATTCCTTGAAGTATCTATCTACTATGCTCTCAGTGACTTTTACGTCATCTATCATGTTATCTAAGACAACCAACAGATGATGGAGGTATTTATAAGTTCACTTTGGAAAACTTTAATACATCGATGATAAAGTAAGCTTTTCTAATGGTTCTAGATAAACAAAGATTGTTAGAAGAAAGATTTCATAAAGGTTTTTATCTAAGAGGAGCCGAGGAGGTGGCCAAGGACATCCTAGGGATGAAATTGGTACATGAAACTCCTGAGGGCATAACGATAGGTAGGATAGTGGAGACCGAAGCTTATCTTGGTGAGGAAGATCCAGCTTCGCATGCTTTTGAGGGTAAGAGGACGGAGAGGACGGATATTCTATACAAAGAAGGCGGAAAAGCTTACGTATATCTTATTTACGGTATGTACAGATGTTTCAATGTGGTCACCGAAGAAAAAGGAATGCCGCAGAGCGTGTTTATCAGGGCTTTAGAACCTGTAGGAGGACTGGACTTGATGAAAAAAAGAAGAGGTATGGAGAAAAACGAATTGGAATTGACGAACGGTCCTGGGAAGCTTTCGACGGCTATGGGTATAAGCTTAAATCACTCAGGAGCCGATCTGTGTAAAAGTGGGCTTCTTTTGTCCTCTTATGAGAGTAAAGAAGATCTTGAGATCGTCTCTGATGAGAGGATAAATGTAGATTATGCTGAGGAGGCAAGGAACTGGCCATTGAGGTTCTATCTTAAAAATAACCGATATGTGAGTGAGTAAGCAAGGATGGTCGGAATGAACCGACGAATCATTTTCTAGAGTGAAGACTTTCGATCCTTTCACTGCGCTCCAAAAAAGGCCTGAAAAAAACAAAAATGGAGGCAGAATATGGAATCCACCTATCTCATGGTTTTGGTCGCGACCATCAGATTGACCCTAGGTTCAATCATGTTACCATATGTAATGGAATCAGCCGAAACCGATGAAGATAATGACGAAGTCAAATTAAACATAAGTTCGAACCTGCAGAAGGTGCTTTTACCTTTGAGGAGGGTCAAGAGATCCCATTGAAAGCTCTTCCTTGGAACTCGGTCTATGGATCGGATTCTTTTAAAGAGGCCGATTATCAATTTGAAAATTGGATGTGGATAATAGGTATAGGGGTGTTTTTAGTTATCGTGATAGCTATTGCATTTAATGACTAAAAAAGGATGATTGATGACAAAGTCCTCTACCAAAACTTTAATTATGGCCTACCTAGATGAAAAGCTACTGTGTTATAAAATCGGTGTATTCAATGGCGTCTCGTGAAAATACCAAAGAGGAAATATCAGATAGTGCCGACGAATCGAGTGAGAGCACGGACTATTCAGAAGCCCCTCCTGTTGAGGAATGGATAGAAGATGTCGATATTCAGAGTACAAAGGACATCGAAGTTCCCGATCTTCTGGCAGATCAGGTTATAGGTCAGGATGAGGCGGTAAGCGTCGCTAAAAAAGCGGCTAAACAGCACCGTCATGTAATGTTGATCGGTCCTCCAGGAACGGGCAAATCCATGATAGCAAAAGCCATGACTGACTTTCTTCCAACCAAGAAGATGGAAGATATACTCTGCTTTCCCAATGAGAAGGACAATAACAATCCCAAGATAAGGACCGTTCCCTCGGGAAAGGGTGAGGATATAGTAGAAGCACACAAAAGAGAGGCGCAGAAAAAACAACAACAGAAGACTAAAGGTATGTTTATAATACTGGCCTTGATCGTGGGTGCGGGTATATTACTATCATTTGTGACAGGACAGTGGATGATCGTTTTCTTTTCGATCTTAGCCGCAGCTATGCTTCTCATAGCGTTGCGCGCCAATCCTAGAGGATTTGGAGATGATGCAGAGAGTAACACTCCAAAGCTTTTGAAGAGCAGCGGTCCTGGAGAGAAACCTCCATTCATCGATGCTACAGGTGCCCAATCTGGTGCCCTATTAGGAGATGTTAGACACGATCCTTTCCAGAGTGGAGGTTTGGAAACTCCGCCCCATCAACGTGTAGAGGTCGGTGCGATACATGAGGCTCACAACGGTGTTCTCTTCGTGGATGAGATCCACATGCTAGGTATGGATTCTCAACATCATCTTCTGACTGCTATGCAGGAAAGAAAATTCCAGATAACTGGTAGGAGTGAGAGGAGCAGTGGAGCAATGGTACAGACCGAACCTGTTCCGAGCAATTTCATACTCGTAGCTGCTGGAAATCTGGATTCTGTTTATGGTCAGCGAGATAAAGAAGGTAGGCAGATGGGAGGCATGCATCCAGCCCTCCGTTCGAGGATCAGAGGTTATGGTTATGAGGTTTACGTGAACGATACGATGAACGATACAGGAGAGAACAGAAGAAAATTGATCAGATTCATCGCCCAAGAGATAGAAAAGGATGAGAAGAAGATACCACACTTCACCAAAGGGGCTATAGCAGAGATGTTGAGAGAAGCACAGAGGCGAGCCAACAAAAGAGGTGAGTTGACTCTCCGATTGAGGGAACTCGGTGGACTGGTAAGAGTGGCCGGCGACTTGGCAGTAGAGAGAGGTCACAAGATGACCAAAAAAGAAGATGTGTTGGACGCTAAGACCACTGCAAGATCTTTGGAGCAGCAAGTCGCCGATAAATACATCAAAAAACGGAAAGAGTACAGCATGTATCAGACCGAAGGCGAGGTCGAAGGAGTCGTCAACGGTTTAGCTGCGATGGGAGGAGAACAAGAAGGAATGTCAGAATACTCAGGTATAATCTTACCTATCGCGGCGGAGGTAACTCCTGCACACTCTAGTGAAGAGGGAAAAGTGATAGCGACGGGAAAGCTCGGTGAGATAGCGAAAGAGGCTGTCCAGAACGTCTCTGCACTCATCAAAAAATACACAGGAGAGGACATATCGAAGTACGATGTCCATATACAGTTCATAGGAACGCAGGAAGGCGTTGAAGGGGATTCCGCGTCTATCTCTGTAGCTACGGCAGTTATCTCAGCTTTGGAGAACATCCCTATAGATCAAAACATAGCTATGACCGGGTCGTTGAGTGTTAGGGGTCAAGTTTTACCCGTTGGTGGTATCACATCGAAGATAGAAGCTGCTGCGGAAGTCGGTATGGAAAAAGTACTCATACCAAAGAACAACATGAAAGACGTGGTCCTAGAGAAAAAATACGAAGATAAGATAGAGATAGTTCCCGTAGAGAATCTTGGCGAAGTTTTGGAACATGCTCTTTTAGGTGAGAACAAAGATAAACTATTGGATAAATTAGCATCTCTACTCGAGATCAAAAGTTTACCGATACCTGCCCAAGATTATCCGAGTAGGAGCGAATCTACATCACGTGATGTATGAAAAATTTCGCAGGTGAGTAAGAAATTGGGAGCATTTGATCTTTTATCGGAAGAGATATCTACGGTCCTTTCAGAGTTAGGTATAAAAGAGGAAACAAGGCCTCAGGAAGACGCTATACCTCCAATAATGGATGGAGAGAACACTCTGGTTATCGCCCCTACCGGTATCGGAAAGACGGAGGCGGCTCTACTTCCGATCTTGGACAACATTTTAAGGAAAAACTCCGACGGATTTTCTCTCCTTTACATAACTCCTCTCAAGGCTTTGAATCGTGATATGATAAGACGTGTGAAGGAGTTCTCCGATCGATTAGATTTTGAGGTGGGCGTAAGGCACGGGGACACCACAAGGAAGGAAAGAAGGAAGCAGGCCGAGGATCCTCCAGAGGTTTTGATAACCACTCCTGAAACTCTTCAGATAATGTTCACCGGAAAAAAACTTAGAAAAGGGTTGAAGAACGTTGAACATGTAGTCATAGATGAACTGAATGAATTGGCAGAGGACGAAAGAGGTAGTCAGCTAGCTTTAGCCTTAGAAAGATTGGTTCGACTCTCTGAAACTGATTTTCAGAGGGTAGGTCTTTCGGCCACAGTAGGAAGTCCAAAAAAGGTCAGAGATTTTTTAGTAGGCGAGGATAGAGATGGAGTGATAGTGCAAACGGAAAAGAAAAGAGACCTTGATGTGCGGGTAGAAAAACCAGAAGTGGATGAGAAGTTGGACAAAAAACTTTCAGAGATCATGCGTTGTGATGTGGAGAAGGCCGCTTCACTCAGATTGTGTAAAGAACTCATCGATGAGCACGAATCCACCTTATTTTTTGTGAATACTAGGGATGCGGCAGAGACAATTTCCTCTTCTTACACCTTATGGAGAGAGGAATTATATTCTAGCGAAGACTTTCCTATAGGTGTACACCACGGTTCCCTCTCCAAAGATGCGAGGATACAGATGGAGGAAAGGTTCAAGGAGGGTTCGCTTAAGGGATTGATATGTACCTCTTCGATGGAACTCGGCATCGATGTTGGGATAACGGACCTCGTTCTTCAGTACCAGTCCCCTAGACAAGTGACACGTTTTATCCAGCGAGTCGGAAGATCGGGGCACAGGATCGGAGAGACGTCTAAAGGAAGGATAGTCGCTACTATAGAAGATGATGTAGCTGAAGCGGCGGTCATAGCGGAGAAATCCGAAAGAAGAGATCTAGAAAAAACACACATCCCAGAAAAACCATTGAGTGTACTAGCGAATCAATTGATAAGCACAGTTCATACCGAAAAAAAGATCTACACGGATGAATATTTTGATCTAGTGAGAAGGGCCTATCCCTTCAGAGAACTCGAAAAGGAAGAATATAAGAGGTTATTAGAACAACTAGCCGATATCGGAGTCATATGGAAGGACGAGGAATCAGGAGTCAAAAAAGTCGGAAAGAGAAGAGCTTCTCTGAATTATTTTTATGATAACATATCGATGATCCCCGACGAAAGGACTTACTTGATGAGAGATGTGAGTAATAGGAGTATAATAGGAAGTTTGGATGAAAGTTTCGTTGCAAGTAATGTAGAAGAAGGTGAAGTGATAACACTTCAGGGAAGAGCATGGAGGATAGTTGAACTTGAAGAGGAGGAAGTCTTGGTTGAAAAAGTAGGTAGTATCGGAAGGATACCAGACTGGACCGGTGAGGAGATACCTGTTCCATACGAGGTCGCTCAAGAGGTCGGAAGATTGAGAGCATCCGGAAAGAAAATCAAGGATTATCCTGTTAGCTACCAAGCTGAAAAGGTCTTTTTGAATTATCTGGAGGAACAGGGTGGTAGAGAGCTCGGGACTGCAAAAAAAGTCGTTGTAGAGATAGAAAAAGATACTGCGGTAGTGAATGCCTGTTTCGGCACGCAGATCAATGAAACCCTTGGACATCTAGTAGCATCATTACTGTCGGCTAGGATGGGGGAGAGTGTCCCCCTTCAAACTGATCCCTATCGGATAATGGTCAGCTTACCAAGAATAGTGGGTAAAGAAAAACTGGAGAGCATCTTTCTTGAGACCGATCCTGAAACGCTCCAAGAATTGTTGGAAAAAGTTCTTGAAAGATCTAATTTTTTTAAATGGAAATTTCTACACGTCGGGAAGAAATTTGGTGCTATAGAAAAGGATGCGGACTGGCGAAAGATAAATATGAGGAGGATCATCGACGCTTTCAAGGATACTCTACTATACAAGGAAGCGGTGGATAAAACCTTTAGAGATAATATGGATATAGAGGGCACGAAAAAGATCCTGAGAAAGATACAGGATGGAGAGATCGAACTTGTATTTTCGGAAGAAGGTATATCTCCTGTTGGAAAGGCCGGATTGGAGAAGCATAAAGAATTTTTGAATCCAGACAGGGTTAGTAAGGCTGTACTTGACTCTCTCAAAGAACGATTAGAATCTGAAAAGATCATAATGAAATGTCTCAAATGCGGCAACAGAAGGAGAAAAAGGGTCAAAGATGTGGATAAACCTAGTTGCCCGATGTGTGGTTCCTCTATGATCGCGCCTCTACGGCCTTATCAGGATGAGGATCTGATCGATAAGGAAAAAGATGATCTTGATCAAGAAGAAAAGAAGGAGCTAAAAAAATATTATAAATTGGCTGAATTGGCTAGAGTCTACAAAAAAAGAGCACTCCTAGCTCTATCCGCTAGAGGAGTGGGCCATCAAAAGGCAGGGAGGATACTCTCTAAAAGGCATAGAGATGAAGATGATTTTCTGAAAGATATACTCGAGGCAGAGATACAGTATGCTAGGACTAAGAGATTCTGGGATTAGACGTGATTGCTTTGTATATTTTTGGTCAAAAACCTTTGTAGATAGGCAACATCGGACAGGTTATCCCCGCATCGCCTTTCCAGAATTCAGAAATATCGACTTCTATCGTCTCGTAACCCGCATCTTCTAACATCTCACTGGTTTTGGGATATACGTTTGGCATCAGCACTTTATCGTTTCCTACATAAAGGAGGTTTATCGGCTTATTCGTGTATCGTGTCTTTTGCTCATCTTTAGATATCTTCAGCAATTCGAAGTCCTTAAAGTATTTTAAATCTACTAGTTCAGGGCATACAGCCAGTGTACCATTTCCTAAAAAATTCACCGCCGACAATAAGTGAAATACTTTTTCGACAGGGACTTTCACAACTTCTTTTTGGGGGAAAGTTTCAGAGAGTTGGTCTATCCCTCTTTCGTTTGTTCTCTCGGACATCCCGATAAATATCGTATCTTGGTCAGTTACGAGTATATCTCCTCCTTCGATGGTCCCTGGAGATCTTGTCCTCTCTATTTTGAATCCTAATTTTTTTAGGTGTTCTGCCACGTTGTTTTCTTCTCCCCTTCTCTCATTGACGCCAAACCTGCAGATGAAAGCTTTCTTTGAATCTGCTCCTACAAAAGCGACGTCTTGGATGAATATGCTGTCTGGGAACTTATCTAAAGGTTGTAATTCTAAAACTTCGACTCCATTTTGTCTTAAGGTCTTGACGTAATTTCTGTGTTGGTCTTTTGCTTTAGCTACTTCGATAGTAGATTTTGCCGGGTTCTTTGAAAGGCAGTTTCCATAGGTAGTACATGGAGGTCTTACCAGAACCTTATCGAACAATCTATCCATGTTTTCGGAAAGATACTTCAAATATAAATATCGAACGGTTTCGATCTGTGTACGAGATATTTCTCTTTTTTTGTCCTGTTAAATTCTCTCAAACCTGCTTCATTTTTCAACATGATCACAAATTCCTTTCCATAACATTTATTATACCAATGTTCCTAAGGTGTATAGATTCAGTATGAAAAGATGGCTCACTGTGCTGTTGATGGTCATAATCATCACCGTGGGATCAGCAGGAGGAATACTAGGCGTTAGAGAGTTCTACTTCAGAGAAGATACTGAAGAGATAAAAGTTGCGGAAGAAGGAGATACGGTGGAGATACATTACGTTGGTAGATTATGGGATGAAAGAGCCTACGATGGATACCGTATATTCGATACATCTTATGAGGATATCCCTGATGTTGGAGAACCCAGTTTCACTCTAACCTACGATCATGAAAGGGAACGTGGTGAACCGTTCCAGTTCACTTTGGGAGAAGATGTGATCGATGGATGGAATGAGAATATAGAGGGTATGGAAGAAGGAGAAAGTCAGACCTTCGTGGTGCCGCCTGAAAAAGGTTACGGTGAAAAAAATGAAGACCTGATTTTTGAAAATTCCAAAACTGAAACCTTTCCTGTCTTTCAGCGCATGGATCTCGAAGAATTCGAGATGAGACATGGGATGCCCCAACACGGTAAAGTAGTAGAAGATCATTTCTGGGGATGGGAGAAAACCGTTGTCTCCATCGACATCCATGCGGAGAGGGTTACACTAAGAAATGATCCCGACGTTGGAGAGAGCTATGGACCTTATATCGATGAGGGATGGGAAGCTGAAGTAGTTTCTGTCAATACCTCTGCAGCAGGCGGTGATGGGGAGATCTCTGTCGAACATGATGTCTCTGAATCCCTCAAAGTTGATGCCGGTTTGTTAGCAAATTATAGAGGTGAATTCGGAGAGGTCCAAAATCTTCAAGAAGAAGCTGATCAATCCCCTGAAGGTGAAGGAATATTGATACCGGATGGAGATAAGATGATCTTCGACTTCAATGAAGAGGTCAGAGGCGTTGACTTGGTATTCGAGGTCGAAGTGATCGGCGTGGATAAATGATTATGGGCCTTAGCAACAAATTCAAGTAAATCGATCGGAGCCTTGTTAACTTCATCTTAGTGATCCAATACAGTCTTACATCTCGCGTACATTCATTTCTAAGAAAAATCCTGAAATATATCCACTAACACGCAGGTTTCGCTCGTAAACTCGCTGCAACTTCCGAGGGTAGCCGAGGAACAAAATGTTCCTCATTCCCCCTCGATTATTCATTCGAAAGGCTCAATCATAACGCGAGGGTAGCCAAGCATGGCCAACGGCGCAAGGTTCAGGGCCTTGTCCCGTAGGGGTCCAAGGGTTCAAATCCCTTCCCTCGCATTTTCAAATATCTGGAACGGAGTGGAAGATATTGAAAATCGAAGGAACACATCGTGTTCCTGAAGATTGCGAGTGTCTCTGACCG
>Ga0207421_10000444_pt1 | contig 53006 bp, 55 predicted proteins | sample SodLakKL_010_SED_4_FD_187542 | JGI IMG/M metagenome (GOLD analysis project Ga0207421, IMG submission 187542) | Alkaline sediment microbial communities from Lake Tanatar, Kulunda Steppe, Russia - 8KL_010_SED (SPAdes) (version 2) | ecosystem: Environmental > Aquatic > Non-marine Saline and...
TTTTTGCCTGTTGATCTACCTTGACCTTTCGTTTCTATAGATTTCGTTAAAAAGTAAATAGGCAGATTTAAAAGTGTCAACAACCCCGTCCCCTTGGCACAAAGGGCTGCCATAGAAATGGCAGCCCTTATAATTATTGAACTAAATTGTGATATTGTGGGTTAGAATAACTCGATACCGAACCTTCCTAATACACCTACAACCATTACCACAAATACGCCAATAGGAATGATGTACTTGAGGAAAGGAGCCATCCAGTTACCAACCTTTATTCCAGTGGCACCCTTGTTTGCTTCATCCGTTAAAGCTTTCATGCCCCAGAAGTGTCCGGCAAAGATTACCGTTAGAACACCACCAAGTGGCAACATGATGCTGTCAGAAACGAAGTCATAGAAATCAAGCATGTCCATTCCAATGATGGTAACATCTCCAAGGACACCTGCATGCAGGGCTGGTGGAATACCGACTATGAAGATAATTGCTCCCATCAAGAGAGCGGCCTGTTTTCTGGTCCAGCCTTTTTCATCGATAAAGTAAGCTGCGACGACCTCGAGCAGTGATATGGCTGAAGTGAGGGCGGCAATTGATAGGAGTAAGAAGAATACGAAACCGAAAAATTCACCGGCCGGCATTTCAGCAAAAACGGCGGGTAGGGTTATAAAAGCTAAGCCTGCCCCGCTAGCTGGATCTAGGCCGATAGCAAAAACGGCCGGGAAAATTGCAAAACCAGCCAGGATCGCGATAGATGTGTCTGCAAAGATAACTTGCAAACTACTTTTGGGAATGTCATCCTTACTTGACAGGTAGCTACCGTAAGTGAGGATAGCTCCCATCCCGAGGCTCAAGGTGAAGAAAGCCTGGCCGATAGCGCTCAGGAAAGTATCAATGGTTATAACAGAGAAGTCCGGAGTGAACATGAAAGCGATGCCTTCACCGGCTCCCGGCAGGGTGACAGACCTAAGAATCACTACCAGCATTAACACTACCAGTGCCGGCATCAGGTATGTGACCACTCTTTGGATACCTTTTACAACACCAGCTGCGATAATACCGGCTGTTATGACCATAAAAATGAAATGCATAATCAATGGTTCAGCTACACCGGTGATATGGCCGACAAAAAATTCCCCAGCCGCTTCGGCCCCAACCGGGAAACCTGTTAGTGCTTTGAAAATAAAAGAAACGGACCAACCGGCAATAACCGAGTAGAAACTAAGGATAATAAATCCGGTGAGCACTCCTATAGCACCAACAATCCACCAGGGAGTTCCCGGTGCCAGGGCCTTAAATGCACCTACGGGGTTACGCTGGGTTATCCTGCCAATAGAAATCTCTGTAACCATGACAGGGTAACCGATGAAGATAATACACACGAGATAAATGAGTAAAAATACCGCTCCGCCTTGCTCGCCTAGCACATAGGGGAACCTCCAGATGTTACCGAGCCCTACTGCAGAACCTGCTGCGGCAAGGACAAATCCAATACGTGATAGCCATTGTTCTCTTACTGGACCAGTCATTTTGTACCTCCTTATTTCTAGTAAAACTCTTAGTTAGTTATTTTGGAGAACTAGCTTATAAAAATGGTACTCCCGAAAAGCTTTTTGTTTAAAGCTTATTTGTCTATTTTTCACCTCCTCAAATTAAATTAGAAGTACCCATTATATATAAAGATAACTTTGCCTGTTTTTACTTGATTTGTAAAATACATATGAACTTCAAAGAACCGCGTTTATTCTTATCAGCTTTAAACAAGTTAAATTATAGGTTAATTTCATCAAATACTGGTTTATTCCGCTAAAATACACATTTATATCATACAAATTTAAGTTGACAAAACCTAGGGAATTGAGTATAATTTAATATCTACCTATATATGTAATATATAACCAATAATTATTTGTGCCACAATAGAAATAATTACTGTTAATATGTATTGTTTTTTTATAATAATATAATTGAGATATCTAAATATTGTTTGGGGTGTTAATAAGTTTGCTGTAGTAACAATAACCCCTTATGTGCCCTTAACTTAAAAAACTTCTAGGAGGTGATAACACATAAGTAATTAGATTGACCCTGTAATTTAACAAAAATGAATAGGAGGTATGTAAATGTTAGGCGATCGTGAACATTGGACGACGCGAGTAGGCTTTATTCTAGCCGCTGCAGGTTCCGCAGTAGGTTTGGGTAACATTTGGCGCTTCCCTTATGTTACCGGTATGAATGGTGGAGCAGCATTTTTACTTATTTACTTAGTAGCAATTGTCATAATTGGCTATCCGATGATGGTAACTGAAATGACCCTGGGTAAGAAAACCCAGCGTAACCCGGTGGGAGCTTTTAAAGCTATGGCTCCGAATACCCCGTGGTGGCTGGTCGGTGCCCTGGGCGTGTTTACTGGTTTTGTGATTTTATCTTATTATTCGGTTGTGGCCGGCTGGTCCCTGGCATATATTTTCAGGGCTATAGGCGGCTTTACTCCTGATATGGATTTTGCCAATTTGTTTTATACAACAATTGGTGTGGATATCGGGGAAGGCCCCAATATTATTACTCCGATTATATGGCATTTAGTGTTTATGGGGATTACTGTTGGTGTTATTGCATCGGGGGTAGTAAGGGGCATCCAGCGCTGGGTTAAAATCCTGATGCCGGTGCTGTTTATTCTTTTATTAATACTGGTTGTCAGGTCGGTTACTCTGCCCGGGGCAGGAGAAGGTCTTGCTTTTTACCTGAGCCCTGATTTTTCAGCAGTAACCGGTCAGACTTTCCTCGATGCTATTGCTCAAAGTTTCTTTACCTTAAGCCTCGGTATGGGGGCAATTATTACTTACGGTAGTTATCTGAGCAAAGACTCAACTATCGGGGACAATGGAGGCTGGGTGGTCGGCCTTGACACCGGTATTGCGATTATTGCCGGTTTTGCTATTTTCCCGGCAGTTTTCGCCCTCGGTTTAGAACCGGGCGCCGGGCCTGGTTTGACTTTTATCACGCTTCCTGCAGTGTTTGCCGAACTGCCTGCCGGTAGCTTCTTTGGTTTCCTGTTTTTCCTGTTATTATCAATTGCCGCTTTAACTTCGGCTATCTCCTTGCTCGAAGTGGTCGTTGCCTGGCTGATTGATGAAAAAGGATGGACCAGGAGCAAGGCTTCGATTCTTATGGGAGTTATTATCTTCCTGGTAGGTATTCCCACCTCCCTGGGTTATAACGTCCTTGGTGACGTAACTTTCTTAGGAATGGACCTCTTAGATACCTACGACTGGTTCGCCAATGCTCTGTTCCTACCCATTGGCGGTTTACTGACTGCTATTTTTGTCGGTTATGTCTGGCAGGCAAAAAGGGCACAGGAATTTGCCAATGATCCGCCAGGTAAAATAAAAATTGGTGACTGGTATGGATTTCTAATCCGCTATATTGTGCCACTGGCAATCATTGTCGTATTAATTTTTGGTCTAATCGACACCTTCGGTGGCTAAAGAAGGTTGCTTAATATTGCAGATAAGGGGTCCGGTTTCTTAGGAAGCCGGGCTCATTATTTTACCTTAACAGTAAAAAATATACTATAAAAAGAGGATATAAATATTTTGAGCTAGTTTGCAAGCTAATAATTATTTTGCTCCATGGTGGCAAGATCAATGAAAAATTTCATTGTGAATTTTAAAAAGAGTAATAGTAATAATAAAAGAAGGCACTACAATGTTTATAACAATAATATCTTAGACTGGAACGCTTTTAGTTGCCTTGCGATTGGTATAGATATTACGAACAGTTACCGTGATTAATACTACTGCCCCACCAATGATAGCCCATGAACCTGGAGTTTCCCCTATAATTAAGAAAACCCAGACCGGGTTTAACAACGGTTCGATAGTTTGAATTAGAACAGCATCAATGGCAGTAAGATGCTTGATAGCGGTTGAATAAAGCAAAAAAGGCAGACCAAGCTGAAAGATGCCCAGGTAAAATAAGGGGGGCAGGCTTATGGCAGTGGGTGGTTCTTGAAGTATAAATGGCAGGCATACCAGGGCGGTGATCACATTGCCCAGAATAACTGTTTCTACAGGAGAGCCGCTTTTTTGCATGCGCATAAAAATGATGAGCAGGGCAAAAAAAACAGCACTGAAGATAGCAATAAAGTTGCCCCACATGCCGCCGGGTGAGAGCTTATCTAAGAAAAACAGGGCCATTCCGCAAATCACAATAATAATTACGCTCCAATCAAAACGGCTTACCCTTTCTTTCAGTAACCATAAACCGAAAAGAGCGGTGAAAACCGGCATGGTGTATTGAAGCAAAATAGCATTGGCTGCGGTAGTCATCACTGTAGCCACTACAAAAGTGATCATGGCACCAGCATAACACAGCGCCCCTGCTATTTGAGGTAATGACCAGGTAAAGCGTATTGATTTGTTTAACAAAGAAAGCAGCATTACTGCTGCTATTGCTCCGCGAAACCCGGCGATTGTAAAAGGGTTTAGATCGATTATTTTAATAAACAGGCCGCTGGTGCTCCATAATATGGCCGAAGCGAATACCAGGGCAATTGCTTTGTTACGGGGAAAATGCTTTCCTTCCAGGATTGCTGTGATCAACTTGTCGATTCCTCCATTTAGGCTTGTAAGCTAAGGTTGTTAACTTCAAAAGAAACTATAACATTATATATTTACCATTGCAAAAGCACCTGCAAGCTTAGCTTGTATAATGAGTTTATTTTTGCTTGATACAGGAATACGCCTGTGATACTATCATATTTAATTAGAGCTAAGGGAAGGACGTAAAGAAAATGGCCAGGACTTCAGTAAAAATTGGCATCATCATGCTGGCCCTCTGGATAATCCCCGTTATAGGAGTAGCCCTGGCTTTAACCGGTCTGGTAATAGCCCTGGTAAGCCATTCCAACCTGAAGAATGATATGTCCAGGGCCGGGATCTTTCTAAACAGCCTGGGGCTGGGTTTAGCTTTACTCAATATTACCGTTACTTTCTACCTGCTAATTACAGGCGATTTCGATCCTGCTAGGCTGCTGGATCAATTAGAGCAGTTAAACTAAAGGGTTATTACTCGCTCTGCACAAAGCATTAACTCGGCAATATCATACATATTGCTTACCTGGCCTGCTTTATGCCGGTCTTTTAGACTATAGTAATCTAAGCAAGTCCCGCATACTAATAGTTCTACTCCTTTATCTTCAAGTTCGGCTAAGTCCTCTAGGACAGGTGACCCTTCTACTGCCAGATTAACCCCTGCATTCATCAGCACAATAGCCTTGGGTGGGCTCTCTGCCTGGGTCAAAGTATAAATGTAGTTGCGCATCAACATGCTACCAAGCTCACTGCTGCCCTTGCCCAGTTCATTGGTGGGTATAAATAAAACCGGATTTTTAGTTTTACCCTCTTCTGAGGTAGGTTGATTGGTAGCAGGCTTTATCTCTGCTTTTTCTGTTGGAATATGGTCAGCGTCTTCTATAACAAGAATCCGATACGACCCTTCTTTTTCACTCACTTCTGTGGTTTTTCCCTGGTTTTTGGCGAAGCGCATCACGTTATCCCGAGCGGTTTGGTTGTCAACTAGCACCGTCACTTTCATCCCCGGATTTTCGGCCAGCGCTTTTTTGGTGCGCAGGACCGGTTCAGGACAGTTTAAGCCGCGGCAATCTAGTTCCATCATGTAGAAAAGCCCCCTTAAAATTGTCATTCATTTATTTTGCTCAGCAACCTTCGATATTGATATTAGTTACCGGCAAGCGCAGCTATTTCTTTAACTGCGCTAACCAGGTAATCAATATCATTTTTGCTTGTAAAGTAACCTGGGCTTAGCCTAATTGTTCCCTGTGGAAAGGTACCGGTAGCCTGGTGGGCCAGCGGGGCGCAGTGCAGGCCAGTCCGGCAAATGACTCCGTAAGTGCTTTCTAAGATATAACCAACTTCACCGCAGTCTGCTCCATCTAAAGTAAAAGAGAGCACTGCTGCGCATTGATCAGAGGAAGGAGGTCCGTGTAGGGTCACTCCTTCTAGTTCCTGCAGGCTTGCATAGAGGTATTTGCGAAGCTTGCTTTCGTAATCACGAATTGCTTCTACCCCTGTGTTAAGGATAAAAGAAACTCCTTCCAAAAGACCGGCCAGACCAGCACTATTTAAAGTACCGGCTTCAAGTCTTTCGGGCATTGATTCAGGGTGCACATCTGTTTCAGACTGGCTGCCGGTGCCTCCTTCTCTGAGCGGCGCTAAATTTAGGCCCGGCCTGACAAAAAGCCCCCCGGTACCGGTAGGTCCAAAAAGGCTTTTGTGCCCGGTGAAAGCTAGCATATCAATTCCTTCTTTTTTGACATCTATGGGGATTGTCCCGGCAGTTTGAGCAGCATCAACCAATACATTCACATTCCTTTTATGGGCAGAATTGATCATCTGATCTAGGGGTGCAATTGTGCCGGTAACATTTGAAGCCTGGTTGATTACCAGCAGGGTGGTTTCGGTGCGGTAAGCCCTTTCTAAGTATTCTAAGTCGGGATATCCCTCGGCATTACAGGGAATCATGCTAGCTGTGATTAAGCCTTCCCGGCGCAGGCGACCAAGCGGTCGTAAAACCGAATTGTGCTCCATAGCGGTATAAAGCACGTGATCGCCTTTCTTTAGGATACCTTTTAAGGCTATATTCAATGCATCGGTGGCATTCAGGGCAAAAACCACCCGGGCGGGATCATTAATATTGAACAACCGGCTCAAATTTTCCCGGGATTGATAAACCAGGCGGTCTGCCTCTAGCGTATGGGTATGTCCCGAACGTCCCGGGTTTCCAAAAGCCTGGCGCATTTGCTTTTCTGCAGCCGCATAGACCGCTTCCGGTTTGGGCCAGGAAGTGGCGGCGTTGTCGAAGTACAGGTTAAGTTCATTATTCATTTTAGATACTCTCCAAATCATCAATGCTTAATTCTTTGGCAACCGGTTTTTTCAAACCCGATTCTTCAAGCTCGTAAAATCCCTCGATTTCCAGACCATTTTCTAGTAAGTTTTTTCCAATGGTGGAAAGGTCGTCGCAAGCGCACATCAAAGCAGTACCGCAACTTGAGCTGATGCTGCGGGGCACGGGGACCATTTTAAAGCTGGACCCTTTTTCTTTTAAGATACTTTCTGCCCTGATGGCAAAGAAAGTAGTTGGGAAGGTTATATAACAGCTTGCAGTCATAAATTCTCCTCGTTAGCTTGAGTTGTTTTTGTTTACACGCAATTATTATCTAATATAAGGCAAGCGCTGTAAAGGCAAATCACCTATTAATGCAAGAGATAGCAGTTTTATAAGAATTATTGATTTATAGATCCACAGGGGGAGAGCCTTAACATCACATTATAATACAGTGTTTAAAGGCATAAACTCCCCCTGTCTATTAATTTACTTACTTAATTGTTATTTAGTCATGTGTAACTTGAAGTCTTCACCATCTTCTTCAACTCTAACCTGCCAGCCCATTGACTCAGCAGCCCTGCTCACATTATCACGGGCCACGGCGTTGCTTACTATTACTGTAATCTTACCCGATGCTTCATGTTGCAAGGCTTCCCTGGTAAGTAGAACCGGTTCGGGGCAGGAAAGACCCCGGCAGTCAACTAACTCAGACATACAAATGCCCCCTTCAAGAATTATTGGTACATTAAGAAGCTTTTGCTTTTGTTTTAGCTTGTGACAATGAACGCATTTTTATATTGCCTGCTCCGATAATAAACAGAAGGACTAGCGATATGATAACGATCCATTGCCCGGCCGGTGAAACACCTGCCGGGCTACCGGCCATGCCAAAATTGTGCATAAAAGCAGCACCGGCGCCCATGCCGAGGACTGTCATCAAAGCATCTCCCTGGCCTTCTCCGGTTAAGATCAACTGGCGCATCGGACAACCGCCTGCTAAAACAGCAGCTATGCCGACAACAGTCATACCTGAGAAATTCCACAGGGTATCAATGTGTGCTACCGGTTGCTCGGCAAACCCGGGTAAAAATTGACCCGTGACCACGTTACCGAAAAATGCAACCACAGTTATAGCCGCAAAACCCAGGAATAACTGGTAGTCTTTAAATAAAATCAGGTCGCGGATAGCTCCCATGGTGCATAAGCGGGTTCGCTGGGCTAGTATCCCGACAACGAGACCGGCGCCAAGCGTTAAAACAAGCGGCGCCTGCATTGAACCGGGTCCAGCTTCGCTAAAGAAAATAAAGGCCGGTGTTGTAAGCAGTAAGATCAAAAGGATAACAGCAATAAAGGGTCCGGTATAGCCATTTACCGTTGATTGATCCTGGCTGCGGCCCAAAGTGTATCCTCTTCTTAAAAATAAAGTTCCCAGCCATACCCCAAAAACATAACCAGGCAGGGCTATCAGGGCGTTCCAATCGCCTCCGGCCAGGCGTAGAACCATACGCAGCGGGCATCCCAAAAAAATTAAAGCTCCTGCCATCATTAACATGCCCAGGATAAAACGTAACACCGGGCTTGATCCCCCGGTGGCCTTAAATTCCTTGACCCACATGGCAGTTGCAAAAGCGCCAATAACCAGGCCCATAATTTCCGGTCGCAAATACTGAACAACATCAGCCCGGTGCAGACCTAACCCGCCGGCAATATCACGGATGAAACAGGCAATACAAAAACCCATGTTGGCCGGATTGCCCTGCATCACTAAGATAACTGCCAGCAACCCGGTAACGGCGCCGGCGATAATGATAAATAAACGATCGCGCATCACAAACCTCCTAGAATAATATTTTTAAAACCACATTAATTATAGAGTAACGCTCTTGTTGCCGTTAAATACTAATTTGTAATACCACTGGTTTTTATTATTAACGATCTAGATTCTTTACAGGCATGATTAAAGATTGACGCATATGGACGAATATTGCATTACACAGTATAATTTAGCTGTTATAATATATGATTTATGGAGGAGTCTAATGGATATCGAGCAAATACGAGCTTTTGTCAAAGTAGTTTCGCATAAGAGTTTTTCGGGAGCCGCGGAGAAGCTTTATATCAGCCAGCCTTCGGTAAGCGTAAAGATAAAAGCTCTGGAAGAAGAGCTGGGAGTAATCTTGTTTGACCGCTCCAAAGCCCGCGAACCGGTTTTAACTGAAGAAGGCCGAATATTTTTAGATTATGCTTATTCTATAGTGGATTTGCATGAAAGCTGCCGCGAAAAGCTTTCCGGGCAGAAGAAAACAGCCAGCGGACCGGTGTATATTGGGGCCAGCACAGTACCCGGAACTTATCTGCTTCCAGCCTTCATGGCCAATTTTAAAGAAAAAAACCCTTCTATCGATTTAAACTTAGATATTTTAGATACAAGCGCCGTTTTGGAAGGTGTGCTTAATTACAGCTACGATTTGGGATTTGTCGGTTTAATTAAAGAAGATGATCGATTGAAGTATGTTACCCTTGCCAGCGACGATCTGGTTTTATGCACAAAAAAGGGTTTGATTGATACAAAAGAAGAAGAAATTACTGTCGAGAAATTGATGGATTATCACCTGCTCATGCGTGAAAGAGGTTCTGCTACCCGCAGGCTTTTGGAAAAAGAACTAACCGGAAGAGGCTTTGATTTATCGAATTTCCCGGGGATAACCTATATCAATAATCTGGAAGGATTAAAGCAGGCTGTTAAAAAGGGCCTTGGTGTCGCGGTTATTTCCAGTTTATCCGTGCAGGAGATGGTTGATGCTGAAGTGGTTGATCTGTTTAAAATTAAAGACCTGGATCTGAGTCGTTATCTATACCTGGTGTACCACTGTAACAGGGTATTAAACGGTGCTGCAAAATTGTTTAGGGATAATACTATTGAAAAGGTAAATCGGTTAAACCAAATATAACTTACTGCAAAGTCTTTTGCTTTCCGGGTGCATCTTTTATTTTTTGCCGCTTCAATTTATAATAGAAAAAGCAGGTCGCAGTCACCCTGCTTAATAAAAAACAAGGAACCGAGATATTGATGAGTTTTAAAAAAACTGAGCAATATAACTACTGGACCAGGGCGGCCATGATCGGGGCGATTTACACGGTTCTGACCCTTTTATTTGCCCCGATAAGCTACGGGATGATCCAGGTGCGAGTTTCGGAAATGCTGATGGTGTTGCCATATTTTACAGGCGCCGCAGTACCCGGGTTGTTCGTTGGTTGTGTTATCGCCAATATCTTTGGCGGCCATGGCATTTTAGATATCGTTTTTGGCAGTTTGGCGACCCTGATATCAGCATATCTTGTTACCAGGATAAAGAATCGCTACCTGGTTCCTTTGCCGCCGGTAATCATAAATGCCATAATAGTAGGGATGGTCCTGCATCTTGTCCTTGGATTTCCATATTACTTGACGGCAGCCTGGGTGGGAGTTGGCCAGATCGTTGCTTGTTACGGTCTTGGTTTACCGCTCCTGCTTTTCTTGGAAAAACGGCGCCATATTTTTGATTAAACTATAAAGATTTGATATGTAAGGAGGGTTTTTAATGGCCGGCCACTCAAAATGGGCTAACACTAAGCATCGCAAAGCTCGTGCTGATGCAAAAAAAGGAAAGATTTTTACCAAGCTGGCCCGGGAAATCGCAGTAGCTGCCCGTGAAGGAGGGCCTGATCTCGATACCAATGCCAACCTCCGGTTAGCTGTCCAAAAAGCTAAAGATAACAATATGCCAGGTGATAATATCCAAAGAGCCATTCAAAAGGGAACCGGCAACCTGGAGGGAGCCAGTTATGAATATGCCAGCTACGAGGGGTATGCTGTAGGTGGGGTAGCCGTTCTTCTTGAAGCGATGACCGACAATATTAATCGCACTGTGGCTGAAATCAGGCATATATTTTCACGTCACGGTGGGAGCCTTGGCGAATCAGGTTGTGTTGCCTGGATGTTTAGCCGCAAAGGTTTTATTTCAGTGAACACAGATGATTTGGAGGTTGATGAGGACGACCTTATGATGGTAGCCCTGGAAGCCGGGGCAGAAGATGTGGAAGAAGAGGATGACGGCACTTACAGCATTACCACCGAGAAGGAAAATTTTGAAGCTGTGAAGGATAAGCTAAAAGAACAAGGTATTCCCATTGCTTCTTCTGAATTAACTATGCTGCCAAGCACTACTGTGGAGGTTACCGAACCGGATTCTGTGCGGCAGATCTTGAGCTTGATGGAAGCTTTAGACGATCACGACGATGTCCACAATGTTTACGCTAACTTCAATATACCCGATGAACTGCTGGTGGAACAGTAGCGGGCCTACAAAACAGAAAGGCCGGGTGAACAAATGAGGATTCTCGGTATAGATCCCGGGGTGGCAATCACCGGTTACGGAGTTGTGGAAGAAGCAGGTAGTGATTTTACATGCTTGGCTTCCGGATGTATCAGGACTGATAAAAACTGGCCTACTGCTTCTCGGTTGGAAAAAATTCACGAGTGTGTTTGCACTCTGGTTTCAGAATACAATCCGCAGGCGCTGGCAATAGAAAAAATATTTTTCAGCAAGAATGTGCGCACCGCTTTCCAGGTGGGTGAGGCCAGGGGGGTAATTATTCTTGCTGCTGCCCACTGCGGAGTCGACCTTTTTGAATATACCCCTCTGCAGGTCAAACAAGCAGTTGCCGGTTACGGGAAAGCCGAGAAGATACAGGTTCAAAAAATGGTGCAGATGCTGCTTAAACTGCCAGGTCTCCCCGGGGTGGATGATGAAGCGGACGCCATGGCTGTAGCCCTCTGCCACTTACAAAATCGACGCTTTGAAAATGCGGTAAAAGGAGGCGGGTCTTAGGTGATTGATTACCTGACCGGCCGCCTGGTTTCGGTGGCTCAGGGAAAAGCAGTGCTTGATATCGGGGGAGTCGGTATAGCCCTTGATATGCCTCCATCAGAAAAAAGCAGCCTGCAAAACCGGGTTAGCGAAGAAGTAATCCTGTATACACGCCTGGTGATCAAAGAAGACGAAGCATATATTTACGGTTTTGAAGCGGCAGAAGAGCGCAAATTGTTTAATTTAATGCTTGGAGTCAGCGGTTTCGGTCCTCGCCTTGCGCTTTCCCTGCTTGGCATATTTACCGTTTCAGAACTATATGTGGCTGTGCTGGAGGAAAATATTGCCCAACTAAGCCGGGCCCACGGGGTAGGCCGCAAGGCTGCCCAGCGCCTGGTTCTAGAGCTTAAGGAAAAGCTGCCCCGGACTATTTCATCCGAGGAGTTGGCCGGGGGACCGGCTGCACCAACCGGTTATTCGGTGGTTGATGATATAACAGAGGCCCTGGTTTCTCTCGGTTATTCCAGCGGAGAAGCCTCGGCAGCGGTAACCAGCGTGGTCGAGCAAAAAAAGGATCTTTCCCGCGAGGAATTGTTAAAGCTGGTCCTGAAAAATATGGCAGGCAGTTAGGACGATATTTTGGTGAAAGGGGAACCAGATGGACGAAAGGACAGATGATCGGGTGGTATCCGCCCAGCGGCAAACTGAAGATGATCCCCAGGTCGAGGCAGGCTTAAGGCCTCGTTCTTTAAAAGAGTACGTGGGACAGGAGAAAATAAAGGAAAAGATGTCCATTTATGTCCGGGCAGCCTTGGAACGCAATGAACCGCTTGATCATGTACTTCTTTATGGTCCTCCCGGACTTGGCAAAACCACCTTAGCCCACATCGTTGCCTGGGAACTGGGAGTTAATATACGGGTAACTGCCGGTCCGGCCATAGAACGTCCCGGCGATTTGGCGGCTATTCTGACCAACCTGGGGCATGGGGATGTTCTGTTTATTGATGAAATTCACCGTCTTAACCGTTCGGTAGAAGAAATCCTTTACCCGGCCATGGAAGACAATGCCCTTGATATAGTTATAGGCAAAGGGCCGGGCGCCCGGACGCTGCGCCTTGAACTTCCTCCCTTCACCATGATTGGCGCAACTGTCAGGGCCGGTTTGCTTACCTCGCCTTTGCGGGACCGGTTCGGCGTTGTGGACCGGCTGGAATTTTATAGCCCTGCAGAAATAGAAAAAATTATTATTCGCTCGGCAAATATCCTTAACCTGGAGACTGAACAGGAAGGGGCAGCAATTATTGCTAAGGCTTCGCGGGGAACCCCGCGGGTAGCCAACCGCCTCCTAAAAAGGGTGCGTGATTACGCCCAGGTTAAAGCGGACAACGTAATTACCGAAGAAGTAGCCAAAGAAGCCCTTAAAATGCTGCAGCTGGACCAACTTGGTCTTGATGAAATTGACCGGCGCCTGCTTTATGCCCTGGTGGAAAAATTTGAAGGTGGACCGGTAGGACTCGATACTCTTGCTGCCTGCATTAGTGAAGAGCCGGAAACCTTAGAAGATATCTATGAACCCTTCCTGATGCAGCTGGGGCTGCTAAAAAGAACGGCCAGAGGCCGGGTAGCCACCAGTGAAGTATACACTTACCTGGGTATTTCGCCCAGGGAAGACTCACAGCAGCAGAAATTATGGTAACCTCAATTGATCAGGCCTGCAACCGGTAAGTTACCTTCAACAAGTTGGCTGATTGTATTATTCAGAGGGGCTTTGGCATACTGTTGTAAAAGCAGGAGTGATAAACATGTTCAACATAGAAGCGTTTGGACGAATACTGCTTATTGGCGGAGGGTTGATTGCCTTTGTTGGGCTGTTGTTTTTATTTTTTGGTCGGCTGGGGCTTGGCCGGTTGCCGGGTGATATTTTGATCCAGCGCGAGAACTTTACTTTTTACTTCCCCCTGGCTACAATGATTATCATCAGTATTGTTTTGACTTTAATTTTTAACTTTTTCAGGCGTTAAGCAAAACTTGCTTTTAAGTGGCATTTTAGATAAGTAGGTGACTTATTGAAACGGTGGAGATTAACAGATTACGATTATTACCTACCTGAAGAATTAATTGCCCAGGAACCCTTAAAAAACAGAGATAAATCTCGTATGCTCGTTCTTTCTCGGAAAGAGGGCAAAATAGAGCACTCTATCTTTGAACACCTTCCTGAATACTTAAAAGAAGGCGACCTCCTGATTTTAAATAATACCAGGGTGATCCCGGCCCGCTTGATTGGTCAGATTTCCGGCAAAGCTTCTTCTGCAGAACTGCTTCTTTTGTACAAAAAGAAAAATGGCAACTGGGTCTCCATGGTCAAACCTGGACGCAAACTTAAGCCGGGGACCAGAGTTACTTTTACCCGGAGCGTGGAGGCTGTTATTGAAAATTATGCGGAAAAAGATTTCAGGGAGGTCAGTTTCGATTCTCCCCGGCCGATCGAAGAAATGCTTCCTCACCTTGGTAAAACTCCTTTGCCTCCCTACATCCAGAAGGACTTAGATGATCCCGGTAAGTACCAGACGATTTATGCACAAGAAGAAGGTTCTGCAGCCGCTCCGACAGCCGGGTTTCATTTTACAGAGAAGGTTTTTGCTGCACTTGAACAAAAAGGGATAGAAACCACTTTTGTAACTTTGCATATAGGGCCAGGCACTTTTCAGCCGGTTAAGACCGAAGATATCCGCGAACATCACATGCATGCTGAATATTACAGTATTGATCAAGAAGTTGCTTGCAAGCTGAATAAAGCCCGGGAAGAAGGACGCCGCCTGGTAGCGGTGGGGACAACTGTTTGCCGGGTTCTCGAATCAGTGGCAGATGAGCATGGCTACATCAAAGATGACCGGGAAGGCTGGACGGACCTTTACATCTACCCTGGATACAAGTTCCGGGCTGTGGATGCCATGCTAACCAACTTCCACTTACCCAAATCTACTCTATTAATGCTGGTAAGCGCCATAGCCGGCTACGATTTGATTATGGATGCTTACAGGGAAGCTGTAAAAGAACGATACCGTTTTTACAGCTTTGGTGATTGTATGCTCATCCTCTAAGCTTTAATAAAAAGTTTAGACGAAGAAGCTTCTTAGTAAAATTTCTTAAGTATAATTGACAGTGAAGCGTGCTTAGGGTACCCTATAGAATGGATGTGCGGCAATGTCCTTTAAATTTAGCGTAAAGTGTAGATGTGCAAAGACAGAAGCCCGTACCGGGATGATAGAAACAGCCCACGGCCAGATTCAAACTCCGGCTTTCATGCCGGTGGGAACTCAAGGGACAGTCAAGGCTGTTACAACCGGAGAACTTGAGGAAATGGGTACGGGTTTAATTTTAAGCAACTGCTACCACTTATTTTTACGCCCCGGCGTAGAAATAGTTGCCCGCCACGGTGGTTTGCACCGCTTTATGAACTGGAAAGGCGCCATTTTAACCGACAGCGGTGGATTTCAAATTTTCAGCCTCGGGGGCTTAAGGAAGCTCGATGATGAAGGGGTTGCTTTTACCTCCCACATAGATGGTTCAAAGCATTTCCTCACCCCCGAAAGGGTTATCCGGTTGCAGAACATGCTTGGCGCGGACATTGCCATGGTCCTTGATCAGTGCCCGCCTTACCCGGCCGAGTATGAAGAAGTCGAAGAGGCGGTAGAGCGGAGCAGCAAGTGGGCGAAACGCTGCCTGCAGGCACACCTGCGCAGCGACCAGGCTTTGTTTGCTATCGTCCAGGGCGGTGTTTACGAGGATTTACGCCGCCGCTCGGCGAAAGAACTGGCCGGCATGGATTTCCCCGGTTATGCTGTTGGCGGCTTAAGTGTGGGAGAGCCGAAAAATTTGATGTACGGGGCCCTTGATTGTACCGTGCCTGAGCTTCCGGCCGGAAAGGTCCGATATTTAATGGGGGTGGGGTCACCCGATGCTTTGCTCGAAGCAGTAAAGAGGGGTATTGATATATTCGACTGTGTCTTACCCACCCGGATTGCCCGCAACGGCAGGGTAATGACTGCACAGGGCTATCTGCCCATTCGCAACAGTGTGTACAGCTCGGACCAATCACCGCTCGATCATGAATGCAGTTGCCCGGTCTGCAAAAATTATACCCGGGCGTATATACGGCACTTAATTAATGCCGGTGAGATATTAGGGTTGCGACTTACTACCTATCACAACCTTTATTACCTGGACCGGTTAATGCGAAAGATTAGAGAAGCCGTGGAAAAAGAACAATTTGAAGCATTTTACCAGAAAATGAGCAGTAAGCTCACAAAATTGTATGGAGGTGTTCAATAAATGGAAAACATTGCTTCCTTTCTCCCCTTGATTTTGCTGTTTGTTGTTTTTTATTTTCTGCTGATCCGGCCCCAGCAGAAACAGCAAAAAAAGCGCAAGGAGATGCTCGAAAGCCTGCAGAAAGGAAACCGTGTCGTTACTATCGGAGGTTTACACGGCGTAATTAAAGAAATTGACGAGGAAGTTATTTCCTTGCGGGTTGCTGAAGGTTTAAGCCTTAAATTCAACCGGGCTGCAGTGGAAAGGATCCTTGACGAAGAAGGAGAACAGTAAAGAAGTCTTTAAGCGCCCAAGTTTGAAAAACGTAAAACGCTGGACTAATCAACACTCCTTTCTAAAACACCAGGGCCGGTGTAGGGAAGGAGTGTTTTCTTTAAATCCTGCACTTTAAGGTTGGTGGGCAAACTTTTGGATATAATCAATGCCGGATTGGAAAACAAAATTAAGGAAGAGGGACCGCTGGCCCAGCGAATGCGCCCGGAAACCCTGGAGGAGTTTACCGGGCAGGAGCAGATCCTTAGCCGGGGAAAACCGCTTTACAATATTATAACTGCGGACAGGCTGGTTTCAATGATTTTTTACGGGCCACCGGGCACCGGTAAAACCACCCTGGCTAAAATTATTGCCTCTGTCAGCAGGGCAGAATTTACCCAGTTAAATGCCGTAGCCGCAGGAGTAAAAGAGGTCAGGCAAGTAATTGAACAGGCGCGCGAAAATTGGTCGCTTCATAACCGGCGGACAATCCTATTTATTGACGAGATCCACCGGTTTAACAAAGCACAGCAAGATGTTTTACTTTCGGCCATCGAGCAGGGGACAATTATTTTTATCGGTGCAACCACCGAAAACCCTTTCTTTTACCTGACCGGACCGCTTTTGTCGCGGAACAAACTCTTTGTATTTGAATCTCTACATAAAGAAGAAATTATCAGCTTGCTTAAAAGGTCCCTAAAAGATAAGGGAAAGGGGTTAGGAAAACTGGCTCCGGCACTGGAAGAGGGGGCCATCGAATATTTAGCCGACAAAGCCAACGGGGACGCTCGGGTAGCCTTAAATGCTCTTGAAACTGCAGTTATATCGGCCGGTAGTCGTGAAGGCGAGCTTAAGGTAACCTGTAGAGATACAGCCGAAGCTATGCAAAAACGCCTGCTTTCATACGACCGGCAGGGTGATGATCATTACGACATGGCCTCTGCCTTAATCAAATCGATCAGGGGATCCGATCCCGATGCCGCCCTTTACTGGATTGCCCGGATGATCAAGGGCGGTGAAGACCCGCTGTTTATTGCCAGACGCCTTATAATCAGCGCTGCTGAAGATATCGGTAATGCCGATCCTCAGGCTTTGCCTCTGGCGGTTTCTGCCGCCCAGGCCGTGCACATGATCGGCCTTCCGGAAGGTAAAATTCCCCTGGCCCAGGCCGCTACTTACCTGGCCGGGGCACCGAAAAGCAATGCCAGTTACCTGGCAATAAATGAAGCACTTTCCCTGGTGGAAGAAGAAGAGAATCAACCGGTGCCCCCTCATTTAAGGGATAGCAGCTATCGCGGGGCAGGACGCCTGGGCCATGGTGAAGGTTACCTTTATCCCCATGATTATTCCGGCCATTTTGTGGGCCAGGAGTATCTCCCCCCGGCAATTAGCGACAAAAAGTTTTACCGGCCCACTTGCCAGGGCCGGGAAAAAGAAATACGCGAATACTTAGAAAAAATCAGGCAGAAAAAAAATAACAACAATGATTAGAAGCAGGGGGACGGAGGTATTGCTTCCTTTGATCAGGAGGCTTTGCCGGTAAAACGTTTGCAATGGTCAGTGAAGCAAATGCAAAAAGGCTGAGCAGAAATAATATTTCAAGCTAATGGAGGAAAAACTGATCGAGAATAATACCTACCTGGCTCCGGCGAAAAAGGTCCGCCGGATATTTAAAGTGCAGGGGTCTAAATTTATTGCTACCCTCGCCCCGGCTGTAAATGAGGATCAGGCCCGTGAGATCCTTTTTTCGGTGACACAAGAATTTCCCGGTGCCACCCATCACGCATACGCCATCCGCATAGGGGCGGGCGCCGGTTTACTTGAGCGAAGCAGTGACGACGGGGAGCCGGCCGACAGCGCTGGAGCGCCTATGATCCAGGTCATAAACGGAAAAGGTGTTTCAGATATTCTAGTTATCGGGACCCGCTACTTCGGGGGGAGGAAACTTGGTATTGGAGGACTTACGCGGGCTTACCGCGACTGTGCCCGCCTGACGCTTGAAGAAGCAATTTTGTACCAGAAAGAACCGCTTGTAAAATACCGGTTAGAGCTGGCTTATGAAGATCTGGGCACGGTAACCAGGCTTTTAGAAAATTTGGAAGGCGAAGTGCTGGAAAGCGAATACTCTGAACAGGTAGGGTTAACAGTATCGGTCCCGGCCCGGTTGAAAGAAGTTTTTACAGATGGTTTTAAATCTGTTTGCCGCGGCGGGGGAAGGTACAGTAAGCTTTGAATATTATGCTTAATTCCGCTCTTTTATTGACATTACTTCTTTAAAACAGATATAATTGCTTTAACTTATAAGGGAGGTTAAAAGATGCAGTCCAGCACGATACGCGAACTCTTTTTAGACTATTTTAGCTCAAAAGATCACCTGATCATGCCAAGCTTCTCTTTGATTCCCCAAAATGACCCAACCCTACTTTTAATCGGTGCTGGAATGGCCCCGTTGAAACCGTTTTTTACCGGGGAAAAGAAACCGCCCCATAACAGGGTTGCCACCTGTCAAAAGTGTGTGCGCACACCGGATATCGAAGAAGTTGGCCAGACCGGCCGGCATGCCACTTTTTTTGAAATGCTCGGCAACTTCTCCTTCGGGGACTACTTCAAAGAAGAAGCTATTGCCTGGGCCTGGGACCTGGTTTTAAACGGTTACAGGCTACCTGAAGATCGTCTCTGGGTCAGTATTTACTATGAAGACGACGAAGCTTTTAAAATATGGAATGAAAAAATTGGAGTGCCGGCTGACCGGATCAAGCGTATGGGTAAAGAGGACAACTTTTGGGAAATCGGACTTGGTCCCTGCGGTCCCTGCTCTGAAATATATTATGATATGGGTAAAGAAGCGGGTTGCGACCGTCCTGATTGCGATGTTGGTTGCGATTGCGATCGTTACCTGGAAATATGGAACCTCGTATTTACCCAGTTTAGCAGAGAACCTTCCGGCGAACTGGTGGAACTGAAAAATAAGAATATCGATACCGGCGCAGGCCTGGAACGCCTGGCCATGGCTTTGCAAAATGTCCATTCCATTTACGATATTGATATAGTTAAACCGCTTTATGATCATTTTGCCGGTATGGTAGATCCGCAACGCCGCCGCGATCAAGTTGTGCCCTTGCGGGTGGTTACCGAACACAGCCGCGGAACCACCTTTATGGTGGCGGACGGGGTGCTGCCTTCTAATGAGGGGCGCGGTTATGTCCTGCGCCGGTTACTGCGCCGAGCTGTGCGTTTCGGGAAATTGCTCGGAATAGAGGGTAACTTCATGAGTGATGCAGTTTCCGTAGTAGTGGATATAATGGGAGACACTTATCCTGAACTAAAAGAACGCCATGAATATATCCGTCAGATTGTAGGACTTGAAGAACAGCGCTTCCAGGAAACTCTGGCTCAGGGTATTGATATTCTCGAAGACTATATTGAAAAAATCCAGGCAGAGGGCAAGGATGAGCTACCGGGTGATTGGGCTTTCAAACTATACGATACTTACGGCTTTCCCCTTGATCTGACCGCTGAAATATTAGATGAACAAGGCTTTAAAATTGATCGCGAGGGCTTTGATGAACAATTAAGACAACAACAGGAACGGGCCCGGGCCGCCGTTCGTTCAAGCGCCGGGGAAGGCGCTGATGAACGTTATAAGGCAGCACAAGATCTTTCTACGGAATTTACCGGGTATGAAACCATGGAGCAGGAAGCACAGCTGATTTTAGCTCTGGTGGAAGGGGGGACCCGTCGTGAGATCAATGAAGGAGAAGAAGTGGAAGTGCTGCTTGATTACACCCCGTTTTATGCCGAAGCCGGTGGCCAGATCGGCGATACTGGTACAATCGAAGCAGAAAACGGAAAAATCAAGGTCGAAAATACTATATTTTCACCCTGGGGCCAGATTGTTCACCAGGGCAAGGTAGAAGAAGGCAAGCTAGCAACCGAAGAAAAAGTTAAGGCTAAAGTTGACGAAGGTCGCAGAAACGGAATTTGCCGGAGCCATACCTCAACCCACCTTCTACACCGCGCTTTGCGCAACAAGCTTGGCAACCATGTTAATCAAGCTGGTTCGTTAGTAGCACCGGATCGCCTCCGGTTTGACTTCAACCATTTCGCAGCTTTGACTACTGATGAAATCAGGGCTATCGAAGAAGAAGTCAATAAAATGGTCCTTGCTAACGTGGCTGTGAGAGCTGAAATAACCTCCCTTGATCAAGCTGAACAGCTTGGTGCTACAGCAATCTTTACTGAAAAATATGAAGAAGATAAAGTGCGTATGATTACAGCCGGTGATTATACCCGGGAGCTTTGCGGCGGCACCCATGTGTCGGCAAGCGGTGAAATCGGTTTATTTAAAATCGTAGCCGAAGAAGGCATCGGTTCTGGAATGCGCCGTATTGAAGCTATTTCCGGAATGAATGCTTATCGAAAGACTGTGGAACGTGATGATCTGCTTTCCGTGATAGCTGGAACTTTAAATACATCAGAAAGCAAGCTGGAACAAAAATTTGCAGAACACATCAATGAACATAAGGCCTTGCAAAAAGCCAACCAGGAGTTGAAACAGCGCCTGGCTGCAAGCGAGGTAAAGAACTTGCTCTCGTCGGTAAAAGAGATTGACGGGGTCAGATTGCTAAGTGCAGAGGTTACAGCCGACAACAATGAATCACTGCGCATGGTTATGGATGAGGTCAAAAACAACCTGCCGTCTGTGGTTGTTGTGCTTGGCGCCGTTGCTGGCGAAAAAGTGATCCTGGTCGGAACAGCCACTTCAGATTTAGTTAAACGCGGGATCCAGGCAAATAAAATTTTGCAGGAAGTTGCCCGCCAGGTTGACGGAGGTGGCGGTGGCAAGCCGGAACTGGCCCAGGCCGGTGGCAAAAACCCGAAGGCTCTGCCTGAAGCCCTTGAGTCCGTGGAAGAATTAGTGCGGGAACAATTGAAGACTGCCGGTCAGGTTTAAAAAAATATGAACCCGGGAGGAACTAAATCGTGCAGGATAATAACAATTATGAAGAAACAGTATTGTTTCGAGTCGACGGAGAAGAGGTTGACAATAAAGCCAGGAAAATATTAACTTCTGTTTACCAGGCTTTGAAAGAAAAGGGCTATAATCCGCTTAACCAACTGGTTGGCTACCTTTTGTCAGGAGATCCCGCTTATATTACCAGCCATCAAAATGCGCGCAGCCTAATCAGGCAGCTCGAGCGCGATGAATTGCTGGAAGAAATTGTCGGGGTTTATCTTGAGTTGACGGAAAAAAATAAGTTATAACGGGGAAAATAAAATAGTGCGAATACTCGGTTTAGATCCCGGTGAAAAACGTATCGGTGTTGCAATTACCGATCCCCTGGGCATAACGGCACAGGGGATCGATGTTATTAAATATGCCAGGTTGGAAGATGCTTTTGAAAAAATAAAAAGCATCTGTCTTGAGTATTCAGTGGAAAAAGTGGTTGTCGGCAACCCGTTGAACATGAACGGAAGCAGAGGGCAGGAATCGGAAAATGCTCAAGTGTTTGCCAAGATGCTGCACGAGCAACTAAAAGTACCGGTAGATCTGGTTGATGAAAGGCTTACCTCGGTAAGCGCAGATAGAACTTTGGTTTCCGGTGGAGTCAGTCGCAAAAACCGCCGCGAAGTAAAGGATAAGCTTGCCGCGGCGTTAATCCTGGAAAAGTACCTTTCCTCCCGGTAGTATAAAGCTGGTTTAAGGATAGATAATTTAACTGAATTGAGGTGTTAACAAAATGAACGAAAACGGTAATGGTGAAGAAAGGACAGATATTCTTGTCCTGGTTGACGAAGAAGGAAATGAACATGATTTTGCCCTGGTTGATCGCTTCCAGGTGGAAATGAATGACTACGCCATCTTAGTTCCGGTGATTTATACCGATGAAGGGGAAGGAGACGAAGTTGAGTTTGATGAAGATGCTTACATCTTCAGGATTGAGCTTCAAGATGACGAAGAATCGCTGGTGGAAGTAGATAACGAAGAAGAGTGGAATAAAGTGGCTTCTCTTTGGGAAGAAAGAGTTCGCAGTATCGAACAATCAGATGATGGTGAACCCTCTTAAAAGAAAAGCAATTAAGCCTCGCTGACTGGAAGGAGTTTGATTAATGTTAAAACGCATTGCCCTGGTTCTATTTTTCCTGCTGGTAATCATTTTAGCCGCAGGTGCGGGGCTGAACTATTATTACAACGATATGTTGAAGCCGGTTGAACCGGAAGCAACTGAAAAGTATATAGAGGTAGAAATTATTCCCGGTGCCAATACAGATAATATTGCAGCGAGTTTGCATGACAAAGGCTTAATTCAAAACGAATATGTTTTTCGTTTTTATGTGCACCGCCATGATTTATCCCGCGACTTTATTGCCGGCACATACCGGCTAAGTCCTTCGATGAGTACACCGGAACTAATTGAGCATATCCGGAAAGGGGAGGTTTATGCAGAAACAGTTTGGTTTACCATTCCTGAAGGATACTGGATTGAAATAATCGCTGAAAGGTTGGCAGAAAAAAATCTGGTTGATCAAGAACGGTTCCTGGAACTTACCCGGAATGCCTCTTCCGAGTTAGAAGAAGAGTTTCCCTTTCTTAAAGAAATTGATGATCCGGATATCAAGTACCAGCTTGAAGGGTATCTTTACCCGGATACTTACGAGGTATATTCCGATGCAAATGAAGAAGATGTGATCAGGCTGATGCTTAAGCAAATGGACCATGTGATCAGCGAAGAACATGAAGAGCGCATGGAGCAAATGGAGTTAACTCTGCATGAGGTGTTGACTCTTGCTGCAATGGTGGAAAGGGAGGCGCGCGTCGATCACGAACGTCCCCGTATCGCCGGGGTTATGTTTAATCGTCTTGAAATCGGGCAAAAATTGGAAATCGATGCCACCATTCAATACATCCTTGGCGAACCCGAAGAATTTCTTACCTACGATCACTTAGATGTAGATTCTTCCTACAACACATACCAGCATGAAGGCCTACCACCGGGTCCGATCGCTGCTCCCGGAAAACCTTCGATAGAAGCCGTCCTTTACCCCGAAGATACGGATTATTACTTTTATAATTATAAATATGATAACAGCGGAGAACATTACTTTTCAGAAACCTACGAAGAGCATATGGAAAATGTCCGCCGGGCAAGGGAAAACCGTGAAGAACAAGAATAACTGGTACTTCTTAATATGCATTGATTGGGCGGATTAATATTTGCCGGGCAGAGAAGTAAATTTGTCAATTATTAACCTAATGTCTTGAAAAGTTTTGCCTGGTGGTATATTATTATATTATAATTATTATATGTTTGATAGTATTTATTAATCAAAAACAAGAGTAGGGTTAACATGGCTGAACCATACAACAGTATTGGTGACTGCACTATCAGTATCCATACCCTGGGCAAGTTTTATATCCAGCATGGAGCAGAAATTGTTTCAGAAAAACAAGCTCGTTCCAGGCGAATGTGGGAAATTTTTAAGTTTTTAATCTCCCACCCCGGAAAGGCCTTTTTTCCCGAAGTAATTATTGACAAAATATGGCCCGATAACGACTATACCGACCCAAACCTGGTATTAAGAGCACAGATTTACCGGCTTCGTCAGACGCTTAATGCTGCCCCAAGTAAGCCTACACTGGCCGATAATGTTGTGTTTTCTCAAGGGTGTTACGGCTGGGAAAAAAGAACCGACTACTGGATGGATACAGATGAATTCTCCGCTGTTGCTGATCAAGCTCAGCCACTTGTTTCCGGTAACCCCGAACAGGCCATTGATTTCTATAAAAGAGCATTAGCCCTATACAAGGGCGAATATTTACCGGAAATTTCTTTTAGCGAATGGCTTGAACCCCTTCGCGCTTCTTACCATGAAACTTATTTAAACTACGTACTGATATTAGTCGATTTGCTTAAAGCAAAGCGCGATAATCCTGAAATCATCAAAATTTGCGAACAGGCCCTCTCAATAGACTATTTTGAAGAAAGAATTCATATCAAGTTGATTGAAGCCCTTTTAGCAGATAACCAGGTTGCCCGAGCCCGCGCCCACTATAACGAAGTTACCTCTGCTTTTTACCGGGAAATGGGAATCAAGCCTTCTGAACACATGAGAAACCTGTACCGCCTGATTGGACAGGATAGCAAGAATTTTGAACTTGATCTAACCACTATTCAGGAACGGCTGAAGGGGAGAGAAGCGATAAACGGCGCATATTTATGCGATGCAGAGCTGTTCCGCTACTTTTACAAGCTGGAACGCCTGCGCGCTGAACGCAGCGGCCAGTCAATTCTGCTCAGCCTGTTTACCCTGACCGGCCCAGACTATTCGACTGTTGAAAAAAACCTTTTAAAGGAAGTCATGCAAAACCTTGAAGAGGTAATCTTGGAGTCTCTGCGTAAAGGAGACCTGGTCACCCGCTGGAACCAGGAACAATTTTTGTTGATGCTTCCCGGTTTGAACAGAGAGCAGTCCGACAATGTAATTGAGAGGATAAAAAGCAACTATAATAAAAAGTACTCGCTGCATGGTTTAACCCTTCATAGTAAAGTAGAATCCCTTCTACCCTTCGAACATGATCCACATTTTACATAAAATAGCCCAAACCCTGGTTCTTAACAAAATAACTCTGGTAGAAAGATATCTTTCAAAACCTTAGCTCTTTTCTTTAGAAAGAAGGGTTAAAAGAATTTGTATAGAACATTAATCTTCAACAATGCGATTATGAGGTAGAATTTTATGAATAATTTCTGTTATAATATATAAAACCTTTTAACAGGGGGGAGGTTAGGTAATGTATTTGTTAATGGTAGATCACAATATCATATCTTCTGTTGATCTTCAGGAAATGATTGACAAAGCTCCAGAAGGAACTGATATAATCAATTGCTTTTCTGAAAGTGCACTTTTAAAGGTATCGGAACAGTTGACACCCGATATTGTAATTGTTGATTTTGCAATGGTTAAAAATGATCTTCCCTCTTTATTTGCCGAGTTGCGTGAAAAAGCACAGGATGCACATATAATGGCTTTGATCGACCCTGATTATTATGATCAACTCTATGAGGCTATAGAACAAGGTGGTATAGATGACTACATGGTCAAACCGATCCGCAAGGAAGACTTTTTTGCGCGAGTACAGATTGCCACCAAAAAAAAACAAAGCCATCAAAAAGATAGTTTCCAATCCCAGATCTTCTATGGTGAAGAAAAAGAAAGTTTGCCGACTGAACATGAATTTACTGAGCTGGAAACTGACCAAAGCGAAGGCGGGGAAGAGGGTTTTACCGACAGTGGTATAGGAACTTCTGAAGAATATGATGATGAGGAAGAAGATCTTTTCAGCTTCGAGGAATTTGACTATGAAGAAGATGAAGAAAATGAATTTGTTACAAGCACAGACCAGGAAGTAGAGTCTTCGCTAGAAGATCCGAAAAAACAGCCAGATCTATTTACTGAAGATTATAAAGACGAAGATGCTGAATTAATTGATAAAGAAGCGGATTCAGGTAAACAATTTGATTTGGATTCCGATCTGGAACTTGAACCAGAACCGGAATTTGATTCTGAAACTTCTTCAGAGTTTAGTCCAGAGCCTGACCGTGTCGGTGAGTTCAGTTTTGATGACATTGTGCCCCCTGAAGATGAAAATTACCAGGAGACAGACCTCGATCAAGCTGAATCAACTGAGACCGGTGATGAAGAAGGTTTTGGATTGTTTGACGATACTTCCAGCGAGCAAACAGAAGCGAAAATGCATTCCGGTGAAGATTTTTCGAGCCTTTTTGAAGATCAGACCAGCTGGGAAAGCAAAGAACCGGAAGAAGATCACCCTAAACCATTTGATGAGATCAATGAGTTTGAAGAACCGTCAGAAGATGAGCCTGTGGAAAGGGACCCTGGTTTCTCTTTACCGGAAGAAAAAGATTCTGAAGAGTCACCACCTGAATCCCCTGATTATACAAAGCCTGAATGGGAAGACGATCAGTTTTTTAACTATGATCAAAGTTCCGTTTCGGATAAGCCCGAACCAGGACCGGAGATTCTAAGGCCGGCAGATGAATTTATCAGGGATTCTCGTAGCAAGGAAGAAACCGAGTTTACCTCCATTTCCCCGGAAGAAGAGGACAAAGGTTTTGAAGAGTTGTTTTCCGATTTGCCCTCAATTCCGGAAAGCAAGCCCGAAGAACCTCGCAGCGAGGAATATTCTTCTGGTGCAATTGAACCAGAGGAGAGTGAAGAAGATCATTTTTTTGATGAAGAAGATCATTCTTTTGATCCAGAATTAGCAGATCTCGGTCCTGGTACTTCCGAAGAAGAAAAAAGACAAATCGAAGAAAATTATAGAAAAAGCATACGATCCGAACTTCCCGGTGAATCAGCTGATGACTTTCTGTTTGCGGAAGAAGCGTCCCAACAACAAGATGATTTAGATTACAACCAAACTATGCTTGATCAATTCACTAGGGACAGCGATGAAGAAGAATCTACAAGACGCTCTCGATCGAAAAGGAAAAAAGAATCAAAAAGTAAATCCTCAAGGATTTTTACCATTATTGGTAATATAATGTTCGTGATTCTTTTATTAATAATGGCCGCACTTTCCTTTTTTCTAATCCAAAGTAGGATAACAGGAGGGGTCCCTGAAATTGGCGGCTACCAGATGTATATAGTCTTAAGCGGTAGTATGAGTCCCGAATTTGATACCGGAAGCCTGGCGTTTGTTCGGGAAACTGATCCGGATGAACTTAAATCCGGCGATATTATCACTTTTCGCAGTGTGGCTAATCCCGACTCCTTGACTACTCACCGAATCGTTGAAGTGATGGATGATGAGGGGCTGAAATTTGTAACCAGGGGCGATGCTAACAATGTAAATGACCCCAACCCGGTGCCTGCAGAGAATGTGGTGGGGAAAGTTTCTGGGACAGTTCCTTATGTGGGATACTTGATGAATTTTGTGCAAACCAGCCAGGGGTTGGTTCTGTTGATTTTTGTGCCTGGTGTTTTAATTATTGTTTTTGAACTGGGCAAAATTATGAAGTACCTTGCCAAAAAGGACAATGACAAAGAGGATGAACAGACAGGTAGCAGTAGTTCACCAACAGAGGGATAGGAGTATAATGAAAATATGAAATACCTGTAAAAAACTTCCCCGGTAGCTCTAAGGCTTGCCGGGGAAGTTTTTTTATGGTGATAATTTGCTCGATGGCTGATTATCAAACGCTTTAAAAGCCCGCCTTTCTAAAGTGGTTTAAAGTGTTTGATATCCTCGATTCGGCCCTGTCTTTCTTCCTTAGGTTTAAATTCTGCCGCTACTTTCATGCCGATTTCCAACTCTTCAGGTTTGATCTTACCTAAGCGGTGAATTAAGAGTCCATCGGCAATTTTTATCGCGGCAATCAAAGAGGCTTCACCCTTTTCACCGCCGCTCTTTTCTTTATGCACTACAGTGTAGGAATGGATTTCCCCTTCTGTACCCACATCTAGCCAGTCCGTGTCTTCTTGCAAACGCTTAAAGCAGCGCTCGCAGTAAATCCGCGCGGGCACAAAAGTTATTTCACAGTCCTCACAGCGGGAACCATAAATTTTACCGTTTTCTTTTATCTCCTCGAAAAACCGCTGTCCTGCTACACCGGCGGTGTAACGGCTTTTAACCGGGAAGGCTTTTACACCCGGGTCCCAGTATCGATTGTCAATATTCCTGGTAATCCGCTCCAGTATGGCCATCTTTAATCCCTCCCCTAGATCGGTTTGAAGTACTTGATATCGGTAATCGAACCAATACGCTCATTTTCCGGTTTCCAAACTGCCTGGACCCTCATCCCTATCTTCAAATCATCGGGGTCGACTTCGCCTAAAAGGTGCATGATACCCATGCCGTCAGAAGCACCGTCTATTTCTATAACAGCCGGTAGGTAGGGTTTTTCATTTTCTCCAATCCGGCTGGCATCCCAGTGCACGTGACAGATGGAGTAGGTATTGATTACACCTGTATCTTGCACATAAACCCAGTGGTTACTGGGAACATAGCATAGTTCGCAGAATAGCCGCGGAGGCAGCATAACCCGCTTACACTTGCGGCATTTGGTGGCAATAATCCGTCCCTTTTGGAGTTCAGAAAGATACCGGTTGATTGCCACTCCAGTATCCCAGGCGTAGGCGCAGTCTAAGCTGTCGTCCATGAGAAAGATCTTACCCGATTTAATATCTTCTCCCGAAAGGCCTGTCCCGCCTGAAACTTTGACTTTCTCTTCCATTTATAGTAACCTCCTTTACCGTATGTTTGAAAGCGTTAAACCTTTTTAAAGCTCTCTTTGCCGGATTAGATTCCGGCTACGACAACCGAGCTGACCTGCATCAGGTCACCCCAGGCTTGAGCCAGGCCGAGACGCGGGTTGCCGGGCACCTGGCGCTCACCCGCTTCGCCGCGAAGTTGCCAGTATAGTTCGCATACCTTCATCGTGCCGGCAGCAGCAATGGGGTTGCCTACTCCTAAGAGTCCCCCGGAGGGGCACATCGGCATGTTCCCGTCCATGCCAAAGTGGCCGTCCCGCAAGAGTTCTACTGTCTTGCCTCTTGGTGACAGCTGCAGGCCTTCCATGTGATGCAGGGCCTTGTAATCGAAGGGATCGTAGGGCTCGGCAATATCAATTTGTTTATCAGGCTCCCTGATCCCGGCCATTTCATAAGCCATTCGTGCTGCCTTGTCTAAGTAACGCGGGTAGGAAAGATCTCTGGTGGCCCAGTAAGCAGTATCTAAGTTCCAACCGACTCCCTCTAACCAGACTGGTTTGTCGGTTAACCGCCGCGCTACGGGTTCAGCGGCTAACAGCACGGCAGCTGCTCCGTCAGAGACGGGGCTGACATCTAACCTGCTGACCGGGTAGGCCAACATTTCAGAGTTGATTACGTCTTCAACGCTTACCTCGTCGGCAAACTGGGAAGCCGGGTGCTTAAGGCCGTTTCGTTTATTATTTACCGCTGCTAAGGCCATGTCTTCTTTGGTATAGCCGTAGCGCTCCATGTAGCGGTTCATTTCCAGGGCAAAAATCCAGAGCAGGTTGGGCTGCAGGGCCCGCTCGGTGATGGAGTCGAATATGGTTAAGAAAAACCCTTGAGCATGCGGCATGGCACTGGACATTTTTTCTTCGCAGACCACCAGGCAGGTATCAAACATTCCGGAGGCCACATGGTGCCAGCCGTGGACGATGGCATGCACGCCGGTAGCGCCGCCGACAAATACCCGCATGCTTGGTTTATTCCAACCACCGGAGCCGCAGGTCATGTATTCTCCGTTCTGGTGGATTCCGTCGAAAGCGTCCGGAGCGGTGCCGTGGGCTACACAGTCCACATCGTCTAAACTCAACCCGCAGCTGTCAAGGGTAGTCTTTGCCGCTTCGTAAGAAAGCTCTTTCGGAGTTTCTAAGGCTCTGCGTACAAACTTGGTCATGCCTGCTCCGACCATGGCTACTTTTCTCATCTTTCAACCCTCCATTTAGATTAATCTTTAGCCTTTATTGCTCAATACAATCGCCGTTCCGGTTGTCGTGGGTACACCGCGCCAGGCAAAGGCCAGGCCGGTTTCCACGTCTTCCAGCTGCCGTGGTCCCGCTTCGCCTCGCAGCTGCATCACAGTTTCCAGGACCTTTTGCAGGCCGTTTGCTTCGTGCAGGTAACCAATTCCCAGGCTTCCTCCCGATACGTTAACCGGTAAGTCACCGGCCGGGGCGAAAGAACCAAGTTCCAAGAGTTCACCTGCTTCTCCGGGACCGCAAAGCTTGAGTGCCTCAAGGTGCTGCAACTCTTTGTATGAAAAGGTGTCGTCTATTTCAGCGAAGTCGATTTCGTTGTAGGGAGTGTTGATCCCGGCCATGGAATAGGCTTTTTTACCGGCCAGTTCGGCGTAAAGCGCCCCGCCCAGGGTGTCAGTGCGGGAATCTAAGTTAGGCGTGTCCGTAGCCCAGCCGATACCCTCGATCCAAATAGGCTTATCGGTCAATTCCTTAGCCTTATCTTCCGAGGCCAGTAGTAAAACGATGGCGCCGTCTAAGTGCCCGCTTTTGTCAAATTCACCAAGCGGTTCACAAAGCGGCGGCGCTGAAAGGATATCATCTAGGTCAAGCTTGGAACCGTAAACGGCAACCGGGTTTTTCAAGGCGTTATACCGGTTTTTAACCACCACTTTTGCGCACTGTTCCCTGGTGGTTCCTGTTTCGTAAAGATAACGGTTCATCTCCAGTCCTGCGATGAAATAGGGGTTTTCCTGGAAGGGGCGCACGTAAACCGGATCGGTAGCATAAGCAAGCACATTTTCGTAGCTGGAAAGGTTGGAAACCTTCGAGAAGGCTGATGCAGTAACAAGGTCCAGTTCTCCGGTTTTAATCTGCATCATTGCTGAGGCCAGTCCTTGCAGGCTATCTCCGGCAATGCTCTGCACCGGTTTAAGCACAGCGCCCAACTGGTCGGGCACATACTCGTCGGCAATGCTGATCCCTTCCATGAAGTCTTCCGATGAGGCCACGAAGGAATCGATAGACTGGGGATGGATCCCCCCGGCATCTTCGTAGCACTTGGTAGCGGCTTCATAAATCATTTCCCGGTAGGAAACATCTGTGGAGGTGGTTCTGAAGCCGGAATAACCAATGCCGACAATCGCAACTCTTTTACTCATCTTTTAATAATCCCTCCTTAGAGTGGTAATGATGGTATTAACACGGGATTTAAGGATTCATAAAACAACCTGTACCGCTCGCCAAAAACTGATTATTATTTCCGTTAGTTTCCCCCCTGTAGGATAAAACATAAGATTTTAATGCTTAATGACGCGGCTTTAACAACCCAACTGACGGGCAATGACCAGGCGCTGTATTTCTGAGGTGCCTTCGCCGATTTCCATCAGTTTAGCATCCCGCAGGTATCTTTCGACAGGATATTCTTTGATATAGCCGTAGCCGCCGAAAACCTGGATTGCCTCAAGCGCTGCCTTAACCGCTACCTCTGAAGCAAATAGTTTGGCCATTGCCGACTCCCTGGTGAAAGGCTGACCCTGGTCTTTCAGCCAGGCAGCACGGTAAATACCCATCCTGGCCATTTCGATTTGAGTAGCCATGTCAGCCAACTTGAACTGGATTGCCTGAAATTTTGAAATGGGCCTGCCAAATTGCTGCCGCTCTTTAGCATGGCCTAAAGCGGCATCCAGGGAGGCCTGGGCGATTCCAAGGGCCAGGGCGCCGATACTAATCCGGCCACCGTCTAAGGTTTTCATGAACTGTTTAAAACCTTCGCCTCTGTTGCCGAGAATGTTTTCTTCTGGTATGCGCACGTCATCGAGAATGATTTCCGCCGTGTCTGAAGCTTTTAAGCCCATTTTTTCATATGGTGGAGAAACAGAAAAACCCGGCGTATCAGTGGGCACGATAAAAGAACTGATCCCTCTAGTGCCCTCTCCGGGTTCGGTAACCGCGGTAATCACCGCCATTCCAGCATAGCTGGCATTGGTGATAAAGCATTTGTTACCGTTTAAAACCCACTTGCCATTGTCTAGGAAGGCGGAAGTTTTTGTTCCACCGGCATCAGAACCGGCATCCGGTTCGGTTAAACCAAAGGAGGACAACATTTCCCCCCTGGCACAGGGCACAACCCAGTTCTTTTTCTGTTCTTCGGTGCCGAATAAGTAAACCGGTCCGGTGCCGATTGAACAGTGAGCTGCGTAAGTAATCCCGGTCGAAGCGCAGGCCCGGGAGATTTCTTCCACGGCAATTACGTAAGGGAGGTAACCGTCGCCGGTACCCCCGTAATCCTCGCTAAAGGGAAGGGCAAATAAATCGAGTTCGGCCATTTTTTCGATGATCTCCCGGGGGAACCGTTCTTCCCGGTCTAAGTCTGCAGCAATCGGGGCTAATTCATTTTGTGCAAAATCACGCACCATCTGCTGGATCATAAGCTGGCTTTCGCTTAGTGCAAAATCCATCTCAAACCTCCTTTCTTTTAGAGATTTTGTTTGTTTTTTAGGCAAACTACTAGCTACTTCACATTTAACCGGCTTATATTTTTTTTGTGGAAAATGAGTTGAGTAAATAAATGAAATGTTATCTATATATTTTAAATAGCAATGATTGTGCCAATACTAAATTCTCCATAAAGGGTAAAAACCCCTTCCTCAAAAATTTTTTAAAAGGTAATTGAGAAGCAAGGTTTTTTCTTAGATCATTTTCACAAAACAGGTACTGCAGGGGGATTCAAGCGGCGTGGAAAGTAACTTTGGCGGTTGTTTTGTTTCCGCTTAAACGTTATTATTTAAAGGTGAGCTAGTCTGAATATGCGCTTGAAGCCTGCTAGGCGCTGTCAGAACCTGCTGAATATGGCAGGGAAGAATTGAAAATTATTGCATATACGGGAGTGAAAGTTATGAGTTATCCTTTTTACCAGGTCGACGTATTTGCTGAAACCAAGTATGCCGGCAACCAGCTGGCTGTGATCAGAAATGCTGCCGGTCTTTCTGAAGAAACCATGCAGAAAATTGCCAGAGAGATGAATTATTCAGAAACCACCTTTATCCTTAGCGATTCAGAAAGAAACGGCGGTTTTGACGTGCGAATTTTTTCGCTTGACAAGGAACTGCCCTTTGCCGGTCACCCTACCCTGGGAACCGCCTATATTATTCAGCAGTATATAATCGGACAAACAGTGTTCGATGTTCGCTTGAACTTAAAGGTTGGTCAGATTCCTGTCTCCTTCAGTTACTCTGATCAAGAACCGGATATCCTGTGGATGAAGCAGGTTTCTCCCCGTTTTGGTCATATTTTTAATAAGGAGGAAGTGGCCAGGGCTTTAAACATCGAACCGGCAAAGTTCGATCCTAACTTCCCTGTGCAGGAAGTTTCTACAGGACTGCCATTTATCATTGTTCCTCTAAAAAACTTGGAAGCGGTGAAATCTTGTTTTGTAGACAGTGTTGGTTATTATAATTTGATCGACCAAAGCGATGCCAAATCGATTTTAGTTTTTTGCCCGGAAACTTATAACCCACAAAACCAAATCAACGCCCGCATGTTCGACCAGTACCATGGTATAACCGAAGACCCTGCTACCGGGAGCGCCAATGGATGTCTGGCCGCTTACCTCTCCAGGCATCGCTACTATGGTTCTGCAGCGGTTGATTTACGGGTGGAGCAGGGTTGTGAAATCGGGCGCCCTTCACTACTTTTGCTCAAGGCTGAAGAAAGGGAAGAAGAATTCAACGAGGAAAACGGGGTTGCCGAAAATATTACGGTCTCAGTTGGCGGTAAGGTAATCATGGTAGCCAGGGGGGAACTAATTTGATCGTTACCCGATCGGTAAGAAATAAAAGCCCCCTTTAGTACCTTGCAGTTGATGTTTTTAAAGAAGCTCAGCCACCTGATCGCCAACTTCGCCGGTGGAAAAGCCCATGTCACCTGCGTTAAGTGATCTAATTTTGTTGCTGCAGACTTCGCCAACCGCATATTCTATGCTTTTTGCTGCTTCTATTTCTCCTAAATAATCAAGCATCATTGCCCCGGCACAAATTGCTGCGAGTGGGTTGATCATCCCCCGGCCTGTGTACTTCGGCGCCGAACCGCCGATGGGTTCAAACATTGAAACTTGTCCGGGATGCAGGTTTCCTCCGGCAGCGATACCCATGCCGCCCTGGACCATTGCACCAAGGTCGGTGATGATATCTCCGAACATATTATCGGTAACAATTACATCAAACCATTCCGGGTTTTTCACCATCCACATGCAAATTGCGTCAACATGGGCATAATCTCGCTCTATTTCCGGGTAAAATGATCCAATCTCATTAAAGGCTCTTTCCCAGAGATCAAAAGCATAGGTGAGGACATTTGTTTTTCCGCATAAAGTCAATTTTTTACGTTCACGTTTAGCCCTGCAATAATCAAAGGCATAGCGCAGGCATCGTTCTACACCGTAGCGGGTGTTAACAGATTCCTGCACGGCAATTTCCTGGGAGGTGCCTTTACGCATGAATCCTCCGGCGCCTGCGTAAATACCTTCAGTATTTTCACGAACTACCACAAAATCGATTTCATCCGAGCCCTTATCTTTAATCGGAGTGTAGACCCCGGGGAAAAGTTTTACCGGCCGCAGGTTGATGAATAAATCAAGCTGAAAACGCATTTCAAGCAACAGGCCTTTTTCTAAAATCCCCGGTTTGACATCGGGGTGGCCGATGGCCCCTAAAAAAATCGCATCAAACTGCTTGAGTTCTTCTAAAACCTCGGCGGGTAAAACTTCACCGGTGCGCAAGTAGCGTTCCCCGCCCAGGTCATATTCAACCGTTTTCATTTTAAAGTTGAACTTTTCTGCTGCTGTTTGCAGCACTTTGAGTCCTTCATTCACTTGTTCCGGGCCGGTGCCATCGCCCGGGATTACTGCAATCTTATACATTATTATTCCTCCTCGCCGGTTTGCTTAAAGACAGGGTATGCGTGTGGGCCTGGTTTGAGGCCTTACGGATCAATCCCTGCATGCAGTTTATTAAAAGTTATCATACCCTAACCAATCTATTTTGAAAAGGGGTGGATTTAAGTTAAGCAGGCAGTATTAAAGATAACTTTTCCTTCACACTCTGTAAAAATGAAACCCAATATGTTAAAGTAGTTACGAAGCTGGCCGCTGCCTGGCAAGATTAAAGACAGATTGAAGCTGGCACAGGAGGACCGTTCAACTTGAAAGCGCTTATTCCCAACCAACACTTAGAAAACATTTTTGAACTTGATCCTGATTACCTCTGGGAACAGGGCATCAGGGGAATTATTACCGATTTGGACAATACCCTGGTTCCCTGGAGCGATCGCACTGTGACTCCCAAACTGGCTGAATGGTTTACCGGGCTTAAAAGTAGAGGCTTTAAGCTGTGTATCGTATCTAACAACAGCAGAGACAGCGGGGGTGAAGTGGCTCGGGAACTGGAAATCCCGGCAATTTGGTATGCGGTTAAGCCTCGAGTGCGTTCCTTCAAAAGGGTCCTGGATGAGATGCAGCTTTCACCGGATCAAGTAGCCGTCATCGGCGACCAGATCTTTACCGATGTCCTCGGGGGTAATCGCCTCGGTCTTTACACAATCAAAGTTACCCCAATTTCGGAGAAAGAATTTGTCTGGACTAAACTGATGCGTATGCTCGAACGCATGCTACTCGGCTATACCAGTAAAAACAGCCACACGGATAAATAACCGATCCCGCGACCGGCTATGAGATTTGACATGATGTCATTACGATAGTAATATAACAAGCACAATCGAATTAAATTGAAATTAATCCTGATCGATAACGGCAAAACTGTCGAAAGGCAGTGACGCAAAGCCAAAGGATCTACGGCTAAAAGAAACGGTTAAGATCGCCTGGCTGCCGAAGCAGTTTTTTTGTGTCTAAAAAATGGCATTTTTACTTTTCTTTAGCAGGAAATAGTAATAAAATCCCGAATTAAGTGAAATGCTTAAAGATCTATAGATTAGAGAGATCAAAAAAGTAATCTAAACAAGAAATTAGCTTTAATTTTCACATATATTTGAAAAAAATGTTTGATTACCTCCAATAATGTGGTAAAATGTATAATTACAGGAATCTTGAAAAAACCTGTCGATAAAGAGCAACCCTTCCGAAAGGGAGCGGACGCAAAACCATGGATCTGAAGCCCACCAATATTGGGTATGATTGCCAGGTTGCCGAAACAGGTTGCTTTTATCTGGAGACGCCGGTTAAAAACGGACTTAAGATGAACCGTGTTTAGCCGATAAATAGTATTGTTCCTACCGACTGCGAGGTGTTGATTGATGTACCGAGACGATCCCGGTAAGGACCTGGATACAAAGACACCAAAAATATTGCAATTTTTGCAGAGCAGATTATTTTTCATTGCTGCCGGTTCCCTGATGATCCTAGCTGTGGCAGGTGGGCTTTACGGAATGTTTTTCCTCGATGATAATACAGCCGAAAACCGCCAGGTCGCGGAAGAAACAGCTAAAGAGAGCGAACCGGAAGGATTAGTGGAAGCTGAAGTGCTTCCCCAGCAACGCCGCGAAGACAACGATTATGAATATGAAGAAGATGGCGAAGTCTTGGGCGATGATGCCTGGCAAGATTTTGGTTCATCAATAGATCCCTTTGCCGATCCGATGAAGCTGACCGGGACAGTTACCGGTGGACGCGGTGGAGCCATGGCGATCATCGAATCAAGTGGCACTTCTTACATTGTATCTGAAGGAGATTATGTAGACGATCTTTGGGCTGTGCACCAGGTGGATGCAGAAAAGACTGTCCTGCGTGCACACGACAAGGAAGTAACCCTCTACCTTGACCAGCCCCCGGAAACAAGGCCTATCGGCGGTTCCGAGGAGGAAGACAGCCAGGAGGAGGACGAATAAATGAGATCAAAACGTCGATATACCAAAGCTAAAGCGATAAACCGCCACCTGCTGCTTGCCGTTATTTTTATTATAGCTTTAGGTTTTGCTACCGTTAATTGTTCAGAAGGGCCCGGCTATCTGCTCGCCCTGGGCCAAGAACAAGAAAAAGAACAACTTGAAGAAACCGAAAATGAAACGGTAGAAGTGGCCGGTGACGAATTAGAAGCTCCGCAAACCGAACCTGATTCTCCCGAAGAAGGGGAGGTTCTTTCTGATGAACTATATGCCGATGCCATCGATATTGACGATGAGCCGCGCCCAACCAACGATGTTAATGAATATATTTCCCTGGATGTAAAAGATGCAGATTTATTGGACGTTCTCTCCCTGGTAGCTTACAAACTTGACGGCAATATTATATTCCTTGAAGAAACTAGAGATATTACCATCAAAACTTCTGAACTTTCGCCAATTACCACCCTGCAGACAATATTGCAAAAAGAAGGCCTTGATTACTTGACAATAGGAAGAAATTACATTGTAGGCGAAAGGGACCGGCTCTATGACGATTTTGATAACCGGATGCTGCTCTCCCGCTACAACCTGTTCTATGTTTCGGCCGAAAACATGGAACAATATATCACCGATGACTTAGATATCCCGGTAGAAATATTAACCACCGACACCAATCAGCAAGCGTTATGGATGCAAGGCACCCCGATGGCCCTGGGCAAAGCCAGGGAAGTAATCAATACCCTTGATGTAATCGAAAATGCCGCTTTCGGTGAAGGTGGAAAGAGGAATATCCGCATGCCGGTCAGTATTGCTGCAGGAGACCGAGCTGAACAGGAACTTCGATCGCTGATCGAATTGCTGAGCATTCTATTAGACGGCATGCGTGATGACACTGAAGGATGGGAACTCTGGGATCACCCCTACCCGATTCCCAGGATCATGGAATGGGATAGCCCTGTAATCAAACCTAATGATATCAAAATGAAAGTCACCCCTGACTTAGACCCCAATCCCCAGGGACGCCTTCATTACCTGGTCGCAGAAGGAAATCCGGATAATATTGACTTAATTAAGCAGATGATCGAAGAAATTGCCGGCACTCCTGCTTCACCATTCCCCTTTGCCAATGATGTTGACGAAGACGAGGAGATCGAAGTAGACGAAGATGATCTGCTTGAATTTATGCCAGACGATTCTCCTGATGAAGGTACTGACCAGGGAGGTCGGCAGGAAGAGCCTACCGGGGGACAGTCAGCCCCACCGGAATACCGGGTCGAGCTAAACGCTGTTCCCGTTCACGGTGGTAGTTTAAGCGGTGAAGGTTCATACAGCGCAGGTTCACGAGTGACGATAACTGCTTCGCCGGCTGATGGTTATAAATTTGTGCGCTGGATCGAGGGCGGTTCAGAAATTTCCACCAGTGCTGCCTATACTTTCTCTATTGACAAAAACCGGGACCTGGAAGCAGTATTCAAACAAACAACGAATGATTCCACCGCCGAGGAGGAAGAAGAAGACTAAATTACAGCGGAGATGATTTATCAATGAGCAAGGAAAACTCATATCCGCTGACCATGGATCAAATCTTGACCATGGCTGTGGAGCAAAAAGCCTCGGACGTGCATATAGTGCCGATGGATCCTCCGATGTTCAGGCTTAACCGGGACATGGTCAAGCTCGATTATCCCGTTCTAAAACCGGATAATGTGAAAGAGCTTTTAGTCCAGATGTTGAAGCCTTACCAGATCGAATCTTTGAAAAAAGACCTGGAGCTTGATTTTTCTTACGCAATTCCTTCTGTGGCGCGTTTTCGTGGTAACGTGATGTTTCAGCGGGGCACCCCTGCCCTGGCAATGCGGATTGTTCCTTTTGAAGTTCCCGAACTGGAGGACCTTGGGGTCCTACCCGGGGTAAAAGAACTCTGTTATCTGCCACGCGGCTTGGTCCTGGTTACTGGACCTACCGGCAGTGGTAAGTCCACCACCCTGGCAGCAATGATCGATATTATTAACCGGGAAAGGGAACTGAACATCGTTACCGTGGAAGACCCGATCGAATTTTTGCACCCGCACAAAAAAGCTACGATAAAACAGCGCGAGGTGGGCATTGATACCCGCTCTTATGCCAATGCCCTTCGACATGTGTTACGTCACGATCCCGATGTAATATTAATCGGAGAAATGCGCGACCTTGATAGCATCAGTATTGCCCTGACCGCTGCTGAAACCGGGCACCTGGTGTTCTCCACCCTGCACACTCAGACGGCGCCGCTGACGATCAACCGGATCGTAGACGTTTTTGCCGAAGAACAACGGGATCAGATCCGACAGCAGTTGGCCGGTTCTCTGCAAGGTGTCCTTTCCCAGCAATTAATCCCCAATGCCTCGGGTGACGGCCGAGTTCTAAGCATGGAGTTTTTAAAGACCAGCACGGCGGTGCGGACGATGATCCGTGAGGGCAAGGAACACCAGCTTTACTCGGTAATGCAATCAAGCCAGGCTGCAGGAATGAAAACGATGGATCAATCGCTGGCTGATCTTTTTACAGCTGGCAAAATTACTCGCGACGAGGCTTTGGAGAAATGCATCGATAGACCGGAGATGGAAAGGCTAATTCAGAAGAACTCATTTAGCTATCAAAGATAAAAGCAAGACTTAGACTCAAAGCAGGAAGGGGGGGAGCACGGATGGCTTCTTTCAAATACGAAGCGATAAATAGAGCCGGTGAGATTGTGACCGGCAGGCTGGAAGCAGAAGGCGAAAACGGCGTGGTAGAAAAACTGCGTGGCATGGGTTTGATGGCAACAGATATTAAGGAAGTGAAGGAGTCTCCGTTGCTTAACCTGCTTAAAACCGGGAGGAAGGTCAAGCTTGCCGATTTGAGCCTTTTCAGCCGGCAGATGGCAGCAATGCTTAATTCGGGTATCCCTCTAACCCGGGCTATTTATACCTTGAGCCGCCAGGTTACCAATCCAACCCTGGGCAAAACTTTAGGAGAAGTTGCTGCAAATGTAGAAGGAGGCACCAGTTTTTCTGAGGCGCTTCAGGGTTACCCCGAGATATTTAACCCTCTTTATGTGAATATGATCAGCGCCGGGGAGACAGGGGGTAATCTGGAATCAACATTGGAACGCCTTTCCACTCAACTACAAAAAGATAAGGAACTCCGCGATAATATCAAGTCCGCTTCCTTTTACCCTATAGCAGTACTTGCTTTTGCCGTGGTGATCCTTTTTGCCATGCTCTTTTTCCTGGTGCCGATATTTGTTGGATTCTTCCCACCTGAGGTGGATCTACCCCTGCCAACTCAGGTAATCATTAGCATTTCCGATGCCATGCAGGCTTACTGGTACATCATATTTCCCTTGTTTATAGCCATATTTTTTGCCCTGCGTGCTTATGCCAAAAGCGAGAACGGCAAAAGACGCCTTGACAGGATCAAGTTTCGTCTGCCCATCTTTGGTGACCTGGTCCAAAAATCGGTTATTGCCAGCTTCGCCCGCACCTTTTCCACAATGATGGCCACCGGACTGCCGGTAGTGCAGGCTTTAGATGCTTCCGGCAAGGCAGCCGGCAATACTATGGTAATAGAGGCTACCCAGAAAGCAGGCGAGCAGATCCAGGAAGGGACCAGTGTAGCGGCGCCGCTTGAAGAAAGCGGTATCTTTCCCCCAATGGTTACCCACATGATTTCGGTTGGCGAAGAAACTGGCGATATTCCAGAAATGATGGACAAGGTGGCTGCTTTCTTCGAAGAAGAAGTATCCACCATGACCAAGGCCTTGACTTCACTGATTGAACCAATCATGCTGGTGGTAATTGGTGTGCTCGTCGGAGGTATGCTAATTGCCCTTTATTTACCGATATTTACTGTAATTACTGAGATATAAATACTATATAAAGCACTAATCAGAAAGAAATCCATGGGGAGTTGTCATAAATGGACTTAGGCGTAGCAAGTAGAGCAGTAGGTTTAGAAATTGATACCGGCACCGCCCGGGCGGTGGAAGCTTCCGGCTCGGCAAAAAAACCAAAGCTTTTAGCTATGGCTGATATTAATTTGCCTGAAGGGGCTATAGAAGAAGGAATGGTTGTGAATCCAGAGCAAGTAGGCAAAGGCCTGCGCGAATTATGGGCCGGAGGAACGATCAAGCACCGTAAGGTCCTGCTAGGAGTGTCCAACCAGGGAGTTTTAGTGCGTTACGCCACCATTCCCAAGGTTCCACCCGATAAGCTTGACAATGTAATCCGCTTCCATGCCCAGGATCACCTGCCGATTCCCCTTGAAAGCGTAGTCATGGACTACCGGGTTGTGGGAGAAGCTGTCGAAGATGAAAAGACTGTTTATGAAGTTCTGCTTGTGGCCGCCCGTCGGGACATGCTTGATGGTTTTCTGCATGCTTTGGAGTTGGCTAAACTCGAGCCTGAAGACATTGATGTTTCAACTATGGCCTTGACTAAGATTATACCGCCTGCCGCTTTTGAACGCACAGTAGCCATGGTTAATGTGGCAAACGGCTTAAGCAATATTTTAGTTTCAGACAAAAACCAACCTCGCCTGGCCCGCCTGGTTTCAGTTAAATTAAAAGACCTGGCTTCCGGCCTGGGCATAACTCTGGACCAACTGCTCGATGGCAGAAGCGCTGATAGTGAAAATGCCCGCGAGGTGTTTTCTGCCTGGGCGAACAACCTGGTGACCGAAGTCCGATCTTCTTTAACTTATTATCAGAATCAGGCAAGCTCCTCCGAATTGGAAGCGATTGTTTTCAACGGCCGGGGGGCTCGTTTAAAAGGCTTATCAGACAGACTTGAAGAAGCCCTTGGCTTGCCTGTACGTATCGTCAACCCCTTTACCGATTTCAGCAATGCAGAAAAAAAAGTGGAGGGTACAGGTCTTAAAGCTGTTGATTTCGCAATCAGTGCCGGCCTGGCCCGGCGCGGCCTGGAGGGATTATAATTTTGCAAGAAAACGTAAGTTTACTGCCTCCTGAAATTAAGAAAAAACGCATCGACGAAAAGAAGCAGGGTAAGCTAATCAGGATTTTCTTGATTGTGTTTGTCATCATCCTGGCCGGTTACGCCTTTTTACTGGTCAGCTCCCTCTTTGCCAGGAGCGAATTGCAGGCCCTGCAGGAAGAGCGGGATACGGTGGAAAGCCAGGCTGCTGAACTGGCTGAATATGAAGAATTATATAACCGGATGAATGAAGCTGAAGAACTAATTAATGCTGCCATGGGACGCGTACCACTATGGGGTGAATTCTTAAAAGATATGAGCAGGGCTATAGACCCGGATGCCGCCTTAATCGATCTATCAGTCAGTTACGAGGATAATGATGAAGCAGGTAGCTTTAACATGCGCGGCTGGACCTATACTCACCGCAACGTAGCGGATATGCTTGACCGCGTTCGTGAACTTGAACAGCTGGAAAACTTGCGCTGCCGTGTTTCTGTAGCCACCGCGATCGATCAAACAGACGCTGTTGAATTCAATGTCGATGCAGGGATTAGACCAGGTCCGCACTTTTTTGAGCCAGAGGAGGGGGGCAGTTAAATGTTCAACTTAAGCAGCGAAAAACGAAAAATTTTAATCATTGCCCTCGCAGTAGTGTTGATAATTCTGGTTGGAGTACTGATCTACTTTCAGTACAATACGCTCATAAACCTGCGGGCGGAAGTCGAAGAGGAAGAAGCTGCTCTTGATGCTGCCCGGGCCACCCTGGAAAGACGTCTTGAGCACCAGCAGCGTGAAGATGAATACGAAGAACGCCTCGATTATGCCCTCTCCAAAATGCCCACCCAGGCCGAGGAAGAAGAAGTTCTACGCTATATTCACCATTTAGCTGCCGAATACGACCTGCGTCCGGTAGAAATTTCTTTTGGGGACCATTACCAGGCAGACGAAGGCTATATGAACATGCCCCTTTCAATTACCATCGAAGGTCGCTACAATGGTATTAGAAGGATGTTCAGCGACCTTTACAGTGGGGACAGGGCTTTCCGGATTGATAACTTCAATATCACCCGGGCAGGTGGCAACGGTGCCAGCTTGCAGGTCAATATTTCTGCCTACACCTTTTACAATCCCTGATAGAAGTGATAAAATACGATTGCATTGACTTAAAGCAACTTAACATAATCCTAAGACAGAACCTCATTTTTACTGATGATATTAAACCTCACACGAGGTGAAAATAATGGAGCAACAGTCCCGCAGTTTGAGCGCCAAAAGAGACGGGATTGGCGAAATGCTTGTCCAAAACGGGGAAATAACCCGTGAACAACTAGATAATGCACTTGAAATGCACCGTGAAAAGCTGCAAAAAGGGGCCCGTGGCCTGTTGGGTCAGACCTTGATCGATCTTGGCTATACCACCGAGGAAGCGGTTACCAGGGCAATTGCCCACCAGGCTAACGTGGACTATGTTCCTCTGCAAGAATATAAAGTGGACAAGGCCGCTGCTTCCCTGCTCGATCCTGACTCGGCCAGGCGCTACAATGCACTGCCTATTGGATTTGAAAACAGCAGATTGGTCGTTGCCATGATGCATCCTAACGATATCGTTACTATCGACGATCTCCGCTTGATTACCGGTTATGAGATCAAGCCGGTTTGCGTCTCGGACAGTGAGCTAAAAATGGCCATCGAGCAGTACACCCAGGCCACCACAGCTATCGAAACCGGTGAAGATGATTACTACCCCGAAGAAGAGGAAGCAAAAGAAGAATTGCAGACTTCGGCAGATGACAAGCCGGCAGTGCAATTGGCTAACTTGATCCTTAATCAGGCTATCCGCAACGGAGCAAGCGACGTGCATATCGAACCCCAGGAACGCAGTCTGCGAGTGCGTTTCCGCATTGACGGGGTTCTCCACGAAACGATGCAGCCACCGGCCCGCCTGCATCCATCCCTGGTTTCCAGGATCAAGGTTATGGCCGGTATGGATATTGCCAACCGGCGCGTTCCTCAGGACGGGCGCACCACCTTAAAGCTTAACGGCCGGGTTATTGACTTAAGGGTAGCTTCCCTGCCTTCAGCTTACGGGGAAAAGTTGACCATGCGCTTGCTCGATAGAAGCGAACGCTTAATTACTTTGCCGGAGCTGGGTTTTCCGGAAACCCAACTAAAAAAATTTTACCGCACCATCCACAAGCCATACGGCTGTGTACTGGTTACCGGGCCCACCGGCAGCGGAAAAACCACCACCCTGTATGCGGCACTTTCTGAACTTAACAGCGTGGAAAAACATATCATCACCGTGGAAGACCCTATCGAATACCGCTTAAGCGGTATCAACCAGGTCCAGGTCAACCCGCGGGCCGGTCTTACATTCGCTACCGGCCTGCGCTCTATCTTGCGCAATGATCCGGACATTATCATGGTCGGCGAGATCAGAGATAGAGATACAGCCAGGATTGCCATTGAATCCGCCCTCACCGGGCACCTGGTTTTATCCACCCTGCATACCAACGATGCCGCGGGTGCCTTAACCAGGCTTGGAGACATGGACATAGAACCTTATTTAACAGCTTCCTCGGTAGTCGGGGTATTAGCGCAGCGTCTGGTAAGGGTACTCTGCAAGCAGTGTCGCAACCCTTATACAATCAGCCGGAAAGAAATTCAATCAAACGTGTCCGACTTCCCTATGGCCAAGGGGGAACAGGAAGTGACCCTTTATTCCGCCCATGGCTGCTTGCGTTGCGGCAATACCGGTTACCGGGGGCGCACCGGGGTTTACGAACTGCTTATTATGACGGATAACATCCGTGATATGGTTCTTCAACGTTATTCTGCCGGAGCAATTGCCGAAGCGGCGGTCAAGGAAGGAATGATTACCCTGCGGCGCGACGGTTTCTTCAAGGTGAGGGAAGGAATCACCACCTTAGAAGAAGCTCTTAGGGTCCTGGGCTAATATGGGAAAATTAACAATTATATTTGACTAACCTTTATTAATATGAGAAAATAGATAACACTAAGAAAAAGCCGTAAAAGGCAAAGCCACCGAAAGGTGGCGGCGCAAAGCTAGAGGGGCTTAAGGCAACAGGTGCCTATGCCAGCCAGCTGCCGGTTCACAGGGATATAGACGACCCCTCCTGGACCAAGCAGGTGGGGATTATTTTTTCCTAAGGTTAAACCGGTGGCAATCAAGAATCGAATTTATAGTTTTTATTCAGTGAAATAGCATATTACTTTACCGTGGAGGAAGGATGCCCACATGAACAGGCCTGGGGAGAAAAAACAAAACGAGCCACTTGAAAATGCCGCTACAACCTACAGCTACACGGGCTGTGAAAGGGCAAAAGAAACTGCTGTGCAGAAAGGGGAAGCCCTTGTCTGCTATTATGCCAATCTATACAGCCCCGGGAGGATGGAGGAAGATTTAAAGCAAGCAGGATATGAAGGATTGCTCAAAGCATTAAAGCGTTTTAAACCGGCAAAAGAAGTTAAGTTTTCTACCTATGCTTCTCACTGCATCATTGGTGAAATACGCCACGAACTAAGAAACCGCGGTACTTTCAAAGTGCCTGAAGGACTGCGAATGCTCCAAGCCCGGGTGCTTAAAGTTACTGAAGAATTAGCCCAGAAAAATGAATCCATGCCAACCCTTTCTGAAATCGCTAAAGTAGTTAACGTATCTGAAGAAGGTATTGTCGAAGCTATGCAGGCGGGTTGTGTTTCCCTTGATGAAATTGATTTAAGTAAAGTTCGGCATTTACGTTATGAAAGCTTTAAACTGCCGATTGAAGATAAACTGGCTATGCAGATATCGCTGGAAAAAATGGATAAGATGCAAAAGAAAGTAATCAAGATGATTTTCTTTGAAGGACTAACCCAGGAGCAAACGGCAAAAAGGCTGGGTATCAACCAGAGGAAAGTGTCGCGCCTTATGCATAAAGGCTTGAAAGAAATGCGTACTCACGTAGTGTGACCGAAAAACACCTCGCTGACACTCCCACCAATCCACCCCGGTCCCGGAAATCTTTAACCGGGTCAGAAATTTAAACAGGATAATATTTAAATTCCCGGTGCCGGGGTGGTGGGCGTGTTCCAAGAGCCTATAAATTTTAGAGCTCACTCTCTTAATGCACCCTTTATATACGCTCAAAAACATCTCCGCTAAAACTTTCCTTAGCTGCCCTTAAAAAATAGTTACCTTCTATCTCGGCCGTAAAGTAATACGCATCTTTACCATAAAAAGAATCATCCTTTTAATCAATTTGAGAAAATTTTTTGCCGGGTAAAACTTGAAGCACATGGTATAATGTATTATGATTTAAGCAATATATTTTTGGATAAAGGAAGATGATTAGATCTGTTCCCATGGCCTGGGAACCGGCTAAAAGCGCTATTAATTTTTTCCCGGCTCAAAGCTAGAAAAGTTTGCTCAAGTAAAATACATCTTTAGTATTTGATGCCAGTGAGGTAAATAGTCATGCTAGTAAAAAATGTAATAGCGGAAAACGATAAAGTAAGGTTATATCCCGTTGATGGAATAAATGAACCCATTTACGGACATGCTGTTGATTTTACCGATAATATAATCAGTGTAGCCTTAGAGGATGATTTGCAAAAGATAGCTGAAGAAACCGGTGAAAGGGTAATCCTGGAAGTGATCAAAAAAGAAGTAAAAGAAGAAAGCCTTTACTTAGCAGAGGCCGAAGTAGTGAAGTATATAATGGATCGCACTCCCATTTGCGAGCTGCTTGTGTTAACCGATTTCAAGCGTTTGCAGCGGCGCAATTATGTAAGAATACCGGTGCAGATTGAGCTGGAGTATTACGTAAAAGGCAGGGAGTTAGGGGAAAAGGGGTTGATTATAGATATTTCCGGTGGAGGGGTTTTGATCAACACCAAGGAGCCTTTGCAGATTAACTCTGAAATCAATATGCGCTTCCCCTTAGTATTTCCGGAAGAAACAACAGTGGTTTATCTATCAGGCACAGTGGTCAGGGAGGACCATGCTCCCAGGGCAAATGCCGACCCTGAATTGCCTTATAAATACGGGGTCCGTTTTGAGGGGCTTTCTGTTAAAGAACAAGATCACATTGTAAAGTATGTGATGATTAAGGTAAGGGAAAGAATCAGGAAGATGCAATAGTTAGTAGCTGCCAGGTTACTGGACTAAAAACAGGTTAACTTCCGGGTCGTTATAACACGCGGGGCAAAAAGTTTTAACATCCCCACTGCCGCAGCCGTGGTTCCAGATATCGAATATGCGGCAATTCACGCAGATGGCCTTTTCACAGCCGCTGCAAAGCACTACCGCTTCTTCATTTTCGCAAACAGAACAGGTGAGCCCTTCAATAGGAGTTGGCACTGTTTTTAAACCGCCTTTCTTTGCTGTGAAAGTATTTCTAATTCCATAATATCATACCGTTTCACCCCGAAAAAAGTATGATATTTTTTATATTTGCCTATAATGATATAATTAATAATAACAAAACACCATCGTCTTCGAAAGGAGCAGGCTCATGGGACCTGCAGTAAACCGGTCCAGGCTTAGCCCGGAGTACCTAAAAAACATTTATACCACATCTGCTTCAAAAAAACCCGATCCGCCTTCCGCAATGCGCGAAAGCGGTATTAATTACCGGGTGGGCAGAGACAGTGCAAATATTTCTGAAGAAGCCCGCCAGATGCAGCGTGTCGAACAATCGAAAAATATATACGGAAGCTCAATCGACCAGCAAAAAAATATTAACCGGCCGGGTCCTGATCAACGTAAAGTAGATGATCAAGAAAACCTGGAAAAGCAGCGGGAAAACCGGGTTAGTGAACAGAAAGAAATATTTGAGCGGTTCAGGATAAAAGAAGATCAACAGTTAGATGAAAAAGAAGAGTTAGAACGGGCAAAAGAGAACGAAGAACTTACTAAAGCAGATGATGACCGCAAACCTGAAATTCCGGTACCGGAAACCGCAGAAAAGGTGCAAGAAAACCTGCGGGACGATACTGCGCCTACAGCAGGGGTTGATAACGCCAACAATTCAGAAATTATCCAGGCTTACGCCTCTGCCGCTAATTTCACTCAGGCAAGCATTACGGTGAATTATAAACTTTAAGGGTAACAAAAAAATCGAGACAGAGAAGGAATAATGAGGGTTGCGCGGTATGTGATAATACGGGCTATACCGGCAGAACCGGTTTATATGAACTGCTGGTGATTACAGATAGCATCAGCTTGATTTTAGGATTGACTTAAATTGTTTAAAAATTTATAATGTAGTTGAATAATTATAGCTCTCACTAAATAAACCCACCGAAAAGGCAACCTTGTTGAAAAGCAGGGGCGCAAAGCCAGGGTCTAAGGTTTGAAAGTGAAAACTACGACTGCCTGGCTGCCGAAGCGGGTATTATTATATGTAGACCGGTAAAATGACCTTAAAGCTCGGCATATACCGTTGTAATCGATTTATGCCTGATCGGCTAAAGCCTATGGAGGTGGGCTACTTGTTAAAACAAGCCTATAAAAATGGAGTTCAAGCTTTTAAGGAGGAAAAAGGTTATGCCCTGCCTTTAGTGTTAATAGTAATGGTCGTGCTTTTTATCCTCGGCACCGCCCTGATACAATACGCCACAACAGAGGCGGTGCAAGTATCGCGATCGGAGAAAAAAATGCAAGCCCACTACCTGGCCAGGTCCGGGGCTGAGGCGATGGCTGAGCATATAATTGATAATCCATCAGATGCTTCTGATTATTTTGGTGAAGATGGAGATGGTAATATTACTAATGAAGATGGGGATATAGTAGGTGAATTTAACGTTTCAGTAGAAGAAGATAGTGACGGTAAGGTCATTATAGAATCAACAGGTAGCGTTGATGATGTGGAAGAAAAGCTGGTATTGACTTTAGCATCAAAGGATCCCGAAGGGGTTTTTGATAGTGCTATCTTTACAGAAAGTGATTTAGATATTGATGATTTAGATGAATTAAGAGGTGATGTCAGTACTGCTGGGGATGAAATAAGTGGAGAACCAAGTACTTGGTTAGATGACGGCGAGAAGAAAAAAAATCAAGGCTGGTTGTTCGAAGGACCGGATGCACCTACTAATTTAGATACTGCTACAGATATAGACGAAGGAACCCATGAAGAAATAACAATAAGTGAAAGTAATGAATATGAAAATATTAAAATTGGAAACCATAGCACCATATCTTTTGATACTGAGGATAATGACTTAGAAATAGTTGTTACTGAGGAAATGGATATAAAGGGGCATATCGAAATAACTGGTGATAATAATGTTTATCTTTTTCTTAAAGAAGACACGAATAATGAAATAAAAACTAAATCTGCAGAGGGGAGTATGGATGGAGATTTGTTTATATTCCTAATGGATGGTAGTCAATTAGATATTACTGCTAATAGGGAGTTAGAGACATTTATTTTTGGACCTAATGCTACAGTAGAAATTCAATCTGGTGCATCCTCTGCTGCTGAAACATTTACTGGTGCAATAATTGCTGAAGAATTTGAAAGTAGAGGAAGTCCAAGTGTATATTATGAACCCCCCGATATTTCCGCAGATGATTTGGGGAACTATATTAATGTACTGTTATATGAAAGGGAGAGTTACAGTAGATGAACAAAGACAAGCTTAATCTGTCGGTATTAATAAGATCAAACCGCGGCTTCAGTTTAGTGGAAATAATTGTTGCTATGACTGTGTTGTTGATCGTAATTTTTGCGTTTAGCACCATATTTACCTTTGCCTTTGGCGGCATCTTTTCACAGGGGCGTAAAAGCGAAGCCTTATATGAAGTACAAAAGGATTTAGAAGCGCTTTACGAAGCGCAGGAAAGTGGCGACGGTAATACGTTGGAAATCAGGTTTGACAGCGCTGATGATGTTTCAGTGGACGGTGAAGAAGTTGAACAAAATTATACTTACGAAGAAGATAAAACAGGTATTATTTATACTTTCATCCCCAATAACCAGTAAATTGCAAGGGGATCCATTTATGATGCGCAAAATATTATTAACTGCTTTACACAAGATGAAATGCCAAAAAGGCTTAGGGTTGATCGAGCTTATGCTTGCGCTGGCTTTGCTTGGCCTGGTCTTAGCGTTGGGGTACTCGTTTTTCTTCTTCGGCACCGAGGCTTTCGACACAGGTGAATCGCGACAAAACGTGCAGCAAAACGTAAGAAATTTAGCTGATGCTATTACAGATGAAGTCAGGTTTGCCACCAATGTTGATATATTAAGTGGTGTTGAAGACATCCCACCAAATGACGGCAACTATTACATCTTTATTGAAAATGACCAGCTCTATTTCCAGGATGAAGACGGTGACCGATCCGCAATGCCTGGCGCCGTAGATGATGGCACAGTTATTGATTCTATTTCATTCAGTGGGGAAGGAAATAGAATCTTGGAGTTTACTATTAATGCTTCAAAAAACCAGCAAAATTATCAGGTAGAATCATCGGTGGAGCCGCTAAATCTAACCGGGTCAATAGATGGAGATGATGGTGGTGTAGCTATAGGATTCGGAGGACAGGATATTAGAATGACTGCAAGCCCAAATCAAATTACCAGCAGGACTTATTCAGAATTAAAGATAACACTGGATCTGATTAATTGTGAATTAAAAGATGATATAGATGATGGAGATATCACCTTAGGCGACGAATTTAATGGTTTGGACTTAGATAGTGTTACAAAGAGCTCAGACACACAGTTCGTAATAACATTTGTAGATGATACTGAGATTGACAATACAGGCGAAGGGACAATAACGATTAATCAAGACGCGTTAAGTATCGATCACGATTTAACTGCATCAGTAACCGTTTACGAAAAAGAAATTGACTATATAATTGTTTATGGCGAAAATTATATTTATATACCTAATGAAGAAGATGATGAGAACGAGGAAGAATACGCTGCAACAGTTTATGATCAATTTGAGGATGAAATTAAAGACGAAAGTGTAACATGGAGTTTAGAGGAAGCAGTCACTGGTGTGGAAATTGATGAGAACAGTGGTGTAGTCACTGTAGACGATGAGGCAGAGGAAGGAAAATTTACAGTTGTAGCAACATCAGATACCAACGGGGATATCGAAGGAACGTTAGAGGTAGAGTTGTTAATAACACCAACATTATGCGGATCAAAATCAAAGTTTTCAGAAGAACGTAAGGATAATGAAGTGGTAGTAACAGCAAGAGATCAAAGTAATGAACCAATCAATAATTTAGATATAGAGGATACAGATAAATGGAAGGTGGAAGAAGATGAAAGTGCCCAACAACAAGCAGATTTAACGATTGATGAGATTTTGTCTGATAGTAATAGTAATGTATATACGATTATAGTTAATAATATACAAACTAATGGTGATGTTGGTCATGTTGAATATGATGGAATAGAAATTACAGAAGATAGCGAATAAACCAGCTAAAGCTGATGAAAACCCAATCAGAGGATCATGTTTAAGTGGCAAGAATTCTAATTAGATATCCGCCGGATTTTTTAATGCTAATTTGCTTGTGATATTGGCAAATATCTACCTTTACACAGCCTTGTTTAACATGATACATGGTTTTGCAATATCATAAGAACCGGCATCTACACAATTATAACAACACCTCTTCCCTTTAGTGTTTTATTTAGAAAGGCGGCAAGTCGCAAAGTGAACAGGCGTTTAAAAGTATTACTGGTTTTGCTGCCCGGTCGTTTCCTCCAGGGCTTGCGCCCTTCCAGAAACTCCCTTTAGGGGTCGTACCCCACTGAAATATTTTCCAGCTAGTTTTGTTCCAGGATCCTAAATTTATAATATGTAACTAAACATATGCGAGTTGACAACGAAAATAAACGGTGCCATAATGGTTGCATAATGGAACCAAGCAAGGGGGCGCTAGAGATGCGCAATATAACTATAAAAAACATTCCCGATGATTTATATGAAAAGATAAAAAGAAATGCAAATGCTAACCGGCGTAGTTTAAATCAAGAGATAATTGTGTGTATAGAAAAAAGTGTTATGGGTGAAGAGGTTGCTCCTGAGCAATTAATTAATAATGCACGGCGGTTACGTAAAAAAACAGCAAGTCACTATTTGAAAAATGAAGAGCTTAATCAAATTAAAGGTTATGAACGCTTATGATCGTTGTTGATACTAATACAATCAGCTACCTTTTCTTAACCGGTGAGTTTTCAGACCAGGCTGAAAGAGCATTACTGAAAGACTCAAAGTGGTCTGCGCCTTTATTATGGCGAAGTGAGTTCAGAAGTGTTTTGGCACAGTACATCCTTAAAAATATACTGACCCTTGATCAGGCCTTAGAAATTATGGAAAGTGCAGTTACATTAATGGAAACCGGTGAATATGATGTGGATTCAAAACAGGTGTTGGATTTAGTAAACAACAGCAGCCTCTCAGCATATGACTGTGAATATGTTGCCCTGGCTAAAGCTCTCGGGGTTAAACTGGTTACAGCTGACAAAAAAGTATTAGAGCAGTTTTCCGGTTATGCCATATCGATTCAGGAGTTTACAGAGGCTTAGGGGAAGTGCCCCCATGAAATATTTTCCAGTTAGTTTTGTTCCAAGATACTAGGCCTTCGTAAAAACTTGGCGGTGTTATTTTCTGGGTTGAGCGGTTAAGGATTGCCTGGTATACTGCATGTAAGAAATGCTTACGGAAAGGAAGAGATCCTATGGCAAATGAGATAATGCGAATAACTTCAAAAGGTCAGCTTACAATTCCTGCTTCAATAAGGAAAGAATTAAAACTTAAAGGTGGTGATTATTTAAGGGTTAATATTGAAAATGAAGAAATTCGGATTAAAAAAGTGGACAGAATTCAGCCGTTAAGCTCTGATGATCCAATCTGGAACATGATTGGTATTGGAGAAAGCGGAAATAAGGATATTGCTGTAAACCATGATGCATACCTAAGCCAGGAGGAAGTTAAACGATGGAAATAATCATGGTAGATACAAGCGCTGTTTATGCCTTACTGGATAAGTCTGATGAAATGCATCATAAAGCAAAAAGTTGTTTATTGAAGTTAGAGCAAAATAAGAATAGAGTTATGCTTACAAACTTTATAGTTGCTGAATGCCATGCTCTTATCAGTAGCAGGCTCAATCATGAAATAGCAAGAATTTGGATAAAAAACCTGTGCTGGCCTGTGGAAAGGGTTTTAGAAGAAGATGAGAAGAACGCTGTTCAAATTATTATGTCATATCGGGATAAATCCTATACTTATACTGATGCAACTACATTTGCAGTAATGGATAGGCTTGGCTT
>Ga0207421_10000445_pt1 | contig 52954 bp, 61 predicted proteins | sample SodLakKL_010_SED_4_FD_187542 | JGI IMG/M metagenome (GOLD analysis project Ga0207421, IMG submission 187542) | Alkaline sediment microbial communities from Lake Tanatar, Kulunda Steppe, Russia - 8KL_010_SED (SPAdes) (version 2) | ecosystem: Environmental > Aquatic > Non-marine Saline and...
TCTCCCGATACGAGCTACACCTTTGAGCTCAGGGACGAAAGCAAGCTTATTGACACCGCCACCTGCAGAACCGACAAGAAACCCGTGCCTGATGAGCCTTGGGGATATCTGGAATGTGGAAGAGTTACCAAGAACTCTATTGAAATAATATACGAGGGAAGAAATGTTACCAACGCATCACTTTTTAGGAGTAGTAATAGATTGGAAGTTATAGGATCGGGAAATATTTACGGAAAATATACCGATGACGGTCTTTCTCCTGATACCAGTTACACTTATTATTTGCGTAACGGAAGATCCGCTTCTTCTGAAAGACTTGCAAAGGTCGTGTGCAGAACACTTCCGGAAGATGTAAGGGATATCAGGGTTATAAAAAGAGTGAAGAATGTAGATAGAAAGACGGGATTTTCCGATGTTACCGAAGCTTCTCCAAATGATCTCTTATCGTATTCCATTAAGGTTTATGCAGAGAAAGAAAGATTGAGAAATGTTATGGTAAAGGACGAGCTTCCGAAGAAGATTCACTATGAAGGAAACCTGAAAGTTGACGGAGAAACTTTTTCCGGAGATATAAAAGAAGGCATAAATATTGGAAGTATTTCTGCCGGAGACCATAAGATGGTAACGTTTGACGCAAGAGTGGCTCCCAAGGAAGAATTTCTAATTGGAAAAACCTCTCTTACCAATGTTTCCACGGCTTACACCCATAAGCTCTCGGATAGTGATTCTGCCACGGTGGATGTGGAACGAGAAAGGAAAGATGTTCCCACCGAAGTTCCTACCGGAATCACGGGAAATACCTTCTTTGACTATTTCTTGATACCCCTCTTTCTAGCCTTGTTAACCATTTTCCTCTTTAGAAAACACATTATTGCTTTTGTGGGAAGGGTTGAAGAGACAAGGCAGGAAATGATAGAAGAGTCGATCTAAAAAAGAGAGAACAAGAATCGCCCGACAAAAAGGGCGATTTTTGTTATAATACAATATAATGAAAGATATGGTAAAAGAAAAAGTTTTTCCGGTCTATAAGCCGGCGGGTCTTTCTCCTTATGAGACCATCAAGAGGTTAAAAGAAAAATACTCCTTTCTTGAAGAGAGAAAAATGGCATATGCGGGAAAACTTGACCCTCTTGCAGAGGGTGTCCTCTTGCTTGTCATGGATGAGGAGCTAAAAAAGATGCAAAATTATTTGAATCTTTCCAAAAAATACGAGGCAACGGTCATTTTCGGTTTTTCTTCCGACAGTTATGATATTATGGGAATTCCCGAAAAAAGATCTCTTGCGGTGGATCGCGAAGAAGTAAAAAAAGTATTGAAAGGGTTTGAGGGCGACTTTGCTTTTTCATTACCTCCATTCTCCAGTTATGAGATAAACAAAAAACCTCTTTTTCGGTGGGCTCTTGAGGGAAATCTTGACAAGATAGATCTTCCCCGTAGAATAACTCGTGTTCACTCTTTGAAAATTTTGGGGGAAAACGAGATCACCAAGCGAGAACTCAAAGAAGAGATAGTAAAAAGGGTGAGCAAGGTAAAAGGTAGTTTTCGTCAAAAAAAGATCTTAAGAGGTTGGAATGAGATTCTAAATGACGACGAAAAAAAAGAGAACGTTTTTCTTTTGAAATTTAACATTCATTGTGATAGCGGATGCTATGTAAGAAGTATAGCTCATGAGGCAGGAAAAGCACTTAAGACGGGAGGAGTGCTATTTCATCTTAAACGTACCGCCGTGGGAGAATATGAATCATCCAGAGCTCTCTTTTTATGATCATCATTGATAAAAATAAGAAAAAATAGCATAATTACTGTTAATCCTTTATATTCATTCTAAGCAAATGTGTTCCAAAAAGTTAGCAACAGGAATTTTGTTCGTTCTTCTGTTATTCTTGTTTTTTCTTTTACTCTTATTTCCTTCTTTCAAAGATGTGCTTGAAGGAGGGATAATCACTCTTTCTCCTTCTTTTCAAGAAGAACAGGACAAGGAAGAAGAAAAAGAGAAGGAGGTTGAAGAAAGAGAGGGAGTGTTTTCGCCGGGACCTCTCGTTAAAGAAGATAATGCTATTGTTGATGGCCTCCTTACCGAAAGAGGAATAATGCGTGAGACCAATAATCATCGCGAGAATGATGGATTAGCTCCTCTAAAAAAAGATGATGAACTTGATGAGGTTGCAAGAATAAAGCTGGATAACATGATAGACAAGGGATATTTTGCTCACATATCTCCTTCTGGCAAAGGTGTGGCCGATATAGCGGAGGAGGTGGGTTATGATTATCTTATCATTGGTGATAATTTGGCAAGAGGGAATTATAAGGATGATGAGGATGTAGTGAGTGCTTGGATGGAAAGCCCAGGGCACAAGGAGAATATTATGGATGAAAGATACGAAGATATAGGCATAGCGGTAAAGAAAGAACCGTATGAAGGGCGAGGAATATGGATGGCGGTACAAGTTTTTGGAATGCCGGTTTCAGCCTGTCCGGAGGTTAATAAATCTCTTCTTGAGAGGGTTGAAGAAAAAAAAGAAGAAGCAGAAGACCTCAAGATGGAAAAAGAGTCCTTGAAAAAGGAAATCGAAGAAATGGAAAGGGGTGAAGCGTATGTCAATAAAGTCGAAGAGTACAATGATCTTGTAGATGCCTATAATTCTCTAGTGGATTCTCTTGATTCTTTGATAGGGGAGTATAATCATCAAGTAAAATTAAGAGAGGAGTGTATAAATAAATAAATGGACCCTGTAAAGTTAATAGAAAAATACTACAAAAAGAATGGGGCGGCTTATCGTTATCTAAAGGAGCATAATGAGAGCGTAGCGAAGAAAGCTCTTGAGATAGTAAAGAACATGAACGATCCTTCGGTTGTTGACATAACCTTCATCAAAGAGGCGGCGCTTTTGCATGATATTGGAGTTAGATTCACTCATGCTCCTCATATAGGATGCTTTGGAAAAGATTCATATATTATGCATGGAGTGATTGGAAGAAAGATACTGGAAAAGGAGGGGTTCAAGGAGCATGCCTTGGTTTGTGAAAGGCATATAGGAGTGGGAATCACGGCAAAAGAGGTAAGGGAAAACGATCTTCCTTTACCTGAACGGGACATGGTGCCACTGACAAAAGAAGAGGAGATAGTTTCGCTTGCCGATAATTTTTTCAGCAAATCAAATAGCGATCTTTCTCGCGAGGAAAGCATTGAAGAGATGGAACAAGAAGCAAAGAAGTACGGAGAGGAGAAATTAAAAAAATTAAGGGAATGGATGAGTAAATATAATATTCTAGCTTAGAAAGAGTAATTATGAACATGGAAGAATTTGAGAAATTAGTGGAAGAGGCGATAGAAGAGCTTCCCAAAGAGGTGAAAGAGAGAATGGAGAACGTAGCTATTTGTGTAGAGAAAAGACCAACGGGCATTATCAACAAAGATGAAGGCTTTTGGGAAAAGAGAAGCTTGCTTGGTCTTTATGAGGGCGTTCCGCAAGGTGTGTGGGGTAGGGGTTTTGGAGACCATCTTCCCGATAAGATAACGATCTTTAAGGAGCCTATAGAAAGAGTTTCAAAGAGTAGCGAGGAAGTAAAAGAAACGATAAAGAAGACCGTATATCACGAGATTGCTCATCATTTCGGATTTGACGAAAGTGAGGCGAGAAAAATTGAAGAAGTTTTTTATGGGAAAAATAGAAATAATCAGTAGGGCGGTCATTATAAAAGAGGGGAGTATTTTGGTTTGTCGGGATAAGGCCAATAAGAACTATTTTTTACCGGGGGGACATATGGAATTTGGCGAATTCTCTGCAGACACCCTTTCACGTGAACTTAAAGAGGAGCTTTCGTTGAGGACAAGTGACGCTGAGCTTATAGGTATTGCGGAGAATAAGTATTTTGCACGAGGAAAATGCCATCAAGAAATAAATTTGGTATACAAGGTGGATTACAAGGACTTACGCATTGAGAGTAAGGAAGATCATATAGAGTTCACACTTTTTAGCAAAAAAGAGTTTCAGAAAAACGATATTAGGCCCCGAGACTTGAAGGAGGCGGTGCTATCATGGCAAAATAATAGAAAGTTTTTTCATATAATTACAGTGGATTGATGCAATTCAAATTAAAATGGTGGCAACTTTTATGCTATGAAACGGCAGTTATTTCGCTTGGAATTATTATTGGAGCCTTTTGGAGTGATTTCTTTTCCGATTATCTTTATCTTCTTATTTTTGTTTTTGCTGTTTTCGGAGCATATATTCTATATCTTCTTACACAGCAAATAGGGCCGTGAAAATCAATTTATATGAGCCAATATTACAGAGGAAAAAGGGGTAAAAATATATACAATCCAGAAAGCAATGAACCCTTTAAGCTTAGCAGGTCTAAAATAGACATGTTTTTGAATTGTCCCTGTTGTTTTTATATTGACAGGAGATTAGGGGTAGATACTCCCCCGGGATTTCCCTTTGCCATTAATTCTGCTGTTGACAAGCTTTTGAAGCAAGAATTCGATATTCATAGAGCAAGAAAGACAAGGCACCCGCTTCTTGAGAAATATGGAGTGGACGCGATTCCTGCAAAGAGAGAAGAGTTGGAAGAGTGGAGGGAGAACTTCAAGGGGGTACGATACCATCATAAACCGACCAATCTCGTTGTGACCGGAGCTATAGACGATCTTTGGATCAATAAGGAAGGAGAGTATATTGTGGTAGATTACAAGGCTACCAGTAAGGATGAGGATATTACGGAATTGAACAAGGATTGGCAAGATTCTTATAAATGGCAAATGGAAGTTTATCAATGGCTTTTGCGATGCAACGGCCTGCCGGTCTCAAACACGGGATATTTTGTTTATTGCAACGGGCGTACCGACGTGGAAGCATTTGATGGAAAGATCGAGTTTGATATTACTCTTATTCCTCATAAAGGAAGTGATCATTGGGTAGAAGAAACTCTTTATAAGATAAAGGATACCTTGGACGAAGAAGCGCTTCCGGAGAGCTCTCCCGATTGCGATTTTTGTCTTTATAGGAAAGAGGTTGATGATGTTCTAAGGGAAAAAGGGTATATCATTTGACTTTTAGCTCCTTTTTGATAGAATGCTCGTGTTAAAATTAATTTTAAAGAATTATGAAAGGATACATAGCAGATATTGAAAAACAAACAAAGAAGAATGATAATTTTCGCAAGGTTCTCTATACTGCGAAGAATAGCCAACTTGTGGTAATGAGCATTCTTCCAAGAGAAGAAATAGGAGAAGAAGTGCACGACCTTGATCAATTTATTCGTGTGGAGAAGGGAAAAGGAAAGATGTTGCTCAATGAAGTGGAATATGAGGTGGAAGATGATTACGGAATTGTAGTTCCCGCAGGTGTTAAGCACAATTTGATAAATACGGGAGATGAGCCACTTAAGATCTATACGATCTATTCTCCTCCCGAGCACAAGGATGGAGTTGTGCATGCAACAAGAGAAGAGGCTATGGATGACGAAGAGCATTTTGATGGGAGAACAACCGAATAAAGATCCTATTTTAAACCCTTGTTTTTAGAAAAATAAGTGATATAATAATAAACCGTCTATCATAATAGCTTTTCCGGGGGTTCAATTTTATTTAGGAGGGATTCTTGTTGGGTAAAAAGAGAGGAGAAGTTGATTCTTTTAGTACTTTTGAAAAAGAAAGGGAGTTGGAGGAGAAAATAAGAGAGCAAAAGGAGGAAAAGGCGAAAGTCTACAGAACCAATGCTTGCAAGTCCGAGGCAAGAATTCAAGCTATTCCCATTGAAGGAAACATAAGGTTTTTGGAAGAACAACTTTCTAACCTTAGAAGCAAAGGAGGAAATAGGTCGTATTGTAAGGCAAAGTGCTTAATCGAATATTCTGATGGCGAGGAAGAAGTAATCACGGTAACGATCAAGGATTATGCAGGAAGCTTGGATAGGGATCATATGGTCCTGGGAAAAGAGTCGCCCTTAGGGGAGACTATAATAAAAGGAAAGGAAGGAGAGAGAAGACAGTTTAGTGCTGGGAATGGGAGAAATTCGGTATACATCATGGAGAAGGTAGATTACAACTAAAAATACTTAGACGGTAAGGGAACCTCCGGGAAAGCCCCTACAAAGGAGAGCTCAGCTCTCCTTTATTTATGGATTTCCACATTGCATGCTTATTGTTGTTGACAGACAACCTCTTTTTATGTCAGTATATAAATTGCTCAAGCAGGCGAGGCAATCGCTTCTTCGGCAGAGTTCCGAAGGGGAGGAAAGTCCGAACACCTCCCTTGAAATTGTTGAAGGGAAGCAGGGTAGCGGGTAACTCCCGTCCGCCGCAAGGCGAGGGGTGCGAGCAGAGACGGCTGTTCTTGCAAGAGAACAGCAACCCTTAAACCTTATAAAAGGTTTACGGGTGAGTCTTCGTATAAGCTCAGCACGATCTCTCGATCGAATTGAGTGAAGCGAAGGGTGAAACGGCTAAATCCCTACCTGGGTGCAAGGGCAAATTTTGGTGGCCCGCTAGACTCTTTGAGCGATCAAAGAGCAAGATAAATGATTGCCGCCCTCTAAATAGAGGGTAACAGAATTCGGCTTATGTCCTGCTTGAGCTTTTTTGTATTTTTCAATTGTTGATGTGAGATGATCAAGCGTATTATTAATTTGCGTTCCAATACGATTACCTTCTCCGCCGGGCTTATAGCATTTTCGGTAGGAATGAGTGCATTGCTCGGTCTTTTAAGGGATAGAGTTCTTATCTATTACGCAAATGAGTACCTTGACAAGTTCTATGCTCAGATCAGCGCAATAGAGATCGTTGATATTTATTTTGCTGCGTTTCGTGTACCCGATTTTATATATGGCATATTGATCACAGGAGGAATAGTGGCAGCTTTTTTGCCAGTGTTCTCTAGCACTTTTGCAAAAGACAAAGAAGAGGGGTGGAAGCTTGCAAGTAATACGCTCAATCTTCTCTTGATACTTCTTGTCTTGATTTGCGGATTACTTTTTTTGCTCAGCCCCCTTGTAGTTAGATTGGTTGCTCCGGGGTTTTCCGTTGATCAGCTTGAGTATATGACACTTCTTACAAGAATAATGCTTCTTAGCCCCATCTTGCTAGGGGCTTCCAGTCTTTTTTCAGGAGTTTTGCAATATTTTGACCGTTTTTTGGCTTATTCTCTTGCCCCTATCCTTTACAATATAGGAATAATTTTCGGTATCATATTTCTCTCTCCTTACCTTGGAATGATGGGGCTTGCTTACGGAGTTATTCTTGGGTCATTATTTCACCTTTTCATCCAAATTCCCCCGGCCTATTTTTCCGGGTTTTCTTATAAGCCTGTATTGGATATCGGGCAGAAGGAGCTTCGTAAGATATTTTACCTTGTGTTGCCCCGTATTGTGGGACAAGCTTCTGTAAAAGTGAATATAATAGTTGTCACTGCTCTTGCATCTACGCTTGCAGCGGGAAGTGTTTCAATCTTCAATCTTTCAAACCATTTACAAGCATTTCCGGTTCGCGCGATAGGGGTCGCTTTTGCTGTAGCGGCATTTCCCGCTTTCTCTAAATCATTGGCTTTAAAGGAAAAAGATAAGTTCTTCAGAAAATTATCTTCCGTAGTACGGCAAGTACTCTTTTTTATAATTCCTGCAAGCGTGTTATTCTTTCTTTTGCGGGCCCATATTGTACGTCTTGTTTATGGAGTTGAGGGTTTTGGATGGGCGGAAACACAGCTCACTGCTGCTTCTCTGGGAGTCTTTGCGTTCTCTTTTTTTGCTGCCACGCTTATTCATCTTTTGGTTCGTGTTTTCTTCTCCTTTCACGACACAAAGACTCCGGTTATCGCTTCACTAATAGCAATGGGGAGTAACATTGCACTTGCCTTCTTTTTTGTGTGGGCTTTGGGTTTTGATAATTTTTTCAGGGAACTCATGGTAAGTTTCTTGAATCTTCAGGGGATATTGAATATAGAGGTAGTGGCCTTTCCTCTTGCCATCTTCTTCTCTTCCGTATTGCATCTTTTGCTCCTTAGTCATTTCTTGCACAGGAAGCTGGGCACATTCAAGGGATTTGGGGTAAAGGAGTGCCTGAAAAGAGTCCTGTTCTCATCGTTCTTGATGGGAGCAACAATATATCTATCCCGTATCTTTATGAGCGGAATACTTCCGCTTGACACGTTTTTTACGGTATTCATACAAACAAGCGTTGCTGTTCTTTTGGGGTTGACGGTTTATCTGCTATCCTCCAAGATGCTTAATTCTCCGGAATTCTTCGAAGTAAAAAGAGCTTTTCATAAAAGATAGTAAAAAAGAGTATGAACAATATAAGAAATTTCTGCATAATTTCCCATATAGATCACGGAAAATCGACTCTTGCCGACAGGTTTCTTGAGATGACCGAGACGGTTTCCGAGAAAGAGATGCAAGAGCAGTTTTTGGATGATATGGAACTTGAAAGAGAGCGAGGGATAACCATTAAGATGCGTCCTGTTAGAATGGTTTATCGTCGATCAGAGAACGATAAAAAAGAGAGTTCTGGAGAAGGTTCTAAGGAGTATGTTCTAAACCTGATTGATACTCCGGGTCATGTCGATTTTTCTTATGAGGTTTCCCGTTCTCTTGCCGCTGTGGAAGGAGCAGTTCTTTTAGTGGATGCTACGAAGGGAATACAAGCCCAAACCTTGGCCAATTTAGAGCTTGCCAGGCAAAGGGGCGAGAAGTTCAAAATAATTCCCGTTATAAATAAAATAGATCTTCAAAGCGCTGAAGTTGAAAAAACCACCGAAGAAATGGTGCAAACACTGGGAGTTGCAAGAGAGGAGATAATTAGGGTATCCGGAAAGGAGGGTGTGAATGTGGATCAGGTGCTTGAAGCGATAGTAGATCGCATAGAGCCTCCTTCTATTGATACCCAATCTCCCTTGAGAGCCCTCGTCTTTGATTCCGAGTACAATCCTTACAAGGGCATCATAGCTCATATAAGGGTTATGGAGGGAGAGGTGAAGAATAAGGATAAAATATACCTTTTTGCCTCAAGTGCTACCGGAGAGGCTAAAGAAGTAGGTTTCTTTTCTCCGCGTTGCGTATCTTCCGAGAAGCTTTCTGCTGGCAACATAGGATATATTGCTACGGGAATAAAAGAAGTAGGAATGGTCAAATCGGGAGATACTGTAGGAAAGAAAGGAGAAGATGTTGTTCCGCTAAAAGGGTATAGGGAACCGAGACCAATGGTGTTTAACAGTTTTTACCCCAGATATCCTCAGGATTATTCTGTTTTTCGAAATGCACTTTACGAGATAAAACTTACCGATCCTTCGCTCTTCTTTGAGCCGGAGTTCAAGGAAGCTTTTGGGAGAGGGTTTAGGTGTGGTTTCTTGGGGTCTCTTCATTCGGAGATAATCTCGGAGAGAATGAGAAGGGAATATGATCTGGATTTCATAATCTCCGCACCTTCTGTTATTTTCAAAATAAAGAAAAAGAGCGGAGAAGAGGTGGAAATAAAATCTGCTTCAGATTGGCCTGAAGAAAATGAGATTGAGGAGAAAAAAGAGCCCTGGGTAAGGCTTGAAATAATTACTCCTGAAGATCTTTTGGGAAATGTTGCCGAAGTATTGGAGCAGATGAGGGGTAGATATATTGATACTCGCTATCTGTCGGCAAAGAGCATATTGATTATTTACGATGCTCCGCTCAGAAAAATGGTAACCAATTTTCATGATAACCTTAAAAGCGCTACTAAGGGGTTTGCTTCCGCAGGATATAAAATGAAAGGGTTCTTTCCTCAGGACCTTGTGAAGCTTGAAATTTTGGTGGCCCATCAAGTTGATGAAGCTTTTTCAATAATAGTTTCCAGGGATGAAGCTTATGAGGATGGAAAAAGGATGGTTGCCAAACTAAAAGAGGTGGTGCCAAGACAACAATTTCCTGTGGCACTTCAAGCCAGTGTTGGAGGAAAAGTGATAGCCCGAGAAACGATAAAGGCCAGTCGCAAGGATGTTACGGGGGATCTTTATGGCGGAGATGTAACAAGAAAAAGAAAACTTCTTGAAAAGCAGAAGAAAGGGAAAAAGCGTTTAGAAAAGGAAGGAAAAGTCAACATTCCTCAAGAGGCATATTTTAAGGTATTCAAGAAATAGGAAGTTTGTAAGAGGGAAGAGAACTGGGATATAATTAGATAATGGGAAGAAAAAGAAGGAAAAATGAAAAAAAGAAAAGCTATTTAATTCTTTTCCTTCTCTGTGTCGCTGCTCTTTTGTTGGCGTTCTTCAATGTTAATTTATGGCAGGAGAGAAAAGAAACGAGCGAAAGGCTTGTGAATATGAAAAGTGAACTGGAAGAGATGTCGAAGAAGAAGGAGGAGATGGAAGAGCGAACAATGAAGGTAGATGCAGAGGAGGAGATGGAAAGGATAGCTCGTGAACAGCTTCTTTTGAGAAAAGAAGGCGAAAATGTTATTGTTATTTCTCGAGAAGAGGAGGAGGGAGAAGAAGAAAAGGAGGAAAAGAAAGAGAAAGAAGAAGAAAAAAGTATGGTCGAAAGCTTTAGAGCACTTCTCCCATGGAATGAAAAGGATTAAGCCGGGGTAGCTCAGTGGCAGAGCAATCGCTTCGTAAGCGATAGGCCAGGGGTTCAAATCCCCTCCTCGGCTCATTAAAATGAAGAATTATGGAAATAGATAAAGAAATAAAAGAAATTGAAGATAAGATCCTCCAAATGGAGGAGTGTCTTTGACCTTCAATGCAAAAAAGACAGGATCAACAAGGAGCAGAAAGAACTTGAAGATGCCGATCTCTGGAATGAAAGCCCGGAAATTGCTGTAAAAAAGCAAAAGGAGGTTTCTAGGTTAAAAAAGGAAGTGGAGGGATTGGAACATTTAAAAAGCAAACTGAAAGAGATAAAGGATTTTTATTTTGAAGCACAAGAAGAGGAAGATCTGCTTCCCGAGATAGAAAAAGAGCTTTCGACTTTAAAAGATGCATTAAAAAAAGAGTGGACAAAAGTATTTTTGTCCGGGAAATTTGACAGAAAGGATGCCGTGGTGGAGATATTTTCCGGGGCTGGAGGGCAGGATGCCGAGGATTTCGCGGCTATGCTTCTTCGTATGTATTGCCGTTATGCAGAAAGGAGAGACCTGAAGAGTAAGGTAATATCTGCTTCTTATGGAAGTTCTGGGGGGCCCGAAGGAAGAACGGGAATAAAGAGTGCCTCCTTGGAAGTGAAGGGTGATTACGCTTTTGGACTTTTAAAGAGGGAGCGGGGGACTCATAGGCTCGTGAGGAAATCTCCTTTTTCTTCCTCGGGCACGAGACATACTTCATTTGCGCAGGTTGAAGTTTTTCCCATAATAAGTAATACTGACTCCCAGGTAGAAATAAAAGAAGAAGATTTAAGAGTTGATACTTTCCGCTCTTCCGGTCCGGGGGGGCAGTATGTGAACAGAAGGGAGAGTGCGGTGAGAGTTACTCATATTCCGACGGGATTAGTGGTGGTTTCGCAGAACGAGAGATTGCAGGGGGAGAATAAAAGAATCGCGATCAATGTTTTAAGGTCGAAACTTCAGCGAATGAAAGAAGAAAAAGAAAAAAAGGAGGCAGAGAAGGCAAAGGAAGATACGTTTGGCTCTAGCTGGGGAACTCAGATAAGGAATTATGTTTTGCATCCTTATAAGTTAGCAAAGGATTTACGTACGCAAGTGGAAACGTCCAATGTAGAAGAAGTGTTGGATGGAAATCTTGACTTGCTAAAAGAATGATTTTTTTCAATAACATAACAAAAGTATATCCTCCTTATTTGACCAAAAAAGAAAAGGTGGTTCTGGATAATGTTTCCTTTAAAGTGGAAAAGGGGGAGTTTGTTTCACTTGTGGGAAGTTCCGGAGCGGGAAAAACAACTCTTTTCAATATTTTACTTGGAGAGGAGGAGCCTACAAGCGGAAGAGTCTTTATTGAGGATACCGATGTTCATAAAGCCTCCCCTGCAGATTCTTGCAGGATAAAGAGAAGGATCGGCACTATATTTCAAGATTATAGACTCTTATCTTCCAAGACGGTTTATGAGAATATAGCTTATGCAATGGAAGTTACGGGGGTAAGTGACGAGGAGATCGAGAGATATGTTCCGGAAGTCTTGGATACAGTAGGTCTTTTGGAGCATGCCATGCATTTTCCATACCAGCTTTCGGGAGGAGAGAAACAAAGGACCGCTATCGCCAGAGCGCTTATCCATGATCCCGATGTCATTTTGGCCGATGAACCTACTGGTGACCTTGATCCCTATAACGCAAAGGAGGTACTGAACTTATTGCTTGATATAAATAAAGAAGGTACGACAGTCATTCTGGCAACCCACAATAAGGAAGTTATCAATGGTCTCCGTAGAAGAGTGGTTACACTTAAGGACGGAAGAGTGGCAAGTGATTCCAAGCAAGGAAGGTTCACATTATAAAGCTAAGGATTCTTTTGTTTCCACATTCAAATTAATTTATGAAAGGAGATTTTCTAATATCATTAAAGAGAGCTGCTCTTCTCGGTTGGAAGAATTTCTACAGGGAAAGTGGTCTTTCCTTTGTAGCGGTTTTTGTATTGATCGTGATGATCATGCTCGTCTCTTCTTTATTTCTTTTAAGCGGAATAGCTGATGCTCTTATAAGAGATGTGGAAGGTAAGGCCGATGCAACTATTGACTTTGAAATAGGAGTGCCTGAAGAACGAATATTTGAGGTTCAAAAAGAGATAGAGGACAATTTCGAGGTCAATGAAACAGAATATATTTCTCGAGAGCAAGCTAGGGTTTCATTTGTGGAAAGATTTGGCGATCGCCCGGAAGTAATGGAATCTCTGGAGGAGGTTGGCAATCCTTTTCCTGCCTCAGTAAACATTAGAGCGGACGATCCCTATGTTTATCGCCAGATCTCTGAATTCGCAGAAGAGGAGCACGGTGATCTTGTTTATAATGTTGATTTTTATAATCGAGAAGAAGTGATAGAGGGAATATTTAGTATCACAGAGAGCATGAGAAGAGGCGGTATCATCACGGGAACGGTGCTGGGAATATTGGCTATACTTCTTGTTTATAATACTATAAAGCTTGCAATCTACAGTCTTAGGGAGGAAATAAGAGTGATGCGTCTTGTGGGATCCTCTAATTTCTTCATACAAGGTTCTTTCGTTATTCAAGGAGCTATAACGGGAGCTATGGCAGGGGCGATATCTTTTGTTTTACTATTCTTGCTCTCAGTTTTAGTTCCTCAACCGTTCAATCTTACCATTGAAGTGAGTTTTTACGAGCAATTCCTTCAAATGGCAACTTTCATAGCGCTTTTGCAGTTTGGAATGGGAATATTTTTGGGAGTATTCTCTAGCCTGATCGCGACAAGTAAGTATCTGAAATAACGATTGCCGGGTAGGTTAATGGTAGACCTCCGCGCTCTGGACGCGGCAGTCCTGGTTCGAGTCCAGGCCCGGCAGCCACGCACCAGTCGGTGCATGGCTTCGTAAGAAGACATGGAAAGACTGGTAAGTGAGGGATGTACCGTCTGGTACGTCCCCACTAACGTTATAAAAATTTCTTTTCCTGCATAGGTTTATTTACAAAAAAAGAGGGGATTAACCCCTCCTTTTAATTATTTACTTCTATGATAATATTATGCCATAATAATTACAAGAAAAAATATGAAATGAAGAAAAACTAAGTTCTGTCGAAAAAGAAAGGACCGAGGCCGAAGAAGACACGGCGCTAAAGATAGAAAGATGTGAAGCGGAGGCAGAGCTTTATGCAGATAATAGAGCCAGAGAGGACTATATGAGGGCCTTTAGAAGAGCAATGGATGAAGGTAAGACCCAATCAGCTCAAATTTACTTAGAAGCTAGTTATGAGCCAGAACGTCCATACGATTGGAACTCCAACTATCAGGAAGCTTATACCTCTTGCCTTGATAAGTGACATTATTTTTAGATAAGACAATTTCAAGGCATGAAAAAAGAAGAACTAAAAAATTATTTAAGAGAACATAACTTAATACTAGAGGGAAGCGTTGATATTATGGAAACAAGCCATAAAGATCATTTTCTTGTATACGGATCGATTAAGAAAGAGATAGAAAGTCACTTCTCAATAATATCTTCTTGTAATGCTTATGAGACCATCTATAGTTCAGTGATTATAAAAACAAATGAGAGGAAAAAAAGCGCAAAAAAATTGAAACTTAAAAATAGTGATATCAAAGAGAGTGTGCAAACTCAAAAAAATATAAATGAAAAACAAGCAGAAAATGTTTTAACTCAAATTAAAGATGGATTATTAGTAATTTGGAGTTTTTTGAAGTATGGGTTCTTTTTTCCATCTTTAATTGGATTGATTGGCATTCCAGTACTTTTATTAATGGGTGTTATTACTGCCTCTTTGCCTACTGCAATAATCATGGTATTTTGTCTCGTTCTTGTACTTGATATGTTTTATTCTATATTTGAAGGAAAACCAATGGATTAAATAAAATAGTGTGCAGGTGTTTGGGGTAACTATATTTTAAGTAAAACCCTTGATTCTTCCAACACATCATCTATATTCTCAATCTCACTTAACCACTTAAAAGTTTGAAAATCGTCCCATCCAGCCAGCCACGCACCAGTCGGTGCATGGCTTCGCAAGAAGACATGGAAAGACTGGTAAGTGAGGAGTGTGTCAATTTATTTCCTTGGCAATAAAAGAAGTTCATTTTTAAACTAGCGGGAAGAAATATGTGCTATTTTAAACAAAAAAGGTGCTTTGAAAGCACCTTTTTAGGTTTTTTCCTTAATGTACTTTATGAGATCTTCTACTATCCTCACATTTTCCAATTCTTCATCGGGAATTTCGATCCCGAACCTCTCTTCCATTACCATCACCATTTCCACAACATCCAAGGAGTCAAGCTCTAAATCATCAACAAAGCTTGCGCCCGGAGTAATTCGCTCTTTTTCTATATCCGACTGGTCAGCAATGATGTTTGCAATTTCTTCCAAAACAGACTCTTTTTCCAAAGAACTGTCCCTCCTTTTTATGATTAGTGCATTGAAAGTTAGTCTACCACATTCCTTTTTCTTGTAAATTGCAAGGAGAAAGTTTTCCAGTAAGAGGAAGATTCTATTTTACAATATCCGAAGCGTTCACAAACTCAACTCTTTCCCCAAAAGAATGCATTTCCTTTATGAGTACTGATATTGTCTCTGGGTAGCCATGTCCTATTGCCACCGCACTTCCTTTTTTTTCCGCGATCTTCACCGATTCCTCCAGTCTTGCCTTAATATCTTCTTTTTTACGTGAATTATCCAAAAATACATCCCTTTTTGCAGTGGGAATCCCCATTTCTCTGGCAATATCGAAGCCGACCGAAGAGCCTATTGTGAAGCTGTCGACAAAATAAAGATCATTTTTTTTGATGGATGAAAGCAAGGCTCTTGTTGCATTCTCATCCGAAGTAAATGCCGATCCTTTATGATTATTTACACCGTAAACATTGTTGCCAAGAGCGGAAAGATGTCTCTCAAACTCTTTTTTTATCTCGCTTGAACTCATGTCGGTCATCAGCATCTCTTCCTCTAGACCGTCTTCTCCTAAGGGTTGTAGTGGTATGTGCAAAATAATTTCTCTATCCGAGAAGAAGCTCATCGATCGGTGTGTATCTTCCCTAAAAGGAAGGACGGCCAATGTTATTTCCTTTTCTATTTTCTCAATATTTCTCTCCGCTTGGAAATTGTTTCCGATATCGTCCAAAATGATCGCCAGCTTAGGCAATTCTCTTTCTTTTTCATTGCTTTTTCCTTTATCTACTTCCTTTTTTTCATCCTTTTCCATCTCCTCTCTTGTCTCTTCATTAAAATCTATTTCGGAAGGAAGGTTATTATCTTTATCGTTCAGCGCTGCTGTTATAAGGAAGACAGTAGCGATCGCAAGCATTACGGTAATTGTAATTTTTTTCCACATATTTTCACTATATTACAATAAAAGACTTTTTGTGCAAAGTTAAGCCCTTGTTTTGAAAAAAACAATATTGTATAGTATTGCAAGCACTTTTGAAAATTTAATACCAAAAAGAAAGGAGGGTCATCAATGAAGATCTATAACTTTTTTGTGGTTCTCTTTTTGGTCTCAGTGGCCTTTGTTGCGACAATGCAAATAGAAGGGTCCTCTGAATGGTATTTCGTACTTTTGTACATTTTTTTAGTACTTTTTATTCATGAGATTGGCCATGCAATATCGATCATCCTCACTCGTGCGGGAAAAATAATGCGTTTAGTGGTGAACAGAAAGGGTGTGGGCATTCAATGGTATTGCAAGGATTGGAATCCCATTAAATTGGCCATTATTTCCTTATCGGGACCTTTTGCGAATATTGCTGCAGGACTGCTATTATATATTTCCGGAGAAAAGTTTCTTGCATTGAATTCAGCTTTTTTCGGTAGCTTTTGCTTACTTTATCATTCTCCTGCAGGGGATGGTTATCGGTCGTTCCAGCATTTAAAAAAATATTTCAAGGAAACAGAAAAAGGGTCCGTGTCTTGATCCTGGTAAATCGAGACCAAAGAAGAGGGAAGGGTAGGCGAACAACCGTCTACCCACTCTTTTTTGAATAGACATTTTATATTTTATATCGCATTTATTTTTGCTTTTGAGCAATCACGAGGAGGATATTGTTTTCTTATGAGTGATTGACAAAAATTGATTTTTATCATATAAAGCGTGGGTCTTGTTCTTTGCGGGCAAGATAATTACAAAAGAGGAGGAGATATCAAGATGGTCGTTTCCCGGGTTTCTTACAAGGAGGAGATAGTAAAGATGTTAATGAATGATGTGGAGCAATTCAATGGTTGGCGGAGAAGAAGTAATGTCATGAAATTGGATCTTGCGGGTGCATGTTTGTCGTTTGCCAATATTGCGGGTGCTGATTTGAGTGAGGTGGAGCTAGGAGGGGCGGATCTCAGTTATGCAGATCTTTCACGAGTAAATTTCAGCAAGGCCAATCTAAAAAAGGCAAATTTTAGAGGAGCCAACTTATCCGAAGCGAATTTTACGGAAGCGTGTCTATATCAAGCTGATTTCTCCGGGTGTATCTTCAAAGGAAATTCTTTTCATGAAGCGAATTTGTGGAATGCGAAAGGGGTGCCCTCGGAAATAATTTCCCGGTATATAGAAGAGTTTCAAAGTTCATTGAGATCCGAGTAAGATTTCTTCCTCTCAAAAAGCCCTTTCAAAAGGGCTTTTTCATAGAATGACAAAACTCTTACGAAGAGAAGTTCTTGTTTGTTGAGTTAGTAGTATGCATGACAGAAAACGTTTCAGAATAGATAGATTCCTGGTAGAAGAGGGATTTTTTAATTCCAGGCAAAAGGCGATAGAATCATTAAAGAGCGGGGAGGTGTTTGTGAATGGGCAACCGATATACAAGCCGAGCCATCCGATAAGGGGAAAGGAGGTCATATTCTTGACCGAACCCGGAAATCCTTGGGTGTCAAGGGGTGGATTGAAGTTGAAAGAGGCATTCAATATTTGGAATTTGAAGGTTGATGGTCTTATTTGCATGGATGTGGGTGCTTCTACGGGAGGATTCACAGATGTTCTTCTTTATTATTCCGCCCAAAAGGTTTATGCCGTGGATGTGGGAAAGGATCAATTGAGCAAAAGAATAAAGAATGATCCGAGGGTCGTTTGCATAGAGAGAACCGATTTCAGGAATTTGGACGATAAAAACATAAAAGAGAGCATAGGATTTATCAGTATTGATGTTTCTTATATCTCTTTGACTTTGATTTTAAAAAAAGCAGGAAGTATACTTGATAAAGGGGGTGCGATCATCGCCCTTATAAAACCACAATTTGAACTTGGGGAATCGGGAGGATTAAAAAAAGGGGTTGTAAAAAGAGAGAAAGAACAAAAAGCAGCTATTGCAAGGGTTGCATCGTTTGCAGAAGATGTTGGTCTTGTAGTTTGCGGTATCACTCCTTCTCCTCTTCTCGGGAGAAAGGGTAACAGGGAGTTTTTAATTCATCTAAAAAAACCATGAAAAAAGAGCTTCATTTCTCTACTATGGAAAGATACGAGTTTCTGGATATTACTTCCTCTGTAAAGGAAGTTATAAGGGAGAGCGGAGTAAAAGAGGGGATGGTCTTGGTATTTTCTTTACATTCTACGGCGGCGATCATGATAGCGGAAAACGAAGGTGGCCTCCTGAAGGATTTTAATAAATTTTTTAATGAGATCGTTCCCGATGCCGATTTTTTACACGACAAAATAGATAATAATACTGATTCTCACATTCTTGCGAGTATCGTGGGGCAGGGAGAGTGTTTGCCTATTGGGGAAGGTAAGTTGGAACAAGGGACTTGGCAGAGCATTTTTCTTGCTGAATTTGATGGACCAAGAAAAAGAAAAGTGCTTATAAAGGTCATAACATGAACAATCCTTCTTATCTCAGTCTTTCCTCTAAGGAACTTGAGTCAAGATCCGAGAGGGCATTTAGCTTGCTCTCTTGCTGCAATATATGTCCTCGTAATTGCAGGATCAACAGAATCAAGGGAGAGAGGGGGTGTTGCGGTATTGGGGCGAGACCCACTGTTTCTTCTTATTTTCCTCACTTTGGAGAAGAGAAGGTTCTTACGGGAAGACATGGGTCGGGAACCGTTTTTTTGACAGGATGCAATCTATCTTGCGTATATTGTCAAAATTACGAGATCTCTCAAATGAAGGTAGGGGAGGAGTTTTCTTTTGAAGGGCTTGCGGAGATCATGGTGTCTCTTCAAAGAAAGGGATGTTGTAATATAAATTTTGTTACTCCCACCTCCCAGGTTCCTGCCATATTAAAATCACTTACTTTTGCCGTAAAAAAGGGTTTAAATATCCCGCTTGTTTATAATACCAATGCTTATGACTCGGTTGAAACGCTGGAACTTTTGGAGGGTATATTCGATATATATATGCCTGATATGAAATATCACGGAGAACAAGAGGCACGTAAATATTCCAAGATTTCCGGTTATCCTCGGGTTGCGCAAATTGCCATAAAGGAAATGCATAGGCAAGTAGGAGATCTGAAAGTGAACCGGGAGGGGGTAGCAAAAAAGGGACTTCTTGTAAGGCACCTTGTTTTGCCCAATGATTTATCAAAGACCGAAGGTGTACTTCGTTTCATAAAAGAAGAGGTGTCCGAGAATACCTTTATCAATATAATGGGGCAATACAGACCTTTTTATAAAGCTTTTGATCATCCTGAGCTCTCAAAGGCAATAACTTCTCGCGAACATCGAAGATATGTTGAGTTTGCAGAACAAATAGGCCTTAAAAGGGTTTATTCTTGATTTTTGTTTGTTATAATGAGATTAACACTCAAGGAGAAATATCCCTGTGAAAAAAGGTCGTGGTATAAATAATGGTCAGTAAATAATATATGCCAATAAACGAAAAATCTCCAATACATGAAAAGGATCCCGGAGGGGAGGAGCTTTCGGAAAGGGAAAAGAGAGAAGCGAATTTAGATGAAATGAGGAGCAAGGGAGAAGAGGGCTATGAAAAAATAATGGATGAAATGTATTCGGAAGTAAGGGAAAGGGTGGAGGAGGTGCTAAGTAAAAAAGGAACACTAGATAGTGGTGATATTGAGCTTACTCCCAATGAGATCGATGTTATTGAAACGATGCTTGGAGAGAAATATTCTGATGAGGAAAGTATTGAGGATGAGGTGGACGGAGAAATATGGAGAATATGCAAGCAAAAAAGAAAAGAGATACTGGAAGAAGCGGAATGGCCAAAAGAGGAGCACTAGAAAGGTGAACAATACCCTATTTTCCTTCACCTGAAAGGCTTTATGAAGGGCTTTATCGTGATGCCACTAAGGGAGCCCGTGGAAAGGCTTTTGTTAAAGCAATATTACATGGATCAGCAAAAAGAGCATTTTTGAGATCAGACCATCGAAGAGCTTGTTCTTAGGCGTCTTAGTTTGATACAATCAAAATGTACAAGGAAAAGTGCCCAGGAATAATAATCATTTTACTTTTTATTGGTGTAATTTCTGTAGGAGCTTTTATGTTTTTTAAAGAGGAGGAAAATAAAAGCAAAGATCATTTGGTGGATAACGAGACAAACCTACCAAAGCCCAAAAGGGAAAGTGATGTTTCCCTGGAAGAGACTCTCCACTCAAGAAGGAGTATCAGGGATTTCAGGGACAGGGCCATTTCTCTAGAGGAAGTTTCGCAATTATTGTGGGCGGGACAAGGAGTTACGGAAGAAAATGGGAAGCGAGCAACCCCTTCTGCGGGAGCTACCTACCCCCTGGAGGTCTATATAGTTGCAAATAATGTAGAGGGGGTCGAGGAAGGTGTTTATCTTTTCCACCCTGAGAAACACAACTTGAGCAAGATTTTGGAAGGGGATGTGAGCGAGAAACTCGCTTCTGCCGCGCTCGGGCAGGATTTTATTGCTCAAGCTCCCGTGAATATCGTTATAACAGGCGTTTATGAAAGAACTGTTTCCCGGTATGGGGAAAGAGGGGAGAGGTATGTTCACATGGAAGCGGGACATGCTTCACAGAATATCTATCTTCAATGCGAATCATTGAACCTTGGCACTGTAACCGTGGGAGCATTTGGCAACGAAGAGGTAATCGAGGTCTTGAAACTCAATGAAGAAGAGGAGCCTTTGTACATAATGCCTGTGGGGTATCCTTTATAACTGTTGCTTATGCAGGAATTTTCCAAAAAATTAGTAAAAAGGGCGGGAGATAAGCTTCTCTCTCAATTCAAGGAAGAAAAAAGGCTTCTTTCGGTAAGAAAAGGAAGCAAGGAGGTGGTTACCAGATATGACAAGGAGATGGACGAATTCCTTATAAAGGAAATAGAAAAGAAATATCCTAGGCACAGTCTTTTGACCGAAGAGTCAGGCCTTAATGACAAAGGTTCCGATTACCTTTGGATAATAGATTCCTTGGACGGAAGTGGAAATTTTGCGAACGGCAACCCTCTTTTCTCCATTTGTATCGCCCTCCTTCATAAAGGAGAGATCATTATGGGATTAACTTATGCTCCCGCCATTGATGAGTTCTATTTTGCGAGAAAAGGAAGGGGTGCCTATTTGAATGAGAAAAAAATAGAGGTTTCGGAAGTGGATAGGCTGAAGAGGTCCTATATTGCTTTTTGTGACGGATTTGAAAAAGACAAAAGGAAGCTCTCGAAAAAGCTCTCCAAGATATTTGAGAATGTTATAGACTTAAGAAAAATAGGTTCTGCGGGGGTGGAAACGGGCTGGGTTGCCTCGGGTAGGATGGACGGATTTGTTATGTTTCAGGGAGATCCTTGGGATATTGCTTCCGGAGTTATCATTACCGAGGAGGCCGGAGGAAAAGTTACTGATTTTGACGGAAAATTCTGGCAAAACCGAAGAGGTGACTTTCTGTTTTCCAATGGAAGGATACATGAGAGCTTGAGAAAAATTGTTTAGTCCTGGTATTTTTTGGCTTGAAAACGAAAAAGGGACATTTTTTCCTTCTGTGGGTTTATTCCCGCTTTTTTGCATGCAGTGAGGATTTGTTCTTCGGGAGTATCGATTCCTTCAAGACCTGGAAGAAGAAGACTCTTTCGAAAGGATCTTTCTCCTTTCACTATAATGCCGTATCTTGCGGGGTCCAGATTTCCCAGGTCTTCTATTTGCTCAGGTTCTTCCAGGATATGAACTTCATAAGAGAGAAGAGGGAGCTCCTCTTCTTTTATGGGGCCGAAGCGGTCATCTTTGGAGGCGGCCGCTATTGCGTTATGAATTATTTCACTTGCAAGACTCTCTTTGGTGGGCAAGTAAGTGCCTATGCACGCTCTGAGCTTACCCTCTTTTTTAATGGTCACAAAAACTCCAGCTTTTCTTTTTAAAAGTTCCTCGGGCAGATCTTCGGAAGGATTCATTATAACACCCTCTCTTACGAATTTTTCTACCGCGCTCTTTGTTATTTTCGTGTAATGACTCATAATTCAAAACCCGCTACAAGATAGCCGACGCCGAAGGGTCCCTCGTAGGAAAGAATCCGCGGGCGATAACTCTTTTCTTTCACTTCGACTCTTCTCTCCAGGATGCCAAGCAGGAAAGAAAAAGAGCGTAGTCCGCATTCTCCGGCTTCCGGATACTTACGATCAAGCTCCAGAATATTTTTTACATCTTTCCTTTCCAGGGCTCTTATGAGCTCCTTGTCAAATTTTTCTCCATCTGGATGGTAATCATAAGGCCCTTCATTCTTTAGTCGATGCGAGAGGTCTCCACTTGCTATTAATGCCACTCCTCCTCTGTTCTTTATTTCAAGATCGTAGATTTCTTTTCCTTTTTTGAAATGCCCTTCAGGATCTTCGGTGCCGGTGAGGTGTGTTACAACCTTTCCTTGAAATTTTTCCGCCAAGAAAGAAAGAGGAACATTGAATCCCCAGTCGGGGTGGGGAGAAGAGATAAGAATGCTTTGCGGAGACACTTTTTTTAGTTCTTCTCCTAAAGCATTCAAATTTTGAATAGTATTCTTGACTTTTTCTCTATCCTCTTTGGATCCTATGGAGGAAAGTAAGATCGGGGGATGGGGAGTTATGGCGGCAAAAACGATATCAGGCATAGCCGGATAATTTATTTAATTATTCAAAATGATTTCCATAGGCTCTCCGCAAGAAGAACAAGTTCCTTTCTTGTCGTGTCTTTCTATCTTAAAGCCCGCTCTTTCGATAACCATCTCTCCGCATTCGGGGCAATAAGTGTCCTCAAGTGAATGTCCGGGTGTATTGCCTAAATATACATACCTTAACCCCTCCTCTTTTCCTATTCTGTGGGCCCTTTCCAGCGTTTCAAGCGGAGTGGGAGGGAGGTCCTGTAATTTCCAAGATATATCTCCCGAAAAACGACTTATGTGCCAAGGAGTTTCCTCTCCGAGCTCTCTTGCGATGAATTTCGCTATATCTCTAAGCATTTCCTCTTTATCGGAAAGAGTGGGAATGGAAAGAGTTGTTATTTCGGTCCATATTCCGTTGTTCTTTAGTGTTTTTGCGGTTTCAAGAACCGGATCGAGTCTTGCTCCGCAATTAGATTTGTAAAACTCCTCTGAAAAACTTTTTATATCTATATTAATGGCATCAAGGTAAGGGATAATTGCTTCTCTTGTCTCTTTTGTCATGAATCCGTGGGAAACGAAACAATTTTTTATTCCTTCTTCTTTTGCAAGTTTCATGATATCGAGAGCATACTCCAAAAAGGCGAGGGGATCCGTGTAGGTGTAAGAAATGCTTGGAACGGAATTCTTTTTTGCTATTTTTATCACTTCTTCCGGAGAGACCTCACTACCCGGTATATCATCTGACATCTTTGGGCCCTGAGATATGTCGAAATTCTGACAATTCTTACAGGAAAAAGAGCATCCGGCGGCGCCTATTGAAAAAGAAGGTGTTCCCGGCAAGAAATGGAACAAAGGCTTTTTCTCTATGGGGTCAATATTCATTGCCGCAGCTTTTTTGTGATTAAGAGAGAACAGTTTCCCGTCTTTGTTCTTCCTTACTCCGCACTTCCCCTTTTCTCCGGAAAATATGACACAAAAGTGTGCGCAAGTGCGACATTGCACCTTCTTTTCTTTTAATTTTTTATATAGATATGACTCTTTCATTTTTTGATTATAGTGAAAGAAAGGATATAATTCAATTCACTTATTAGTCATGAGGATGAACAAAGATTTCTTCAAAAAAGATTCAAGAGAAGTCGCTTTTGCTTTACTTGAGAGTAATATAGTAAGAGAGGTCGGTAATGAGATGTTTTCACTTGAAGTGAACGAAGTGGAGATATATGAAGGATTCAAAGACAAGGCCTCTCATGCTTATAAGGGGAAAAGAGGAAGAAATAAGGTGATGTTCGAGGAAGGAGGAGTTCTTTATGTTTATCTTGTGTATGGTATTCATTCCATACTTAATGTGGTTACGGATAAAAAGGATTACCCGGCGGCAGTATTGATAAGAGGAGCCGGAAAGTTCAGCGGACCCGGGAGGCTGACCAAAGCTTTGGGTATTAGCACTCTTTTAAACAGAAAAGAGGTAGGAAAAGAGAGTGGTCTATGGTTTGAAAGAAACAGAAGAGCGGGGAAGATAAGAATGGTCCCAAGGGTGGGAATTCATTACGCAGAAGAATGGAAAGAAGCTTCTTTGCGTTTCATAAAGGAATGAGAGCGGAAGTTTCAATATTGTTTATCTTTGGGGGGCTTCGTGATCTGACCTTCTTCTTATGAATTTGTTCTCAAAGGAAGTGAACCCGTGGAAAACGAATAAAGTAAGAAAAGTAGCGAATATAGAGGGAAGATAAATTCCCATTCCAATTCCCGCTCCTACTGCGGCGGAGACCCATAGGCCGGCGGCAGTGGTTAATCCTTCTACTTCAAATTTTCTTTTTATGATAAGACCCCCTCCTATGAACCCCACTCCCACTACGATTGAAGCCAATACACGAGAAGGGTCCAGGCTTATTTCTTCCAAAGGAAATCCTTGTAGTGTGTATCGGTTCAAAGCAATAAACATTGCTGCTCCCATGCAAACGAGAGCATGAGTCTTCATTCCTGCAGGTTTCTCCTTATATCCTCTCTCTATTCCTATGAGAGCACCCAGAATGGTGGCAAGGAAAAGTTGTATGAATATCAAAAACGTTGTTTCTTCCATCTTTTTCTTTTATTATAACTTATCAAGCAATTATAAACATTTTTTTATTTCAGGCAAAGGTTTTTTTAGTTTTTGATCTGTTATTCTGTTTCGAATCAAGTTCCTGATTTAAGTGAAAGCTTAAAAGATTCAGTTCATATGTCTTTCAAGGTAGGTATCGTGGGTTTGCCGAATGTAGGTAAGTCCACTCTATTTAAAGCAGTTACAAAAAAACAAGTGGAAAGTGAGAATTATCCTTTTTGCACCATTGACCCCAATATTGGTGTGGTGGAGGTTCCCGACAGGAGATTGGAAGCGATATCGCGAATATCTAGTTCGGAAAGAACTGTTCATACTACGATAGAATTTGTTGATATTGCGGGACTTGTAAGAGGAGCTCATCAAGGAAGAGGTTTGGGGAACAAGTTTTTGGCTCACATAAGAGAGGTGGATGCCATAGTAGAGGTTACCAGAGGTTTCGAGGATAACAATGTGATTCATACGGAAAACGGTGTGAATCCGGAAAGGGACAAGGAAATAATTGATTTTGAACTTATGGTAGCCGATCTTCAGACAGTTGATGGATTAATCGAAAAATTCGGCAAAGATCTTGCGAAAGATAACGAATCTTTCTTAAAAGTAAATACCTTGAAAAAAGCCAAAGAGTTCTTGGAAAAGGAAAAGCCTCTTAGAGATATGGAATTAAGTGCAAAAGAACGGGAAGCGATCAAAGAATTTAATTTTTTAACGAATAAACCAATCATTCATTTGAAGAACGTTGACGGGGTTCCGGGGAATAAAGAAGAGGATTTTCTGAAAATAAATGCTAAAATGGAAGCTGAAATGGCAGGGCTTTCGGAGAAGGATATGGAAGAATATATGAAAGCTGTAGGACTAAAGGAAAGTGGTTTGAGTAAGCTCATCAGAAAGAGTTATAACTCCTTGAACCTTGTTTCTTTCTTTACTTCCGGGGAGAAGGAAACAAGAGCGTGGACGGTAAAAAAAGGATCTCTTGCTCCTGCTGCCGCAGGTAAGATCCACAGTGATTTTGAAAGGGAATTCATAAGAGCGGAAGTAGCAAATACCGATGAATTCATCAAGCATGAAGGGTGGTCTAACTTAAGGGAGGTCGGAAAGGTCAAAGACAAGGGAAAACATTACGAGGTGCAGGACGGGGATATTATTTTTTTCAAAACTTCAGCATAATTTCTTACTCATGCTTGTAGATGACGTAAAAGTCAATATAAAGGCCGGAAAGGGGGGAGATGGCACAGTCTCTTTTAAGAGGGCAAAAATGGAACTTGGTCCCACCGGAGGTAACGGGGGTGACGGAGGGAATGTTTATGTAAAGGGAGTGGTGGATTTGGGAGCTTTAAAGAAGTTCCGTTTCAAAAAGGATATTAGGGCCGAGAGCGGGAAGAGAGGGCTTCCGGATAACAGGAGTGGGGAAAATGGTAAAGATGTTCTTTTGGAGGTTCCGGTGGGAACCGTAGTACATGACTTGGAGAGGGATATGATCATTGCGGAGGTAAATAGAGCAGGAGAGGAGATATTGATAGCAAAGGGAGGGAAAGGAGGAAGAGGGAACTTCCAGTTTCGATCTTCGCGAAATACTTCTCCCAAGGAATTTGAGTATGGAAAAGAGGGTGATCTTGTTTCAGCTCGTTTTGAACTGAAGATCATTGCTGATATTGGTTTCATAGGACTTCCCAATGTTGGCAAGTCCAGTCTTTTAAATGAACTGACCAATGCGGAAACAAAGGTTGCCAATTATCCTTTTACCACATTGGAGCCCTCTCTCGGAGTTTATTATGAACTTGTGATTGCCGATATACCGGGCCTTATAAAAGGAGCTTCTTTTGGAAAAGGTCTCGGGATCAAGTTTTTACGACACATAGAGCGTACCAAAGTACTCTTCCATTTTGTGTCTGCCCAATCCGCGGAACCGTTAAGAGATTATGAAACAGTAAGGGAAGAGCTTGGCAGGCACTGCAAGAAGCTTCTTGAGAAACCGGAGTATTTGATCGTAAGCAAAAAGGATGAAGTTTCCAGGAAAAGACTTTTTCAAATAAAAGAAGAACTGGAAGCGATCGGGAAAAAAGTTATTTTTCTTTCAATATTGGAGGAAGAGAGCATAAGGGATGTAAAGATTATTTTAAACGAACTTATTGAAGACAAAAAGAAAGGATAGTCTTTTTTGTCAATGATTTCTCGTTTACATCACTGGAATTTTTAAATAGAATAAAGCAAAAATCGAATGATGAAGGATATAATTTCTAAAATAGAGAAGGAGGGGATCTTGGGAAGAAGTGGCTCCAATTTCCCTGTACACTTAAAGTGGGAATCGGTGAAAAAAGAGAAGGCGGAAAAGAAGTATGTTGTTTGCAATGCTGCCGAAGGGGAGTTGGGTGCTTTCAAGGATCTCTTTATACTGAAAAATCATTCTCGTTATGTGATAGAAGGAATAAGGGTTGCTATTGATTATCTTTCGGCTGAAAAAGGATATATCTATCTCAAGAAAGAATATTTTGAGGAGGTTCACGATTTACTCAAAGAAGAGATCGGTAATGACGAGATCGAGATCGTTAAAAAGAAGGGTGGTTATATTGGAGGAGAAGAAACAGCCCTGATCAAAGTTATAGAAGGTGGTGTGCCCGAACCTCAAAAAAAACCTCCTTTTCCTACTCAAAAGGGGCTTTGGGGGTATCCCACACTAGTGAATAACGTGGAGAGTTTTTATTGTGTGGGAAAAATAAAAAGAGAGGAGTACGAGAAAGAAAGATTCTACTCAATTTTCGGAGACGCTCCGAATAAGGGGGTGCATAAGTTGCAAGGGGGGATCACCATAAGAGAGATACTTGAAAGTACGGGCAACGTACCTGATTTTGAGTATTTTCTTAAAATAGGAGGTGGTGCTTGTGGGATAATAATGCTCCCCGAAGAACTGGATGTTCCCCTGAGAAGACTTGGTGTCATAATGATCTACAAGAAGGAGGGATTAGACTGCTATGCCTTGATGAAAAAATGGGTTGATTTTCTTCTTGAGGGTAATTGTGATAAGTGTACTCCTTGCAGAGAAGGGCTTTACAGGATAATGGAAATGATCGAAAAGAGGGACATGGAAGGGGTGGAAGACATGCTCTTTGCCATGGAAAAGACCAGTTTTTGCCCACTAGGAACATCTGCTGCCACTTCGCTTAGGAGTTTTCTTGAAAAAGTATTGAAGAATGATCATGAAAATAAAAATTAACGGAAAGAAACTTTTGGCAAAAGAAGGAGAAACCATTCTTGATGTTTCCAAAAGGAACGGTATTCATATTCCCACTCTTTGTTATCATTCTGATGTGACCATTAAAGCCAGTTGCAGGGTTTGCGTAGTGGAGGTCAACAGGGAAGAGCTTTTGCCTTCTTGCTCAACCAAAGTACAGAATGGAATGGTAGTAGAGACTGACACCTCTTCTGTCAGAAGGGCGAGAAAGATAAACTTGGAGTTACTTTTTTCCCAGCACCAAGAAGAGTGTCACGATTGCATTTGGAACCTCAATTGCAAGATGCTTGATTTTGCAAAGGAATATAAAGTAAAGATCAATAAGTTCAAGGATAGAAAGGATCATTATCCGGCATATCGGTTTGGATGCTCTTTGGAATTTGATTCTTCAAAGTGTATAGATTGTAGGAATTGCATCGAGATCTGCAAAGAGCAAGGCGTGGGATTTTTAGAAATGAGGGGGAAAAGTCATTTAAGAGAGGTATTTCCTTCGGAAAGGAAGGATAAGGACTGTGTTCACTGTGGTCAGTGTATAAACCACTGTCCGGCTGGCGCGTTTGAGGCGGTGGGGGAGTTTGAAAGAACGGAAAAACCTCTCAAGAAGGAGGAGATTACACTGATCTTTCAAATAGCTCCGGCGGTGAGAGCCGCCATAGGGGAGGAGTTTGGACTTCCTGCCGGATTTAACCTTATGGGGGAACTTGTATCTTCTTTAAGGCAGCTGGGAGGAGACAATATCTTTGATGTTCCCGTGGGAGCGGATATTACAACCATGGAGGAGTCAAAAGAATTCCTTAAAAGAACGGAAGAAGGGGGTTTGCCATTACTTACTTCTTGTTGTCCTTCGTGGGTCAGATTTGTTGAATTCTATTATCCGGAATTCATACCACATCTTACCACCGTACGTTCTCCCCACATTATTCTTGGCAAGCTTATAAAGGAATATTTTTCTACCAAAAAGGGTGTTGATCCTCAAGAACTGTTTCTTATTTCCATCATGCCTTGTGTGGCAAAGAAACATGAGATAGAGAGAGAGGAATTGGCAGAGAATGGGGTAAGGCCGGTTGACTATGTAATGACCACCAGAGAAACAGGTAGGCTTTTAAAGAAAAATAATATCAAGCTCAAAGGGATGGAAAAGGGACGAACAGATGATCCTTTTGGAGAGGCTTCTTTTTCGGGAGTTTCTTACGGTGCAAGTGGCGGGGTTATGCAGTCCGCTATTTTCAATATCATTGGCGAAAGAGTGCAGTTCAAAAAGGTTAGTAGCGGTTTAGCGGAAGCAAGTATTTCCTATAAAGGAAGAAACTTAAGGCTTGCAGTGGTTCATGGATTAAAAAATGCAAGGAATGCACTAGAGGGGTTAAAGAAAGATCCCAAGAGATACGATTATGTGGAAGTGATGGCTTGCCCCGGGGGATGTATAGGAGGAGGCGGACAACCCGTGCCTACCTCTGAGAGTATGACTAAAGAAAGAAGGGCCGGTCTCCGGAAAGCCAGCGAAGATAAAGAGGTTTTGAAAGCAAAGGATAATCCCGTAGTAAAAAAGGTATATGAAGAAATACTGACAACGGAAAAAGAAATATCAAGGATCTGCCATACAAGGTATCATGAAGCATCCAAAACTCCTTTATATAAAAATAAAAGGAATAATAAATAATATGAGATCAAAAACCATTGTTTTCCGTAATATTATTACCAAGGAGGCGATATCTTTTGTTTTTTTGACGGGAGCCGCTGTTCTTGCTCCTCTTCTTGGAGTACAAGCAGTAACAGGTTCCGTAGTTAACGCTACACTATTCTTGGGTGTTTTACTTACAGGAGTCCAGGGAGCGGTATTCGTTGCTATATTTCCCAGCTTGATAGCACTTTCTTCAGGCCTTTTACCGCCCGTCCTAGCCCCCATGGTCCCATTTATAATCATGGGAAACGTGATCCTGATATTTACCTTTGATCACTTTAAGAATCATTTCTTAAGGGCAGTGCTTGTCTCCTCCTTTTTGAAGTTCGTATTTCTTTATTCTTCAAGCATCTTGGTGGTAGATCTTATTGCAAAGGAGGCAATTGCTTCCAATGCTGCTCTTATGATGAGCTGGCCCCAACTTCTCACGGCTCTCTTGGGAGGACTGATCGCCGGATGTGTCTCAGGTGTTTTGAAAATACGAAATAATTAGAATTTGAGAGCTTTTCTGGACGCGTAAAAGATCGAGGGCCAAATAAGAGCAACAAATGTTCCAATAAAGAAGTATCCTCCGAGCAGCAGTGCATCGGTAAAAAGGTTGAAGTTAAACGTTATTGCAAAAGGAGTCAAAAGAATTATCCCCAAAAAGGTCTTGTAGAATTTTGTCCATTTTTTTTCAGAGGGTATCTTGAAATATGTATTTTGCAATGTATATCCTCCGAGAAGACCGCACACATAGAATATCAAAGGAAGGTGCCTTGTAATCTGTGTTATAAAAAGACAAGTGAAGGGTATTATAAAAGCGAGGAGTATCAAGAAAATCGGAAGGAGCTTAAAACCTCTGCTTTCCAGTAATGAAAATACCCTTAAGGAGAAATAAAGAGCGAGAGACCCTATGATGATTCCCGCTATGATGTCATCCAGAAAGTGATGCCCGAAAAATAAACGTGATATTCCCGTAAAAAGAATTATCAAACCTGCCAAAAGCCAAACTATTTTCTTTTTGTAGTGAAGTAAAAGAAAGCCCAGCACCATCAAAAGCTGAACAATATGACCACTGGGAAATGAATGGCCCGGGCGCGTTTGGTCCAGCTCGGGAAAATATGGCCTCGGCAAGGAGGTTGCTTCCCTTATGAGCAACACGGTTGCTCCCGCTATAAGGAGTATCATTGCCGCTTTTACTGCTTTTTCCTTCTCTTCCATCCAAAACAAGACAGGGAAAAGAAAGAAGATGAAGAATGATTTTACTCCGATATAACTAAAAAGCTTCAAAGAGTTTTCGGTCGCTGATGTGGATCTTTCAAGGAGGGAGGTGTATTGCTCGAGAAAGAATAGTGTTATTTTTTCATTTCTCAAGAATTCCCATGCTGCTAAGAACAATACTGCCAATGAAACAAGAGAGAGTACAAAAAGAACATCTTTTTTGATACTGTTTGACACCTTTCTTTTTGGATTGTATTCCTTGAGAATTTTCATAGTGATAGGGTATTATAAATGATGCCACATCTTATCACAGTTAAGCAACTTGCTTTGTTTGAAAACAATCAATATTATGTGTTATACTTCATAAGTAAAACTATAAGTAAAACTCTCTCGGCAAGACGGGGTGTCGAGAGTGTGATCAAATTAGCATGACCGGAAAAACAAAAACAACAAAAAAGGACACAAAAAAGAAAGAAGCAAGGCAGAAAAAAGTCGAAGAAGAGCCTGTGCGAGAGATCAAGGTAAGAGTTGTGGGAGTAGGAGGTGGTGGTGGGTCTATTATTTCCAGCATTTCCGGTGAGTTAAAAAGAGTCCTTTTTGCAGCTGTCAACACTGACACAAGAGCTTTGGACGAAATAACCAAGGGAAAGAAGATCAAGGGCATGACCTTTGGAGAGAAGTTGACATCCGGTCTTGGTACAGGAATGAATCCCGATCTTGGAAAAAAAGCTGCTGAAGAAGATATAGAGGAAATAAGAAAACTATTCAAAGATCAGGATATTACTATTTTTGTATCCTCGTTGGGCGGAGGAACTGGGTCGGGAGCGCTACCATCTCTTGCTCGTGTTGCAAGAGAAGAGGGTAGTATCGTTTACGGCATACTCACACTTCCTTTTTCTTTTGAAGGTGACAAGAAGATGAAGATAGCAAAAAAGGCTGTTAAGGAAACAAACCCTTATTTGCATGCCATAACTATTTTGCCCAATGAAAAGATATTTGAAATAGTTGATAAGAATACGCCCCTTAAAGATGCGTTGGCGGTAATGAACAAGAATATTGCTCAGAGCTTGGAGGGTCTTGTGGAAACCATTTATCAGACGGGTCTCATCAATATTGACTTTGCTGATGTGAGGACTATCTTGGAAAGTAGGAGGGGAACCAGGAAGCTCACCTATATAAATACTGTAGAGGGGAGCCTTGAAGAGGGAGCGCAGGAAATTGTAAGAAAAGCCGTTTCGAATCCTTTGTATCCTTATGGAATAGATAACGCTCGAGGAGTTCTTTTCAATATCACCGGAGGGAAGGATATAGGTCTTACTGATATTTCATCCGTTTCCGAAAGCATCTCCAACTATACGGAAGATGATGCAAAGATAATTGTGGGGATAATGCAGAAACACAAGTACAAGGACAGGATAAAAGTTTCTCTGCTTGCTACGGGATGTGGTACCGACTTTTTCAAGAATGAGCTTCAAGAAAAAGAAAAAGAGGAGGAGAAGGAAAAGGAAGCCAAGTCTTCTTTGGAAAAAAAGAAGAACAAAAAAAAGAAGGACCCGGGAAAGAAAAGTAAAAAACAGGAGAAGAGTAAAAAGGATAATCACAAAGAGAAGGTCAAAGAAGAGGGAGTGACGGTAGTGGAAACCAAGCAGAAGTTTTTTGACCCGGGAGATGATAAACCCAAGAAACCCGAGACTGAAGAGGAGAAAGAGATCTTAAAAGAGGAGGAAGAATGGGAGAAGCCCTCTTTCCTAAAGAAGTTCAACAAAGACTCTCTTTGATGTTAGAAAAAAACAATGGATAACATAAAAAAAGCTGTTATATTACTGAATGATGCAGATGATGAATTCTTTCCTCTTGCCAGGGTCATTCCAAAGGAGCTTTTGCCGCTTGCGGATGTTCCCATTGTGCAAAGAATAACCGAGGAGGCTATCGATTGCGGGGTAAGAGAGGTCAATTTTATACTTCCCTCCGGGAAAAAGGCGGTAACAGACCATTTTAAATATACGGATAAGGTTCCCACTGCTCAGGAGGGCTTCAAGGAAAAGCATTTTCCGGTTTCTTTTTCTTACCTTTCCTTTAAAAAAGGAGTTAAGAGCAATAATTTAATATCAAGAGCCAAAGGAAAAATAGGTGACGAAGCTTTTGCTCTCATGATGTCCGACGTTGTTTTTGCGGGAAAAAATTCTTCGCTCCACCAGCTTTCCTCGGTCTTTAGAACTTCCCAAAAGCCGGTAGTTGCACTAAAGGAAGTCGAAGAGGAAGAGATGCACTCCTTTAATATCGTGGAAGCCGAAAAAATAGCTAATAGGCTTTATAAAATAAAGAAGGTCATTGAGAATCCCGATCCCAAGCAAACCGATTCGCGACTTGCTATCATGGGTCGTTACATCTTAACACCCTTGGTATTTGATTATTTCAAGGATTCAAATATTGAAGAATTGATGGGAGGTGCTCTGAATGACTTGATAAATGCAGGTAAAACGGTGTATGGATACCAATGCGAAGGGGATTGGCACTTCATAGATAATAAAGAGTCTTATATAAGTTCCTTAAAAGCTTTTCTTGAAAGCTAACATTAAATGGATAAAAAGAAGACAATAGAGAAATTCTATCCCCGGAGAGAAGATGATGCTCGAAAATACGATCATGGATTGGTGATCATAATAGGGGGATCAAAATTTTATACCGGCTCACCGGCGCTCTCTGCCATGGCCGCTTTGAGATCGGGAGCGGATATTGCTCAGGTGGTTGCGCCCGAGAGGGCTGCGAACATAGTAGCTTCTTTCTCTCCGGACTTGATAACTTTTTCCGTGAAAGGAGATCATTTCACAGAAAGACATTTGTCCGATCTTTTTGCCCTCACTCGTAGCGGAAAAGATGTTTCCCGTGGCAGGGTGTCAGTGGTCATAGGTGGAGGAATAGGGAGGGATGAGGAAACTAAAGAGGTTGTTCGTCAGTATATCAAGGAGATTGATGTACCCGTAGTAGTAGATGCTGATGCAATATATGCTTTCGAGGACAAAAGGCATATTATTCGTGAACATGCATCAAATAGCGGAAGAGTGCTTTTTACTCCCCATCTTTATGAATTCTATGTGCTTACCGGGAAGGATGTTAAGAGCTTGAATCAAGAAGAGAGGGGTGAAGCGGTAAAAGAATCCGCAAGGGATTATTCCGCGGGCATATTACTTAAAGGGGAGCAAGATATTATCTCGGATGGTGAGGTGACCGTAAAGAACGATATGCGAGTTCCTTATCTTACTTCCGGAGGAACCGGTGATGTTCTGGCGGGAATTGCCGGAACCCTTCTTTCAAGGGGATTTTCTCCTTTGGAATCAGGAGAGGGAGCGGCTGTCCTGAATACCCTTGCGGGGGAGATGGCAGGAAAAGAAAAAGGTGAGTCCCTTATTGCTACCGATGTTATAGAGAAGATACCTCAAATATTAAGATAAAAATAATAGCCGTTTTCGTTTTAAATCGAAAACAGCGTTAAAATGTTAAGTAAAAAGGGATTATTCGATCTCAAGGAAAAAGTAGCAGTGGTCACTGGAGGAAGAAGAGGAATGGGAAGAACTCATTGTTTAATGCTTGCTGATGCAGGAGCAAGAGTAGTGGTTTCCGATATTTCACTGGAGGATTGCGAAAAGGTTGTGGAAGAAATAAGAGAGCAAGGGGGTGAGGCGATTGCGGCTGAGTGTGACATATCAAACAAGAGCGAGGTGGAGGAGTTGATGGAAAAGGCAAAGGAGACCTATGGAGGGATTGATATTTTGGTTAATAATGCGGGGATAGTGGATTTCAAGAGTTTTCTTGAACTCACGGAAGAAGATTGGGACAGGGTAATGGATATAAACCTTAAAGGTTACTTTTTATGCACCAGGGCTGCAGTGGAAGCGATGAAGGAAAGAGGAGAGGGAGTTGTTGTGAACATCGGGTCTGTTGCCATGGGTCAATCCGGAATAGGGTTCCCAAATGCCGTACCTTATGTATCCTCAAAAGGAGGTATAGCGGGAATGACCGAAGCCCTTGCGGTGGACCTTGCCCCTCACAACATCAGAGTGAATACTGTTGCTCCGGGTATAATAGAAACTCCCATGATAGATCCGGTCAAAGAGGATAAAGAAGGAACAGAGGCACTGGTTTCACGTCTTCCCTTAAAAAGAATGGGGAAGCCGGAGGAGATATCCAGTGTTGTGCTTTTTCTTGCTTCCGACGCCTCTTCTTATATGACCGGAGCAGTAATTAATGTTGACGGGGGTTGGCTCTCGTCATAAGATTTTGAATTATATTCATGATCAAAGATCTGAAAGCAAGAGAGATACTGGACTCAAGGGGAGAACCGACAATTGAGGTTTCTCTCTTCACTGAAAAAGGTGAGTTTATCTCTTCTGTTCCTTCCGGGGCATCTGCAGGAAGTCATGAGGCCAAGGAGCTGCGAGATGGAGAAGAGAGATACTTTGGAAAAGGGGTTTTAAGGGCTGTTCGCAAGATAGAAGAAGAGGTGCGTCCTCTTCTTATAGGAAGGAAAGTGGATCCAAGAAAAGTGGACGAGCTTTTAGTGGAGACTGATGGGACTTCAGACAAGTCTCGTTTGGGATCAAATGCTATTTTGGGAGTCTCGATGGCTGCATTTAAGGCTGCTGCCCTTGAAGAAGGAGTGGAGCTTTCCGAATATATTTCCTCTTCATTTGAACTTGAAAGAAGTATTCCTCGTCCTTGCTTTAATGTGGTGAACGGAGGAGTGCATTCGGGAAGCAATGTCAGTTTCCAAGAATTCATGGTAGTTCCTCATGAAGAATCATTTGAGAAGAATCTTCGTTTTGCATCTGAACTCCTTCATGCTTTGAAGAGTGCTATTCTAAAAGATTATGGAGTCAGTTCCGTTGATATAGGAGATGAAGGAGGTTTTTCTATCAAGGCCGGTTCCTCGCAAGAGATACTCTCTTTTTTAAGTAAAAATACAAAAAAAACTTCTTTTTTGATAGACGTTGCGGCCACGGAATTCCATGAAAAAGGAAATTATCTGCTTGATGGAAAAGTGATGAATAGGGACATGATGATATCTTTTTACGAGGAAATTATGAATGATTTCCCGATCATAGGAATTGAGGATCCTCTGGAAGAAAATGATTTTTCCGGTTTTAGGGTGTTGACGGAAAAAATGGGAGAAACAATGATCGTCGGAGATGATCTTTTGGTTACCAATCTAGAGAGAATGGAAAGGGCAAACAAAGAGGGGTCATGCAACGCCATGATCTTGAAAATTAATCAAATTGGAAGCGTTTCCGAATCGATCTTGGCAGCAAAAAAAGCCAAGGAGTTTGGATGGAAAATAATCGTTTCTCACCGTTCGGGGGAAACCAATGATGATTTTATTTCCGATCTTGCCGTGGGGGTAGGGGCAGATCATATCAAAGCGGGTGCTCCCCAGAGAGGAGAAAGGGTTGCCAAGTATAACAGGCTTTTAAAGCTGGAAAATAATTTGAAAGGTTGCTTATAAAAATATTATAAGATCATGACTCTTCGCCAAAAACTTTATATAATTCTGGGCGTTTCCATCCTTATTCTTGTGGGTTCGATAATCTACAGGGTGGTTGTCCCGCAAGAGGAATTTACTCCTCCTGATCAATATTCAAGAGAAGAGGTTGCCGAAGATATACTTGCAATGATGGAAAGGGAAAAAGAGAAGGACCAGGAAGAGAGATTCTCTCGAAAGAGAGGGCAATTCAATGAAATAGTAAGAGAGGTTTACTTGACGGAGGAAAGCAAGTTGGATCACTTAAAAGAGAAAGTGGTTTCCGTGGAGAAGATGGTGGTGGAAATAGAAAGAATGATTGAAGAAGAAGAAACGGAAGAGAGAATTGAAGAGGCTCTTTCAGAGCTTCAAGATGATCTTGATACTATCTTAGAGGAGATGTGACCATTTGTCTCAAAAGAGCTTGGAAAGTAAATGAAAAAGATCATGAAAAAGGGTAAAACAAAAGCCATTTTCATTGTAAGGGATGGGTGGGGCTACAGAAAAGAGGAGGACTCCAACCTTATTGCCTCGGCAAACACTCCGAGCAATGATTCTTTAAAGGCCGATTATCCGTGGACTCTTCTTGAGTCTTCCGGAGAAGCGGTGGGGGTTCCAAGAGGATATCAGGGCAATTCCGAGGTGGGGCATCTCACCATAGGAGCCGGAAGAGTTATAAAACAGAGCCTTAAAAGGATAAATGAAGCAATAGACAACAAGAGTTTCTTTAAAAACAGCGAATTCCTTGAGGCAATAGATAATTGTAAGAAAAACGGTAGTCGGTTGCATATTTGCGGCCTTCTTCAGAAAGAGGGCGTGCATTCTCACATGGATCATTTATTTGCTTTGTTGGACCTTTGCAAGAAGAGGGAGTTCAAGGATGTATATATTCATGTGATCACAGACGGAAGAGATGCGTCTGTGACAAAAGGGAGAGATTATCTCCATGAACTTGAAAATAAGATCGCATCATTGGGACTGGGGGAGGTGGCAACCATTTCGGGTAGGTATTATGCAATGGACAGGGATGAGAGATGGGAAAGAACAGAGAAGTCTTTCAATGCCATTGTAAGAGCCTTGTCAAAAGAAGATTTTAAGAATCCTCTCGAAAAGATCGAGGATTGTTACAAGAAAGGGGAGACCGATGAATTTATAGTTCCCCGAAAAAAAATTGATTACGAAGGTGTAAAAGAAGGAGATGCTTTCATCTTTTTCAATTTCAGAACTGACAGACCCCGTCAGCTTACGAGAAGAATAATGGAGAGTGAAAAAATTTTCTTTGTAGCTATGACTGATTATTATCCCTTCATGAATGCCAGAATCGCTTTTCCGGAAGAGAAGCATGATAATATTTTGGGAGAGGTGCTTAGCAGAAAGGGAATAAAACAGCTTAGAATAAGTGAAACAGAAAAGTATGCACATGTCACTTTCTTTTTTAACGGACAAAAAGAGGATCCCTTCAAGGGAGAGGATCGGATAATGATACCGTCTCCTTCTGTCGATACATACGACAAGAAACCCGAGATGAGTGCTAAAGAGGTAGGTGAAAGAACAAGGAGCGAGATTCGGTCTGGGAAATATGATTTCATTTTGGTTAATCTTGTCAATGGTGATATGGTGGGACATACGGGAAACAAGGAAGCCATAATCAAAGCCATCGAGGCTGTGGACAAAGAGACGGGAAAGATAGTGAAAGAGGGACGAGAAGAAGGGTATGATATCTTTGTTTTTGCCGATCACGGGAATGCCGAAGAAAAGAAGGGAGAAAGAATGACAAGTCATACCACGAACCCCGTTCCTTTTATTCTTGTATCAGAGAAAGTAAAGACATTAAAAGAAGGAATGGGCTTGAAGGACATTGCTCCCACTCTTTTATCTTTAATGGGTATAGACAAACCTCGGGAAATGACGGGGGAGAACATTTTTGAAAGCGATTTTCTTGATAAAAAAGGGGAGTCGTAATACAATGGGGTAATAAAAAGCGGTAATTTTTACTTCTTATGGCTAAAAAAGTACGCATATACTCCACACCAACCTGTACTTATTGTATCGTGCTCAAAAGATATTTGGATGAGAAAGGTGTGGATTATGAGGAAGTCGATATAAGTAAAGACGAGAAAGCTCAAAAAGAAATGGTGGAAAAAACGGGGCAAATGGGCGTTCCTGTAACAGAAATAGGTGAGGAGCTGGTAATAGGTTTTGATAAAAATAAAATAGAAGAGCTTTTAGATGATAAACAGTAATTAAAAATTTACAGATCCATGCCCTCAAGAATCGCTATAAACGGTTTTGGAAGAATAGGAAGAGCCGTTTTCAAAAACATAATACGTAATTATTCCGATGAAATGGAGATCGTGGCAATAAACGATCTCACGGATTCGGAAACCTTGGTTCACCTCTTAAGGTACGATTCGGTTTACGGAATGTATGAGGAAGAGCTATTGATGGATGACGGGTTTCTTCTGGTAGGAGAAAGAGGGGAAGATTCAAAGATAAAGCTTTTTTCTGAAAAAGATCCTCTTGGTCTTCCTTGGGAGGATCTGGATATCGATATAGTGTTGGAATGCACAGGGTTGTTTACCGATCATGAAGGGGCAAAGAAGCATCTTGATGCGGGAGCAAAGAAAGTTATTATTTCCGCCCCTTCAAAAGACCCGGAAAAAGTACCCTCTTTCGTGATGGGTGTGAACGAAAAAAGTTATGATTCCGGCAGTGATGATATTGTTGATATGGGATCTTGTACTACCAATTGTTTGGCTCCCATTCTGAAGATCATTCATGATAATTTTGGCGTGGAACGTGGCATGATGACCACCATACATAGCTATACGGCCAATCAGAATCTTTTGGATGGTCCTCATAAGGACAAAAGGAGGGCGAGGGCTGCCGCTGAGAATATTATTCCCACTACCACCGGTGCGGCAAGAGCTATAGGGAGAGTTCTTCCCGAATTGGAAGGAAAGGTGGAGGGCATGGCTATACGGGTTCCCACACCCACTGTTTCTGTAATAGACCTTGTATGTCGTTTAAAAGAGAGTGTTACGGAAGAAGATCTCAAGAATATTTTTAAAGGGGAATCCGAAAAAGAGGGCTTAAGAGGGATTCTGGGAGTGGAGGATGCTCCCCTTGTCTCTTCCGATTATATAGGAAGCAATTTTTCTTCCGTAGTGGACTCGGAACTCGTATCTTCAAACGAGAAAATGGCAAAGATCTTTGCATGGTATGACAATGAGTGGGGCTATTCCGCCAGACTTGCCGATTTTGCTTATTATATATCAAAAGAATTATAAAAGTTAACGAAAATTCTTATGCACAAAAAAGATGGCATGTATTACCCATCTGAAGAGATTGCTGAGGGTGCGCATGTAAACAGTGAGCATATCTATAAAGAAGCTGAGAATGATCCTGTTAAATTCTGGGAAGATAGAGCAAGAGAGATTGATTGGAGAGAGGAATGGGAGACATCTTTCATCCACAAACCTCCTTACTTTGAGTGGTTTCTCGGAGGGAAACTCAATATTACGGAGAGTTTTCTTGACAAAAACAAGGATAGCGATAAAACAGCTATTATCTTCTGCCCCAATTCTCCGGATGAGGAAGAGAGAAAAATAAGTTACAGAGAGCTTTACAGAGAGGTGAATCGGTTTTCCAATGCCTTAAAGAGAATGGGGGTTAGAAAAGGGGAGTCGGTGGGAATATATCTTCCCATGATACCTGAAGCTATATTTGCTCTACTTGCATGTGCACGCATCGGAGCAATGCATGCGGTTGTCTTTTCGGCTTTCAGTCCTTCTGCCTTGAGAGTTAGGATGCAGGATGTGGGCGCGAGGGTTCTGATAACTGCCGATGGATTTTCTAGGGCGGGGGAATTCATAGAGTTGAAAAAACAGGCCGATGAAGGGATAAAAGATACTTCCGTAGAAAAAATGATAGTGGTGAAAAGAGGAAGTAATGAGATTGATTTTACCGAAAAAGATGTGTGGTATCATGAGATCATAAAAGAAGAAAGCGAAGAATGCCCCGCTGAGATAATGGATAGTGAGGACCCTTTCTTCGTGCTTTACACAAGTGGATCTACAGGAAAACCCAAGGGAGTACTTCATGCTTGCGGGGGTTATGCTGTACAAGCAAAAGCCACTGGGAAGTTAATATTCGATCTCAAGGGGAGTGATGTTTTTTGGTCCACCGCAGATATAGGGTGGATCACAGGTCATACTTACACTGTTTATAGCCCTCTTTTAAATGGTGCAACTTTGTTGCTCTTTGAAGGTGTTCCCAATTGGCCTGAACCGGACAGGTTTGCCAAAATAATCGAAAAGCACAAAGTTACTGCCTTTTACACCGCGCCCACGGCCGTGAGAATGTTGAAAACACAACTTGGTGACTTTCAACGTGAATTGGATAGCTTAAGAATATTGGGATCGGTGGGCGAACCAATAGATGAGGATTCTTGGGAATGGTTCTATAAGATAGTAGGAAAAGAAAGATGTCCGCTAGTTGACACTTGGTGGCAGACTGAAACAGGGGGTATTTTGATGAGTTCTCTTCCCGGGGTGGGACCCTTTAAGCCTACTTTTGCGGGCAGACCATTTCCCGGAGTAAAATTCAAGGTTTATGATGAAGATGGCAATGAAATGCCTCCCAATAAAGAGGGGGATCTTGTGATACTTCCTCCTTTTGCACCGGGAATGTTGAGAGGGGTCTATAAGAATGATGAGAAATATAGAGAAGAATATTTTTCGGTGTTCGGCGAGGAGGTTTATTATACTTCCGATACGGCATATTATGATGAGAAAGGCCTTTTCAGAATAGTGGGAAGAGCAGATGATGTTATAAAGGTTGCGGGTCATAGGCTCTCTACGGGAGAGCTTGAGAATGCCATTTCAAAACATGAGGATATAGTGGAATGTGCCGTGGTCGGTATTAAGGATGAAATAAAAGGAGAAGCTCCCGTGGCTTTTGTGGTATCGAATTCAGGTAAGGATTCCGATGATCTCGTTGGGGAGGTAAAGAAGATGTTAATGAGTGAAATAGGTCCCATAGCCTCTTTGAAGCAAGTGTACATTGTCCCTGATCTTCCAAAGACCAGGTCCGGTAAAATAATGAGAAGGATTATGAAAAAGATATTCTCGGGAGAGGATCTCGGGGATCTTTCTACACTTGCAAACCCCGAGAGCGTAGATGGTCTCAAAGAAGAAATACAAAAAGGGCAATAGAATCTAATAACGCAATTGATCATGCTTATAGTCATTGGACATAAAAATCCCGACACTGATACGGTTGTTTCAGCTGAAATGTTCTCACGTTTCCTTAAAGATGAAGGAAAGAACGCACAATCAGCCATTCCCGGAGAAGTGAACAATGAAACAAAGTTCGTTTTTTCCCGCTTGGAAGAGAAAATTCCTCGCATAGTGACAGAGAAAGAAAAAAATGAAGGAGAGTTCTTTCTTGTTGATCATAATGATATGAGGCAAAGTGTGGCCAAAAAAGAGAACGTATGGGGAATTCTGGATCACCACCTCTTATCCGGATTAAGAACTGATAGTCCCATATATTGCAGAATAGAACCGCTCGGAAGTACTTGCACTCTTATTTATAAGATGATGAAAGACAGAGGAATGAATCCTGACAAAAAAGAGGCGGCGCTTCTTCTTTCGGGCATAATCTCTGACACTCTCAATCTTAATTCTGCCACTACTACCAGCGAGGATATAGATCTTTATTATGAGCTTGTTGATATTGCGGGTATCGATCCCGAAGATTTTGCCAAGGGAATGTTTGAAGCAAAATCAGATTTTTCGGGAATGGAGATGAAAGATATTATTCGTGGGGATTTGAAGGAATATGAATTCGGGGGCAAAAAGGTGGGCATTGGGGTTGCCGAGACCACTTCCCTCAAGTTCTTTAAAGAGAACGAGAATGATGTCGTAGAAAATATAGTGAAGGTGAAAAAAGAAGAAGGTTTTGATGCTCTTTTCTTTGGAGTGGTGGATATAATAAATCAAGATACTTATCTTTATCCGGCGGAAGAAGAAGAGGTTGAGTCTATCAAGAAAGTTTTTAAGGGAAGAAGAGAAGGTAAGTTCTTCCTATTGAAAGGAACTTCTTCCAGAAAGAAAGAGATCGCTCCGCCCTTATCGGAATATTACGGCACATGATTCCACCTTCTTCATTCAATAAATTTATCACCGAGGCCTTTGTAAATAAAAGGAAATTTTTATAACACGTTTTATGCCAAAATACACTGTACCATATAGTCAAATATCTCAAGAAGACCTTTCGCTTGTCGGGGGAAAGAATGCTTCTCTGGGAGAAATGATAAGAGCGCTTTCAAGCAAAGGAGTGGCTGTACCCGGGGGATTTGCTGTTACTACGGAAAGTTACTGGTCCTTCTTTGAAGAGAACGGGATAGAGGAAGAGCTGAAAAAGATATTGGGAGAATTTGACAGAGAAAGTACTAAAAGCCTTAGAGAGACTGGAGAAAGGGCAAGAGAGGTGATAATGAAGGGAAAATTTCCGGAGGAGGTGGAAAGATCCATCAGGTCGTCTTACAGGGAAATGTGCCGTGAAAACGATAATTTGAGTGTGGCAATAAGATCGTCCGCCGTATGTGAAGATGCTCCGGATGCTTCTTTTGCGGGGCAATTTGAAACTTTTCTTAATGTATCGGGAGAGGAGGAGGTGTTGGAAGCGGTAAAGAAATGTATTGCTTCTTCTTTTAATGACCGCGTTATCGCATATAGAGAGGAAAAAAAAGTTCCTCATTTGAAATTTGCTCTTTCGGTGGGAGTTCAAAGAATGGTGCGTTCCGATCTTTCTTCTTCCGGTATAATGTTCACTCTTGATACGGAAAGTGGCTTTCGGGATGTGGTCTTGATAAATTCCATTTTTGGAGTGGGAGAGATGATAGTACAGGGAAGTATAACTCCTGATGAGTTCTATGTATTTAAGCCCACTCTCAAAAAAGGCTATCCTGCCATCATCAGAAAGGACCTCGGAAGGAAGACCAAACAATTTACGTACAATGAAGATGGAGGCTTAAAAGAAGAGGAAGTTGCAGAGGAAAAAGCTTTGCGATTCTCTATTACCAATGAAGAAATACTTACTCTTTCAAAATGGGCTGTGATCATAGAAGAGCATTACGGGAGACCCCAAGACATTGAATGGGCGAAGGATGGATTGACGGGAGAGCTCTTTATTGTTCAGTCCCGCCCGGAAACCATTCATGCTCCCAAGGATACTCGGGTCTACAAGGAGTACGATCTTCAAACGGACAGGGAGCCCATACTGAAGGGTATTGCTGTCGGAGAAAAAGTGAATTATGGAAGAGTAAAGGTTATAGAGGATGTAAATGAAATGGAGAAGTTTGAAAAAGGGGATGTGCTTGTAACAAGAATGACAGACCCGGATTGGGTGAGCATAATGAGATTGGCTGCCGCTATAATCACCGACGAAGGAGGTAAAACCGCGCATGCTTCTATTGTTGGAAGAGAGCTTGGAATACCTACTATTGTCGGAACAGAAAAGGGAACAAAGGTTTTAAAGGACGGAATGGAGGTTACCGTGGATTGTACACAAGGATTAAGTGGAAAAGTTTATGAAGGAAAGGTTCCGTTCTCGGTCAATGAACATGATCTTGAAAAAGTGCCCGGAACGAAGACCGGAGTAATGCTTAACATAGGAACCCCTGAAATGGCTTTTAGGGCCTCGCATCTTCCCTGTGAAGGAGTTGGACTTGCAAGACTGGAGTTTGTTCTTGCCGAAAAGGTTAAGGTTCATCCTTTGGCACTTTGCGAGTTTGATAAAATAGAGGACGAAGCTTTAAAAGAGAAGATAGGAAGGATTACCGTAGAACACGATAATAAAGAAGAGCATTTTGTTAAGGAGCTTGCGGAAGGAGTTGCGCAGATCGCAGCAGCCTTTTATCCTAAAGAGGTGATCGTTAGACTTTCAGATTTTAAAACCAATGAATATCGTAATCTAATAGGAGGAGAGCTTTATGAAAGAGAAGAATCCAATCCCATGATAGGTTTTCGAGGAGCCTCTCGTTATCTCAATGAAAGGTTTTATCCTGCCTTTAAATTGGAGTGTGAGGCATTAAAAAGAGTAAAAGAGGTTTTTGGATTGAACAATATATCTCTTATGATTCCCTTTTGCAGAAGCATAGAGGAGGGTGAGAAAGTTAAAGCAAGCATCAAGGAACAAGGATTGGACGATGTGGATATATATGTCATGGCGGAAATTCCTTCTAATTTGATTCTTGCCAAAGGATTTGCTGAAGTTTTTGACGGGTTTTCAATAGGAAGTAACGATTTGGCACAATTGACACTTGGAGTGGATAGGGATAATTCACTTTTATCCAAAAAGTATGATGAAAATGATCCGGCAGTCAGAGGATTTATAGAAAGGTTTCTTTGGGAGGCGCACGAGGTGAATAAGAAAGTTGGAATATGCGGAGAGGCTCCGGCCATAATACCCGGATTTGTTGATTTTCTTGTAAGAAGTGGCATTGATTACGTTTCTGTTAACCCGGATTCCTTTGTGCAAACAATAAAGAAGATTCATCAAGAAGAGAAGGAGTAAGAAGATTTTTTTCCCTTTTTACGGGGATTGCATGCAAATGTTTGATATTATTACATTCGGATCCGCTACCAAGGATATTTTTCTAAAAACGGAAGAAGGTTTTATTACTGAGCGAGGTGATTTTTCTACAGGGAGGGGTATTTGTTTTTCCTTGGGATCCAAGATAAATGCTCGAGAGATATATTTTACCTCCGGAGGTGGAGGTACCAATGCTGCCGTTACTTTTGCAAAACAAGGTTTTTCGGTGTCATATTGCGGAAAAGTGGGTGCGGATAGCGCAGGGGGTAACATCACGAATGATCTTCACGATTATGGAGTTGACACTTCTCTTTTATCTTCCACAAAAGAAGAATTGACCAATCATTCCGTAGTAATCGATGTGCCTGACAAAGACAGAACTATCTTTGTTTACAGGGGAGCTTCCGATTCATATTGTGCGAAGGAAGTGGATTTTGAAAGATTGAAGGCTCGTTGGTTCTATATTGCTCCTTTTTCTGTTTCTTGCAAATATTTGTTTTACGATCTTGTAAGTCATGCCAAAGATAATGATATAAAAGTAATGGCCAATCCAAGCAAATCTCAATTGAGGGATGATAAGACAAAGGAGTTTCTCAAGATCGTGGATGTTTTACTGCTGAACATGGAGGAAGCAGCGATACTTACGGGGGTGCCATATGGGAAAACAAGAAACATATTGGAAGAGGTTACTTGCTATGGAAAGAGCATGGTGCTTGTAACGCAAGGACCCGAAGGAGTTTATGGGTACGATAAAAATATTTTTTACAAGGCAAAACCCTTGATGACAGGTGCGGTAGATAGAACAGGAGCGGGGGATTCATTTGGCTCAGGGTTTTTGTCAAGGTTCATAAGAACGGGAAATATACAGGAATCAATAGAGCTCGGAATAGCGAACTCTACTTCATGTCTTCAAAAAAAGGGAGCCAAGCACGGTCTTCTTAGAGAGGGCGATGGATACGAGAGAATACCGGTCATTACTGGTAAAATAGAAGATTTTATAAGATAAAAATATGTCCATTTCTTCGAATATTACTTTAGAGGAGGTTTTCAGAGAAGCGAGAAAGGGGCGCTGGGCTATCGGTCAATTCAATTTTTCCACTATTGATCAATTACAAGGTATAGTCTCTGCTGCAAGAGAACTTGATACTCCCGTTATTTGTGGTACTTCGATGGGAGAAGTTGATTTTTTGGGAATGGAGGAAGTCATCTCCTTGATAAGAGCAGTAAGAAAGAAAGAGAATGTCCCTATTTTTTTAAACCTTGACCATGCCAAGGATATTAAATTGGCAAGAAAAGCCATTGATTCAGGGTATGACATGATTCAATTTGACGGATCGGAAATTCCCTATGAAGATAATGTGAGAGTAACAGGTGAATTGGTTGATTATGCAAAAAAGAAGAGTGTATTGGTAGAAGGAGAGGTGTGTGAAATATCCGGGAAGTCTACTGTTTCAAACGAGAATCTGAAGGATCCTTCCTTGACTTCCATAGAAAAAGTTGCTAAATTTACAAAATATACAGGTGTTGATTGTATTGCGCTAGGAGTTGGGAATGTGCATGGAATCCACAAGGGTTCTCCCGAGCTTCGTCTCGGAAGGATAAGCGATTTTTTGGGCGTTTCCGATTGCTTTGTAACAATGCACGGAGGCTCAGGTGTTGAGGATGAAAAGATCAGAGAGGCTGCTGAAAGGGGAGTGGTAAAGGTAAATTTGAATACTGAGCTTCGTGTTGCTTGGAGAAAGGGGGTAGAGAGTTCACTCAAGGATGATAAAAATGAAATGGCGCCTTATCGCATACTTTCGCAGGCGCGCAACGCTGTTTATAAGAAAACAAGAGAGAAAATGATAATCTTGAGAAATAAATAGAATTTTTTCATGAAAAGGATCATACTTGAAAAGAGTAAATGTATCGGTTGCGGGACCTGTAGTGCTGTTTGTCCATCTCATTGGGAGATGGGGGAGGATGGTCTTGCTTCTTTGAAGGGAGGTACAGAAAAGGAAAATGTGATAGAGAAAGAGGTAGAAGAAGCGGGTTGTAACGAAGAAGCTGCACAACTGTGTGCTGCACAATGCATAAAAATAGAAAACAACAAAGAAAAAGAGAATAATTGAGTTTCATTCATGACTGTGAAAAACAAAAGCAAGATATCGGCTAAGACGAGGAGGCCGAAAGAAAAAACAAGGGATGGAGAAAGAATTCCTGCGGTGGTTTATGGGCCAAAGAGGGAAAGTACTCCCATTTTGATAAATAAAAAGGAGTTCGCCAAACTTTATAAAGAAGCAGGGGAAAGTACTCTTATTACCCTTGATATAGAAGATACCAAGGAAAAGGTTTCCGTATTAATATATGATGTACAGGAAGATCCCATAAAGAGAGATATAATGCATGCGGATTTCTTGGAGCCCAACCTTAAGGAAAAAGTGGAAGCGGAAATTCCTCTTGTCTTTGTTGGCAGCTCTCCGGTAGTGGAGGAAATGGAAGGTACTTTAGTAAGGAATGCTGATACTGTGGATGTCAAAGCACTTCCGGACAAATTACCTCATGAAGTTGAAGTCGATATCGGGAAGATACAAACATTTGATGATGTTGTTTACATAAAGGATCTCAAGATCCCCTCTGAGGTGGAGATAATGCAAGATGAGGATATGGTCGTGGCCATGGTTTCAAAGCCCGAGGATGTGGAGAGTGAGCTTGAAAAACCGATAGAGGAAGAGGAGGAGCCCGAGGTAATAGGTGAGAAGGAGGAGGAAGAAGATGAAGAGGAGACTGAGGAGGAAAAAGGAGAAGAACAAAAAGAAGAAGAGAAATAGTAAAAAATGAAAAGAATACTAATCACAACACTCCTTTCAACTCTCCTTTTAATGGGAGGCGTGTTTGTCTTTGCTCAAGATAAGGAGGCGGAACGCAGGGAGCTTGAGCAAGAGCTTGAAAGGCTTGAAGAGGAGATAGCCCGAGCGGAGCGTGATATTACTGCAACAGAAGCGGAAAAGCAAAGCTTGCAGAACAGGATCAATCAGTTACAAAATGAAATAAGCTATCTTTCTTCTCAAATAGAGAGGAACGAGCTTATTGTTAGTAGCTTGGGTCATGAGATTGCTGATACGGAGGATTCGATAAGAGAGACCACCAGAAAGATAGAGGAATCCCGAGAGGAGCTTTCCGAAGTATTGAGGGCCATGCACATGGAAGGAAGAACATCCACCATAGAGGTTCTTATTATCGAGGACGATCTTTCTTCGGTTTTCAATAATCTCAATTCTTTGGAAAGACTTTCTTCCGAAACACGAAGCATTCTGGACAATGTTAGGGATTTCAGGAGTTCTCTTGCCGGCTACAAGGAAGATTTGGAAGAGGATCAAGAAGAAGCGCGTAGGACGGCTCAGATAATGGAAGCCCAAAAAAGACAAGAAGAGGCTGCCAGAAGACAGCAAGAGTCACTTTATGACATGACAGAAGAGGAGTATCAGCAACAACTCGCGGAAAAAAGAGAGCTTGAGGAGAGAAAAAGAGAGATAAATGAGAAACTTGTTGAGCTTGTCGGTATACCTGAAGTTGATATGCCCACCTTCGAAGAAGCGGTGGAAGTTGCCGAATGGGTTGAAGGGCATACCGGAATAAGACCTGCTTTCCTTTTGTCTATAATCATGCAGGAGTCTGCGTTGGGAAGAAATGTGGGTCAGTGCTATATAGCCGATACGAGTTCCGGGGCCTCAAGACACATTAATACAGGACAAACCTATAGCAACGGAATACATCCCACAAGGGACCTCCCTGTATTTCTTACTATAACGAATGAACTGGGGAGAGATCCTAAAAGAACCCCCGTTTCTTGTCCGATGAGTTATGGCTATGGAGGAGCGATGGGACCGGCACAATTCATTCCATCCACCTGGCAAAGTGTGAGATCTTCGGTGCGGAATGTACTGGGAAGAGAGCCCAGTCCTTGGGAAATAAGTGATTCTTTCTTGGCTTCAGGAACGCTCCTTAGGAATTTAGGAGGGGCTTATAATGAAAGAAGGGCAGCATTACAGTATTTTGCAGGTGCCAATTGGCAAGCTTCTCATGTGCAATTTTACGGTGATCAAACCGTGGAAAGAGCGAACTGTATTCAAACCTTTCTTAATGAAGGCACTATGAGCTCAAGGTGTAACAGCTTAGTCTTTATGCCCTGATCGATTTCAATTTATTCTTCAATAACTATATCTCTATAATCTTCCCGCTCTTCGGCATCCCGAAGAGCGTTTATTATTTCGTCCAGATCTCCTTGAAGTATCTCTTCGAGTTTGTACCAACTTTGGTCGATGCGATGATCTGTTACTCTGTTCTGCATAAAGTTGTATGTTCTTATTTTCTCGGCGCGCATCCCTGACCTTATCTGTGATTGCCTTTCCTTTTCTTCTTTTTCCCTTCTTTCTCTTTCTTTCTTTTCATGCAGCTTCGCTTCTAGGAGGGTCATTGCGATTTCTTTGTTTTGCTGAAGGCTTCTTTCGTTTTGCGAAGTTACGATTAGTCCTGTGGGGTCATGAAATATTCTTACCGCTGTTTCTCGGGTGTTGACATATTGCCCTCCGGGTCCGGATGCTTTGCAAGTTTGTACCCTTATATCCTTGGGATCGATCTTTATTTTTCCTTTCTTGGGTTCGGAAAGTACTGCAACAGAAACAGTGGAAGTATGTACTCTACCACCCTTTTCCGTTTCGGGCACTCTTTGTACTCTATGAACTCCTCCTTCATATTTCATGAGGGAGTAGGGGTCCTTATTCTTAAGCTTGGCTGTGACGGCTTTGAGGCCTCCTTGTTCTGTCTTGCTTTCATCGAGTATCTTGGTTTCCACCCCCTTGGATTCCAGATATCTCTTGTACATTTCAAGTAGTTCTGCCGCAAAGAGAGAAGATTCATCACCTCCCGCTCCGGCTCTTATTTCTATAATAGCAGTGTCCTTTTTTACATCTGTGCTTTCACCCCTCCCTTCCTTTTCGGCAATAAGTCTTTTTAACTCTTTTATTATTTCTTCTTTTTCCTTTTCTAATATCTCATTTTCTTCTTTCGCCATAAAAACGAGATCCTCATCGTCTCCCTCTTTTATCACTTCCTTATTCTCGCTTAGCTTCTTGTTTGTTTTTTCCAGCTCGTTCTTTTTGGAAATTATTTCTTCCAATATTTTCTTTTTTTCACCCAAAGATTCCCAATCATCGATCTCTTCCGGACGAGATAATTTATCCATCATCTCATCATATTCCTTTTGTATATTATCAAGTATTGTCATAACTCATATTTATTCAGTAAAAATTACCCATTTCCTTGACCTTAAAACAAAACCCCCAGCGAAAAGAGGGGGAGAGTTTTATTGTTTGCGGCTATTTCTTCTTTTGTTCTTGTGCTTTTTCCATTTTTTTCTTGAATCTCTCTACTCGTCCCATTGTATCGAGAATCTTTTTCTTTCCGGTATAGAAGGGGTGACAAGCGGAGCATACTTCTACTTTTATCTTTTCCTTGGTGGATCCTATAGTAAAAGCATTGCCACAAGCGCAACTCACTTGAGCCTTTTCATTATATGTTGGGTGAATATCTTTTTTCATAATAAATTGTTTCACTTTCATTGTTAACTGATATATGATAACAGATAAAGAGCAAAAAAACAAGCCCCTTCTTTAGTTTTTTTGCGGGTTTCCATGCCACCCTACTTGATATTATTTACAAAGAGTGTTATACTCCGTAGCGTATAATTTAAAAGTAAGATTCATATGGCAGTACAAACCAAAGAAACAGAAGTACAAAAAGATGTGCCGGAGCTCGAAGAAATGGCGAAGGCCGGAATGCATTTTGGCCAGGACGTTTCAAGAAGGCATCCTAACATGATTCCTTATATTGAAGGCGTTAAGGGATCTATCCATGTAATAAATCTTCAAAAAACGAAAGAAAAACTTGACGAATGCCTGGAATACATCAAAGAAATGAAGAAAGAAGATAAAGTGATCCTTTTTGTTTCTACCAGACCGGAATTGCAAAAAACGGTAAAAGAAGTTGCCAAGGAGTGTAATATGCCATACGTGGTGAGTCGTTTTTTGGGAGGAATGCTCACTAACTTTGACACGATCAAGAAGAGAATCCAATACTATAATGACCTTATTAAGCAAAAAGAGAGTGGAGAGCTTGAAAGAAAATACACTAAACAGGAAAGAACCAAAATGATGAAGGAAATGGAGGGTCTTGAAAGGAAGTTCGGGGGAGTAAAGAATATGGAGCGACTTCCCGATGCCATCTTTGTGGTTGACATGACAAAGGAGGAGCTTGCAGTAAAGGAGGCAAAGATTTGCAATATTCCCGTGATCGCTATTGCCGATACAGATGCCGACCCCTCTCATGCTGATTATTTCATTCCTGCTAATGACAACTCCATTCATTCTGTGAAATATATTCTGGAAAAGGTGAAAGCAATATTAAAGAAAAAGTAACTCTTTAAAATATGCCAAATATAGATCAAGTAAAAAAGCTTAGGGAAGAAACCGGAGTCCCTATGATGGAGTGCAAGAAAGCGCTTGAGAAGAGTAACGGGGATCTGGAAAAAGCAAAAAAATTTTTAAGAGAGAAAGGAGAGGAGGTTTCCGGAAAGAGGGCCGGAAGAACTGCCGGGGAAGGTATTGTTGCAAGCTACATTCATTCCAATAATAAGTTGGGTGTTTTACTTGATCTTCGTTGTGAGTCTGATTTTGTAGCTAAATCCGAGGATTTCAAGAATCTGGGCCATGAGCTTTGCTTACAAATAGCTGCGGCAAAACCTGATTATATAAGGGAAGAAGATGTCCCTGAAGAAGTCTTGAAAGAAGAAAGAGAGGTTATCTTAAAGCAACACAAAGACTCCGGGAAACCCGAAGAGGTCTTGGAAAAAATAGTGGAAGGACGCATCAGGAAAATGAAAGAGGAGACAGTTCTTCTTATGCAACCGTGGGTGAAGGATGATAAAAAGAAGGTTGCCGATCTTATAAGCGAGAAGGTCGCTAAGATCGGAGAAAAGGTGGTGGTGCATCGTTTCCAAAGATTTGAAATATAGTCTTAACTTATGACAATTGCTCTTATTATCTTTTTAATCGGAGTTTTGTGCGTATTAATCTTTTTGATATGGAAAGCTCCGCTTGTTGCCGACCTTTCGGAAGAAAAAGAGAGGACAGATTCTTTTTTTGTTACTGTAAAAGAAAGGATCGTGTTGATCGCAAAGGATTTCAAGGCAAGATGCGAAAGTCTCTTGCAGAGTTTTTTGGCAATAATAAGGAGGGTTTTGATCAAAGTTGAGCAGATCACTACCAAGTGGCTTTGCTCCCTTAAGAAAAGAAAGAAGAAAGAAAACGAAAAAGAGGATCATTAGCCTCTTTGATCATTTTTGTAATATTTGAGCTGCCGGCTTAGCTCAGTGGCAGAGCAACGGTTTTGTAAACCGTAGGTCGCCGGTTCAAATCCGGCAGCCGGCTCAAAAGCAAGAAGTCATTGCTTACAGTAAATTCAATAAGTAAGCTATTTTTTAACAGAGGGTAAGTGAAGCATCTTGTTTTTACGACCAAAAAAGTTGTCTTCTTGACAAGTTTTTTTTATTGTGTAAAATGGGTTTCAGCACTTTGGAAAATTATCCTTTGAGTTATATGAGCCAGTCTCTTAAAGTTGCTTCGAACATCTTTTTTTCGAGAGTTTGATTCTGGCTCAGGATGAACGCTGGCGGCGTGGATTAGGCATGCAAGTCGAGGGGCCGTGAACCCTTGTGGTTCACGGTTACCGGCGAACGGGTTAGTAACACGTGGGAACATACCTCTGAGACGGGGATAACCTGGAGAAATCCAGAACAATACCCGATAGTCTTTTTTGACCAAGGTCTTAAAAGTAAATGGAACCTTTTGGAACCGCTCGGAGATTGGCCCGCGGCCCATCAGCTAGAAGGTGCGGTAATGGCGCACCTTGGCAATGACGGGTAGGCGGGGTTAGCGCCTGATCGCCAACAAGGGCACTGAGACACGGGCCCTACTCCTACGGGAGGCAGCAGTCGAGAATCATAGACAATGGGGGAAACCCTGATCT
>Ga0207421_10000446_pt1 | contig 52925 bp, 49 predicted proteins | sample SodLakKL_010_SED_4_FD_187542 | JGI IMG/M metagenome (GOLD analysis project Ga0207421, IMG submission 187542) | Alkaline sediment microbial communities from Lake Tanatar, Kulunda Steppe, Russia - 8KL_010_SED (SPAdes) (version 2) | ecosystem: Environmental > Aquatic > Non-marine Saline and...
TTAATGTTCTGGATGAGATAATAAAGGAAACCGTCCAGTCTGTTGAGGAAAGTGAGCAGCAAATTTATGATATAGCTGAAAATGCCCGTATGGAGTATTACAGGGTACAAAAAGAAGTAAGTAAGGTCAAAAATGAAGTAAAAGATATAATAAGTGAAGTAGACCTGCTGGAGGGAAAAGAAAAAAAAGCCCGTTTACACTTGATGGAAGTTAGCAGTAATTTTGATAAGTATAACGAAAAAGATATTTTTGAAGCTTACGAAAATGCCAAAAATATACAAATTGATCTTTCCCTTATGAGAGAAAGAGAGTTTAATTTAAGAAAAAAAAGGGACGAGCTTGAGTTTACCCTAAAACGACTAAGTGAAACCATGAAAAAAGCAGAAAGCCTGGTAACCCAGGTTAGCGTGGTATTAAAATATTTGACCTCTAATTTAAGCGATCTAACAACATATTTAGGAGAAATACACCAGCGACAAATGCTCGCCTTCCGAATAATTAAGGCTCAGGAAGAAGAGCGAAAGCGGGTTGCCAGAGAAATCCACGATGGACCTGCCCAGTCAATGGCCAATATTGTCTTAAGAGCGGAGCTTTGCGAAAAGCTGCAAAATGTAAACCCTGAAAAAATGCCGGAAGAACTGTTAAGTTTAAAGGATGTAGTTCGAGAAGTCCTGCAGGATTTACGAAAAATTATTTTCGACCTTCGCCCCATGGCTTTGGATGACCTGGGAATTGTCCCAACCCTGAAGCGGTTTGTATCTAATCACCAGGAAAAGTACGATATGCCTATAGAGCTAATTATTATTGGTGAGGATAAAAAGCTTTCCACTTCCCTAAGCCTGGCTATCTATAGAACTGTACAGGAAGCACTGACTAATGTAAGAAAACATGCTTCCGCTTCAAAGGTTACAATAAAAATTGAATTCGCTAATAATAAAATAAACCTGTCAATTAAAGATAACGGCTGCGGCTTTAATGTGGAGGAAGCTTTAAATGACGAAAAAAGTGAATGCTACGGATTAATTGGCGTACAGGAAAGGATTGAGCTCCTGGAAGGAGAGGTAGATTTCATAAGCTCTCCTGAAAAAGGCACAACGATTAAAGCTGTTGTTCCTATCTGTTAACAAAAGGATGTGCTGAGAAATGAAAGAAATTAAAGTTATTATTGCTGATGATCATCCGCTAGTCCGTCAAGGGATTAGAAAAGTTTTACAGCTGGAACCTGCCATAAAAGTCGTAGCTGAAACAACTAACGGGAAAGATACTGTTGCCATGGCTAAAAAACTTCAGCCTGATGTTATACTTATGGATATAAATATGCCCCTGATAAATGGAATGGAAGCAACTAAAATTATTAAAAAAGAAATGCCCCAGGTAAAAATTCTCGCCCTTACTATTCATGATGACGAAGAATATGTTTATGAAACCGTCCGGTCAGGGGCAACCGGTTACCTTTTAAAAGATGTAGATCCCGGAAGACTGGTTGAGTCTGTGCTGAAAGTTTACAAGGGAGAGTCTGTAATTCATCCCTCTGTTACAGCCAAACTTTTTCAAGAATTCAACCGCCTATCAAAGAGTAGCAGCGATGAAAATAATTTAACTCCGAGGGAACAGGAAGTCCTTAAACTAATAGCCCAGGGGCTTGCAAACAAAGACATTGCTAAAGGTCTTTTCATAAGTGAAAAAACAGTTAAAAATCACGTATATAACATCTTCAGAAAAATAGATGTTGCTGACCGCACCCAGGCTGCTGTTTACGCCATAAAAAATAATTTGGTTTAGATTTGAAAAAGACGCTGCAAGCGTCTTTTTTTATTTGTGCTAATGTAAATTATCCTTACGCCTTTTCCCCTAAGACAATTTTCTCGGGCTATTACCCCTTCTAAACTAGAACTAGAGTCCTACTTAAAATAGGTGTCATGATGGATATCTTTAAGATATAAATTAGGCGATAATAAAGTTGAAGGGTAAAGGAAGGCAAATTCTAAGCGCCTTAAAGTACATATAACTTATTTTCTATGGTGAGGTGATACATATGTTTAGTAAATTTCATTCATTAATAAGAAATAACCGCGGTCAGACCCTGGTGGAATTAGCATTAATACTGCCCATCCTGCTGCTGCTCATATTCGGCATAATCGAGTTCGGGCGGATATTTAACGCCCACCTCACTCTGACTCATGCCTCTCGGGAAGGGGCCCGGGCGGGGGCTGTGCATACAATCAACGAAGAAATCGAGAATATAGTAATTGATGCTTCTTACCCCCTTATCATTGATGATACTAATATTAACATTGAAGTTGACCCCCCAGAAAACCCCCCAGATACCATTAGAGATACCGGGGACGCCATTACCGTAGAAATCAATTCTACCATAGAAATTTTCACACCTGTTATTAGCAATCTTCTGGAAAACCCTTACCCTGTGTCTGGAAAGACTACCATGAGAGTGGAGTGATGCCAAGTGAAATTAAAGAAAATATTTCATCGGTTAATAAAAAACAACAAAGGTTCTGCTATAATTTTCACCGCCCTGGCCATGACGGTTATTGTGGGATTTGCCGCCCTGGTTACAGATGTGGGCTTATTGTATTTCAATAGAACCAAACTGTCTAATGCTGCCGATGCTGCCGCCCTGGCAGGAGCATCGGAATTGCTAAACAATGTTAATAACGTAGAAACAGTAGCCAGAGATTATGCTGTTAACAGAAACGGATTAAATTCGGACGAGATAAAAAATGTAGAGATCTTTGACAATGCTACTTCTGTTCGGGTAACCACCGGCAGAAAGGTTCATTTTGCATTTGCCCGGGTTTTAGGGCTTGACAGCTCTATGGTAAGGGCAAGTTCCGCAGCCAAAACTGCTCCTATCTCTTCCGCCAAAGACATTGTCCCCCTGACTGTCCCTGATGATGCTTACGAGAATTACGAAGAAGGGGAAAAGGTAACCTTGAAGGTGGGAGATTGGGAAGAGGGTGAAATTGGCGAAGGCAATTTCAATGCTCTTGCCCTGGGAGACAGCCAGGGGGCAAACTATTTCAGAGACCTTGTTAAATACGGTTTTAATGAATTTGTCAGTATAGGGGACGAAGTAGACACGGAGCCAGGAAACATGTCCGGTCCTACCGAGCAGGGAGTCAATTACCGGATTGATCTTGAGGCACCCGACAAACCTATAATAACTATTCCCCTTTTTGAAAATGACCCGGATCAAGAAGGTAGAACCTCTGTAAAAATAGTAGGATTTGCCTCCTTCCAGGTGGATGAAGTAGTAGGCAGTGGTAACAATTCCAAGGTAAAAGGCGAGTTTGTTAGGCGTATTGAGCCCGCCAGCAAAACTTCTGATGGAAATGCTGAAGACTTTGGTGCTTACGGCTTGAAGCTGATTGAATAATACTTAAGTGTTTAATTTTATCAAATAATTTATAAACCTAAAATATCTTCAAAAAAGGAGGATAAAAGTGAAAACAAAAAAAGTAATTTTATTTGCCCTTATCTTCGGTTTTTTGTCTGCCTTTAGCATATTCTGGTATGTGCAAGATCTGGAAAGTCAACACAGTCTACCTTTGCAAGAAGTTCTCACAGCTAAAAAAGAAATTCCAGCCAATACTACTCTAGAAGACGATATGTTCGAATGGCAGAGCATTCCCGAAGACTATGTTCATCCTGACGCTGTTAAAGATAAAAGCGCTATCTCCGAAACCGTTTCCAGAGCAGAGCTGGCCCAGGGAGAACAGTTGTTAACAAACAAACTTATTACCGGAGAGAATTATGAAGATGGACTGGCTTACCTTGTTGAACCCGGGCAACGGGCAGTATCCATTTCTATTAACAGAGTAATTGCTGTATCCAATTTAGTTAATCCAGGAGATAAGATTGATGTAGTAGCTACCCTTAATCTTAACCTTTCTGAGGATGAAGACAAAGAAAAATCTGAAAGCGTTACTCTAACCACCTATGTGTTACAGAATTTAAAAGTATTGGCCTTAGGGTCTGATAAAAATCCGGCCAGAGCAGACACAGAAGGTGATACCTCTACCTTAACTTTATCAGTTGATCCCAATGATGCCCCCAAGTTAGTGCTGGCATCAGAAAGAGGTTCCATCAGGCTCCTTTTAAGATCACCTTTAGACGACACGATAGTTGAAGTGCCCCCGGTGGAGATAAATGATTTGCTAGAAGAATCAATGATTGAAAAAATGACATTAATTGAGGAAGAAGGTGAAATTCATGTCGAAAGCGAAAATTAAAGTGCTTACGGTAGATGACGTAGCGGAAACCAGAGATAACATCAAAAGATGCTTACAATACGAAGAAGATATTATTATTATAGGCGAATGTGAAAACGGAAAAGAGGCCATAAGAAAGGCCCAAGAATTAGCACCAGACATAATTTTGATGGATATAAACATGCCTGTCATTGACGGGATAGAAGCAACCGAAACCATAACTCTTAATCATCCTAACATCGCAGTAATTATTATGTCTGTTCAAGGAGAACAGGAGTACCTGAAAAACTCCATGACAGCTGGAGCCAAGGAATATATAATTAAGCCCTTCAGTATTAGTGAACTTTCTAACACTATAAGAAAAGTGCATAAGGTAGAAGAGAAAAGAAGGAAATTTAATAAACAAACACCAGAAAATAAGGTCACTCCCTTAAAAAACAAAACAGAAATAATAAGCCTGTTCAGCACTAAAGGAGGCGTGGGCAAAACTACCATTGGGGCAAACCTGGCTGTTTCCATAGCAGGAAAAACAAACAGAGATGTGGTACTGGTAGACCTGGATTTACAATTTGGCGACCTGTCAATCATGTTTAATATCAATCCCAGAAACTCCATTACTGAAGTAGCCCATAATATTGAAGAACTGGATGAAAGTCTTTTGGAAAAATACCTGGTTAAACACGATTCAGGGGTAAAAATACTTCCCGCTCCAAATAGGCCAGAGTATGCCGAATTATTGACCATTGACCATATTGAAAAAATAATAGACATCCTTAAAAAAAATTACGACTATATTATTATCGATACTCCTCCCTTTTTCAATGATATCAATCTGTCCATTCTAGATATGTCCGACCAAGTCCTCTTGATAGCTAACCTGGAACTACCGACTATTAAAAATGCCAGGTTAAGCATGGAAATATTTGATTCCCTTCACCATAAAGAAAAAGTAAAGCTGATCGTAAACCGTTCCTCTGAAGAGCTGGGCATTCAAAAAATTGATCTGGAGTCAACGCTGGAGTGGTTTGCCGTTTCAAATATACCTACAGACAATCGCCTTGTGGTATCATCTGTTAATAAAGGAACACCTTTTGTTGTCTCCCATTCCACTTCTAAAATCAGCCACAATATATATAACCTGGCAGAAATAGTTATAAAAAACTGGGGAACTCAAAAAGACTTGAAGTCAAATAAAAAGAAGAACTTTATTTCTAAAATTTTTAATACAAAGTAAATTGTTAAGGAGGGAAAGTTATGTCTCTTCTAAAGCGCCTGGAAAAAGAAAAAGTCCAACAGCAGGAAAAAGATAAAGAAAAGGAGACTTCTCAAGCTAAAGTAATTCCCGTTAAACAAGATCCTTACCGGGAAATCAAATTAAAAATTCATAAAACAATTATTGAAGAACTTAAAACAGATGAAATTAAAACTACTACAAAAAATAACGAAACCGAAGAAGATCTTATAGCGGAAAAAATAAAAGAAATAACAGAAAATACTCTTGAAAGTGAAGCAAATTTCATACCTGCTGCGGAGAGAGAAAACATTATAAGGCAGTTGAAGGATGAGATCCTGGGCTTTGGGCCAATAACTCCCCTTATTGAGGATCCTGATATAACAGAAGTTATGGTTAATGGGCCTGACCAGGTATATGTCGAAAAAAATGGTAAAATTCAACTGTCTGATGTTTTCTTTCGAGATGATAACCATGTCCTACACATTATTGAAAAAATTGTTTCCCCACTGGGGAGAAGAATTGATGAAAGTATGCCTATGGTAGATGCCAGGCTTCCTGACGGTTCCAGGGTGAATGCTATTATACACCCCCTCTCCCTAACGGGTCCGACCATTACTATACGTAAATTTTCTAAAGACCCTTTGAAAATAGAAGACCTTGTAAAGTTTGGAACTCTTGATCCACAGATGGCTGAATTTTTGGATGCATGTGTCAAGGCCAGGCTAAACATTCTTGTTTCCGGTGGTACCGGCAGCGGTAAAACCACAACCCTTAATGTTCTTTCTTCTTTTATTCCTAACGGTGAAAGAATAGTTACAATTGAGGATGCTGCAGAACTGCAGCTGCACCAAAAACATATTATATCCCTGGAAACAAGGCCTCCCAATATTGAAGGTAAAGGCGCTATCATTATGAGAGATCTGGTAAGAAATTCATTGAGGATGAGACCCGACAGAATAGTGGTAGGTGAGGTAAGGAGCGGAGAAGCCCTGGACATGCTTCAAGCCATGAACACCGGCCATGATGGGTCTATAACCACAGGACATGCCAACGCTCCCCGGGATATTCTCTCCCGACTGGAGACTATGGTTCTAATGGCTGGAATGGATCTTCCCATTAGAGCAATTAGGGAACAGATATCTTCTGCCATAGATTTAATTGTTCATCAAAGCAGGATGAGAGATGGAACAAGAAAGATAACTTACGTCACTGAAGTCTTGCAAATGGAAGGAGACGTCATCGTGCTTCAAGATATTTTTAGATTCAATCAGTCAGGAATAGGTGAAAGTGGAAGAGTCAAAGGAGAATTTCAAGCAACCGGAATTCAACCTAAATTTGTAGAAAAGCTAACTGCTGCGGGCATTAAACTTTCTGAAAATATCTTTCATACTTCTCAAATATAACCCTGGAGGAATCAATTATGATTTACTATATAATACTTCTTTCTTTTATTACAGGATCTGCCCTGGGCTATGCCATATATCTAATATTTGCAGCTGACAAAAAGTCTATAGAAAGCCGGATAAACAGATATGTCAAAGAGGAAAGCGGCGAAGAAACTCAGGAGGAACAACAGGAAAATAAAGGAGACAAAAAGAGACTTAGTCCCAAGAGGCTTTTAACTATGGTAAGCCAGGTCTTTGCTTCAAGAAAAATAAGTGCAACTCTGCAAAAAGAGTTAATAAAAGCAGATATCCCTTTACGGGGCGAAGAATTTATAACACTGATAATTCTGATTTCATCAGGTATTTTTTTCCTATCTCTGATTATTTTTCAGAATATAGCTATATCCTTAATATTTGCTCTTACAAGCTTACTGGTCCCCAAAATCTTTATTAATTTCTCTAAAGCGAAAAGGATAGACAAGTTTAACAACCAAATATCCGATACTCTTGTGATAATGGCCAACTCTTTAAGGGCGGGATTTAGCTTTATACAGGTGATGGACCTGGTAAGCAAGGAAATGCCCCCTCCCATTAGCCAAGAATTCGCTAAGACCTTTAGAGAAATCAACCTGGGTACTCCAACGGAAGATGCCTTGTTGAACCTCAACAGTAGAGTAGAAAGCCAGGACCTGGAAATGACCGTTACAGCTGTACTTATCCAGCGGCAAATAGGAGGTAACTTGGCTGAAGTATTGGATAATATTTCAAACACTATCAGGGAGCGGGTTAGAATTAAGGGTGAAATAAAAACCCTAACGGCCCAGGGACGGATTTCCGGACTAATTATCGGGCTTTTACCTCTGGCCTTGCTGGGGTTCTTATCAGTTATCAACCCTGAGTATATCAACCTTTTATTTGTCAACCCGGTAGGTTTAATTATGCTTGGTTGCGCCATCTTTTCTGAAATTTTAGGAATAATGCTTATACGAAAAATCATTAATATTAAAGTGTGATTTTCATGTTTATAAGGAGGTGCTCTATTAATGAAAATATTTATAGCGTTTTCTTGTTTCGTTACTGGCTATCTAATGGTTCTATCTATTTACCGTCTTTTAAGGATAAAAAAATCTAATGTTTTAGACAGACTTGATAAAATTAATAAAACAGAGGTTTACAAAAACCCAATGCACGAGGAACTAAATCTGCCCCTTTTCCAAAGAATTGTTAAACCTGTACTCAACAAAACTTCTAATCGTTTTACAAAGCTACTGCCTGCTGCCAAACATGACAGCCTGCAGAAAAAATTAATTCTGGCAGGAAACCCCGGAAACCTTTCGCCGCATGAATTTACTTTGCTAAGATACGGGTTAATGTTCGTTCTTCCTTTCCTTTCAGGGTTAACCGGTATTTTCCTTAACCAACCTCTTCATCAAAATCTTTTAATGGTAACAGTTGCTTTTGTTGCTAGTATTATTCTCCCAAATCTTTATCTAGGACAAAAAATAGCCTGCCGGAAAGAAGAAATACAAAACACTCTGCCGGACGTGCTAGATCTTCTCATGGTAAGCGTAGAGGCAGGACTAGGATTCGACGCCGCCCTGTCAAAAGTTATAGAAAAATTTAAAGGGGCATTAGCTGAAGAGTTTATGAGAGTGCTACAGGAAATTAAAAAAGGGAAACCCCGTAAGGATGCTTTAAAAGATTTAGCCGACAGATGTGAAGTCGAAGATCTTACAGGCTTTATATCTTCTATAGTACAGGCCGACCAACTGGGGGTAAGTATCGGAAATGTCCTTAGGGTACAATCCAAACAAATGAGGCAGAAAAGAAGGCAAAGGGCTGAAGAGCAGGCCATGAAAGCACCTGTGAAAATGTTATTTCCTCTAGTCTTTTTTATTTTCCCTACAATATTTGTAGTACTTTTAGGACCGGCAGCAATTCAGATTATGGAAACTTTTGCTACCTTATAGAATCTAAAATATTCCTTGATAATCTAAAAATAATGGGGCAACCCATGATTTTTAGATTATTGCTCTGCTATTTTTTAATAATTTTATTTCTTTCATATATAATTCTTAATCCTTCTAATATAAGGAAAGGATGAACATGGTTTAAGGTTTCAGATTCTTCAGCAATTAAATGGGCAAAACCACCTGTAGCCACTACCTTAGGTTTAGTCCGAAACTGTTTGGCCATCCGGCTAACTATACCATCAACCTGGCCTACAAAACCATAAAAGAACCCGGACTGCATACTGCTTACGGTATCTTTGCCTATTATACTTTTAGCCCTGACCAGTTCAACCCTGGGAAGTTTGGCGGCCCTTTGGAAAAGAGCTTCTGTAGATATGCCAATTCCCGGAGCAATAGCTCCTCCCAGGTAATCCCCTTGTTCTGAAACTGCACAAAAAGTAGTAGCAGTGCCAAAGTCTACGATTATTAAAGGTCCTCCATAGAGAACAAAAGCAGCTACAGCATTGACAATGCGGTCAGCACCAACTTCCCGGGGATTTTCCATTTGTATATTCATTCCTGTCTTAATACCCGGCCCCACTACCAGCGGTTTTATATGAAAATATTTTTCCGTCATGGAACATATGGTAGGCATTAAAGGTGGAACTACAGAAGACATGGCCATACCATCTATATTTTCTTTAGAAATATCTTCATAATCAAACAAGTTTTTGATAATCATTCCGTATTCATCAACTGTTTTCTGCCTATCCGTTGCGATGCGCCAGTTATACTTTAATTTTCCCTTTTCATAAATACCTATCACAATATTGCTGTTCCCTACATCAAACACCAACAGCATTTATAATCCCCCCCGTCAGAAAGTTAATTACTTTGCAGATAAAGATCTCCCGACCTGACCTTAATGTTTTCCCCCTTCTTCTTCTCCATTATCAGGGAACCATCTTCACTGATATCCAGAGCTCTACCCGAAATGATACCTGTAGTGGTATGTATTTCTACTTTTTCACCCAGGGTAGTATCGTAATTTTTCCATTCTTCAATTACCGAGCTAAATCCTTCTTTCTGAGCTTTATCAAATAATACTTCCATATGGTTTAAAATAGCGCCCAGTATTTCCGGTCGGGGAACTTCTTCACCCTTCTCTTCCACAACTGAAGCAGCTATCTCCGCAATATCTTCTGCAAAACAATCTTTATGAACATTAACATTTATGCCAATTCCTACAACTACAAAATTAATCAGTTCCATCTCTGCGTTTATTTCTGTTAAAATACCTGCCAGCTTTTTTCCCTTTAAAAATATGTCGTTAGGCCATTTTATTCCTACAGGAACCCGGGCTACCTCCTCAATACCCTTGATCATTGAAACCGCTGCCAGAAGGGTTAATAGAGGAGCTCTTTCCGGAGTCAAATAGGGCCTTAATACCAGGGAGAACCAGATCCCTCCCCGGGGGGAAGCCCATTGATGATCCAGGCGACCTCTTCCCCTATTCTGTTCCTCCGCTACAACAATTGTCCCTTCAGGATAACCCTGTAGGCCAAACTCTTTAGCTTTTCTGTTGGTAGAATCAATTATATCATGATAATCTATGACCTTTCCAAACCTTTGGGTGTTAAGATATCGCTTTATTTCCCGGGGCACCAGTAAATCCGGGTTTTTTACTGCCCGATAACCCTTTCTGGGATATGCTTCAATCAGATACCCTTCATTTCGAAGACTTTTTATACTTTTCCATACAGCCGTCCTTGATTTGTTTAACATCCTGCTGAGTTCTTCACCGGAAATATATACTCCAATATTATCTAACAAAATATCAAGAATTTTTTCTCTCATTTTCATTCAACTTTCTATTTATTTAAACACCTTGATAATTTTACCATCTACATTATTTTAAGTCAAGAAAAACCCCTTCTTCTAGCTTGCCAGAAAAAGGGGCATATCATTGAATTAGGATAGTAAGAAACTGCTTCTTCAGCAGAAACCATGCTATTTTATAATCTTAAGTATTCTTAGAATACACCTTGAACTTTACCGGTTTCAACGTCAACATCTACACGTCGATAAGCCGGGTTTGATCCAGTTCCGGGCATCAAGGGGATAGCACCGGCAACGGGCACTACGAAACCTGCACCTTTAAATGTAAGGATATCCCGGACAAAAAGTTTCCATCCCTTGGGTACACCCTTCAGGGCAGGGTTATCGGTCAAGCTAAGGTGAGTCTTAACCATGCAGGTGCCCAGTTGTTTCATTTCAGGATCCTTTTCCATTCTGTTTAGTTTTTCTAAAGCCTCAGGTGAATATTCTGCACCGTCAGCACCATAAACTTCCGTTACAATCTTATGGATACGGTCCTTTAGAGGCTCATCTAATTCATACAGGAACTTGAAATCAACCTCTTCTTCGCATGCTTCTACAACAGCATCTGCTAATTCAAGGGCACCATCTCCACCCTGCTCCCAGTGCCTGGAAAGAGCAACTCTGGCACCAGCTTCTGTAGCCAGCTTGCGAACAGCTTCGATCTCTTTATCTGTGTCAGTGTAGAATGCGTTGATACATACAACCGGGTTCATACCGGACTTCTTGATTACATTGATCAGATGGATCAAGTTGTCGCAGCCTTTTTCTACCCAAGCTACATTCTCCTTTGAATATCCGGGATCTAATGGCTTTCCGGGTACAGGAATAGGAGCTCCACCGTGGCACTTCAGGGCCCTGATGGTTGCTACCAGTACTGCACAATGAGGTGTAAGGCCAGACATGCGGCACTTCAGGTTCCAAAACTTTTCAAAGCCAATATCAGCAGCAAATCCGGACTCGGTGCATACATAATCGCCCAGCTTTAGAGCAACACGGTCAGCTACCACTGAGTTCTGTCCGATAGCGATATTAGCAAAAGGTCCTGCGTGTACAAAGGTTGGCTGCCCTTCTAATGTCTGCATCAAGTTGGGGTTCAGAGCCTCAACCATCCAGGCTGTCATGGCGCCATCTACTTCTAAATCACCAGTAGTTACAGGGTTGCCTTTCTTATCATAAGCTACCACAATCTTAGCCATGCGCTCTCTCATATCTTTTAGATCATTGGATACAGAGAGAATAGCCATAATTTCAGAAGAAACGGCTATAGCAAAACCGGACTCCATGGTTAATCCGTCCATCTTACCACCAAGACCGATGATGATGTTACGGAGCGCCTGGGCGCAGAAATCCATAATCCATTTCATTTCCACGTTAGTGGGGTCAATATCCAACCTCTTCAGGCCAATTTTATTCAAAAAGTTATCGCTGTAGTTAAACTCATGCTGTAATCTGGATGTTAAAGCAACCATGGCCAGGTTGTGTGAATTCATAACTGCGTTAATGTCACCAGTTAGTCCCAGGGAAAACTCGGTGAGGGGAATACACTGAGCCAGGCCGCCGCCGGCTGCAGAGCCTTTAACGTTCATGGTAGGACCACCGGAAGGCTGCCTGATTGCACCGATTACGTTCTTATTTCGCTTTCCTAAACCCTGGACAAGACCTACCAGGGAAGTAGATTTACCTTCTCCTAGAGGTGTGGGAGTTATAGCAGTTACGTCAATATACTTACCATCAGGAACATCCTTTAAACGATCTAAAACTTTCTTGTAATCTACCTTTGCTACATAGTGACCATAGGGAAGAAGTTCTTCTTTTTCCAGTCCCAGCTGATCTCCCAATTCATAAACTGTCTTCATCGTCGATTCCGCTGCTTGTGCTATTTCCCAGTCAGCGTGTTTGGTTGGATCTAAAGGCAATTATAAAACCTCCTTGAATTTTTTTTTAGATAGTTCACATTGTAACTATCTAGCCAGAAAAACTACACCACTTATACTTGTTATCCCCTCCTTCTCATGATAGAAAAATAAGATAAGGTTTTTTGCTAATACCATATAAAAATATCTAAATTGTGAAAGCCTTGTATATGTTAACTAATATTTATATTTCTACAATCTAAAGGTAAATCCTTCTACAGAAGATTAAAATGTTATAAAAATTTTCAAAAAAATAAGAAGGACTTTAATCCTTCTTATTTTTAGGAGTTTGAAAGTTTTTATACCCTTCTTTTATCTCTTGTTAACAGGTGAAAACTTTTTAATTTCTAATTGAAGCTTACCCTTGGTATCGGTAACTTCATCTTTATTATTTTCCTGTGCTTTATAACCCAGCTCAAACGCCGGTTTTTGGGAAGTTTTTTCTTCCCCTTTATCTTCTGTTTCCACAGTTTCTGGTTCTCTTCCTTCTATAATGGCAGCTACTTCTTCTGCATCCAACGTTTCCCTTTGCTCCAAGGCTTGAGCCAAATCTTCCAGCTTACCCCTGTTTTCATCTATTATTTCCTTTGCTTTTTCATAGCACTTATCTATAATTGCTTTTACTTCTCTGTCTATAGATGAAGCTATTTCTTCACTATAATCCCTGTCTCTCGCCAGATCCCTGCCCAGGAATACCTGTCCTTGTTTTCTGCCCAGAGTAATAGGACCTAGCACATCACTCATGCCGTATTCCATTATCATCTGTCTTACGATATTTGTAGTTCTTTCCAGGTCATTTTGAGCTCCGGTGCTTATCTCGTTCAGCACACTTTGCTCCGAGACTCTTCCGGCTAATAAAGTGGTTATACGCTCTATTAGTTCCGTCTTGGTCATATAATATCTGTCTTCATCCGGAAGCATCATGGTATAACCCCCTGCACGGCCCCTGGGTATAATAGAAACCTTGTGAATGGGATCGGTGTGGGGCAGTAAATACCCAACCAGTGCATGGCCTGCTTCATGATAAGCTACTATTTTCTTTTCAAATTCACTTATAACTCTACTCTTTTTTTCGGTTCCAGCTATAACCCTGTCTATAGCCTGTTCTAAGTCTAGCATATCTATTACCTTTTTATTCCTCCTGCCAGCCAGTAAAGCTGCCTCATTGATAATGTTTTCCAAGTCTGCCCCGGTAAAACCAGGGGTCCTTTTGGCAATAACCATCATATCTACTTTTTCATTTAAAGGTTTGCCTTTGGCGTGAACACCCAGAATTTCCTTTCTACCTTTAACATCAGGAACATTTACCACAATCTGCCGATCAAACCTTCCGGGTCTCAAAAGAGCAGGGTCTAAAATATCTGGACGGTTGGTAGCAGCAATAACAATTACTCCTTCATTTACATCAAAGCCGTCCATCTCTACCAGCAGCTGGTTAAGAGTTTGCTCCCTTTCATCATGACCTCCTCCCAGGCCGGCTCCCCTTTGCCGTCCTACGGCATCTATTTCATCTATAAAAACAATACAAGGAGAGCTTTTCTTGGCATTTTCAAAAAGATCCCTGACTCTAGAAGCCCCAACCCCTACAAACATCTCCACAAAGTCAGAACCGCTAATAGAGAAAAATGGGACTCCTGCTTCTCCTGCCACGGCCTTTCCTAAAAGGGTTTTACCGGTTCCCGGCGTTCCCACAAGAAGCACGCCTTTGGGTATCCTGGCACCCAACTCTATGAATTTTTTAGGCTCTTTTAAAAAGTCAACTATCTCTATTAATTCTTCTTTTTCTTCATCAGCACCTGCAACTGAATCAAAGGTAATATTCTTTTTCTCCCCCTCATAAAGGCGGGCTTTACTCTTACCAAAGTTCATCACCCGATTTCCGCCACCCTGGCTCTGCTGCATAAAAAAGAAAAAAATCGCTATAAGAATAATAAAAGGCAGCATATAAGTTAACAAAGTAGTATACCAGGCAGGCTCTGCTTCAGGATTAGGGTCATAGGGAATGTCATGCTCCAAAAGCCTGGCAGTTAAATCATCATCCTCAGGTCTATAAAGTTGAAAAAGGGTGCCATCTTTAAGCTCACCCGTTATTTCATTTCCTTCTGTTTCTACCCAGGCAACTTCCCCAGCCTCAATTAATTTAATAAAGTTACCGTATTTCATTACTTCGGGCTGCTCTGTGTCAATAGTAAAAGTTTGAAATAGGGCTATAGTTATCATCAAAACAAGAATATAAAAAGTAGCCTGTCGAAAAAACTTTTTCAAAAAAAAACCTCCTCTCAAAAGCCCTGTTACGAGTACCCCGTCAAGTCATTTTACCATAAGTATTTTTAAAAAACAAGAAACCTACTCTCCGTCTAAAATACAAATATCGGGCAGATTGCGATATTTTTCAGAATAGTCAAGACCATATCCTACTACAAACTTATCCGGTATAGCAAAACCAGAATAATCTGCATTTATTTCTAAAAGACGCCTTTCCGGCTTATCTAAAAGAGCGCAAACCTTTAAGGAAGCGGGGAGGCGGGTCCTTAAATTTTCTAAAAGATATCTTAAGGTTAAGCCTGTATCTATAATATCTTCTACTATAATAACATGCATATCCTCAATACTGGTGTCCAGATCCTTTATTATCTTAACTACTCCGGATGATTTGGTGGAGATTCCATAACTTGATACAGCTATAAAGTCTATTTCTGTAGAAATAGAAAGATAACGCATCAGGTCAGACAAAAAAACTACTCCTCCTTTTAAAACACATACCAGGAGAACTTCCTTCCCCTTATAATCATCAGAAATCATATTTGCTATTTCCTTAACTTTTTCCTGTATTTCCTCCCTGGTTAATAAAACTTCCAACTGCTCATACATTTTTTTGTATTCCTCCTCTTCCTCATGTTTACTAAAGATAACTTGCTTTTAAAACAATTACTTTACTGGTTTCCTCCGTCACCCTGTAGGGATGAGCTACCCTTTTCCCCACTACCCACAAAATTTCACCGTTTTTTTCTGTTACCAGGGGAATTTCATCCCTCTCGTCTAAAGGAACTTTTTCATCGATTAAAAAATCTTTTAACTTTTTTGTTCCCTCCATACCCAGAGGTTTAAATTTTGCGCCGGGCCAGCGAAGAAAAACATATAAAGGAAAATTAACCTTTTCATAATCCAGGTACGCTTCCCTCCTGGGATCCGGGGGCCAGGACAGTTTATCCTTTAATTCCTGCCTTACCTCCATAACCAAGTTTAGTTCAGAAATATGTGTTTTCCCGGGAATATTTAACTGCCTTTTCCCTTTCAGCTTTCTTTTTTTCTGTTTTCTTGTTCTTTTTACTACCAAACATCCATAACTTTTACTAACTTCTATCCCCCGGGGGAGTGAAATACTGCCGTGGGGATCCTTCCCCTGAATCAGTTTTAAGATACTGGCTATATGTTTGGATCCTATAGTTTTTAAGCTCCCTTCCAATCTTTCCAAACTTTTTCTAAGAATCCGGGTTTGCACAGCCTCATGATATTTTAATAGTTTATTAATATCTAAAAAAATGCTTTTTCCCGACTTTTCTACCGCAAGCTTATCATATGCTATGTCTGCCTGTTCTGTAAGGAAGCTTTTATCCCGGGAAAGACTTTTAATCATCTGTAAAAAAACTTCTTTAAAAGCAGGATTATAATTTTTTTCAATGTAAGGGAGGAATTCCAGCCTGATTTTATTTCTAAGATATACCGGTTCTAAATTGCTGGGGTCAGTCCGATAATCCAGCTTGTTGGCTTTACAATAATATTCTATTTCCTCTCGATAAACTTCCAGTAGAGGGCGAATTATTAAAGCTTCTGTTTCCCCCGGAAAAGGACTCAAGCTTTCCATCCCAGTTAAACCGTCCAACCCCGCTCCTCTTAAAATATTCATAATAACTGTTTCCGCCTGGTCATCAGCATTATGACCTACAGCAATTTTATTAGCCTTGGCTTTTTCAGCTGTTCGGGCCAATAACTTCAAGCGCACCCGACGGGCTGCCTCCTGAAATGATAATCCTGTCACCTTTTTATACCTTGGAACGTCAAATGAGGCACCAAAGCAATCAACTCCTAAAGAAGCAGATAACTCTTTAACGTACTCTGCATCCTGACGGGACCCTTCTCCCCTGACCTGGTGGTCAAGATGAAATACCTGAATCTTAAAGTTTAACTCCTGGGACATTTTCGTCAAAAGGTGCAGAAGACAAACAGAGTCCGGTCCTCCCGAAACTGCAACCAGAACTTTATCCCCACTCTCCAAAAGATTATATTTTTTTACCCCATCTGTTACCTTTTTTTCCATATTCAAAGCGGACAGCAAGCCCTTTATCATCCCTTGTTTTTATAGTTAATATTAATATTATACCCTAAATTTTGGATTTGTATATAATTATTATTAAAAAAAAAAGGAGCTGAAGCTCCTTTAAACCCAGCTATTTATCTTGTTTTTTAACTGAACTATTTTACAGACAACAACCGTAAAATCATCTTTGACCTGCCCATTGGATAACTGGTACGCCTGGTCTAAAAGGTAATCTGCCATAATCTGTGGATGTGCATGCTTGACTTCCCTTAAAATTTCCTTAAACCAGGTATCCTTTACTTTCCCGCCCCTTAGTTCCGTGAAGCCATCGGTTATCATAATAATGTGGTCATCTTGATGTAATTTTTCCTTAAAAGTTGATGGTTCAACGGTGGAAACTATACCTATAGGCAGGGAAGAACCTTTTATTTCTTTAATATTATCTCCTCTTTTTATGTGGGTTGGACAGGCACCAATTTTTACAAACTCTCCTTCTCCTTCTTTTAAATCTAACAGCAGTAAATCCACAGTGGCATATGCTTCTCCTTTTTTTACCTGCAGCAGAGAATTAGCCATATTCACCACTACATCTTTATTTTTGCAGGCCTTTAAAAGCTTTTCCATCAGGTTAACCGCGGACTGGCTTTCTTTCCGGGCACTTTCACCCCAGCCCATACCATCACTTATAATTACAGCCTGCCTTCCTCCCTTTAAGTCATAAAAGCCAAAAGAGTCTCCCGTTACTTCTTCCTCTGCCCGGGCCATCTGGGCAACTCCCAGTTCTGTTGTATAAAGATTGGCCCTGCCGCTCATTTTTTCCCTATCTTCATCTTCAATTTTAATTTCTCTGGACAATTCCTTGATGAGCTGGGAAATGCCCTCCAGCTGAGAAGTAACCATATTACGGCTATCTCTAACTTTCTGTTCCCAAAGGTTTTCCGCCTGCTGCTGGCTCCACAAGTTATTTATAGTACTAATAAGTTCCTTTTTTCTAGAACAGTTCCTGTTAATGTGTTTAGGAACCTGCTGATGAGGAACCTTTCCGTGATTATCCATTAGGACAATTAATTCCCCTATGCTTTTCTTTGTTTTAGATAAATTCTTTCTCCAACACCGCTCATAACTGTTGCAAGAACTACATAATACTGTCGCAGTTTTATTTACCAGTTGGGGAATTTCATCCTCCTCCCCTGACAAATCTTCCTCCTCCTGGTTAATGGTTGCCGCTACTTCTTCAAAAACTCCGGCCAGATCCCTGACCCGGTTAACTGTTAAATTTTTATACTTCTCACTATCCAGAGTATTTTTTGCAGATGATTCCTTCTTGTCCTTTATCTTACTGTGTATGATAGAAAGATTGTTAAAAATATTTAAGGGTATTAAAAGAAACACGGCAGCTATTAAGATATCTTCAATAAACAGGGGTGTTAAGAGGGATAAATCATAGAGGTAAAAACTTAACAGCATAGAACCTACCAGGTAACCTGCCGCAGAACCGATTTTCCCCAGCTCCCTGAATACACCGGCTAAAAGACCTGCCAGGGCAAATATCCCGATAAAAGGCATAAACTGTTCTCCCAAATTAATTGTAGTGACAAAACCCAGAACAGCTCCCGCTGTAGCACCAATACCTCCTCCTCCCAGGAAACCGAAAGTTAGTATTATAAACTTGCTGACGGTACCCTGCAGGGATATTAATCCCCCCATACCTACTTCCCCGATACCTACAATTAAAACTACGCTGGTAAGCATAAGACTTATTACTTCTTCAAAGGATATCCCTTCACCGGGGAAGCCTTCTTTAACTAAGGGCACTACTTGTAAAAAAACTGACCAGGCCAAAAGCGCCAGAACAACTTCAAAGGAAAGCAAGATAATATCATATAGCAAAAAATAATTTAAAACAAGCTGGGGCAAAAAGGAAAAGGCCATAGCAACAATAATCAATACCCATCCGGGAATATTATATTTGCTTCTCTTCACGTGGTGGTAGGCTAACGTAAATAGTAGAATGGAAAGGCCCAAACGTAAAGGATACCATCCCAGAGAGTAAGTAAGGCTACCGGCAACAATGCTTAAAGCAACAAACAAACTTTTATAAGGGCTAATAGAAAAAACGACCGCCCAGTAAGGAAGGGCAAAGGGAGCAAGTTCTCCTAAAAGAACAGCCCTGCCTATAAGAAATCCTGCCAGGCACAGAATTAATCTTCCCCTAAAAAGAACCTGTACTACATTATTAAAAAATTCTGTAAAAATTGAACTTTTAAATTTCGGGTAAGCTTCAGGACAATAAATCCGCTGGTACGTCTGCAGCGCTCCTCCTTTGTATTTCACTTGTATTCCTCCTTAAAAAGTTTTCTACCATTATAAACCAGTTATGGTAAAAATATTGTCATAGTTAGGAGGAACCTCAAATTTTCTTTTCGACAAAAAATAAATAAACGGCTTTCGCCGTTTAATGGTTTGTATTTTTATTGGTTGCGGGGGCAGGATTTGAACCTGCGACCTCCGGGTTATGAGCCCGACGAGCTGCCAGCTGCTCCACCCCGCGTTAACTTCTTTATACAGTGTAACATACAATGATCAAAAATAAAAGGATTTACTCGTTTTCCTTAGAAACAATAATATTTTTCCCCACCCCTTCATCCAGGGCTATATTAGAATGGCCCGCTTTAAGGAGTAACACTGGAAATTTCTGTTCCAGTATAACCACCTCTCCCGGAAGGATCCCCAGGGCAAAAATCTTTCTTCTTTTTGTCCTGTCTCCGCCCACTTTAATTATTCTTGCCCGATCCCCTTTATTTAATTCTGTTAAAGTAAAGCTTTTTTTTCTCCTGATCATCACAGCTGGTCACCCATGCCTCCTTTAAGAATAATTAAATTATAAAACTTAGCAGTAGGTTTAAAAAATACCCTGCACAAAAAGCCAGCAGTAAAACTATAAACAGTATAACTATTCCCCTGGACAATCCCTGCTCCTTAATGACCATTATATACTGGGCCACACAGGGCAAAAATAGTGATAGAGTAAGGGAGGCTACCACCAGCTGGTCAGCACTTAAACTCCCACCCTGAATAAGGTCATAAAGCCCTGCCGCTCCATAGTCCCGTCGAAAAAACCCCAGGATAAAAACCGGAGCCAATTCCGGAGGTAGGCCTATTACCTGGAGCAAAGGTTGTGTCAAACCTGTAAGATAATTTAGTAATCCGACATAACTTGCCGCCCACATGACCAGGCTCACAAGTAAAAACAGGGGAATTATTTCTTTCATATACCACTTAATCCGGGCAAAAGTTTTACTTAAAAGAGCTTTTATATTAGGCACTCTCAAGGCGGGAATTTCCATGTAAAAACCAGGACTTTTTCCCGGAAGAACCTTGTCGGCAAAATAACCTGTGCCCATTAGCACCACCAGCAATGCAGTGCCCCATAAAACCAGGGCCCCAGGTTCCTGGGACAACATGGCCAGTATCAACCCCAGCTGAGCGGAACAGGGAATCCCTATGGATAAAAGCAGTGTAGCAATGAACCTTTCCCTCCTTGTTTCCAGGGTCCTGGCCGCTACTACTGCCATGGTCCCACATCCCAACCCCAGTATTAAAGGAATGACAGACCGACCATTTAAACCAAACTTTTTAAATAGTGTATCCAAAAGCATGGCCAGACGGGGGAGGTAGCCGGAGTCTTCAATAATAGAAAAGAAGAAGAAAAAAGCCGTTACTATAGGTAAAATTATAGCCAGTCCGTAGCGAAGCCCCAGGTTTATAAAACCGTATTGGGAAAAGAGTAGTTCCTTCAACCAGGAATAAGGGATAAACGCAGCCAGATCATTTAAAGGGGGCAGGAGATATCCTTTGAAAATATGCCCGTCTATATAGTCCACCATGACCCCGGCACCCAGTACTCCTACAAATTTATATAAACCGTAGTATAATACTAATGCCAGAAAGGGAATTCCCCACAGGGGATGCATGGTAATATAATTTAATTTTTCCTTCAGCGAATTTGTAGTTCCTTTTCCAGGGATAATAACACCCTTCAGTAGTTCTTTAGCTGCGTTCTGTCGCTTAACCATTTCCTGAACAGGTTCCTCCACCTCCCGGGAATAGGGTAGCTTAAAACCTGCTTTAGCTTTTTCCTTTCCTCTGATAAGTTTTTTCTCAATTGTTTTTTTTAAACTTACCATTCCCTTACCCCGGGTAGATATGGTACCTATAACAGGAATATTCAGCTTTTTCTCCAGTTCAGACAGGTTGAGATCCATGCCTGCTGTCCAGGCCTCATCCAGCATATTAACTGCCAGAATCAAGGGGAAACCAACCTCAAGAAGCAGCAAGCTAAGGGGCAGCATTTTTTCTATATTTTTAGCCTCTATTACCTGAACTATCAGGTCAGGAGTCTCTTCAAACAATATTTTCAGAGTAACTTCTTCCTCAGCGCTAAAAGGTATTAAACTGTAAATTCCTGGAGTGTCAATCACTTGATAAGAACACCGCTCCCCTCTAACCTTTCCCGTAGTTATTTCTACGGTAGTCCCGGGGTAGTTGGAGACAACAGCGTAAGAGTCAGTTATGTTGTTAAATACAACACTTTTGCCTACATTAGGTCTGCCTACCAACAAAACTCTTTTTTCTTTTTTCAAAAAAATTCCCCCATAGACGAATATTTCTATTTTATATCTATGCGGGAAACTCCGGTATATTTACATTTATTTTTGTTTAAAATAAACAAGATTCGCGGAAATTTAAATTAAGAAAAGGAGAGACCTACCATGAGTATAAAACTTTTAGCAATGCTGGTAGCCCTGTTTTCAGGATTATCCATGGCTGTCCAGGGTTCCTTAAATTCTGTTTTAGGCAAAATAATAGGCTTGCTGGAAGCTACTTTTATTGTTCATGTAGTGGGGACTGCTGTTCTTCTGATAGGCCTTTTTATCTTTAACCTGGGGGGCGGCGGTTTTCAAAAATTGTCTCAAGCTCCCTGGTACGTTTATTTCGGCGGCTTACTGGGAGTTATAATAGTCTACACTGTGGCTTACGCTATACCTGAACTGGGAGTAGCCCTGGCTACTACTTTTATTATAGTAGGTCAAGTAGGCACCGCTTTAATAATAGATCATTTTGGCATATTTGGGCTGGAAGAAATACCTTTTACCTGGGTTAAAGGTTTAGGCCTGGCTTTTTTGGCCGTTGGGGCAAAATTAATGCTCAGCTAAAACAATGCATGCCCCCCATCAGGAGATCACCTTCACTAACTGTCACATCTATATAGTTAAACAAGTCCATTATGGTTTTTATAGCAACTGTTCCGGCAATAATAACATCGGCTCGCTGAGGTTGAAGACCAGGGAGCTTTCTTCGTTCCGGCTCTTTTAATAACAATAGCCTGTTCCATAGCTTTTCTAAGTTTTCTCTGGTGAGCACATAACCATGAACCTTTTCCTGATCGTATACCGTTAACCCCTGGCTTATTGCCGCTAAGGAAGTTATGGTGCCGCCTACTCCGATTAGCTTATCCTGTTTATTAATTTTATCATTATTCATTTCCCTTAGAATGTTTCTTATATACTTTTCAATATTTTTCAGCTCATCCTGGCGGGGAGGATCATAAGAGATATAAGTTTCGGTAAGCCTTACCACCCCTATTTTATAACTTTCTGAGAAAACCTTTTTCTCCTCCTTCCAGATAAATTCCGTGCTTCCTCCCCCCAGGTCGAACACAAGAGGATGCTTTCCGGATTCAGGCAAAGTTTTTGTTACCCCAAGATAGCTTAGCTCCGCCTCTTCAATTCCCGAAAGCACTTTTAAGCTTAAACCTGTTTTTTCTTTAACCATGGAGACAAAACATTCACCATTACTGGCCTCCCTGACTGCACTGGTGGCCATTATATAAGCTTTTTCCACCCTACATTTTTTAGTATCCTGTAAATAGTTTTTAATTACATTTATAGTCCGGCTAACAGCTCCGGGTTTTAGAGCTCTTTCCTGACCTATCCCTTCTCCCAACCTGGTAATCTCTACTCTGTACAAAACAGGACTATAGGTTGAATCCTCCAGTCTTTTTGCAATTAAAAGGCGAACGGAATTAGTTCCAACATCTATAACTGCTTTCCTCACGTCTTTCATCCTCTCTATTTACTAAAAAAATATAAAAAAAGTATTCCCCAGGAATACTTTTAATTTAAACAGCATAATATATTTTTATTTGTTTTAAATAAAACACTAACTAAGTTCCTGTTTAATTGTGCTCCTTCCACCCCTCTTGGACTCCGTATTTTTCTTTAAATCCTGCTGCTTCTCGTCGCTTTCCTTGAAAAAGCTGGATAATTTGTCTTCAAAGTTAGGTGGCTTGGGAGATTTACCCGGGCTACTTTTCCTCTTGCTATTGTTACGATGGGGAGTAGTAGGCTTATTAGCCTGTTTAATGGAAAGTCCAATTTTCCCTCCACCGTCAATACACAGAACCTTAACCTTAACTTTATCCTTTTTTTGTAAATGCTCGTTGATATCTTTTACGTAAGAATCAGCAATCTCGGAAATATGAACTAAGCCTGTTTCACCACCAGGGAGCTTTATAAAAACTCCAAAGTTTGTAATACCTGTAACTACTCCTTCAACAACGCTGCCAACTTCAAGTGACATACTAAAAAAATTCCTCCTCAATATATCTAATGAATATTTTAAACAATACAAAAAGCTTATTCCTCATTTTTTTCCTGGTAAACATACCTGCTTCTATCTACATTAAATATAATTTCGTCTGGTTTTATCAACCCCAATTCTTTTCTGGCTAATGATTCAATATATTCAGGATTATAAAGAAGTTCTACTTCTTTTTGTAATTCTTCATTAATACTTTTAACTACTTTTATTTCTTCCCTAAGCTCAAACAACCTGGATTCCATTTCATTTCTTTGCATATGCTGATTTATGAAAAGCACACTGAAATAGCACATAAATATTCCAAATATTACTATAACACCTTTGTAATATATTGATTTCTGCTTCTTCTTTCCTATTTTTTTTACTTTAGCCGAGTCTTTTTTTTGCCACTTGTCTGGCAGCTCACCATTAACCATCTTCTCCCCCTACACCCTGTACTCAGTCTTGTTAGTTTCTCTATTTATTTTAAAAAATCCTGCTTTTATCAATAAATTTCTTTAATTTTTTATTAATTATCGATTTAAAATCTTTTAGCTTTTTAACAGGGATATAAATTATTTTTTTTATAAACAATAATAATTTTTTTATAGTAGTTAATAAAGGGTTAAATATAGTTGAACATATTTTACGAAAAAACGTTAATAAAGTCAATACTTTTCGGACCAAAAAGACAATTACCTTCCGGCAAGTAGAACTTAAGAACAAGTAATATGATAAAAGGCCCAGACCTATAGCCAGGAAAACGTAAAGTCGAACTTCTCCCCAGTTTATAAAAATAAGGCCAAAAGCCACAAATAAAGTTATGGTCATCCATAAAAAAAAGTCTGTTATGATGTTGAGCCTGCGCCTGGCTCTGCAAAAACTTTTTATAACATGATATATATCAAAAAAAATGCCCATTACTAAGCCTATGGCAATTAGAGAACTTAAAATATAAAAATCACTTTCAGCTGACACCAGTTCACCTCCAAGGATTTTCAATTACTCAAATAAACCAGGGAACCACTTTTAAGCTACTTGAATAATCGTTCCAGGAAACCTTTACCTTTACCCCCTAATCCTTTTGATCCTCTTTCTTCAGAATATGCCAGCTCCAGCACAAACCCTTCTATGTTCAATTCACCTTCTTCTAAATTAAGGTGTCTGATATGAAGGTTTTCACCTCTAATTGCCAGCAGGCCCATTTCAGTTTCTAATACAATCTCTTCATCATCAAAGCTGTCCACGTTAACAACCCCATTTATCTCCATGTACTCCCTATTGTCGATCACTAGTTTATGCTGTTGATTTCCCTGACGCCTTTTATTGTCTTCCATTTTTTACCCATGCCTCCTTTACCTTATAAAAACAAGTAATATTTTCTTTAGTTTCATAAATATGCGGTTATAAATAATTTATGCTTTCACTATATTAAAAATATAATAGGAGCTCCCCCTTTAGTGTATTATCTGACACCATTAGGACAGCTCCTATTTTTATTTAGATAGCTTCTCTAATCCAGGTTAATCCCAAAGCTCTACTATTTCAATATTTTTATAAAAATAGTCTACGATTTCTTCTGCAGAGCGGCCTTCTTCCGCCTGGGCCCGTGCTCCCCACTGGCACATTCCCACGCCGTGACCAAAGCCGGCTCCACTAAAAGTAATCTCATTTTCCTCAACCTCTATATCTTCTACGAAGGTAGATCTCATTTCTTCACTTCCTAGAGCTATTCTCAGTTCCGGTGCCTCAATCTGTTTGCCGTTTGCTCTAAATACTGTAACCCTTCCAGAAGGACCTTTATTGGCAACTTCAAATTCTGTCACTTCGCCGGGATCATCTCCGGTATGCTCCTGCATAACTTTTCTTATTTTCTCCTTGTCGAAAGATTCTTCCCAGTCCCCTTCTTCCTCGGGTATAATATCGGTGCCAGGGCTGTCAACTATATGAATATAAGGAGGATTGGGATCTTCAAAACCCAGCCCTTCATTGGCTAAAGCTGTCCTGGGTCCTGCGAAAGCGTGGAACCATCCCCGGATAAAGTCGCCCTTGTGAACAGCCACCTCACCTCTGGTATTATCCACAGCCTGAGTTACCTGCTCCGTTATGGAATCTGCATCATAAGCCTGAAACTCTTCTATATCTGTAGAAGCATGAGCATCTCTTTCCGGAACGCCCCCATCTTCCTCAATTTTTTGTAAAGTAAAGCTTCTAGCAATAATGGCCTGGGCTGCCAGAGCCTCTTCATGCCAGTCAGGTTCCATTTCACCCGCTACTACGCCCTTAATATACTCTTCAAAGGGCATCTCTTCTACTTTATCTTCTTCACTAATATACACCTTTAAGGTGGGTTCTTGATTTTCACCTTCACTTATCTCTTCAGGAATTTCAGGAGCTGCTCCCTGGTGTAAAGGGGAGGGTTTCTCTTCAACCCTTGGTCCAATTAATCTGCTTACTCCGGCTATAGCTAGAACTACAGCTAGAAAAACAATAGCAATTATAATATTTTTATCTTTTATCACTTTTAACAACACCTCCTTTTTTTTAGTATTATCAAATCTAAGATATTTATTATTTAATATAGCAGCAAAAAAAATTAGGCCCCTTAAGGAACCTAATTGAATAAAACCACTTATGTCAGTTTTACTTAACACTTTCTTTTAAAGCTTTCCCCGCTTTAAAAACAGGAACGGTCGCTTCCGGAATGTTTATTACATCGCCGGTTGCAGGGTTTCTGCCTTCTCGCTCTTTGCGTTTTCTTAAATCAAAGGTTCCAAAGCCAATTAGCTGCACCTTTTCACCCTTTGTTAACGCATCAGTAATGCTTTCAAAAACAGCATTCACAACTTTTTCAGTGTCTTTTTTGGTCATACCTGATTTTTCAGCTACTACACTAATAAGTTCCGACTTATTCACATAATCCCTCCTATTACAATGGTTATTTAATATTACACTTAAGCTTATTCGCTATAGTTTTAAAAACTCCTGCAAAACAAGCTATTTTTTTCCCTATAAACCCTTATTTTTAGCCTTTTCCCAAAATATGTCTAGCTGTTCCAGATTATAATCTTTAAAATCCTTTCCTTCTTCCTTTACTTTTTGCTCAATATAGTCCAACCTTCGCAAAAATTTTTCTGCTGTAGCTCCCAAGGCCAGTTCTGCATCTATTTTTAAAAACCGGGATACGTTAACAATGGCAAAAATTAGGTCTCCTATCTCTTCTTCTATTTTATCCCTATGTCCCGTATTATATACGCTTTCTAGCTCTTTTAGTTCTTCTTTTATCTTTAGCCAGGCTCCTTCTACATTATTCCAGTCAAAACCATGACGGGCTGCCTGCTGTTGTATTTTCTGAGCCCGTTTTAAGGCAGGTAGTCCAACAGGCATAGAAAAAAGATTCTTTTTGTTCTTTTCTTTTAACTTTATTTCTGACCACTTTAAAGAGACAGCCTCAGCATCCTTAATTATTTCTTGACCAAAAACATGAGGGTGCCTGCGAGTAATTTTTTCGTTTATTTTTTGAATAACGTCCTGCAAGGAAAACTCCCCCCGCTCATGGGCCAGCTGACTGTGAAAAACAATCTGTAAAAAAATGTCTCCCAGCTCCTCACATAAACCTTCCATATCTGACTGGTCAATGGCATGAACCGCTTCATATGCCTCTTCAATCAGGTAAGGCTTTAAGGATTTATGGCTCTGCTTTCGGTCCCAGGGGCAGCCCTCGGGACCCCTTAGTTTTGCCATAGATTCTACTAGAAGGGTCAGGGCCTTTTCCAGATCATCCCATTCTTTTTTCTTATTAAAACCCGTGCTATTTAAATCCTCCTGAGGGCTAATACCCGGGACAATTTCCACTTCCCAGTCATTTTTTTTCTTTACAGAATCAATAATCAACCTGACGGTATCATTATCCTCCAGGGGATTGCCCGGAACGGCAAAAGCAGCCTTCCCTTTGCTCTCTGCTGCATCCAAAACTCTTTTGCAAATTTCAACACTAATTTTACTGATGTCACCATTCATTATGTAATGATCCAGGAACTCGGGTTTAACCCCTTCCCGCTCCAACTCCTGGACAAGAGAACAGGTAGAATCATGAATAAATAAAGGTTGAACATTTTTAAGTAAATCCCAGGCCCTGAGGGTTAGTCCATTTTTTTCCCCCGGGCCCAGCCCTATTAGATAAATTTTTTTCATAAATTATCCCCTCAGTATGTGAAGTGCATTAGCCAATCTTACCAGGTAAGGACCAAGCTTAGGAATCAAGTGTAAATCCTCTTTTGTTATACTTCCAGTAACAAATAACATTATACCATAACTCAATATTCCTACTGAAATAGCCAGTATAGTAGCTACAGCATTAACCAGGGAAACTGAATACATCCCTGTTAACAGTTGATCAGTGTAATAATATACTATGTAAACCAAAAAACCCATAACCATAACAGCTGCTGCAGGTTTAAAAATGTACTGGCTGTAATTTATTTTTAGCCTTATTTGTTTGCACACCGCATCTAAGTTAAGTAAAGAAGAGAGGGCAAAACCTAAAACGGTAGCAAAGGCAGCACCCTGAATATTGACATCGGGAATGGCCGTTAGGGTCCAACTTAAAATCACCTTAACAAGAGCACCCAGTAACATATTTTTTACCGGCAGAACTGTTTTGCCCAAACCCTGTAAAATACCTGTAGTAGTCTGGTAAAGGGTAAGAAATATTACACTAAATGCAATAAATCTTAACGGTATGGCTGCCTCCACGTTATTAAATAACAGCATGGTTATAGGCTCCGCCAGGATAAATAAACCTAACGCCGCAGGCAGACCTAAAATTAAAGTTAACCTTATAGCAAGGTCTGAGTTTCTTCTTATTATGTGTTGATTGTTAAGGGCCAAAGCCTCAGATATAGATGGGATCAGACTAACCGCCAAGGATATAGCTATAATAGCAGGAATATGGGCCAGGGGGGTAGCCATCCCGGTTAACTGTCCATAAAGAGACGTAGCCCTTTCCGTAGTAAAGCCTGCTACATGAAGCCTCTGGGGGACGATAGTAAGATCTAAAAGAGATATCAGAGGTAACACCAGGCTGCCGGCAGTTATAGGGATAGCCAGGCGAGCAATTTTGTACAGCACCTGTAAATAGTTGGTATGTTCTTTAACCTTTTGGTTCCTGATCTGTTTTGCCGTCTCTGGTTTTTGTTTTAAATAAAGAACAAATAAAAAAGATAGGCCAAATATGGCTCCTGCCACCGCTCCAAAAGTAGCGCCTGCAGCAGAATACTCTAACCCCATGGGTATAAGGTAAATAGCCAGAAACAGGGCAATGCCCACCCTGCTCAACTGTTCAATAATCTGAGAAACAGCCGTGGGGGCCATAGTTTGGTGACCCTGAAAATACCCCCGGAAAGCAGACATTACGGCTACAAAAAAAATGGCCGGTGAAATACTTAAAAGTGGAACTATTGCCCTGGGGTCCCTGGTTATATATACAACCAGGTATTCTGCACCCAAAAACATAAGCAGACTTATGGTCAAACCACTCAATGTCAAAATGGTTAAAGCCACTTTAAAGACCTGGTTGGCTCCGTAGTAATCTTTAACCGCCAGCTTTTCCGAAACTAGTTTAGAAACAGCTATGGGAATTCCAGCGGTAGATATGGTAAGTAATCCAACGTATATAGGATAGGCATATTGATAAAGGCCAATTCCTTCATCTGTAATCATGGCTGCCAGAGCAATTCTAAATACGGCTCCCATTAATCTGGAAGTAAGCCCGGCTAAAGTGAGGACTACGGCTCCCTTAATAAAAGACTGTTTGCCAAGCAATGTAATTTTCCCGCCTTTCACCTTTAGCAGCTAAAATTAACAATCAAAGGTTATTATATCATTAAACAACAATACTTAAAATAAAAAAGTAGTAACTGAGTGTTACTACTTTCTATACCGAACCGGACTGCCACGTTAAAATAAGATTTACTGTTCCATTTGTTTAGCTAAAAAGCTCGACGCAGTTTCTACTAATTTTTGCTCCAGGTCCGTCATTTGCGTGTCCTTGTCTTTTGTCCCAAGAATAACGGCACCAATTGGATCTCCTTCAGCAATAATAGGGGCAATAACTTCTGCTGAAAATTTAATTACCCCTTCTTCTTCACTCTCTTTATAGTAAGAGTGCTCAGCAGTATCATTTATTAAAACGCTTTTTCTAGTTTCCATAACCTTTTCTACCGCCGGACTCAAAGGCCTGTTTAAAAATTCTTTTTTCGGAGCTCCTGAAACTGCAATAATTGTATCTCTATCTGCTATGCAGGCAATATGACCAATTGCTTCGTAAAGGGAATCAACATATTCTTGAGCAAAGTCACCCAGTTCACCAATCGGTGAATATTTTTTTAATATAACTTCACCATCTCGGTCAACAAATATCTCTAATGGGTCGCCTTCTCTTATACGTAAAGTTCTTCTAATTTCTTTGGGTATAACTACTCTGCCTAGGTCGTCAATGCGTCTTACGATTCCTGTTGCTTTCAAACACCTTCCCTCCTTTTCTGCTTTCAATTACATTTTAGTCCTTCCTTATTTTAGTATATATCTAGAGAGAAAGTTTTATTCATTTTTGTTTTAAAATATTAACCTTCTATATAATTTGTAATATCTGCTTTTTGATACAGTTCTTCAAAATATTGGGAAAAAACCTCTTCCTGCTTTAAAGCTAAAGCTTCTTCCTTAACCTCTTCATAGCTGTAGACAGCTTCATCCTCTTTTTCGTGTAGCTTAATTATATGCCATCCAAATTGTGTTTCCACTGGAGAACCAATTTCCCCCACCGTTAACTTGAATGCAGCGTTAGTAAAATCCTGGTCATAATTAGGGTCGCCTTCAGTAATAAAGAATTCTCCCGGTTGGTCCATAGAAACATCTTCTAAAACTTCATTAAAGTCTTCCCCATCTTCTATACGTTCAAAGGCCTGAACTGCTTCTTCTTCATCTTCTACCAGAATATGAGATACCTTAACACTGGCAGGTGTAATAAAATGATTTTTATTTTCTTCAAAGAAACTTTCTGCATCTTCTTGGGAAATATCTTCTACAACATGGTCATACAAAACTTTTGTCTTGTAGCTTTCCTGGACAAGTTCTCTTAAAACTGATTCAGAAAGATTTAGATCTTCCAACCTCTCATAAAAATTTTCTTCTGTTTGGAACTGCTCTGATATCATTTCTTCTACTTCCGTGTGATAGTTGGCTTCTATCTCTTCTTCATCAACTGTTAACCCTAAATTATCAATTTCCTGCTCAATTAAATGTCCTTGAATCATGGAACTTAAAAGGTTTTGTTCCACAAAGGTTTTAAAAGACTCATCTTCTTCCAGGGATTGTGCATATTCCGGCATCAGAAAGTCAAATAAAAGCATCCTTTCCTCCAGTTGACTGCGGGTGACTTCATGATCATTTACTTCAGCTACAACATCTTCTGTTTGACACCCCACAAAAGATATCAAAAGAAGACCCGTCATAATAATAAATACTACTAATGGCACCAGTCTCTTAAAAAATAAACTCATTACTAGCATCCTTTCTATTTTTTCCTTATTATCAAAAAAATATCCTTCATTGTTATACGTTATTAATTATAAGGTATTGCCTTCTTATCTGCAAGATCCAAAAGTTCCCGGCAAAAACCTAAAATAGATGGAAGAAGCTTTTCTCCTTTTAGGTTTTTAGTAGTTAATCTAAAACCAATTTGTTTACCCGCAATAAGGCTAACCTCTCCTGGAAAGTTCCTGGTAAACCTAATCAAATCTTCACCGCTGCTGGCAAATTCAGGGGAAAATTTAATAACTACCGAATCTTTTTCCTGTACTATTGCAGATATATTTAAAAGCGTTGCATATACCTTTAATCGGGATACATCTATGAGGTTCTTAACCGGATTGGGCATCTGGCCGTAGCGGTCATTTAATTCTTTTTCTATATCATCTGCTCCTTCAATAGACTCTATGGAAGCTATTTTTTGGTATATATACATTTTTTGACTGTGATGATAAATATAGGTATCAGGCATAAAGGCATTTACCTTTATTTCCAACTTAATATCCGGAGGCTCTACAGTCTTAACCCCCTTCATCTCCTTTATGCTCTTCTCTAAAAGCTGACAGTAAAGATCAAATCCAACAGCTACCATAAAACCGTGCTGTTCCGGACCTAGAATATTACCTGCACCTCTTATTTCTAAGTCCCTTAGGGCTATTTTAAAACCGGAACCTAGTTCTGTAAACTCCTTTATAGCTCGCAGCCTCTTCTCAGCTACTTCAGATAGAGCTTTATTTTTTTGAAACGTCAGATATGCATAAGCCAGCCGGTTAGATCTTCCCACTCTTCCCCGGAGCTGGTACAGCTGAGCCAGGCCCATTTTATCAGCATCATATATTATCATGGTGTTTACGTTGGGAATATCCAGGCCGGCCTCCACGATAGTTGTGCTCAACAGAATATCGTACTGCTGGTTTAAAAACAAATGCATTACCTTTTCCAGCCTGGACTCGGAAATCTGCCCGTGACCAATACCAATACGGGCTTCAGGAACAATATTTTTAAGTTTATCCCCCCATTTTTCTATTGCTTCCACGCGGTTATACACAAAGTAAATCTGACCTCCCCGGTTCAGTTCTCTTAAAATAGCTTCCCTGATCACTGTTTCAGAATACTCAACCACATAAGTCTGAATGGGATACCTGTCCTCCGGTGGAGTTTCTATAACACTCAGATCTCTTACTCCTACCAGGGACATGTGCAGAGTTCTGGGTATGGGAGTTGCCGTCATGGTTATGACATCTACATTTTCCCGGAGCATTTTAAGTTTTTCCTTATGACGAACACCAAAGCGCTGTTCCTCATCTACAATTAACAAGCCCAAATCTTTAAAGATAATATCAGAAGACAAAAGACGATGGGTCCCAATAATTATATCTACCCAGCCTGATCTTGCCTGGCGAATAATTTCCTTTTGCTGAGACGCCTGGCTGAAACGGCTCAATACTTCAATGTTCACGGGAAATCCGGCAAACCTTTCCTTAAAACTCTGATAATGCTGCTGAGCCAGGATTGTGGTAGGGACTAAAAAAGCCACCTGCTTTCCATCCATAACCGCTTTAAAAGCAGCCCTTAGCGCTATTTCTGTTTTGCCGTATCCTACATCACCACAAATTAACCTGTCCATGGGCTTTTCTTGTTCCATGTCCTTTTTAACTTCTTTTATAACTTTAAGCTGGTCTTCTGTTTCCTTATAGGGGAAACGAGCTTCAAAATCGTTCTGCCATGGATGATCAGGGGAAAATGCATGGCCTTTTACAGCTTGCCGGGCAGCGTAAAGGGAAAGTAGTTCTCGGGCTAATTTCTCAACTGATTCCTTTACCCTGTTTTTAACCCTGGCCCACTCACTACTTCCTAAACTGTGTAGTTTGGGTCTCTTACTCTCCGCTCCAATATATTTATTTACCAAATTAATCTGGTCTGTAGGTATAAATAATTTATCTTCTCCTGCATATTTAACATAAAGATAATCTTTATTAACACCATTAATTTCTAAAGTCCGTACTCCCAGGTACTGGCCAATTCCGTGATGTTCATGAACTACATAATCACCAGCCTCTAACTCGTGGTAATCTGATATTCTAACCCCTTCTTCTTTTGATCTTTTCCATAACCTTTTTTTCTTTCTCTGGGGAGTAATCTCCTGTTCCGTTAGAAGCGCTAACTTCAATCCGGGAAGTATGAACCCATTATTAAGATTGCAGCAGATAACACCCAGCGTTTCGGGCGGCAGCTCCTGGAGAGATCGGGTATAAACAGCCTTGATGTTCTGATTTTCACAAGACTCGACGATATCCTTCCCCCTTTCAGGAGAGGGAGCCATTATAAAAACGCTGTATTTTTCCTTGAGCCAGTAGTCAATTTCCTCCTTTAAAACATCCCACTTGCCGTGGAATTTGGGCATGGACTTATTTATAAAATCAACTACCTTGTCAGGTTTTAACCCTGGTACACTGCGCATCAAAAGAGCAAAAGATATAGACTGGTGCTTCTTCGAAATAAGAAATTCTTTAACAGGGCGATGCAGGTTTACCTGTTCCGGTAAAAACATTCCCTCCCTTAATAAAGACCTGTTATTATTATCTATCTGCTCCCATAATTTCTCATCGTTCTCTAAAATATGAGCCGGTTCATCCATGAAAAATAGGGTCTCTTGGGGCAGATAATCTACAAAGGTGTGTAATTTGGAATAAAAATAAGGCAGATACTGTTCTATACCATCAAAATATATTCTTTCTTTTATCTTCTCCAGGTGGTTTTCTATCTTTTCCGACAACCTGCCTGCCGCTTCCCTGTCTCCGGCTTTTATTAGTGATGATTTTCTGTTTTTAAAATCCTTTTCTATTTGAACTATACCCCGCTGAAAAGCTTCTTCATCTAAAACTACCTCATAAACAGGGGTAATATTAACTTCCTCCCAAAAATCTTTTGCCCTCTGGCTAACGAGATTAAATTCCCGAATGGATTCCACTTCATCCCCAAAAAATTCAATTCTTACGGGATTTTGACGGGCTACAGGAAAAAAGTCCAGAATTCCTCCCCGTACGCTAAAATAACCCCTGCTCTCTACCATGTGGGATTTCTCATAGCCCAGTTGGACCAGGCGCTTGCTTAAAACATCCAGGCTTATGCTGTCACCTTTCTTAATTTTTAGAGAAGATTTCCCCCAGATATCCCGGGGAGGAAGCAGGGATGAAAGGGAGGCAAGGGGGGCAATCACCAGAAAAGTATCTTCCCTTAATATTTTATCAATTACCAGGAGCCTCTGTTCTGTTATCTCTTTGCTGTGAATTAATGTTTCATGGTAAATATTTTCTCTGGCCGGGAATAAAAGAACTTTGTCTTCAGGGAAAAAATTAAGAAGGTCTTCGTAGGTTTTTTCAGCCTTCTTAAGATCTGTAGTTACGATAAAGGCAGGCCTTTTTGTAAAAGCCGCTACCCCGGAAATTATTAAATTTTTCTGGCTCCCGTCAATACCGTGCAGCAGCTGGCTGTTAATCCCTATTTCTAAATTTTCAACAGTATGTTTAAACTCTTTATCTTTATAAAGTATTTCTAAGAGCTTTTGACCTGCCATAATAACCATTCCTCCAGACAACAAAGCAAAAAAAGCCTTAAGCTAAAACCAGGCCCGCTTGGATTTTTAAATATTCTGTTTGTTAATGTAATTATATATTTTTTAAAATCTACAGTCAATAAAACACAGCTTCTAACCCAGTGCTTTTTTAAGAGCTTTTTAAAATCTTAATTACCCCAAAGTTCCATAGAACATGGACAGCTGATACTAGGCTGGCACTTAAAATCCAGGAAGAAGAATATATAAATATTAACCAGGTTAAAACCCCGAAAATTACATGGCTAAGCAAGCTAACCAGAAAAGCCGCTACTTTCTTCTCCTCAAAAGGAAAAAGATCATAAGCGCCTTCTATTAAGCCAAAAATTGTATGGGTGAACACTACGGAAGCATTAAAACCCAGAGCCAAAAAAGTTTTGGCTCCCTCTTCCATTACAGGCGTTAAAATTATAACAGAATATTTACGAAATCTGGGCAGTAATATTTTGTTTAAAACGTAAGAAATGGCTGCTGCCACAAACCCTGCTCCCACAGTTCTAAGAAATACTGACAAAAGATGAACTCCTTTAAAATTTATATGTTTTTAAATATAATATACTTAAAAACAAGAAAAAATTCCTTTAATTTGATTAAAAGTATAGGCCCTGAAAATCTGGGCCTATACTTCAACTTCAGTACTTCCTTCATTTTGTTCAGACAGTTCCGCCTCAGGGTAAGAGCCCAACACTTTAAGAAATACGGTATTATCCTTAATCGCTTCTATCCCTTTAGACACACCAGGCTCCTCAAAGTGGCCCTGCATATCTACGAAAAACAGGTAGTCGCCAAAATTCTTTTTGGAGGGTCGGGATTCTATCTTGGTCAAGTTTATCTCCCTCAAAGCAAACTCTTTAAGTATCTGGTACAGGGCCCCCGGTCCATCTTTAATCCCAAAAATTACTGAAGTTTTATCTTTCCCCGTGATAGGTGAAGCCTCCTGGTGGGACAAAACAATAAACCTGGTGTAGTTACACTTATGGTCGCTAATATTGTTCCTTAAAACTTTCAGGTTATAAAGATTTGCAGCCCTTAAGGTTCCTATGGCGGCACAATTCTTTTTTGTTTTTTCAGAAACAATTTTAGCTGCCTGGGCCGTGCTGAAAGTCAACTCAGTTTCCGCTTCAGGCATGGACTGTTCAATGAATCTTCTACATTGAGCTACTGCCTGGTAATGAGAGAAAAGAGTGGCAATATCATTTAGTTCCGTTTTGTTTTTTACCAGGAGATGGTGGGAAATAGGGATAACAATCTCTCTTTTTATTTTAAGATTATTTTCTCCAGCCAGGATATCCAATGTTATATTTACAGACCCCTCCAGGGAATTTTCCACGGGAACTATCCCCTCTTTAACTTCTTTACCTATGGATCTAATAACTTCAGGTATTGTTTTGTACTCTTTAACATCTTCCTTCTGGAAAGATTTATAGTTTAGCAGGGCCTCTTCCGTAAAGGTGCCGGGAGGCCCCAGGTATCCTATTTCATGCATGAAAACTCTCCTCTCTAGCAGCGTCCTGCCGCTTTAATGAATGGCTTTAACTCAGACATCATTCTATGATAGTTTTTCGGGCTTAATGACTGCTGCCCGTCGCATAACGCCTCCGGAGGATTGGGGTGTACTTCTATCAACAGTCCATCTGCTCCGGCAGCTATAGCTGCTTTAGATAGCGGGTTAACCAATCGCCAGTTTCCGGTACTGTGGCACGGATCTACAATAACAGGAAGGTGGCTTAAACTCTTTGCTACAGGAACAGCACCAATATCCAGGGTATTCCGGGTATAAGTTTCAAAAGTCCTGATCCCTCTCTCACAAAGTACAATGCTGTAATTCCCCTCGGCAATAATATATTCTGCCGCCATTAACCACTCTTCAATGGTTGCAGACAACCCTCTTTTTAACAAAACCGGCTTACCTGCTGTACCAACTGCTTTAAGAAGAGCAAAGTTCTGCATATTCCGGGAACCAACCTGGAGCATATCCGCATAACTGGCCACCAGCTCTACATCCTGTGGGTTTATAACTTCAGTTACTATGGGAAGTCCTGTTTCTTCCCGAGCCTGGGCCAATATTTTTAACCCTTCCTCTTCCAAGCCCTGGAAACTATAAGGAGAAGTCCGGGGTTTATAAGCCCCTCCCCTTAAAACCTGACACCCTAAATCCTTAACCCGCCGGGCTACATTCAAAACCTGTTCTTCATTTTCTACAGCACAAGGACCAGCCATAACAACTACTTTGGGTCCGCCAATTTCGACATCCCCAACTTTAATGACTGAGTTATTTTCCTTGACTTCCCGGCTGACCATTTTAAAAGGTTTCATAATAGGCACAACTTTTTCTACTCCCGGGTAAGACTCAAGATTTAGAGAACTGACTATTTTTCTGTCGCCAACCGCTCCCAACACCAGCCTTTTTACACCTTCAATGGTATGAATTTGAAAACCCAGGTTTTCCAACCTGCTTTTAACGGCACTAATTTCCTCAGAAGAAGCATTTAAGTTCATAACCACAATCATTTTTTTAACCTCCTTAAATTTTAAAGAATTAATTTAATAATTAAAAATAAAAACGGGTTTATAAGCTTAGGGACGAAAGGCTTATAAACCCGATAGAACCAAAAAAACTTCTCATTCATAGGAACGAGAAGTTTAACTTCCGTGGTACCACCCTAGTTGATTTCCGTTTAATGAAATATAATTCAGAAATCCACTTATTACAGATACGGGATATACTTATCCGATACCCGCTTCCTTATTAACGGGTGAAGAACCCGGCGCAGCCTACTTGCTCTTCCCCCGGAAAAGTTTCAGCCTGCAGCTCTAGAGGGAACTTCAACTGGACCTTCCTTAGCGGTGCTTTCAGTCGGTGACACCGCCTCCCTTAAATTCATCCTCCAGTTTACTTTCCTCTTTCATAACTTTTTTTATATACTTTTTTATACTATAGCACAAAAAATCTTTTAAAACAAGATATAATTTTTTAAATTTTATTATTCTACTTAATTAAACAACTAAATAGCCACTCTATATGATCCCACCAATAAACTCTCTGGTGAATTCCTTTTGAGGATTATTAAATATTTCTTCTGCAGGACCCGACTCTATGACTTCTCCTTCTTCAAGAAGGACAACTTCATCCGCCATACGGCTGACCTGGGGTATTTGATGGGTTACTATAATTATTGACATATCCCTCTCCCTGGATATATCTAATACAGTTTGTTCTAAAAGCTTGACATGTCTGGGGTCCAGATTATTCATGGGCTCATCTAGAATCAAAAGCTCAGGATTTACAGCCAGGCCCCTAGCAATAGCCGCCAACTGCACTTCTCCCCCCGACAGCCTGGTAGCAGAGCGGTCAGCCAGATGGTCAAGTTTCATGAATTTTAGCACTTCTTCAACCCTTTTTTCTATAATCTTGGAGTCCATACCCCTTAAATGCAGACCGAAGGCCACATTTTCAAATAAAGTTGCATTGAGCAAAACCGGCCTTTGAAAAACCATTACCATCTGTCTTTGTAATTCCAGTCTTTTTTCCCGGGACAAGCGGATAATATCCACATCTTTAAAGTAAATATTCCCTTCACCAGGTTGTTCCAGCATATTTATTAACCTCAGCAGGGTAGACTTACCGGAGGCATTGGGACCTAGTAATATGGTGATTTTGTTTGAAAAAATGTCCAGGTAAGGAACATTTAAAACAAGCCTACCGTTGTAGTAGTGTTTGACATTTCTAAGCTCTATGAGAGATTGGGTCATTTCTCTACAGCCTCCTGCTGCCACTTATACAGGCCGAAATTAATAATAAAAGATAAGGCCATTAATATAATCCCCAGGGCTATAGCCATCTCAAAATTCTCCCGCCTGGTTTCCAAAACTATGGCTGTGGTAAGAACCCTGGTGTACCCGCTAATATTACCTCCCACCATAATAACAGCTCCCACTTCAGCGATAGCCCTTCCGAAACCCGTAACAATGGCTGTTATAATCTGGGGTCGAGATTCTTTTAAAATTATCCAGGCCGCCTGTCTCTCTGTAGCCCCTAAGGAGATAATCTGACTGTGAAGAGCCTCTTCTTTACTTCTGACCCCTACTACTGTCAAGCCCACTATAATGGGTAAAACCAGAATAGTCTGGGCGATGATCATGGCTGCAGGGGTGAGAAGAATTTGCATAAAACCTAAAGGTCCGGCTCGGGAAAGAAGTAGGTAAACAACCAGCCCAGCCAAAACAGGGGGCAGGCCCATAAAAGTATAGATTAATTTCATTAAAAAGTGAAATCCGGGTACAGGTCTTAAGCCCAGGTATGTTCCCACAGGAATCCCTATTAAGGAACTCAGTAGAACTGCTGTGCCAGACACAAAAAGAGATAAAAAAAGCACCCAGTACACCTCGGGGTTAAAAGTAACTATAATTTTCAAGGCTTCCAGGAGACCGTTAATAATAGATTCCAACAATATCAGCCCCAGCTGTTAATATAGTTAGTCTATAGGAAAAAATAAAGGTTGTCCATATTGTTCAACTCCATAATTCTTAACCAAATCTTTACCTTTTGGAGAGCTTAAAAAATCAATAAGATTTTCAGCCCCCTCATGATTTGTCCCAGGGAATTTGTCCGGGTTTACCATGATTACGCTGTAAATATTTTTTAGCTCCTCATCTTTTTCCAGGAGTATTTCTATATCCAGGTTATTTTTTAAAGTTACAAAGGTGGAGCGGTCCGAAAGAGTATAGGCCATTTTTTCGTGGGCCATCCTAAGGGTTTCCGCCATGCCGCTTCCATTTTCCACATACCATTCTCCTGTGGGGTTAATCCCGGCTTTTTCCCAGATGTCCAGTTCCTTCAGATAGGTTCCTGAATTATCTTCCCGGGATATAAAGAAGCTTTGATTTTCCGCTATTTTACCAAAAGCCTCCGCTGCACCCCCCGCATCCCTAACCCTGGCTTCATCTTCAGAAGATCCCAGCAGAACAAAATGGTTATACATGATTTCTTTTCTTAAAGCACCATTTCCCTGGTCCATAAACTCTTTTTCTGCCTCAGGAGAATGAACCAGCAGCACATCCACATCTCCCCTTTTCCCCATGGCCAGGGCCTGCCCTGTCCCTACTGCAACAACATCAGCATTAATATCGTATTTTTCCATAAAGAAAGGAAGAATATAATCAAGCAACCCCGAATCATAAGTGCTTGTTGTAGTAGCAATTATTAGTCTTTCCTGACCAAACCTAAAACAACCTGTAAGATTTATGATAAAACTCGTAATCAATAATAAAACCAGGAATTTAACGGAAACTTTATTTAAATGCACCTTCATCACCCTGTATTCTAATTTAAAATAATATTTTGTTGACTAAAATAACATTTTTTGCCCGTTATAGCAAAGTCTCAATCATCTAGCGTTGTATCTATAAGCAACCTAAGCAACAAAATAAAAAACTTTTTTCACTTTAAATACAATGCTACGCGAGTATGCGAGCGAGATATTGTTTCCCACTCACTAATTAAAATTATTCATAGCTTCCTCTATTCCCTCTAAAATGTATACCTCTACTGCAGAAACTGCTTTTTTGATAGCATCTTTAACCACAGGCTCTTCTTCGGCAGTAAACCTGTTCAGCACATAATCCCTTACCTCTTGTTCCTGAGGTCTGCCAATGCCAAATTTAAGTCGGTTAAACTCTTCCGTTCCCAGCTTTTCCATGATAGACGTTATACCCTTGTGTCCACCACTTCCTCCTTTTGGCCTGAGCCTTAAAGCACCAGGCTCCAGATCAAGGTCATCATGGATAACCAAAAGGGATTCTGATGGAATTTCTAAGTTAAGAACCAGCTGTTTAACCGCCTGTCCACTCAAATTCATGTAGGTAAGAGGCTTGGCCAACACAATCTGTTCCCCGGCTATAACGCCCTTTATAATGAAAGAGCTATATCTCAAGTATTTAAATTTTAAACCATGCTTGTATGCCAGGGAATCTAATATCATAAAACCAATATTATGCCTGGCAAGCATATGTTTTTTTCCCGGATTTCCTAAACCAACCACTAACTTCATGGAAACTACCCCTTTAATCCGTAAAGAAAGCGTAACCTCAAGTTACGCTTCTTCATCCTCTCCTTTAGGCTCTTCACCCTCTTCTCCTTCAGCCGGCTCTTCTCCTTCTTCCAGTTCTTCTTCATCAATATCTTCGTCTACCGGCTCTTCAAACTTGGTAGGCATAACCACAGTAACAATTGTTTCCTCAGGATCATCCATTAATTCTACCCCTTCAGGAACTACAAGGTCTCCTATATTAAGACTATCCCCTATATTAAGTTCTGATATATCAACTTCTAATTGTTCAGGAATGGCTGTTGGTAACGACTCTATCAGCACCTCCCTTAGCTGTATAGAGGCAACTCCTCCCTCTTGAACCCCCTGGGGCTCACCGTCAAAGGATATAGGAACGTTAACTTGAACTTTATTCAATAGAGATATCCCAATAAAATCAACATGTAAGTAAAATTCTTTAATAGGGTGTTTTTGTATTTCCCTCACCATAACTGTTTCTTTGCGATCATCACCGTTGTCTTTAATAATTAAATCAATAAGAACGTTGGAACCTGCAGAGGTACTGAGTGCCTGAAGTAACTCTTTCCAGTTCACTGCTAAAAGAGTATTGTCCACTTCTCTACCGTAAACAACTGCTGGAATTTGACCTCTTTTTCGTAACTCTTTTCTTCTTCCTTTAGTAGATTTTTCCCGCTTAACTGCTGTGAGTTGAAGCCTTTCCATATTAATTCTCCTTTCTTCCTGCCAAATGACTGTTTATCAGTTTATCATAATTAGTATTATAACCACTAACTTTAGCATAGTCAAATAACTTCATTTTTTAATCGAAAAGTTTGCTCACTGAAAGTTCTTCATGAATACGTATGATAGCATCTCCCATAAGGGGTGCTACTGATAAAACCTTGATTTTTGGTATTTTCTTATTCTCCGTTAAAGGAATAGTGTTGGTAACTACAACTTCCTTAATGGGTGATTTCTCCAGTCTTTCCAAAGCCGACCCCGATAAAACTGCATGGGTACAGCAGGCATAAACCTCTTTTGCTCCCCGCTCCAGCAGAGCCTCAGCACCAAGGATTATTGTTCCTGCCGTATCAATAATATCATCGATCACTATAACTGTTCTATCCTTAACCTTACCAATAATATTCATGACTTCTGCTACGTTGGGTTCCGGCCTTCGCTTGTCTATAATGGCTATGGGACAGTTAAGATAGTCCGCCAGGTTCCGAGCCCTGGTTACTCCTCCCAAATCGGGAGATACCACAGTAGGTGATTCTACTTTCTTCTGGTTAAAGTATTTAGCTATTATAGGGACACCCGGAAGGTGATCTACAGGTATATTAAAAAACCCCTGAATCTGACCTGCATGTAAATCCATGGCAATAACCCTCTGCGCTCCTGCTGTAGTAATTAAATCAGCCAATAACTTGGCCGTAATAGGGTCTCGAGCCCTGGTCTTGCGATCCTGTCTGGCATAACCATAATAAGGTATAACAGCATTAATACTCTTGGCCGAAGCCCTTTTAATGGCATCAATCATAATCAGCAGTTCCATAATATTTTCACTCGCAGGAGGGCATAAAGGCTGTACTACAAAAACATCTGCCCCACGAACACTTTCACCAATATATGTGGCAATTTCCCCGTCACAAAACTTTTGAATTTCCCCTTTACCCAAAGGAATGCCAACATGCTGGGCGATTTCTTCTGCCAAAACAATATTAGCTGTTCCAGTAAATATTTTCAATTTCTTATCGGGATACACTTTTGTAAAAACCCCCTGCCCTGTGTTTTTTCTTGCCTTCTTTATTTTCTCTTTATAATAAAGATTTTCCTGCCGCTATTTTGGGTTTTTTGACGATTTTAATAAAGATCGCAATCTTTTAGCAGCCTTTAATTTATTAATCTGAGTAGGTCTAGCCAGAGCCAGGGCCTCTTCCGGCACATCTTGATCAATGGTTGAGCCTGCTCCAACAATAGCGGCTCTACCTATAGACACGGGCGCAATAAGATTACTGTTACAGCCTATAAAAGCTTCGTCTTCTATTACTGTGTGGTGCTTCTTAGCACCGTCATAATTAACAATAATGGTACCTGCACCCAGGTTAGCCTTTCTGCCAATGGTGGTATCACCGACATAAGATAAATGAGGAACTTTACTTTTCTCACCTATTTCAGATTTCTTAATTTCCACAAAATTACCGATTTTTACTTCCCGGTCAATTTGAGATTCCGGTCTTATATGAGCAAAAGGTCCTATATTGGCCCTGTCACCAACAGAGCTGTCTATAATCACTGAATTCTGAAAAGACACCTCGTTTCCCAGTGAAGCATTAATTAATCTGCTCTGGGGTCCTATAACGCAGTCCTCACCAATGACCGAGTCGCCTTCTATGATTGTTTGAGGATAGATAACAGTATCTTTCCCAACCCTTACACTGTCGTCAATATAGGTAGTGGAGGGGTCAATTAATGTTACGCCCTCTTCCATGAGCCTCCCGTTAATTTTTTTGCGCATAATTTCTTCGGCTTTGGCCAGCTGAGCCCTGTTATTTATTCCCCGGGCCAGGTTAAAATCTTCTATTTTATAACCCAAAACATTTTGCCCCTGGCCAGCTAATATTTCTACTATATCTGTTAAGTAGTATTCTCCCTTAGTATTTTTACTGGCTATAGCCTCTATTTCCTTTTTAAGCCAGTAGGCCTCCACACAGTAAGTTCCCGTGTTAATTTCCTTTACTTCTTTTTCATGGTCAGAGGCATCTCTATCCTCTATAATTCTAGTAACCTTTCCTTTTTTATCTCGAATTATGCGACCGTACCCCGATGGGTCATCTAATTCAGCCGTTAAAACTGTAACCGCTGAACCTTCTTCCTGATGGTAATCAAGTAGGCTTTTAAATATATCCTTATTTAGTAAAGGCGTATCACCACAAGCTATTATCACCTGGCCTTTTTCCGGTATGTTCTCTAAAGCCTGAGCTACAGCATGACCGGTACCCAGTTGCTGCTCTTGTATTGCATAAGAAACCTGATCACCAATTTCTGCTTTTACCTCTTCCGCTTTATGTCCAACTACTACAACCGTTAAACTGACCAATGCATTTAAACCCTCCAGTAAATGAGCAAGCATAGTTTTACCACAGAGTTTATGCAAAACTTTAGGAATTTTAGATTTCATGCGGGTACCTTCCCCTGCAGCCAGCACAACAGCAGTTATCATAGTAAATACCTCCTGAGTTGTCATATTTTTCTCCCAAAAAAAAAGGAGCCCACAGCTCCATTTTTCAAGATTGAATCATTTCGTCGGCTACTCCCTGCTTATCCATTTCAAGATCATATGCGCCTAAAACTGCCGACTGAACTACCTCCCTTGTTTGTGATGTAATGGGGTGCGCTATATCTTTAAACTCTCCATCAGGAGTCCTCTTGCTGGGCATAGCAACAAACAAGCCGTTGTTACCCTCTATAACCCTTACGTCGTGGACTACAAATTCATCGTTTAAGGTAATTGAAACAATAGCTTTCATTTTACCCTCACGATTAATTTTTCTAATCCGTACATCTGTAACTTCCATTACTTCACCACCCTTCAAACCTTTATTTCTTTGTCTTACTTATAAAGATAATTATTATTAACATTAGCTCTTTTCTACATTTATCTAAATAATTCCTGCAATCCATAGCAATATGTAGAAAATTTTTCACATTTTAACCTGTAAAGCAATTTTAGGAAAATCTGTGCCCGGTTTTATATCCTGTGATATTACCGCCACTTAACACTACAACCACTTTTTGATTTTTTAACTGAATTTTCCCTCGTTTAATATTTTTTTGACCAGTTCCAGATCAGTTTCCTTGTCCACATCAGTGCCTATTTCAGGATAAGAACACCTTACTGCCCTGGCTTTTATTTTCAATATTTGAGAAACCCTTTTTTCAGCTTCCCTGACACCTAGTTTTTTTAACATAAACTTTAATATGAATACAGGTCCCAATTTTAGAGCCAGCATATGAGGTTTTTTTCTAAGAGCAATAAACTCTGAGGCCTCTTGCGCTGCAGTTTCTAACACCAAGGGGTCTATAATAAAAATGTTACCCCCTGTATAGGAGCCTTCATCCAGATGGACAAAAGTTCTTATTACTCCCGGATATTTGTCTTCACAGTATTCCTTTTTTATTATAGGATAGTAAAAATCCGCCTTCTCCGCATGGCTTTTTGAAATGAAATCCTCCAAAGCCTCCCTGGTAATCATAGGAATATCGGAAGTAAGAATTAAGGTGGGATCTTCTCCGGATAAGTGTCTAAACCCTTCTTTCACATTATCTACTATATCCCCCTTTTCCGGCACCAGGACAAAAGAGTTAAGCTTCTCTATTTTCCCCAGATCCTCCATGGGACCGACTACTACAATATCCTTTATCTGGTCAAGGGATTTTAGAACTTCCAATATGTATTGAATCATGGGCTTTCCATTTATAGGAATAAAAGCCTTGTTTTTTACCCCAAAAGCATCCGTTATAGTCGACGAGTTTTGTGCTCCTGCCAAAACTACTGCATTCATATTATTTCCTCCCTAGCTTACTGTCCTGGCAATCAAGATTTTTTCCCCTTCTCCCAGAAATAGACCCCTGGCAGCCTGCTCCAATTCCCCTTTATTATTTGACAGGCAAAAAAGAGTAGGCCCGCTGCCCGTCATCTGTACCCCCAGGAACCCTTTGTTCTCCAATTCTCTTTTTCTCTGTGCAATAACAGGGTATTTTTGAAGAGTAACACTTTCCAGGACATTGCCCATATTCTTGCCTAATTTTTCTGTTTCCCCATCGCTTACATTTTTTATGACAGCGCTGGTATCAGGCCTTTTCTCTATGCTGCCCGGATTAAAAGAACCATATATTTCTGCGGTAGAAACGCTGAAAGGAAATACCACCAGCATAACCCACAGGTTAGGCAGTGGAGGTAGTTTAGATAATACATCTCCCTTTCCTTTGGCCAGGCAGGTTCCTCCTTCAATGCAAAAAGGAACGTCCGCCCCTAATTCACTCCCCGTTTCCAATACTTCTTCTGAGGATATTTTTAAATCCCATAGCCTGTTAACTGCCATTAAAGCTGCTGCTGCATCAGTGCTTCCCCCTGCCAGGCCGGCGCCTATAGGAATATTTTTTTCCAGGTTAATTTTAATTCCCTTGTTAACCTTAGTTTTTTCCTTTAGCTTTTCTACCGCCTTTATAATCAGATTGGTCTGGTCCAGGGGAACCTGGGGGTGGGTGCATTCTAGTTCTATTACCTCTTCTTTAATTTTTTCAAATACTAATAGATCCGCAAGATCAATGCTCTGCATTACTATCTCCACTTCATGATAACCATCAGTACGCTTGCAGAGAACATCTAGAGATATGTTGATTTTAGCCTTGGCTGGAACAAATATTTTATTCATTTTTTTCTCCTCATAAAAAAAATAATAATTATCCCTTAATTATTTCGTCACTTGCTAGTCTTTTCCTTTTAGCTAAAATAATTTATATGATACCAATTTAATGAAAAAAAGAGCCGAATATGGCCCCTTTTTTAAATAGCCCTGCCTGCCAGTAACTTTTTAGTTCTAGAGATAACAGGTTCTTTTGATTCTTTGGCCAAGTTTTCCAGAACCTCTAAAACAGGTTCTAGCTTTTCATAGAATATCACAATTGAATCCCCTTCTTCAACCCTCTGTAATGCAATATTTAAAGCTTGTGTTTCATCTAATATGATTTCTACTTCAATATCTTTACCCACTTCTTTAACACCTTTTTCCAGGAGGGAGGCAACTTCTCCCGGCTCCCTGACCCTGGAAACCATGTCTTCTTTTATATAAATATGGTTAAATGATTTTCCAGCGGCGATACCTGCTTTTCTTATAAGATCATCTGACCTGTCTTCCGGTACACCGATTATGCCAACCAAGCGGTCAGCACCAATATTTCTAGCCATTTCCGCTACACTTAAAAATCCCGCTTCATTATGACCGTAGTCAACAATAACTTTAAACATACCATAGTCAAATATATTGCCCCTTCCGGGATTATCCATTAATGAGAGGGAAAACTTATTCAGGGCTGCAGCTATTTCCTCTGTAGATAAGCCATATGCAGTGCCGGCTGCAGTTACAGCCAGAGCATTCTCTATGTGGTGCCCGGCTTTCCCTTTTAGCGTTAGGGGAACATCTTTTACTCTTATTACAAATTTAGATTTATTACCTTCAGCAATATATATGGAATTATCCCGTATAAATACAGCTTTTCCACCACCGGCTAAATGCCTCTTCAATTTTATGCTGTTATCTTTTTTACTAAAATAAATAATGCTGCTTTTGACCCAGCGGGACAATTCTATTATGTTGTCATCGTCAACGTTTAAAACTACATTCCCATGGGGTTTAACAGCCTCCGCCACCAAAGATTTGACATAAAGTAAATCCTCCAGGCTGTTTATACCGTCCTGTCCCAGGTGATCACAACTTATATTGGTAATAACAGCTATGTCACTAAGGTCGTAACCCAAACCTCTTCTAATTATGCCGCCCCGGGCTGTCTCCAGAACAGCGGCTTCTACCATAGGATTCCTTAAAACAGTTTGTGCGCTGAGGGGCCCTGTAGTGTCCCCATCTATTATACAACGGTCATTAATAAATATCCCTTCGGATGTTGTCATTCCTGTTTTTATTCCTTTTTTCTTTAACATGTAGTTTATCATACGGCTAACTGTAGTTTTACCATTGGTGCCGGTAATGCTGATTACAGGAACTTGTGACCTGGCACCCTGGGGGAAAAGCATGTCTACTATGGCTCCTCCTGCATCCCTGGGTTCGCCTTGACTGGGATATTCATGCATTCTTATTCCTGGAGCAGCATTAACTTCAATAACTGCTCCGCCGTTTTCTTTCAAGGGAACAGAAATATCTTCTGAAACGATATCCAGGCCAGCTATGTCCAGGCCCAAAATCCCAGCAGTCCTTTCAGCTATAAATATATTGTCGGGGTGTAACAGGTCCGTAACATCTAATGCCTTACCACCGGTACTTAAGTTGGCATTTTCTCTTAACCACACCTTTTCTCCAGAGGAGGGGATAAAAGAAATATCTATATTTTGTTTTGACAATACATTTAAAACATGGGAATCAATCTTTATTTTTGTCAGGGGTTTCTCATGGTCATCTCCCCTTAAGGGGTCATTATTTAATTCCTGGATTAACCGGCTAATACTTTTTTCCCCATCACCTGTTACATAAGGAGGCACCCTTTCTGAAGCTGCTACCATTTTTCCATCTATTATTAATAAACGATAGTTTCGCCCTCTTAAATACTTTTCTATGATAACTTTAGAGCTATATTTGCAGGCCTCTTCAAAAGCATCCCGGAGCTCCCCAGGCTCCCTTATATCTACGGTTACACCCCTGCCGTGATTACCGTTATAAGGCTTTACTGCTACGGGATAACCAATAATATCCGCCTGCTGACCGGCCTCCTCCACGGTATAAACAGCTGCTCCTGGGGGAACGGGGATTTCCTCCTGCTCCAGCATCTCCTTACATAACAACTTATCTCCTGCCAAATCTACAGCAATAGAGCTGGTTTGACAGCTGGTAGTAGCCATAATTCGTTTCTGATGCTTACCGGTCCCCAGTTGTAGAAAGCTGGTGCCTTCTTTTAGGGGAATAACTTGAATATTTCTTTTCTTTGCCGCTCTTATAATAGATTTGGTACTGGGACCATAATCATACTTTTTAGATATTTCCTTTAATTCATCTAATTTTTTATCCAGGTCAATACTCTTATTTTCCAGAATACTTTCTACCAATTCAACTGCCAGAATGCCAGCGGCTAATCCCACTTCCTTTACTCTGTAATTAAAAATTATATTATATACAAAGGGGTCATCCGTACTCCTGGTTTTACCATAGTTAGTTACATGACCCACCCGCTGCTGAAGTTCAATGGCTGTATGTTCAATTACGTGACCCAGGTAAGTTCCTTCTTCCAGTCTTTCTATGAAACCTCCCGGCCTCCCCCTGGAACAATAATGTTCTTTCAAACCTGGTAACCTTGTTACTATATTATTTTTAAAGCTGGAAATTTGCTCTGTAGTTACCTCTGCCCAGTCCTGCAAGTTGATTATCATTTGTATAGAGGGATTATGGCTGTAAATATTTCTTCCTGGGAAAAAATTTATTTCTTGAATGTACATTATTTCTTGAAAAACCTCCTAGAATAAGGGCAAAAAAATATAAATTTAGTGTTATTAATATTTCCTCAATGATTTTTTTCTATGCAAATATGTATATTATGTTAGTTAATCATAGGCTTTCTCTCTTTTAAACTGAACCTGCAACCGCTGGATAAAGTATGTAAAATAACATTTGTTATGATAAGAGGCTGATTAGGTTCCAGCTCGGAGACATTAGAATACCCGATGTTTTTACCATCTAAAACGGTTGCGGAGTTGGAGCCTATAACTTCCAGGTGACCGTCTGAACGGACAACAATAGCTGTATCCTCGTCAATTCCAATGCCCAGGATATAAGGGTTGTGAGCTATAACCGAAAGCAGTCGTCCCGTTCTACCCCTTTGGGCAAAGTGTTGATCTATAACTACTTCTTTTAAAAATCCCAAGCCTGGAGCCATAGATAGAGAGGTAACCTGAGGAGTATCATCGTTATAACCTCCTACAATCATAGTATCACTCATAACTGAAGCGCCTGCACTGGTACCGGCTATAACTACCCCCTGCCTATATAAATCATATAAACTTTTTTCTAATTCAGTTCCTCCCAGGGTTCCGGTTATCCTGAGCTGATCTCCCCCTGTAAAAAATATTCCCGTTGACTCCTTTAATTTTTTAATAATCTCCGAGTCACAGGCCTTTCTGCGGTCACTTATATTAAATATAGAAACTTCCTTAAGGCCTAGTTTCTTAAATACTTCTATATATTCTTTCCCAACCTGCTCAGGTTTCAGGGAAGCCGTGGTTAAAACTGCCATCCTGGCAGCACTACCTCCTGCTAATTGAACAACCTGTTTTAAAATAAAACAATCCTTTTCCTTGTCCTCTGAACCACCGATAATCACCAGATTACCTTGAACTTTTTCTCCCACTTTATCACCTTTTATCTGCTGGTTTTAATCATAAAATATATAATGTGCAAATTACTAGTTCGCTATACCAAAAAAAATTATGGGTAAACGCTTCAAATACCTTGAGCGTACCCATAATAATTAATCAGTGCTGTTGGTTTTTACAACATTTGTTAAATTACCTTTTTTAAGCGGTAGTTATCTGTTTTCCCCGGGATCCTTCCCCTCTTAGCCAGGGCCTTGCTTTCTATCTCCTTTAAATCCATAGTCATATCAATGGCTGGGGCTCTGGATATGTAGCTGCCCACGCCAAAAGCATCTACTCCCGCCTCTATAAGCTCTGGCATTCTTTGTGGAGTTATGCCCCCGGAAGCCAGTATTTTCACATGCTTAAACCCTTCAAGATCTAAACGGGCCCGGACCTCCTTTACCAACCCCGGGGTAACGCCTCCCCGCTCCCCCGGAGTATCCAGTCTTACACCCTCCAGCTTCTCCGTTAAAGCAGATGCAACCCTTAAGGTTTCCTCCGCTTCATCTTTAAAAGTATCCACCAGTATAATTCGGGGAACTTCTTCGGGCATTATTTCATCAAAGGTCCTGGCTACTTTTACCGTATCACCAACAATTAAAAAAGCGGCATGGGGTAAAGTTCCTATCGGCTCTTTACCCAACAACTTGGCCCCTAAAATACAGCTACATCCATCGGCTCCGCCTATTATGGCAGCTCTTTCCATAACAGGAGCAACTGCCGGGTGAAGGTGCCGGGCCCCAAAACAAATTACTTGGCAACCTTGAGCCGTTTCCTTACACTCCCGGGCAGCGGTTGCCCACCCGCTGCTGCTGGCCAACATGCCCAGCAAGGCGGTTTCATATAAGCCAAACTCACCGTAAGGACCTTCTATGCGCATAACTACTTCTTTTTTAGTAAACTCGTCTCCCTCCCGTAAAGACCAAACGCTAACCTCCAGATTTCTCAATAAATTAAGCGCTTCTTTGGTGCCGGCTAAAGTCCCGCCCCGGGTAGCAAATATCTCTGCAGTAACCTTTGTACGGTCCAATCCTAAACTGGTTAACATTTCATGAGTTCTCAAAAAGTATACGTCTGCAGTTAACCCTACCTTTATTTCCTCATGAGTTGCAGAGTATATTGTTCTTTCGGAAGGTATTTTTATTTTTTTAATATCTTGGCTGTTTTTTATATAATTTATCTTATCCATATATAACTTCCTTTCATCTTACAAAATCTTAACTCCTAAAGTACTTTCCATCTCCTTTAAAGCATAAGAATGAGCTTCATTACAAAAACTAGTAACAGCATTTTTATAGACATTTACTTTATAATTTAACATCCGGGCATCAGCTGCAGAATATAAAACGCAAATATTAGTACAAACCCCGGTCAAAAACAATTCCTCTACCTTTAATTCCCTTAAGGTTAAGTCCAGGTCGGTGCCAAAAAAAGCGCTAAATCTTCTTTTAGACAATATTACATCTCCTTTAGCTGGAGTTAGTTCGTCAATTATGTCCGCTCCGGGAGTTCCCTGTAAACAGTGAGGCGGAAACATCTCAAATTCAGCATCATGGGGAAAATGATTATCACATATGTATATCACATGGGTTCTATCTTCTCTGGCTTTTTGAATAATTTTTTGGATAGGATCAATAATCTCTAAGCCTGTTTCTCCAATATATAGCCGACCTTCTGATCGTATAAAATCATTTAACATATCAGTAACCAGCAGTGCCTTTTCCATAAAAAGAACCTCCTCAATTTAAAAATTGTTATTTTTATCTTTCGTCATAAATATTCTATCTCCTTTTAAAAAGTAAATTAAAGGGATATGCAATGCATATCCCTGCCACTTTATTTATTATTATTTTTTTCTTGTAAAAACCTATCTGCTCTTTCGATTGCAAGCTTTACCATGTTCCCACAATCTCTGGAGCTAACGCCTCCGAAGCCTTCGGTTTTTACAATGTCATAAACACCAAGCTCTTTAGCCATCTCATACTTCAACTCATCAGACATAATACTACGCCGCCTTTTACTCACCTAGATTCATCTCCTTTAAATAAAGTGGCATTATTATTTTTTGATTATTTTTAAAAAATATTAAACCAATAGTTTGCTGTTCATCCATGGAACTAACTACACTTGCTTCCTTTTTTAATTATTTATTTTATATTTTATAGCTTCGATTAAATCTTCTTCCTTTTCATATTGGGAAAAATTAAAATTTAAATTAAACAGCACATCAAGGGCTACCCGGCATAATAAGCTTTCATTAAGTTTCCTTTTGCCTTTCTTCCTGTTCTCAAATACTACGCCAGCCAAACGCTCTACCTGTTCAGCCCGCAAGTATATCCCTTTTTTTACCAGTTTTTTTTCCAATGTACCCACTCCCTCAAGTCTTTGGATTAACTCATGGCAGGCTTATCCACCTCAATTTTTTTCTAAATCTAAATGGTTAAGTTTTTATATAAGTCTGTTTGTAGCATTTTATGCAATATTTAAGGAAAATGTGCAAGAACAATTTAACATCATATGCCTAGCTTTTTTTGCAAAAAAATATCCCCTGCTTTTTCGAATTGCAGGGGATTTAATGTTTTAGGGTTTCCTAATAAACAATTGTGTATAAATCTTGCCGTAACGAGATCCATCAACTATTCCTATACCAACATGGGTGTAAGAGCTGTTTAGAATATTTGCCCTATGGCCGGGAGAATTCATTAAGTTTACGTGTGCTCTCTCTGTTTGGGAGGCTCCCGCGATATTTTCTCCTGCCCTTGTATAACTTACTCCTGCTGCCCTCATCATATCAAAGGGACTTCCGTACGTGGGGGACTGGTGACTAAAGTAACCTAAATCAACCATATCCTGGCTTTTCATGCGAGCCAGCTTGACTAGTTCCATATCGATTTGCAATGGTTGCAACCCTCTAGTTGTTCTTTCCTCGTTGACCCGATCAAACATCAGCTGTTCATCTTGAGTTAGCTGGGAATTCTGCGGTGG
>Ga0207421_10000448_pt1 | contig 52797 bp, 52 predicted proteins | sample SodLakKL_010_SED_4_FD_187542 | JGI IMG/M metagenome (GOLD analysis project Ga0207421, IMG submission 187542) | Alkaline sediment microbial communities from Lake Tanatar, Kulunda Steppe, Russia - 8KL_010_SED (SPAdes) (version 2) | ecosystem: Environmental > Aquatic > Non-marine Saline and...
GAATAATAGAGTTGATGAATGCATAATATTCAAATAAAATGTATATTATACAAAAATAGGACTTTGTGAAATTTGTTAAGAGATACTACTTGGTAACCGTCGGGTATGGAGAGGGTCTCTGTTTAAAATAAATTATATTTTGTATATTTATGAGAGTCAGCAAGAAGTTTTGCTGGTTCTCTTTATATGCTTAAAGTTATTTAAAGTGAATTATTTTAAGCTATTTGGAGTTGATTTGGAGTATTTTGCAAATCGGTTTATTTATTTTTAGATAAGTATCTGATATAATTAGAGTTGTGTTTATCAAGAATTGATTTATAAGGATTCTGGAAGGATTTAGGTAAAATGAATGAGAAAATACTGTTAGTTGAAGATGAAGAAAAAGTCAGGAAGATAGTATCTTCTTATTTAGAAGAGGCTGGCTTTGAAGTTGAGATAGCCAGTGATGGCAATACTGCTCTGGAGAAAGTATTGGCTGAACCTCCAGATTTATTGATTTTAGATATTATGTTACCTGGGATTGATGGCTGGGAGATAGCAGAAGAGGTTAGAAATTATTTTGAACTGCCTATTTTGATGCTGACTGCCAGGTCAGATGAGGATGATCGGGTAAAGGGGTTTGAAAAGGGTGCTGATGATTATTTAGTTAAACCCTTTAGTCCGAGAGAGTTAGTTGCCAGGGTAAGGGCGATCTTAAAACGGACTGGTAGATTGAAAAGTAAAATTTTAGAGCTGCCAGGGACTGATATTTCGATAAAGCCGGCTGCTGGCAAGATCTTTCTTGAAGGGGAAGATGCTGAACTGACTGGAACTGAATTTAATATCTTTTATGAGTTTTACAAGAATAGAGGACAGGTTTTGAGCCGGGAGCAGCTGGTTAACAGGGCTTTAGGCCTTGATTATGCCGGGTTTGATAGGACTATTGATGTTCATATTAAGAATATCAGAAAGAAGTTAGACCTGGAAAAGGATCAGTTGATTGAGACTGTTTATGGGATGGGCTACCGGTTTGAAATTGACGAGAGTCAGGATGATTAATTATGAATAATTTGCGCTTTAGAATATTTATATCGATAATAATTTTATTAATTGTTGGCCTGGCAGCTATAACTTTATTATTTAATTATGGACTGGACAGGTATTTTTCTGATTATCAAATGCAGGAAGAAGCTGCTAATATAAATAGACTTGAAAGACAAGTTACTGAGATATATGAAACTGATGGTGAAGCTGCTGTTTTTGATCATTTGGAGCAGTTTGCCAGAATTAATCAGCTTGAATATATTGCTGAACCTGGAAATGACCATATGGATCACCATGAGGCGATGGATCAGGAGATGATGGATAATAGATGGATGAGACAGGGCAATGGCAGGCGGATGATGCAGTCCTTTGAGGAGGCTGATTTAAGTCAGGGTTATAATATTGTTATAAACGATAGAGACTTTGGTATTTTAATCTGGCCAGAACGGGACGGCCAGCCTGCTATTTATTCTGAGATTGCTGAACAGACAGCCAATTTCAGAAATGAGATTAATAGTTTTATTCTGCCTTTAGGGCTGGTGATGATTTTTGCCGGTGGTTTAATTAGTTTCTGGTTATCAAGAAGGCTTGCTCTGCCTGTAAATAAGCTTGCTGATGAAGTTAGTAAGCTAGGTGAAGGAGATTACGAGATAGAGGTGCCAGAGAAGTTGTCTGGTGAGTTAAGAAGACTGGGGCTGGCTATTAAAAGCCTGGCCGGGCGGCTTAAATATCTGGAAAAGATCCGTCGGGAATCAGCAGCTGATTTTAGCCATGAGTTAAGAACACCGCTTCATAATTTAAAGAGTACAGTTGAAGCCTTAGAAGACGGAATTTTAGAAATGAATGAAGAAAATTTGGAAAGTATTAATGAGGAAGTTGAAAGGATTACAACTTTAACCGGTCAGTTAACTGAACTGGTTGAGTTTGAAAAGAAATTGACTGATATTAATATTGAGATTGTTGATGGCAGTCAATATTTTAGTGGCTTATTGAATTCTTATAAGAAGAAAGCTGAATATGAGAAGATAGATTTTAATTATGAGATTTCCTCAAAGCTTGATAAAATAAATATTGATAAACAGGCAGTTGAAATCATTTTAAATAATTTAATAAGTAATGCCATAAAATATACTGAAGAAGATGGCAGTATTGAAGTAAGAGTTAATCTAGAGGATAAAGATCTAAAGATTGAGGTTGAGGATACTGGGATTGGGGTTCCAGAAGCAGAGAAAGATTTGATCTTTGAGAGGTTTTATCGGACTGATAGATCTCGTTCTAGAGAGACTGGAGGTTCCGGGCTTGGCCTGGCAATTACCAGAGAGATTGTGGCTGCCTTAGGCGGTAATATATCTCTGGAGGATTGTGACAAGGGGAGTAATTTTATTGTTGAACTTCCCCAATAATAGTTTTAAAGGATGGTTTTGATGAGAAGAATTCCACTGAGAAATAAAATAATCGGTATTTTATTAATATTATTTGTGGCAGTTAATTTTATTCCTTCGCAGTATTTTCTATCTGAGCCAGGACCGGCGATAGATTTGAGTGAGATGATTACTGTTGAAGATGGTTATAATGATGATGACTGGGGTGGATTTTATCTTACTTCAGTCAGTCAGAGGAGGGCATCTTTCTGGGATGTGGCTACATTTTATTTATTTCCATCTGAGAATAAAGAATTGACTTCAGTAAGAGCTGCTATGCCACCTGGGATGTCTGAGACAGAGTATTTAAATCTTATGCATGAATTGATGGTTGAAAGTCAGTTATCTGCCCAGGCAGTTGCCTATAGAGAATTAGGCTATGATGTTGAGATGAGAGGCGAAGGAGTTAAAGTTGTCGACCTGGTTGCAGGGGGTCAGGCAGAAGATATTCTTGAGCCTGATGATATTATTATTAAAATTGATGATAGGGAAGTTGAGCTGGCTTCACAGGCAGTCGAGTTAATCAAATCTTATCCGATTGGGACTGAGCTTGTTGTTCAGGTGAAAAGAGATGAGGAAATCCTGGACTTTGAGATTACAACTGCTGAACATCCTGAAGAGGCCGGCAGATCTTCTTTAGGAATATATATAACTACAGCAGGTTTAGATTATGCGATGCCTGATTATGTAAGCTTTTCTTCAGAGAATATTGTTGGCCCATCGGCAGGTGTAATGTTCTCCCTGGAGGTTTATAATCAGTTGACAGAAGAGGATATTACCAGGGGTGAAAGGTATGCCGGGACCGGTACAATCAATTTTGATGGTGAAATAGGTAGAGTTGGCGGTGAACGTTTAAAGATAATAGCTGCTGATCAGGCTGGAATAGCTACTTTTATTTTACCTGAAGAACATGGAGTTGGATTAGATAATCTTGGCCTGGAGATTGGAATTATTGAATCACCAGATTTTAGAGATCTTTTAGATCAATTAAACGTTCAGTAAAATCTCTGTTGCCAGTTCTTGCTGATTTATTAGGTATTATCAGTGAATATAGGTTGCTGGCATGGATATCCAGGGACAGTTGATATTTTAATTTATCTGAACTATTGAAATCAGGTTCATCTAAATATTCTGCTGGCTGAATAATAACAGGTACTTTTGATTTGCTGGAAAGCTCTGATAATATGCTTTTACCTTTTTCGCCAATTGCAAGGATTCTGAGATATGCCGGAGATTCAAGATTATGCTCTTTATATTTACTGCTGCTTAATCTTAATGTGGCCTGTAATAATGCCCTGGCAACTCTGCTCTTAGGATATGTCTTTGAGGTTAAGCTGGCGATTAAATCATGATAGTTGGTTATTTCATTTCTATAACTTAAAATTGAGTTAGCCAGGTTTGCACTAATTGCAGGGACATCCAGTAATTCTGTTTTAGTAAGACTTCTAATCTTAAATAGAGTATATTCTTCCCAGATATTGAGTCTGGCAGGGCCCTGGTTTGAATTAATAGTATTTTTGAATAAATCCTGATTGAATTCAGGAATATATTTTAAAGCTGTTTCAATCTGGTTTTTATAGACTAAATTTCTGATAGCAGTAGCACTTGCAATATCTGATTGGCCTGGACTTTTATCATGATAATTACTATCTTTTCTCTCTATAGTTTCTGCCTGAATTGGAAGCTCATATTCTTTTATTGCTTTCAGATATTCGATTCCCAGGATATTATTTGGTTGATTAATTGCTTTAAAAGCATCTTCACCAAGGAGTTTTCTAATAGCTTCAGCTCTGGCTTCCGGGAAAGATAGGCCATTATTCAAATATGACTTTAATTTTCTTTGGAACTCTGGCGGTTCAGAAACCAGGAGGCTGGCTATATACTGGAGGATCTCTAACTGGCCTTTTTCGCTGCCAAAGACAATTTTATTTACCAGGCCGGTATAAGCCAGGCTTAAGATAGCGCCTCTGGCAAAATACTCGGCACTTCTGATGGCATAGGAGACAGGTAATTCTATTACCAGATCAATTCCAGCCTTTGCAGCCATTTTAGTTCTTATCCATTTATCAAAGATGGCTGGCTCGCCTCTCTGGGTGAAATTGCCGCTCATAATTGCTATCACTGGTTGATTATCGGTGATTGTTTTAGATCTGTTTAAATGGTAATTATGGCCGTTGTGGAAGGGATTATATTCGACTATTAGGCCTGTAGTTTGCATATTATCACCTTTTTCAAAAAAGTTTGATAAGTTTTACTTTATATTTTTAGCAGGAATTTATATAATCATGTTGAATTAAGTATATTGAAAGATTTTTCACTAGAATATTCAATTAACTTTATAATATCAAAGAATTTTAATAACAGCAAGGCAAGGGGGAAATCATGGGTTTTTTAGATGAAATTAAAGAAAGGGCGACAGCTTTAAAACGAACTATCGTTTTACCAGAAACGGAAGATAGTCGGATTTTAGAGGCTGCTGCAAAATTGGTTAAGGATGGTATTGCTGAAATTGTTTTATTAGGTGATGAAGAGAAAATTCTGGCCGATGGCAAGGAATTGGGAGTTGCTCTTGAAAAATGCAGGGTAATTAATCCAGTTGACGAAACTGATGAGAAAGAAGATTTAATTGATCTTTTTGTTGAGTTAAGAAAACATAAAGGTTTGACCAGAGAAGATGCTAAAGAAATGATTAAAAATCCATTATATTATGGTACTTTAATGGTTAAGGCTGATCAGGTTGATGGAATGGTGGCCGGGGCAGCTAATCCAACAGGTGATGTCTTAAAGCCGGCTTTACAGATTGTTAAGACTGCAGAGGGTATCAATTCAGTTTCAGGGGCTTTTGTTATGATAGTACCTGATAAGAGTTTTGGCCAGGATGGAAAGCTGATTATGGCTGACTGTGCAGTTAATCCTAAAGTTGATGCTGATACTTTAGGTGAGATAGCTGTAGCCAGTGCTGAGACAGCCAAAAAAATAGCTGGTTTGGAGCCAAAGGTTGCTATGCTTTCATTTTCGACAATGGGTAGTGCAAAACATAAGTTGGTTAAAAAAGTACAGCAGGCAACAAAAAAAGCTAAAGAGATTGATCCTGACTTATTAATTGATGGAGAAATGCAGGCTGATGCTGCCTTAGTTCCTTCAGTTGCTGATAGAAAGGCTCCTGAAAGTAAGGTTGCAGGCCAGGCTAATGTATTGGTTTTTCCAGGTCTAGAATCTGGCAATATTGGTTATAAACTAGTACAGAGACTGGCTAAAGCTGAAGCTGTAGGTCCAATTATTCAGGGTTTAGATAAGCCTGTTAATGATCTTTCCAGAGGGTGTTCAGTTGATGATATTATAAATCTGACAGCAATTACTGCTCTTCAGGTATAGTTACAAATTCAGGCATAATCTTAAAAAGAAATAAAAAAATAACAGGAGTGATTTAAAAAAATGAAAATTTTAGTACTTAACAGTGGTAGTTCTTCAATTAAGTATCAATTATTTAATATGGATAATGAAAGTGTTCTGGCTAAAGGTATTGTTGAAAGAATTGGAATCGAGGATTCGTTTTTAGAGCATGAAGTTAATGATGAGGAGATTGTTATAAAAGAAGATATTCCTAATCACAGCAAAGGTATTAGCCTGGTAATCGATGCTCTCTTAGATGATAATCATGGTGTTTTAGATAGTATGGATGATATTAATGCTGTTGGCCATAGAGTCGTTCATGGTGGGGAAAAATTTGCTGATTCTGTTAGAATTACTGATGAGGTTGTTGAGAAGATGGAGGAAGTTTCTGATCTGGCTCCGTTACATAACCCACCAAATATTGCCGGGATTAAAGTCTGTCAGGAGTTAATGCCTGATACTCCGCAGGTTGGGGTATTTGATACTGCTTTCCATCAGTCCATGCCTGCAGAAGCTTATACTTATGCACTTCCATATGAGTATTATGAGAAATATGGTGTTAGAAGATATGGTTTTCACGGGACTTCACATAGATTTGTTGCTAAAAGAGCTGCAAAACTTATAGATAAGGATTATAGTAGTTCAAAAATTGTAACCTGTCATCTCGGTAATGGTGCCAGTGTTGCTGCAGTTAAAAATGGTAAATCTATTGATACTAGTATGGGTTTAACTCCTCTTGAAGGTCTTGTCATGGGAACTAGATGTGGTGATATTGATCCAGCAATTGTACCTTTCTTGCAGGAAAAAGAAGATTTATCCAGCAAAGAGATTGATAATATCATGAATAAAGAGAGTGGGCTCTTAGGCATTTCAGGAGTCAGTAATGATTCTCGTGATATTCAGGAAGCTGCTGCTGAAGGAAATGAGCGAGCTCAATTGGCAGGAGATGTCTTTAATTATAGAGTGAAAAAGTATATTGGTGCTTATACAGCTGCCATGGGTGGCGTTGACGCGATTGTATTTACAGCTGGAATTGGTGAAAATGCAATAGAAATTAGAGAGGGAATTCTTAATGGACTTGAATATCTGGGCTTTGAACTTGATAAAGAGGCAAATGATTCCAGAGGCAAAGAAGTCGAAATATCAAAAGCTGGTTCTGATACGAAGGTATTCGTTATCCCGACAAATGAAGAATTGGTAATAGCCAGAGATACAGCAGAGATTCTGGCTGAATAGTTTTCCTTGACATCAGGGCTATTTATGATGTATAATAGTTTTTGCTTGTAGTATTGTTCAAAGAATTTGAGCTTTATGGAGGGAATCCTTTTGATAATTGATCTTATGAAATATCAGGAGAAAGGCAGTTATACTACTATAACTGGAGAGTATCTTCCTGAAGATATCGATTATTTTCAGAGGGAGATTGCTATTGATGGGCCATTTGATGTTAAAGTTGATGTTTATGCTGATGAAGATGAGTTTGTCTTTACTGGTAAGTTAAAGGGTAGTTATAAGTTAGCCTGTACTAGATGTCTTGAAAAGTTTAGTTATTCAGTGGAGACTGATATGGAATTTATTATTGAAAAAAAAGAAATTGATGACGTGGCTCATGTTGATTTAAGTGACAAACTTAAAGAAAATCTTATCTTGACGATTCCGAGTAAAGCAGTTTGCAGCCCTGATTGTGAGGGTATTTGCAGCCAATGTGGACAGAATTTAAATGAATATAGTTGCGACTGCGAGAAAGATGATATTGATCCTAGATTAGAAAAATTAGGAGAGCTGTATAACCAGGAATAACCGATTAGGTTTTGAAATAAAGGAGGTGTTTTTGTAATGGCAGTACCAAAGAAAAGAACTTCTAAATCCAAAAAGAGAAAGAGAAGAACTCACTGGAAATTGAAGTCACCGAATTTAATAGAATGTTCAAATTGTACAGCACAAATTCTTCCTCACCGGGTATGTCCTGAGTGTGGACATTACAAAGGTAAAGAAATCACCTCAAACTAATATTCGTTAGTTTAGACCTGCAGCTATTGCAGGTCTTTTTTCTTACAAGATTTTATCGTTTTGCAAATCAAATTATTTGCATAAGGCCTTGATTTTATATATAATTATTAGAAGATAAGTAAAGATTGATTATGTTGAATAATAATTATCTGGAGGTCTTATCATGATAATTGCTGTTGATGCTATGGGTGGCGATAATGCACCGGAAGCAATTGTTAAAGGGGCTGTGAAAGCAGTTACTGATTTTGATGATATTACAATAAAACTTGTAGGTAATGAGAATTTGATATTTAATTACCTGGAGGGTGAAGATTTTAATCAAAAAAGATTGCAGGTTATAAATGCAACTGAAGTAATAACTATGGAAGATTCTCCTGCAAAAGCAATAAGAAAGAAGAAGGATGCATCGATTGTGGTTGCATCAGAATTAGTAAAAAAAGGAGATGCTGAAGCTCTAATAGCAGCTGGAAGTACTGGGGCTGCAATGTCTGCAGGTGTTCTAAAAGTAGGTAGATTAAAAGGTATTAAACGGCCTGCTATTTCTACATTATTTCCGACTGAAAAGAGTCCGACTTTAATTTTAGATGCTGGAGCTAATGCCAATGCAGAGCCTGAATATCTTCAGCAGTTTGCTCTAATGGGACAGATATATGCTAAAAAAATACTTAATAGAGATAAACCAAAAATTGGTTTGATGAATGTCGGTGAAGAAAAAGGTAAAGGTAGTAAGCTTGCAAATGAGGCTTATAAGTTAATTGATAAAGACATAAGGATTGATAATTTTGCTGGAAATATTGAAGGAAGAGATATTTTTACCGGTGAGTATGATGTTATTGTTACAGATGGTTTTACCGGTAATGTTATCTTAAAGACGACTGAGGGTTTGGCAGAGTTTATGTTTTCATTATTGAAGGATGCTTTAACCTCAGATATCAAAAGTAAATTAGGGGCATTTTTAGTAAAAGATAACTTAAAAAAAATGAAAAACAAGGTAGATTATAGAGAATATGGCGGTGCTCCTTTATTAGGCCTTAATGGAATTGTTATAATTGGTCATGGGAGCTCAGATGCTACTGCTTTTTATAATGCTATTCGGGTTGCCCGGGATACCATAAAAGAGCAGGTAGTAGCAGAGATTGCATCTGAGATCGCCAGGGATGGTGAAATTAATGAGTAAAAAAGCTGTAATAACCGGTGTTGGTAAATATGTACCGGATAAAATCTTAACAAATTATGATTTAGAAAAAATGGTTGATACCAGTGATGAATGGATAAAGCAGAGAACAGGAATAGAAAAGAGACATATAGCAGCAGATGAGCAGCCGACTTCTGATTTAGCTTTAAGGGCCGCTAAAGAGGCACTGGCTGATGCAGAGCTTTCAGGTGAAAAACTTGATTTAATAATTGTTGCAACAGTAACTCCTGATATGGCTTTTCCAGCGACAGCCTGTTTGATTCAGGATAAATTAGGTGCAAAAAATGCAGCTGCATTTGATCTTGAAGCTGGTTGTTCTGGTTTTGTTTATGCTTTAAGTGTTGGTTCTCAATTTATTGAATCTGGCCAATATGAAAATGTTTTAATAATTGGTGCTGAAACTTTATCGAAAATAGTGAATTGGAAAGATAGAGGTACCTGTATTTTATTTGGTGATGGGGCTGGTGCTGCTGTACTTCAAGCAGGTGATGAAGGTGGCATATTAGCTACTCACCTTGGTTCTGACGGTAGTGGTGGTAATACTCTTTATCAGGAAGCTGGTGGCTCATTACATCCGGCCTGTGAAAATACAGTTGCCAATAATATGCATACTATTTCAATGGAGGGCAATAAGGTTTTTAGATTTGCTGTTAAAAAAATGGGATCTGCTTCTATGAAAGTATTGAAAGAAGCTGGATTAAAGCCTGAAGATGTTGATTTTTTTGTACCTCATCAGGCCAATACAAGAATTATTTCTGCAGCTGCTAAAAGATTAAAATTAGATGAAGATAATGTTATAGTTAATTTGCCTGAATATGGTAATACTTCTAGTGCTTCTGTTCCGATAGCTCTTGCTGAGGCAGTTGAAAATAAACGAATAAAAGATGGTGATATTTTAGTACTTGTTGCATTTGGAGCAGGTCTGACCTGGGCCAGTGCTGTACTAGAGTGGAAGCAGGGAGGTTAAGAATATGAATAGTTTCTTTAAAACTGAAATCTGTGATATATTAGATATAGAATACCCAATAATTCAGGGGGGGATGGCCTGGGTAGCTACTGGAGAACTTGCAGGAGCAGTTTCTAAAGCAGGTGGTCTTGGTGTTATTGGCTCCGGTAATGCTCCGGCTGAAATAGTTTCACAGGAGATTGACAAGGTTAGAGAGATAACTGATAAACCATTTGGGGTTAATGTAATGCTATTATCTCCTTATGTGGAGGAGGTAGTTGATCTAGTTGTTGAAAAAGAGGTGCCTGTTGTAACTACAGGTGCAGGTAATCCTGGGAAATATATTGAAAGATTTCTCTCAGCTGGATGTAAAGTTATACCAGTTGTTTCATCATCTGCCCTTGCCAGAAGAATGGCAAGAATGAAGATTTCTGCTCTGATAGCAGAAGGAAATGAAGCTGGAGGCCATATTGGCGATTTGACAACAATGACTTTAATACCTCAGATTGTTGATTCTGTTGATATTCCTGTTATTGCTGCTGGTGGAATTGCAGACGGCCGAGGCTTATTGGCATCATTATTCTTAGGAGCCCAGGCTGTTCAAATAGGTACCAGGTTTGTCTGTGCTGAGGAATGTCAGGCTTCTAATGAATATAAAGAAAAAATTATTAATGCTAGAGATAGAGATGCCGTTGTTTCAGCTAGATCCACTGGGCATCCTGTACGTTCAATTAAAAATGCACTTACTAGGAAATTAGAGAAACTTGAAGCTAAATCTGCATCAAAAGAAGAGATTGAAAAAGCTGGAGAGGGAGCTTTAAGAAAGGCTGCCTGTGAAGGTGATGTTGATACTGGTAGTGTTATGGCAGGTCAAATTTCTGGATTAATAAACAATATATTATCTTCTGAAGAGATAATACATAACATAATAAATGAAGCAGAAGAAATGCTTCAAAAAACCTGTAAAGAGATAGGGGAGGAAAAGTATGAGTAAGATTGGCTTTATATTTCCAGGTCAGGGTGCCCAGGAGGTGGGCATGGGCCAGGAGCTCTATAATGAATATCCTGAAATTGCTGATTTTTTTGATCGGTCTGAAAAGATATTGAATTTAGACTTAAAGAGAATCTGTTTTGAAGGGCCAGAGTTTGATTTGAATTTAACTGAAAATACTCAACCGGCTTTATTTACAATGAGTGCAGCTATTGATAGTTACTTAAAAAATCAGGGAATAATTCCTGATTTAGTGGCCGGACATAGTTTAGGAGAATATTCAGCATTAACTTCAGCTGGAGCTATTGATTTTGAAGAAAATTTAAAACTTGTTAGACAGAGGGGACAGGCGATGGAAGAGGCTTTACCTGCTGGTTTAGGAACTATGGCTGCAATTATTGGCCTTGATATAGATACAATTGAGGATATCTGTTCTAAAGTTGTTGGAGTTTGCGAGATTGCAAATATAAATACTCCAAACCAGATAGTTATCTCAGGTGAGAAAGAGGCAATAGCAACTGCAATGGATAGATTAAATAATGCAGGTGCTAAAAAAGTTGTTGAATTATCTGTTAGCGGTCCTTTTCATTCAAGTTTAATGGAACCGGCTGTTACCAGGTTAAAATCGGTAATTAAAAATGTTGAAATCAAAGATGCAGATATACCAATAATATCTAATGCCACAGCTGAAAAAATTATAGAAAATAATAAAATTGAGGAAAATTTAGTTGCTCAGTTGACCAGCTCGGTTCGCTGGGTAGAGTCAATTAATTTGATGATAGAAGAAGGTGTAGATACTTTTGTAGAGGTGGGTTCTGGCAGAGTTTTAAAAGGATTATTAAGGAGAATTGATCGCTCTGTTGATTGTTATTCAACTAGAAATGTCAAGGATTTAAAGAAAGTGATTGGTGATTTATCATGATAGATCTAAATGGTAAATCAGCAATAATTACAGGTAGTTCTCGGGGAATTGGAGCTGCTACTGCTTTTAAATTAGCTGAATTTGGCTCAAATGTAGTTATTAATCATTCTTCAGAAAATAGTAGAGAGCAAGCTGAAAAAGTTGCTGGATCAATTAAAAAGAAATTTGATGTTGAAGTTTTAGTTATCCAGGCAGATGTTTCTGATAAAGAAGCTGCTGAAAAATTAATTGCTGAGTCTTTGCAGAAATTTGAAAGAATTGATATACTTGTTAATAATGCTGGTATCAATAGAGATGGTCTATTAATGAGAATGAAACTAGAAGATTGGCAGCAGGTTATTGATGTTAATTTAACTGGAATATTTAATATATGTAATGCTGCAATCAGGCCAATGATGAAGGCTAGAGCCGGTAGAATTATTAATATGAGTTCAATTGTAGGTATTTCCGGCAATGCTGGCCAAACTAATTATTCGGCAAGCAAGGCAGGTATTATTGGGTTTACAAAATCTTTGGCCCAGGAAGTGGCAAGTAGAGGAATTACTGTTAATGTTGTTGCTCCTGGCTTAATTTCTACAGAGATGACTGATGAGATGCCAGAAAAGGCTTTAAATAAAATGAAGGAAAATATTCCTTTAAATCGTTCTGGTGAACCTGAAGAGATTGCAAATACTGTAGCTTTTCTAGCCTCTGATTTAGCCAGTTACATAACTGGTGAAGTTATTAAGGTTACAGGTGGCATGGGAATGTAATTTTACTTTTTACTTATTGAATAATTATTTGAAAGGAGGTGAAATGTTATGGCAGATCTTTTCGAACGTATTAAAAATTTAATCGTTGAGGAATTAGCCGTTGATCCTGATGAAGTTACTGTAGAAGCATCATTTATTGATGACCTAGGTGCTGACTCACTTGATGTTGTTGAATTAGTTATGGCATTAGAAGAGGAGTTTGATATTGAGATTCCTGATGAAGATGCTGAAAAAATAGAAACAGTACAGGATGCAATTGATTATCTAGAAGCAAATAATTAAATTATAAATTAATGGTCCCGTTGATTTATTCGGGGCCATTTTCAAAGAATTGATATAAATATTCGTTTAAGATTGACTGGGAGGTACAATTAAATGTCGAATAGAGTTGTTATAACAGGTGTAGGTGTTTTGTCTACATTAGGAGATTCAAAAGATGAATTTTGGTCGAGTTTGATAGCTGGTAAATCTGGTATCAGTGAGATTGAAGGAATAAAGAATATTGATGAATATCCGAGTAGAATAGGTGCTGAGTTAAAAGAATTTAATGCCGAAAAATATATGTCTAGAAAAGAAAGAAAAAGGATGGCTCTTTTTACTCAATACGCAATTTATACTGCTATGGAAGCTCTTGCAGATGCTGATTTAGAAATCAGTGATGAGATTGCCAATGAGACTGGTGTTATTGTAGGTTCTGGAATCGGTGGTCTTGAAGTTATGGAAGAGCAGATTAAAAGACTTCATGACAGAGGACCTAGCAGGATTAGTCCTTTCTTTATACCAATGATGATTTCTAATATGGGCTCAGGTCAGGTTTCAATTTATACAGGGGCTAAAGGACCAAATAATAATACTGTAACTGCCTGTGCTTCTGGTACTCATGCAATTGGTGATGCTATGGAGATTATCAAAAGAGGCGATGCAAAAGTAATGATAGCCGGTGGTTCAGAGGCTTCTATAACTCCATCTGCTCTTGCAGGTTTTGGTTCAATGAAAGCATTATCTACAAGAAATGATGAGCCTGAAAGAGCAAGTAGACCATTTGATAAAGAGAGAGATGGTTTTGTTATTGGTGAGGGTAGTGGAACAGTTGTTCTTGAAGATTTAGAACATGCAAAAGCTAGAGGTGCTAGAATTTATGGTGAAGTTCTTGGTTATGGTTTTACTGGTGATGCACACCATATAACTCAACCTGCTCCTGAAGGTGAGGGTGCAGCTAGAGCTATGCAAATAGCAATTGATAAGGCTGGAATAGATTATAATGAAATGGGTTATATTAATGCTCATGGTACATCAACACCATTTAATGATAAATTTGAGACTATGGCTATCAGAACTGTATTTAAAGAGCATGCGGATAATATAGCTGTCAGTTCTACTAAATCTATGACAGGTCATTTATTAGGAGCAGCTGGTGGAATAGAATTGATTACTTCATTACTTTCAGTTTATAATAAAGAAGTGCCACCTACAATTAATTATGAAAATCCTGATGAAGATTGTGACCTTGATTATGTTCCAGGCGAATCTCGTAAGATTGAAGGCTTAAAATATTCTATGAGTAATTCATTCGGTTTTGGTGGACATAATGCCTGTCTGATTGTTGGCGAATATACTGAATAAATTAATTAAATAAGATAGGGTGAGTATTGTAATGAAAGATATTATGCTGAAAGCAGATATTTATCAATTAGAAGAAAAATTGAAAGTAGAATTTAATGATAAATCACTTCTGCTAAAAGCTGTAACACATAAATCTTTTCCAAATGAAAACCCTGATTTAGCATTAAATAATAATGAGAGGCTTGAGTTCCTTGGCGATTCGGTTCTTGGCCTCTCAATTGCTACAAAAATATTTGAAGATTATGGAGAGATGCCAGAAGGTGGGCTTGCTAAAATGAGGGCTATATTGGTAAGTTCAGTAACTTTAGCAAGGAAAGCTAGAGATATTGATTTGAGCAAGCATATTCTACTCGGTCGGGGAGAAGAAATGACTGGAGGTAGAGACAGAGATTCTATTTTAGCTGATGCACTTGAAGCAATTTTTGGAGCAATTTATCTTGATCAGGGTTTTAAGCCAGCAAAGCAATTTATTAATGAACTTTTTAATGAAGATATTGAATTAGTAAAAACTGGTGAATATAATAAGGATTTTAAGACTGTATTGCAGGAGTATGTTCAACAAAATTCTGATTATAGACCTGAATATAAGATAATAGAAGAATTGGGGCCTGATCATAATAAAGAGTTTAAGATGGAAGTTCTCTTAAATGGCGAAAGATTAGGAAAAGGTAGTGGTTCCACAAAAAAAGAAGCAGAACAAAAAGCTGCTAAAAGAGCTTTGATGAATTTAGGTGAAATTAATGAAAGAGATGGTGGTTAATTAATGCTTGCTATTAGAGGAGCTACTACAATTAATAAAGATAGCCAAAAGTCAGTACAAAAAGCTGTTGAAGAATTAATTAATGAATTATGGTCAAGCAATGGTATACAAGAGTCTGAAATAATAAGTATAACTTTTTCTACGACAGCTGACATTAAAAGTTATTATCCTGCAAAGGCTTTTAGAGATTTAGGCTTTGATAAGATACCTTTATTCAGCTCTGTGGAGCCTGAAATTGAAGGTAGTTTAAACCATACAATAAGACTCTTAATTTATTTAGAAAGGCCAAATAGCAGGGATGTTAAGCATATATATCTAAATGAAGCTGCTAATTTAAGGCCTGATTTGATAGATTAGTTTTTGAGAGGATGGGATATATGGCAGAGACTATAGCAATAGATGGTCCTTCAGGTGCAGGAAAATCGACTGTAGCTAAGATTATTGCTACAAAACTAGATTTTAAGTATATTGATACTGGAGCAATGTATAGAGCTGTAACTTATCTTGCACTGGAGAGAGATATTAATATGGACGATGATGATGTAATTATTGAAATTGCTAAAAATATATCTATAGATTTTTCTACCCCGGATAATGATGGAAAAGTAATTGTTTTTGTCAATTCAAGGGATTTAACTGAAGAAATACGATCAGTAGATGTTGATAATAATGTTTCTAGAGTTGCTTCTATCCCTGAAGTTAGAGAGATTATGCTTTATAAGCAGAGGGAATTAGCAGGTAATAATAATGTTGTTATGGATGGTCGTGATATAGGAACTAGAGTACTTCCTGATGCAGATTTAAAAATTTTTTTAACTGCAACACTTGAAGAAAGGGCTAAAAGAAGGTATCATGATTTAGTGGAGAAAGAAATTGATATTGATATAGCTGATGTTGAAGAAAAAATTAGAGTTAGAGATGAAAAAGATTCAAATAGAGAACATTCTCCATTAAAAGAAGCTAAAGATTCATATAAGATAATATCAGATGATTTAGGTCCTGAAGAAGTAGCAGATAAAATTATATCTCTACTGAAAGGTGGTGGTTAATTTGGCTGATTTAATCTATAAAGTTACTAGAAATATATTTAAAGTATATGCCAGATTAATCATGAGGGTTGAGGTTAAAGGAGTTGAAAATATTCCTGAATCAGGGCCATTTGTTGTAATGTCAAACCATATTTCTTATCTGGATCCACCATTAATCGGTTCAATTATACCTCAGAAAGTTCACTATATGGCAAAAGCTGAACTATTTGAAAATAGAATAGTTGGAGCTTTTTTAAAGAAATTAGGGGCTTTCCCATTAAAAAGGGGAACTGGTGATAGTAGAGCCTTCCGGAAAGCTATCAAAATTTTGAGGAATGATCAAGTTTTAGGTATTTTTCCAGAAGGCACCCGCTATCCTGAAGGGTCACCTGGTGAACCCCATTCTGGTTCAGTAATGTTAGCTATCATGGCTAAATCACCAATTTTACCGATTGGTATTAAGAATATCAAGAGAAAAGGAAGAACGAAAGTTATAATTGGTGAACCTTTAGTTTTAGAAGAATATTTCGGTAAAAAGTTAAGTAAAGAAGAAAGACAAGAAGTTGCAAATGAAGTTATGTCAAAAATAATTTCTCTATTGAATGAATAAAATTAGAAAAAATTCTGTTTATAAGCAGGAATTATAGAAAGAATAGAGAAAAGTATAAAAGGGCATGGTTAAGATTTGAAAGGGGGTGAAGGTTCTGGAGATAACGACTGCTGAAGAAGCCGGCTTCTGTTTTGGTGTAAAAAGAGCTATTGATATGGCTATGGAAGCAGTTCAAGATGAAAGTGATATCAAGGTCTACACTCTGGGACCGATTATTCATAATCCACAGGTTGTTGAAAAACTAGAGAAGCTTGGAATTAGATCTGTGGAAGATTTGAGTGAAATTGATTCTGGCGTAATAATTATTCGCTCCCATGGAGTTGAGCCAAAAAAGATTGAAGAGGCTGAAAAAAAGGGCCTGACAATCTTAGATGCTACCTGCCCTTATGTTAAAAAAGCACAAAAGAATGCTCAACTTTTAATGGAAGAAGGTTACCAGACTCTAATTTATGGAGATCAGGATCATCCTGAAGTTAAAGGGATTTTAGGAGCTACTGATTATAAAGCATTAATTATTGAAGATAAAAACGATCTTGATGAAATTGATCTGCAAAGCAGGATTGGCATAGTAGCACAGACTACCAAATCACCTGCATCTTTTAAGGAATTGATTGGTTTATTATTAGAAAGGGTTAAAGAGTTGAAGATTTACAATACTATTTGTAATACAACTCAAGTTAGGCAGTCAGGGGCTGAAAATCTGGCTGATGATGTTGAAATAATGTTTGTTATTGGTGGTTTTAATAGTGCCAATACAAATAGATTAGCTGAAATTTGTTCAAATACAGGGACTCCTACATATCATATAGAAACTGCAGATGATATTAAATGGAGTTGGCTGGAAAAAATAAAAAAAATAGGTATTACAGCTGGGGCATCGACCCCAGATTGGTTAATAAAGGAGGTCATTCAGGCAATGAGTGAAGAAAAAAAAGACTTAGAAATTGAAGAAAAAGCACAAGAAGAGATTGAAGAATTAGAGACTCAAGAAGAGAATGATGAGGTGATTGAAACCAAAGAAGAGCCAGAAGCCGAAAAGGCTGAGGCTGCTGAAGAAGCTGAGGCTACTGAAGAAGCTGAAGAGGCTGAGGCTGGTAAAGAAACTGAAGCTGAGGCTACTGAAGAAGCTGAAGAGGCTGAAGCTGTTAAAGAAACTGAAGCTGAGGCTACTGAAGAAGCTGAAGAGGCTGAAGCTGATGAGGTTGAAGAAATCGAAGAGGAAGAAGTTTTTCAATACAGTGATAACGATATAGCTAATCTTGAAAAAGGTCAGACTGTATCAGGTACTGTTGTTGAAATAAATGATCAGGGCGTCTATGTTGACGTTAATTATAAAACTGATGGTTTTATTCCTTTGAGAGAATTAAGCAATAGTGATGTTTCTGATCCTCATGATGAAGTATCTTTAGATGAAGAAATAAAAGTTAATATATTAACCCTCGAGGATGAAGAGGGAAACATGATTCTTTCTAAAAAGAGGGCTGACCAGGAAGTAGCCTGGGATGAAATTGAAAAGATTCATGAAAATGATGAAGTAATTGAAGCTGAGGTTAAAAAAGAAGTTAAAGGTGGTCTCGTGGCCGATGTTGGCTTAAGAGGCTTTATCCCTGCTTCTCATGTTTCAATTGGTTATGTAGAAGATTTATCTGATTTTGTTGGCGAAACTTTAAGATTAAAAGTCATTGAAGTTGACAGAAACAATAATAATGTTGTTCTTTCTGCCAAGAAAGTTATGGAAGAAGAAAGAGCAGAAGCAAAAGTAGAAACTCTTGAAAACCTGGAAAAAGGCCAGGAGATAACAGGTGCAGTAACTAAACTTGTTGATTTTGGTGCTTTTGTTGATATTGGTGGAATTGAAGGACTTCTTCATATTTCTGAAATGTCCTGGGGTAGAATTGATCACCCTTCTTCAGTATTAGAAGAGGGGCAAGAAGTTAAAGTTAAAGTATTAGAAGTCGATAGAGAAAATGAAAGAATTTCTTTAGGATATAAACAATTACTTCCAGATCCATGGGAAGAGTTTGCTCGCAAGCATTATGAAGGTGAAGTAATTGAAGGTAAAGTTACCAAAATAGTTGATTTTGGCGCTTTCATGGAAGTCGAAGAAGGAATTGAAGGTTTAATTCATATTTCACAACTTTCACATCGTCATGTAAAAACTGCTGATGAAGTAGTTTCTGTCGATGAAACAAGAGAAGCTAAAATAATTAATATTGATCCTGAACAGAAACGTGTTGGGTTAAGTATTAAAGAGCTTGAAGAACCTGAAGAAAAAGAAAAAACTACTTCTTCATCCAGTTCAAGTTCTAGTAGTAAAAGTGATTCTTCAGATGACCAATCAAGTGATCCAGAAGAAGAAATGCCATCTGGTGCAACTATTGGCGAAAGATTAGGAGATTTAAAATCATTAATGGATGATGATGAATAGCATATAAAGATTTATTATAGAACGATAAGGGATCTGTCTTGATTAAGGCAGATCCTTTTTATTTTTATTAATTGTTGCTTCAGCCTATTATATATGGTATTATCAAGTTACGGAGGTTAGATTATGGCTGAAATTGCATATATCAGACCGAATTCACCAGCTGATAAAGCTGGTTTAAATGTCGGTGATGATATAGTAAATATAAATAATGAGGAATTAAGGGATTATATTGATTATTTGTTTTTATCTCTTAATGAAGAATTAAATATTAAATATATTGATTCTGATGACAATAAGATGAAAAATATAAGTTTAACTTTGGAAAATGAAGATTTAGGTATAGGTTTTTCTGATATTGTTTTTGATGGTTTAAAAAATTGCAAAAACAAATGTATATTTTGTTTTGTAGATCAACAGCCTTCTGGAAGCAGAGAAACTCTTTTAAAAAAAGATGATGATTATCGTTTTTCTTTTTTACAGGGTAGTTTTATTACTTTAACTAATCTAAAAGGTAATGAATTTGAGAGAATCAAAAGAGAAAGATTATCGCCTCTTTATATTTCTGTTCATGCAACTGAACCTGAGCTTAGAGAAGAATTAATGTGTAACCCTAGGGCAGGAAGTATTATGGAAGATTTAAAAGAATTATCAGAAGCTGGTATAAATTTTCATCTTCAATTAGTTTTAATTCCAGGGATAAATGATGGTGAACATTTAGAAAAAAGCTTAAAAGATTTAACTGGACTTGGAGAAAATGTTGAATCAATTGGAATAGTCCCAGTTGGTTTAACTGGACATAGAGATAATTTGCCTGATCTAGATTCATATGATAAGGAATCAGCTGAAGATGTAATTGAAATTGTTAAGAGATGGCAGAAGAAATTATTAAATGAAGATGGTTATAATTATGTTTATTTATCTGATGAATTTTATTTAGTTGCTGATAGAAGAATACCTGATACAGAACATTATAATGAATTCCCTCAATTAGAAAATGGAATTGGAATGACTAGATTAGAACTTGATAATTATGAAAAGATTAAAGAGGTTTATAAAGATAGAAAGAGATCAAGTAATGAAAATATTACAATTGTTACATCTAAATTAGGCTGGATGGCTTTAAAAAGTTTTTGGGAAAAAATTAATAATCTATCCGAGAATATTAATTTAGAAGTTATAGAAAATAGATATTTAGGTGGAGGAGTTACAGTAACTGGTTTATTAGCTGCTGAAGATATTATTTATGGGTTGTCTGATAAGGGTGATATGGGCATATTGATTTTGCCTGATGTAATTTTTAACGATGACGGATTAACTTTAGATGATTTTAGTATAAATGATTTTAAAAAAGCGTTAGAATATGATAGGATATGTAAGGTTGATGAGATAAGAGAAATTTTGGAGGTGATTTTTAATGGGACGACCGATTGTTGCGATTGTTGGTAGAGCTAATGTTGGTAAATCAACATTATTTAATAGATTTATTGGAAGAAGACAGGCTATTGTTGAAGGTACACCAAATTTAACTAGAGATAGAATATATGGCAATAGTTCCTGGCAGGGAAGAGACTTTGTTGTGGTAGATACAGGAGGAATTGAACCTGGTTCAGATGAAGGAATTAAGTCAAAAGTTTTATTTCAAGCAAAGCAGGCAATATCTGAATCTGACTTAATTTTGTTTGTTGTTGATGATCGCACAGGAATGACTCCTCAGGACGAGGAAATTGCAGAATTGTTGAGAAGATCGAAAAAAGATGTTATTGTTGTTGTTAATAAAGTTGATCAATTTGTAAAAGGCGAAGAACCCTGGGAATTTTTCTCATTAGGATTTGAAGATGTTTTACCGATTTCAGCAGAACATGGTAAAAATATGGGTGATCTTTATGAAAAAATAGTTGAGAAATTACCTGAAGAGATTGAAAAAGAAAAAGAGGAAGATGATGCTTTAGATGTCGCCATTGTTGGCAAACCAAATGTTGGTAAGTCTTCATTTGTTAACTATTTAATGGGGAGCGAACGGGTATTAGTGAGTCCTCAACCCGGAACTACTAGAGATGCAGTTGATACTTTATTTGAATTTAAGGACAGGAAGTTTAACCTGATAGATACAGCTGGATTAAGAAGAAAATCTAAAGTTGATTGGTCTGTTGAATATTATAGTAATTTAAGAGCTATTAATGCCATTGAAAGAGCAGATGTTGTTTTAATGATGATTGATGCAAATGAAGGTGTTACTGATCAGGACAAAAAGATTGTTGGTTATGTTCATGATGCAGGTAAACCTGTTGTACTGGCCATTAATAAATGGGATATGATTGAAAAAGATACTTATACGAGCCAGGAATATAGAGACGAGATATATTATCAGCTTAAGTTTTTAAATTATGCTCCAGTTTCTTTTATATCTGCTAAAACAGGTCAAAGAGTAGAAGAGGTTTTAAATTTGATGGAGTATGTATTTGATCAGGCTTCAATGAGAGTTAAAACTGGATTATTAAATGAAGTTATCCAGGAAGCTGTTGAACTAAGGCAACCACCTGCTTATAAAGGTAAGAGGCTTAAAATTTATTATGCAACACAAACTGCTGTAAGACCTCCAACTTTTATAATTTTTGTTAATGATCCTGAATTAGTTCACTTTGCATATCAAAGATATCTTGATAATAGTTTAAGAGAAAACTTTGGTTTTATAGGAACTTCACTTGATATTAAATTTAGAAAAAGAAATTAAGATGGAGTGATTTGATGGCATTTCTTATTCTTATATTGATTGCTTATTTAATTGGCTCTATTCCAACTGGGTATTTATTTACTAAAACAATTTTAAAGGTTGATATCAGAAATTATGGAAGTGGAAATGTTGGTGCAACAAATGTTGCCAGGAAGTTAGGCTTTAAGATGGGGGCAGCAGTAGCCTTAATAGATATTTTTAAAGGATTTCTTCCAGTATTACTTGGAAGAAGTATCTTATATGAAAGTCCGGAATATCTTATTTTTATTATTGGATTTTTTGCTATAATAGGTCATGATTGGTCTATATTCCTTAAATTTGATGGTGGAAAAGGTGTAGCAACAACTTTTGGAGTTATTTTAGGATTGAATTTTATTAGCTTTATTATTCTAACTGTAATTTGGTTGAGTATTGCTTTTACTATTAAAATTGTATCCCTGGCATCAATAGTTGGCATAGGGACTTTACCTATTTCTATCTGGTTTTTAACTGGTTCTGGAATTGAAACATTTATGGCATTTTTATTGTTTTTATTTGTTTTATATACCCATAGAGCGAATATAAAGAGATTAATAAATGGGGAAGAAAAGCCAATAAGTTTAGGTTCAAGTAAAGAAAGGAAATAGGGGTGTTATAATGAACAAAAAGATTGCAGTTATCGGTGGAGGCAGCTGGGGAACTGCTATAGCTGAAAATTTAACAAAAAATAATTACAATGTTTATTTATATGCTAAAAGAGATGAACAAGTAAATCAAATGATTAAATCTGGTAGAAATAAAGATTATTTTCCTGATTATAAGCTTTCTGACTTTATAATACCTACTAATGATCTTAAAGAAGCAGTATCTGATAAGGATATTATATTTATTTCTGTACCAACTTCAGCAACACGGGAAGTCTCTAAAAAATTAAAAAAGTATATTAATAAAGATGCAATAGTTGTATCTACTGCAAAAGGTATAGAGGAAGATAGTTTTTTGACAAATAGTGAGATTATATCTGAAGTATTATCGAATAAAATAACAGTTTTATCAGGGCCTACCCATGCTGAAGAAGTGATTTTAGATAAACCAACAGCTGCTGTTGTTGCTTCTAAAGATATTGAATCTGCTAAAGAAGTTCAAAGAGCAATGAGTAATATTAGATTTAGAGCCTATACAAATCCTGATATTTTAGGAGTTGAGCTAGGTGGTGCAATAAAAAATATTATTGCTCTGGCCTCAGGTATTGTTGATGGTCTTGATTATGGAGATAATTCTATTGCTGCTTTAATTACCAGGGGATTAGCTGAGATAAGTAAATTTGGAGTTGAATTAGGAGCTAATAAAGATACTTTTTCTGGTTTATCTGGATTAGGAGATCTAGTAGTAACCTGTACCAGTAAGCACAGTAGAAATAGAAGTTTTGGTTATAAAATTGGAAAAGGTTTAAAAAGAGATGAAGCAGAGAAAGAAGTTGGACAAGTGGTTGAAGGTATAAAAACTACTAGATCAGTGATTTTAGCTAAAAAAGGTGGCAAAGTTAAAACTGAAATGCCAATTACTGAAGAAATTTATAAAGTTTTGTTTGAAGAAAAAGATCCTTTAAAAGCTGTTGATGACTTAATGAATAGAGAAATTAAGACTGAAATTAGCTGATTTATTAAAATTTCAGCAATTTAAAGCAGTTTTTTCTGTTTTTAAGCAGGAGTTTTATGATATATCAAGAATAAGAGTAAGTAAGAAATAACTTTTTAAGGAGGTGAGATAATGACTAAGACTGAATTAATTGATTTAGTTGCTGAAAAGACTGGGCATACTAAAAAGGATTGTAATGAGATCGTAAATACAACTTTTGATTCAATTATGGATTATTTAACTGAAGAAGCAGAAAAAAATCAGGAAACTAGAGATAATGTACAAATAATTGGTTTTGGAAGCTTTGAAGTTAAAGATCGCAAAGCCCGTCAGGGTAGAAATCCTCAAAACCCTGAAGAAACTATTGAAATTCCTGCAAGAAAAGTACCTACATTTAGAGCAGGTAAAACCTTCAAAGAGTCAGTTAAAAACAAATAATAATATCGCTTTTATATCTAGCAATAAATTTAGCAATACATATTGCTAATAAATTATACTAAATTAATTAAAGAGGGGCATTTGCCTCTCTTTAATTATTTGTCTCCGTTTATTTTTGAAATACCAGAAACTTCTTTTATTCTATCAATATATTTATCCATTTTAAATTTTCTTTTTAAACCATTTTTGTTCATGTATCTTGTTTTACCAAAGACCTCCCTTTCCTGCCAGGCTCTATCATGTTTTCCAAAACACCAGGCAACACCAGCATATGAATTAGGGTCTCTACCATCAAGGCTATATTTATTATTTAAATATAAAGCAATATTAAAAGCTGATTCAGGATTAGGAGACCATTCAAGTATCTTTTTTCCCCAATACATTCTCATATAGTTATGAATTTTACCAGTATATATATGTTCTAATTGTGCCGCGTTCCAGTAATAATCATGGGTTTTAGCATTCTCAAATTCTGTTTTATTATAAATATATTCTCTTGGATCATCAACATGTTTTTCTAATGATTTTTTTGCCCAATCTGGAAGAGCATCAGGATAGGTATCATATAACTTATTATAATAAACAAAGTTAAAACTTAATTCTCTTCTGATTATTAACTGTTCAAGAAAATCTTCTGGATTTATATTTGGATTTAATTCAGATTCTTCTTTTATGAATAATGCAATTTCTCTAGGAGAAATTTGACCAAAATGTAAATAAGGACTTAGATTTGATTGAACATTTAAATCTGGATCATTACTATTTTCCTGATAATCTTCAAGCTTATTATTAACAAAACTTTTTAATTTAAGTTTAGCCTGTGAATAACCACCAGAAAAATTTTTGATTTCAGGTAACTCGTTGTTAATATTTAATGAGAATAAAAAATCATTTTTATTATAAAAGTTTTCTGGCTGAATGTGATCCAAATTATTTTTATTTTTTAATTCTGGTAAATTCCAAGTAAATAATTCTTTATCTAAATGTTTATTAATTTTTTTCCGGATTGTATAGGCAGCATATTCTTCTTTATTAGAAACTTTTTGGACTGGAACTACAGTATTTGTTGCTATTTCAATAAGTGGTGATTTAATTTTTTTAGATAACCTATTTCTCCAACTTCTTTGAGGCTTTAAATAGCCTTTATCTGTAAATGTCATTACAGATTTATCTGCCCATATTTTGATATTATCAATAAAATCACCTTTTGTTATAATAAATCTAATTCCATAATTATTAAGTTTTTTATGAATTTCTTTTATTCCATCATACATAAAGGAATAATGACGATAATTAGCTTCAGGGTAGTCTGAAATAAAATTAAATACTATATATAATTGTTTATCTAAATGATTTGCTACTTCAGCGGAGACTGTTAGAGCTCTATTATCTGATAATCTCTGACTGCCCTGCATCCAGTATAAAATATAATCTTTTTGCTCGTTTATATTGTTATTATTCATAATTCTATAATATTCTTTATCGATATCTATTTCTTTAAAGGTTTTTTCTATATTCATAAGAATTCCTCCTAATTAGACTTGAAATATTTTTTAAACACGATATAATTATATCAGGAATTAAAAGATTTTCCAATTTGAAGATCAATTATTAAATTAGGAGGCTATAAAATGAAATTGAAAAAAGAAATTTTAGAGGCTTTAAATGATCAATTGAATGCTGAATTAGAATCTGCTTATATTTATCAGGCAATGGCAGCAATGCTTGAAGAGGAAGGGTTTACAGGATTTGCTGCCTGGATGGATATGCAGGCTATAGAAGAACAGGAACATGCACGTAAATTTTACGATTACATTAATGAACGTGGGGGCAGGGTAAAATTAGCTTCTATTTCAGAACCGCCATTTGAATGGGATTCACCTAAAGCTATATTTGAAGCTGCATTAGAGCATGAAGAGTATATTAGCGATAGAATTAATAATTTAGTTTCTTTAGCTAGAAAACATGATGATTATGCAACTGAGGTCTTCCTTCAGTGGTTTGTAGATGAACAGGTTGAAGAAGAAGATACAGTTAATGAAATTTTAGATAAATTTGAAAAAGTAGGAGATTCCAATACAGGCTTATATATGCTTGATAAAGAATTAGGTGCAAGAAAAGGACATTAATAATTAATATATTAATAATTATGTAAGCCAGGCCATTTAATGTGCCTGGCTTTACTTGATTAGAATAGGTATATCAGGTATAATTAGTTATATACTTATAAATAAATATGGGGTGATAATTCTGAAAATTTTAGAAATTATTAAGGGTTTATTTAGTGGCTCCAAAAGTGATAAAGATAAAATGCTTTCTTTTAAAGTTAAATGTAAAAAATGTAGCAATACTAATGAGATTAAAGTTTTAAAGACATATGATATAGCAACTGTGTACGAGGATGATCAACCTGGAAATTATAGATTAAAAAAGTATGTTGTTTGTCCAGATTGTTATAATAAAATTCATTTAGAAATTTTCTTTGATAAAAGATACAAAATTTTATCAAGTGAATGTAATAATGGGGAACTGCTTGATTAAATATTATGGCCTGGAGGAAATATAATGATTTTAGTTGATAATTTCAAAGAGGTTTTTGGAACTTCTAGAGGAACTGAACAAATTAAAAATGGATATATTTTATTAAAAGGGGATAAGATAGAAAAAATAGGTTATATTAATGATGAAGAGTATGATATAATTAAAGAGAGAGAAGATATTGAAATTATTGATGCTTCAGGGATGTTAGTTATACCTGGATTAATAAATACTCATACTCATGCAGGAATGAATTTATTAAGAGGTTATGCAGATGATTATAAGTTACAGACCTGGTTAACAGAAAAAATCTGGCCTTTTGAAAGTCGAATGAATGAAGAGGATATTTATTGGGGTACTAAATTAGCAATTATAGAAATGATAAAGAATGGTATAACAACATTTAATGATATGTATTTTGCAACTGATAGAGTGGTTGATGCTGTAAGAGAGAGTGGAATAAGAGCGGTTTTAGGGTATGGTCTAATTGAAGAAAATGATGGGGAAAAGGGTTTAGAAGAATCAGTTAGAGTGTTAGAAATGTATGATGGATATTTAAATGGAAGAGTAAAGATTAATTTAGCTCCTCATTCTCCTTATACATGTAGTGATAGTTATTTGAAAGAAGTTATGAAAATTGCAGATAAGTATAATAGCTTTATTCATATACATGTTGCCGAGACAGGTGAAGAAGTAGATAATTTAGTTGAAAAATCAGGTACAACACCAGTTGAATACCTTTATAATTTAGGATTATTTGAATATCATACTTTAGCAGCCCATGGTGTTCATTTGAGTGATAAAGATATTCAAATACTTGCTAAAAATGATGTTCATATATCTCATAATCCAGCAAGTAATATGAAACTTGGTAGCGGAATTATTCGGCTTAATGATCTTTTTAAAGCTGGTGTTAATGTTAGCTTAGGTACAGATGGTGTTGCAAGTAATAATGGCTTAGATTTAATTCATGATGTGCGATTAGCCTCTTATTTGCAGAAAGCAGTAAATAATGATCCGACTGTAATTCCTTTAGAGAAAATTTTAGAAATTGTAACGATAAATGGAGCAAAGGCTTTAGGCATTGATGAAATTGGTATGATAAAAGAGGGAAAGAAGGCAGATATTACATTAATAGATACAAAGAATTATCCTGCTTATATTCCAGACTATAATTCTTTGTCAAACATTTTTTATGCAGGGAGTGGCAGAGATGTTGATACTGTAATTATTGATGGTAAGGTTGTTATGGAAAATAGGGATTTGAAAACAATCGATGAAGAAATAGTTTATACTGAGGTATCTAATAGGACTGAAAGACTATCAGAATAAGTAAAAATGAAAGGGGGGCAGAACCATGACCGAAATTGCCTGTTTAAAATGTGGGAAATTTGATGGAGAAGTTGAAATTCTTGGGGTAGGTGAATTTACCAAGGATGTAGGAAGATTGAATGGGCTCGGTTTTGTTGCTTTTAGATGTCCCTGTTCAAGAGAATTGCAATATCAAATATTAGAAGCTGATCATCCATTATTGAAAGGAGATAAAAAGGGATTTCCAGAGAGTTTTTCTCAAGAACTTTCTTTAGATCCTGATTTTAGTACAAACGAAGTTATTGATTTTTATAATGAATTAAAAGAGATTGATAATGTAGATTGCTTTTTATCTAAAAGTTATAATCCGGCTAAAGAATCGGAAAGAGATTTTTTAAAAACACCATTTTATCAAGAAAGTCAATTGATTAAACTATTTAATCTAATTAATAAGTCTGAAAATGAAAGGGTTTTAGTTGTTACTTTAGATAGATTTAAGATATTAAAGGGATGGAAGCTTATGGGACCAGGTACTGATTATGATTTGTCTCTCAATCCTAAAGATGTATTTGAACAAGCTTTAAATATTGAAGATGATTGCATGATATATATTATTGACAATTTAGATATCAATATTAAATCACCAGATCGAGAAGAAATCATGAAAGTAAATAGACTAAGACAGGCTGGAGCAATTTTAGGGATTAAATTTAAAGACAGATTACATGTTGCGGGAAATCAATTTTATAGTTTTAAGAAACTTAATCTTATCTAATCGGGACTGATAATTATATGGAAAACAAAAGGAAAATTTTAATATTTTCTATTTTAGGAATACTAGTTTTACTTCTATTTATTTTAGCAATTGGAAGTAGATTTTTTACTGATATCTTTTGGTTTGGAGAATTAGGATATCTAAGTGCATATTTCACAAGGATTGTAGCTCAAATTGGAATGAGAGTTGCTGTTGGTTTTATAGTATTTTTATTCTTCTATATTAACCTGAGGTATACTAAAAATGATTTAATGTATTTAATAAATATGTCTAATAATGATCGGGTTCAATCTATATTTCCTGATAGAGAAATACCTATATTAAATTGGCTGAATTTGCAGCGATTAAAGTATTTATTTTTAGGTATCTCTATTTTTATAGGGGTAATATTTTCTAATATTGGAGCAGCTAATTGGGAAACGATATTGAAATTTATAAATCAATCTCCAACAGGTCAGGTTGATCCTATATTTGGTAGGGATGTTTCTTTTTATTTATTCTCTTTGCCAGTATTTGAATTATTTAGAGAAATAGCTGTAATTATAATAATCTTTACTATTTTTGTAGTTGGTTTAATTTATCTTTTATCTTCAGGGATTAATTCAATAGATATAAATAACTTAAAATTTAATTTATCAAAAAGTGCTAAAAACCACTTGATAATTCTTTTAATCTTATATCTTATAACTAAGGCTATTGATTATAGATTGCAGATGTATGAGTTAATGTATTCTGATAGGGGCGTGGCCTTTGGGGCAAGTTATACCGATATAAATGCTACATTGCCAGGTTTAAGAATATTAATGGTATTAGTAATCCTCTTAACCGGTTTAGCTATATTTAGCCTGTTTAAGAAGAAATATAAGTTGATAGCTGGTGTAGTCGGTGTTTGGATTATTGCATCTGTTTTATTATTGAATGTATATCCTGGATTTGTGCAAAGGTTTCAGGTTGAGCCGAATGAGCTTGGAAGAGAGACTCCATATATAGAATATAATATTAATATGACTCAGCAAGCTTATAATCTGGATGAAGTTGAAACAACTAGATTTGATCTAGATAATGAATTAACAAGAGAAGATGTTGATAATAATCCTGAGATCTTTAATAATGTAAGATTGTGGGATCCAAGGCCAATACAAACAACTTTTAGTCAGTTGCAGGAATTAAGGCAATATTATAGATTTATGGATGTTGATATTGACCGTTATACGATTGACGGTGAATATAAACAGGTTTTACTCTCTGTAAGAGAAATGAATCAGGCTGGACTTAATCCTCAGGCACAGACCTGGGTTAACCAGCGCTTGAAATATACTCATGGTATGGGTATTGCGATGGCTGATGTTAGTGCTAGTACTGCTCAGGGATTGCCAGAAATGTTTATAGAGGATATTCCACCTAGAACTGATACTGATCTGGTTCTGGATAATCCTTCTGTTTATTATGGAGAGAGCACTGCTGAATATGTTATTGTAAATAACCTTGAAGAAGAATTTCATTATCCTGATGGTGGAACTAATGTCTATACCAATTATTCTGGAAATGGTGGAGTTCAATTGGATGGTTATCTTAAAAGAGCATTATTTAGTATGAGATTTAATGATATAAGAATAATGCTTGCTGATGATATATCTCCAGATTCTAGAATGATGTTTGATAGAAATATTCAGGAGAGAGTTAATAAGATTGCACCATTTTTAGAGTTAGATGATGATCCATATCCTGTTGTTGCAGATGGCAAGATTTACTGGATTCAGGATGCTTATACATTCTCAAATAGATATCCTTATTCAGAACCTATCAATCAAAATATAAATTATATTAGAAATTCAGTTAAGGTTGTTGTTGATGCATACGAAGGAGATGTTGATTTCTATATTGCTGAAGAAGACGACCCAATTGTAAATACGTATTCTAATATATTCCCAGGTTTATTTAAAAGCCTTGAGGAAATGCCTGAAAGCTTAAGACCTCATGTAAGATATCCAGCTGATCTATTTTCAATACAGGCAGAGGTCTTTAAAAGGTATCATATGGAGAACCCAACTGTATTTTACAACCAGGAAGATGTCTGGGATATTCCAAATGAAAATTATGCTGGAAGTACTATTCCTGTAGAACCTTATTATATTTCGACTAGATTGCCAGGAGAAGAAAATGTTGAGTTTACTCTAATGATTCCATTTACTCCAGCAACTAGAAATAATATGGTTGCCTGGATGGCTGCCAGATCTGATGGAGAAAATTATGGAGAGATTAAATTATTTAACTTCCCAAGAGGAGAATTAGTCTATGGTCCTTCTCAGATTGAATCTAGAATAGATCAAAATGCATATATTTCTCAATTGCTCAGTCTATGGGATCAGCAGGGATCCAGGGTTATTAGAGGAAACTTGCTTGTTTTACCTGTAGAAAACTCTATAGTATATATTGAGCCAATCTTTTTACAGGCTGAAGCAGGTGCTTTACCAGAATTAAGAAGAGTAATAGTGGGATATAATGATATAATAGCAATGGAAGAAACTTTACTCGATGCGTTAGATGTTGTTTTTGGTGAGGCTGAACCAACTCAGGAATTAGATGAGGAAGAACTTGAGGAGGAAGGATTAGCTGATGTTGGCATTGATGTGGATGCTGATCCTGTTGAAGAGATCGAACCATCACCTGAAGAATTAGAAGAGATGGAAGAGACTGAGGATCCAATTGAAGACCCAGAACCGGATCCAGTTGAAATTGATGATATTGAAGATCCTGAATTAATTAATGAGATTATAAATGTATATAATCAGGCTCAGGAGGCTATTCAGCAGGGTGACTGGCAGAGTTATGGCCAGCAGATGGATAGACTTGAAGAGCTTCTAAGAGAATTAGAAGTTTCTCAATAATAGGTTGATTTAAATGAAAATAAATAATTGGCTAGAAAAGGTAAAATCAGCAGGGTTAAAGGTTGGAATACTTCCAGAGAATTTGCTGATAAAATACAAAAGAGATTATAGCCGGCAATTAAAAGATGCCGGCTCTCTTTTGGTATTTTTACAACCTTATCCGGAACTAATGCCCCCAATTTTTGGTGAGCTTGGCTATAAAATAAAGCTTTCCAAATATGCCAGGGGAGAAGATTATCACAACATATTAAAAAAGAAAATAAAAACATTAGCTAATGTTTTTACAACTAATTCAGATACCGAATTATTATGGATAGGTGTAGACAGTCATGATTTACCTGAAAAGAAGTTAGCTTATGAAGCTGGTCTTGGTGAAATTGGCTATAATACTTTATTAATAAATTCCGAGATAGGGAGTTATTCATATATTGGTTTAATGGCTATTAATTCAAAAGTTAAAGCAGATAAAATTAAGTATGAAAATATTATTGACTGTGAAAGTTGTCAACTCTGTCAAAAACATTGTCCTGGTAATGCTTTATATTTAATAGATAGAGTTCCTCAATTAAATAAAGATAACTGTATAAGCTATTTGACTCAAAAAAAAGGTATTTTAGGTTCCTGGCAGGATAAATTAATTAAAAATAATTTTTGGGGCTGTGATATTTGCCAGCAGGTCTGCCCTTATAATAATACTAAATCTGCTAAAAACATTAGAAACAAAGCAGCAAAAGGCTGGCCAGGGTTGAAAGAAATAGATCCAGAAAAAATTATTAATTCATTTATTAATAAGAAGAATTTATATAATGAATTTGCATTTAGCTGGAGAGGGAACAGGATTTTAGTTAGAAACTTATTGATAAATATGTCGAATATGAAATATAAGCAGTACTATAAAAATATTCAAAAATTAAAGGTTTCTAATTCTCCAATAATAGAGCATTATTTAAGTATTTATAATAAAACATAGTAGTTTTTCGAGGAGGTTTTATGGAATGCTAGATTTAATTATAGATGGAGAGAAGTATAGTTTTCCAAAGGGTATGGAGTTAGCAGAAATATATTCTAAAACTGATCTTCCTAACAATAGATTTGTTGCCGGGGTAGTTGATAATGAACTGGTGAGATTAGATTATATACCTGAAAATGATATAGAGATTACAACTATAAGCAGGGGCGAAGAATTAGGTAATAGAATATATCGAAGAAGTTTGTTTTTATTGCTGGCAAAAGCAGTATATGAGTTATTTCCAGATTCCAGGTTAAAGATAGAACATTCTTTGAGTAATGGTATTTACTGTGAGTTATTTAAAGGGGAACCTTTAACCAGGCATGATTTAAAGAAGATTAAAATTAAAATGAATAAATATGTTGAGCAGGATTTATCGATTAAAAAGGAGTATCTTGAGAAAGAGAAATTAATTGAAATTTATCAGAATCAGGGTTTTGAAGATAAGGTAGATATTATAAAAGCTAAACCTGGCAATGATAAAGTATTGGTTTATAATCTTGATGGATATTATGATTATTTTTATTATGAGTTACTGCCGAGCACAAAATATTTAGAAAAATTTGATTTACATTATTGTTTGCCTGGATTTGTATTATTATTTCCTCAACAAATTAATACAGACAAAGTACCTGAATTTGTTGATTCGCCAAAATTAGCAAATATATTTTTAGAATATGAAAGACTTGGTGAAATAATTGGAGTTGGATATGTTAAAGATTTGAATAATATAATTAGAGAAGATGATGGCAAAGAAATAATCAGAATTTCAGAAGCTATTCATGAGAAGAATATTGCTAAGATTGCCGATAATATTTACGAAGAGATTGACACCAGAAGGGTGATATTAGTAGCAGGTCCATCATCATCTGGGAAAACAACATTTTCTCATAGACTGGCAACCCATTTAAGAATTGATGGTTTAAAACCTGTTAATATTTCAATTGACGATTATTTTGTTAATAGAGAAGAGACTCCACTTGATGAAGACGGAAATTATGATTTTGAAGCTCTTGAAGCTATTGATTTAGATCTATTTAATGAACATTTGATTAGATTATTGCAGGGAGATAATGTAGAACTACCTGAATATAATTTTGAAACAGGTAAAAGAGAATATAATGGTAAATACCTGCAGATTGAGGATGATCAGCCAATTTTGATTGAAGGTATTCATGGATTAAATGAGAGGTTAACAGAGGTTATTCCTAAAAATCATAAATACAAAATTTATGTTAGTGCATTGACTCAATTAAATATGGATTACCACAATAGAATTCCAACTTCAGATACCAGGTTTATAAGAAGGATAGTTAGAGATCATAAATACAGAGGGCATGATGCAGAAACTACAATTGACTGGTGGCCAAGAGTAAGAAAAGGAGAAGAAAAAAATATCTTCCCCTTTCAAGAAAATGCTGATATAATATTTAATTCTGCTTTGATTTATGAACTTGCAGTACTTAAAAAACATCTAGTTCCTTTATTAGATAGAATTGATAAATCAAGCCCGGCCTATTATGAGGCTGTTCGCTTAAAAGACTTAGTTCAACCAATATCTCCAATGCCAGAGTTAACAATACCGCCGATTTCTGTTTTAAGAGAGTTTATTGGCGGGAACTCTTATCGCAGATAATAGTTATAAATATACTCTTTAATGTCCTGCCAGTTATCAACTCTTGCTGTATATTCATCTTCAGTTGCATTGAGATTATGCTCTCTAGTGAATAATAAGGCTGTTATACCGGCGGATTTTATTTCTCTAACATTATCTAAATGGTCATCAATAAATATTTTTAAATTTTCATTCAAAGCTAATGGCGCTTTATCATCATCATGGTATAGTTTATCATAAGGAATATTGTTTTTATCTAGCCATTTTTCAGTTGTTTCTCTAAATTCTTCATGACGGGCTGTTATTAAAATGATTTTATGACCCTGTTTTTTTAAATTATTTAAAAAATCAATAGCTTCCTGATAAGGTGGGACTGAAGAAAAGATTTTATCCTTATTTTTAATTAGGAATTCTTCTATGACAGAATCTGGTAGATTATAGGCTTCTCTAAAATCATAGCTATTAGAAACTTTTTTGACTTTATCACCAAAATGATTTATAAATGATTTATGCCAGATATTATTTTCATTATTTCCTTCATCTGTTAAAACTCCATCAATATCAAAACCGAACTTATACAAATTAATAACCTCCATTTAATAGTTTTCTTAAAAATATATTAACATGGTTTCATTTAAAATTCCAATATAAAATAGTATAATGTTAAGAAGAGGTGTAGTTAATGGGAAATCAAATGAATGATAAGTTAGATTATATAATAGAAAATTTAGCAGAGAAATATCCTGCACCTGAGACAGAATTAAATCATAATTCACCTTTTGAGCTTTTAGTAGCCACTATTCTGTCTGCTCAGACAACAGATGTACAGGTGAATAAAGTTACCAGGGAGCTCTTTGAAGAATTTAATAGTCCTGATGATTTTGCTAAATTAAATCCTAATGATTTGGCTGATAAAATAAAATCTATTGGCCTTTATAGAAATAAGAGCAAATTTATTGTAGAAAGCAGCAGAATTATTTTAGCTGATTTTGATGGCATGGTTCCAAGAAGTTTCTCAGATTTATTGAAATTACCTGGTGTTGGCAGAAAAACGGCAAGTGTTGTTTTAGTTGGTGCTTTTTCAACTCCGGCTTTTCCTGTTGATACCCATGTTTTTAGAGTTTCTAATAGGTTAGGTTTAGCAAATAGTGACAGAGTGGAAGAGGTTGAAGAACAGTTAAAAGATCTTATTCCAGAAGAATTATGGGCTGATATGCATCACTGGCTAATTTTTCATGGTAGAGAAGTTTGTAAGGCTAGAAGTCCTAAATGTGAGATATGTCAGTTAAAAAATTATTGCAATTACTATCAAAAGAAAGGAGAGTAATTAAAATGAAAAAAAGAAATTTAATTATTGTCTTTGCTCTTGCAGTTGTTTTAATGGTAGGCATGAGTTCACAAATTGAAGGTGCGTCTTTAAACCAGGCAATGGAGTATTTTAATAATGCTGAATATGAAAATGCTGCCTCTGTTTTTAGTGATTTAATTGATGAGGGAGAAGAAAGCTGGCAGGCATATTATTTTGCAGGGCTTAGTTATAATAATATTGGTCAACCAGAAACTGCCATACCTTATTTTGAAAATGCATATGAATTAAGACCTAATGACTATAGAACAGTTGTTAATTACAGTAGAGCTTTATATAGATCAGAAGTATATGAAACAGCTTATGAAATTTTAATTGATTTTGATGGTGATATTTTAGATACTCAGTATCATAACTTATTAGGATTAATTTATGCTGCTCAAGATGAACTTGAATTAGCAGAAGCGGCTTATCTTGAAGGAATTGAATTTGGTGATAACCCATATCTATATAACAATTTAGGTTTGCTCTTATTAGAAGAAGGGCGATATGATGAAGCTGTAGAGTATTTAGGAGACGCTGTTGCTCTAGAACCAAATGAAGCTTATATTTATAATAATTATGGCCTTGCGTTGTTAAATACAGGTGCTGAAGATGATGCAGTTGAGGCTTTTGAAACTGCACTGGAAATTGATCCAGGGTTTACTAGAGCTGAAAATAATCTGAATAGAATCCAGGGGGAATAGTAATGAAACTAAAGGACGATAGATTTCAAGGTTTTAATAATTATGAGCCAGGTCAGGTTTTAAAGGGACGGTTACCAAGAGGAGAAGATTTATTAAATAGTTTAACTGACCTGATTAAAGAAGCCGGGATTCGCTCAGGACAGGTAAAGGTTTTAGGAGCGCTTAGAAATGCAAAAATAGGATATTTTAATCAGAATGATAGAAACTATTATTACCATGAATTTGATGCAGGGGTTGAGATAGCTCACTGTCAGGGTAATATTTCTATGCTTGATGGTGAGCCTTTTATCCATGCTCATATAATTATAACTGATTCAGAAGGCAGGGCTTATGGAGGTCATCTTGCTGAGGGATCGGAGATATATGTAGCAGAGACTATTATTCAAGAATTTATTGGTGAACCACAGGTAAGAGTTGAGGATCCTGAAAGTGGCCTTTCTTTATGGGAAGTGTAGCGATGGCAAAAAAAATATTTGTTCTTGATACCAATGTTTTATTAATGAACCCAAGATCTATATTTTCTTTTGAGGATAATGATGTAATTATTCCAATGGCTGTTTTAGAGGAGATAGATGATCAAAAGAATAAGTCATCTGATTTAGGATATAATGCCCGAGAAACTTCAAGATTGTTAGAAGATTTAAGAGAAAAGGGGCGGCTTGATGAAGGTGTAAAGCTTGAAGGTGGCGGAGTTTTAAGGGTTGTTATAAATGGCCACGAAAGAGAACTGCCTCAAAATATTAGTTTAGATAAAATGGATAATAGGATAATTAATGCTGCCATACATTTGAAAAAAAATAGTGATAAGGAAGTTATCCTGGTTTCTAATGATATAAATTTAAGACTAATATCTGATGCTTTCGGTTTAAAAGCTGAAATGCATAAGGCAGATAGATTAACAGATGAAGACTTATATACTGGTTATACTCAGTGTGAAATTAGTGGCAATAAGATAGATCAATTTTATCAAAACGGTAATTTAAGTATTGAAGATATAGATAGCGAAATTGAATTTTATCCTAATGAATTTATTAATTTAAATACACCAGGTGGAGGTTCTAAACAATCAGCTTTAGGTATTATTGAAAATGATAAACTGGTTAAATTGAGAAATGAAATGAGAAATGCATTAGGGATTAAACCATTGAACCGGGAACAAACTATGGCTATGGAAATTTTGCTAAGAGATGAGGTTGAACTGATAACTTTAGCCGGTAAAGCTGGAACAGGTAAAACTTTACTGGCACTGGCTGCTGGCTTAGAAAAAGTTTTAAAAGAGAAAAAATACAATAGAATTTTAGTTGCAAGGCCTGTTGTGCCAATGGGTAAGGATATTGGGTTTTTACCTGGTACAAAAGAAGACAAGCTTCAGCCATGGATGCAGCCAATATTTGATAATTTAGATTATATTTTGAAACAGAATAAGAGTTCTGATATTACTTTTAATAAATTAGTTGAAAAAGATAGGATTCAAATTGAACCGCTGACATATATTAGAGGTCGTTCTGTACCTGATCAGTTTATAATAATAGATGAGGCTCAAAACCTATCCAAACATGAAGTTAAAACTATTATAACCAGGGTTGGTAAGAATTCTAAAATTATATTAACTGGCGATCCATTCCAGATTGATAATCCATTTCTGGATAAACAGAATAATGGTTTAACTTATCTTGCTTACAGGTTAAGAGAGATAGATATTACAGGTCATATCATGCTTGAAAAGGGAGAAAGATCTGAATTAGCCAGAATAGCCAGTGAAATGTTATAGTCAATAAAGGAGGACTCAGTTAGTGTTTAAGAAGATAATAGTAGCAGTTATTACAATAATTTTAATAACTTTAACATTTAGTCTTTCAGGGTATGCCTTAGATAATGTTAAAGGATATTATTATAATGGGCAATATGAGGAAGCAATCAAGAGGCTAGAAGAATTACTAGATGAAATTGAAAGTAATTCAGATAATGAATTAAATAAAGAAATAAGTGAATATGATATTTATAGAAATTTAGCTATAATTTATCTTGAAAAAGGAGAGCAGGAATCTGCCTTAAATAATTTTCAAGAAGCTGAGTCCTTTAATGATGGATATAAAGCTATTTTAGAAAATGCAATAGCTTTATTTAATGCTGGCTGGTATGATGATGCTGAAGAGAAATTTATTAATATATTTGATGAATATGAGAATAGATTTAACGGCGATGAAAATTATATAAATCATTTATACTATTTTTCAGGATTAAATTCGATGAAAACAGGTGATTATGCAAAAGCTATTGATAGATTCCAAAAGGGCATATATTTTGATTCAAGTTATATTAAATATTACATTGGAATTGGAGAAATAGCAGAGAGCACAGGAGATATTGTTCAAGCAGCTAGAAATTATGAAGAGGCATTTAGAAGAGATACTTCTTTAACTTATCTTTTACCTACTATTGCAAGAGGTTATGAAAAAATAGGTGACCATTATCAGGCGTTTCAGTACTGGCAGAGAAGCATTAGAGTTGGAGTTGAAGAAAGTTATGCCAGGCAACGGGCTGATACATTAAGAGAAAAATATCCTGAATTAAAACCGGACCCAGACAGAGAAATACCTGAACCTTCCTGGAGAGATGTTAGACCAATTGAGGTGAGGGAATCAACTCCTGATATAGATGTTGGTTTAATAAATAATGTTAATAATTTAAGGTTTCAAGTAGATTCAGCCTTTAAAATAGTTGATGGTGAAGGGAATGTTATTTTAGATGGTGGAGATTCATACAGGGAATGGTCTATTGAACAGCGTACTAATAGGATATCTATTAAAAGAAGAGGCTTTCTTGTCAGAGAATTTCAATTTGATGGAGATCTAATTATAAAGCCTGAAAATGAGAATGGAAGTATTCTTTTATATGAGGTACAGTACGGTAGTGGTTACTTTTGGGCCAATCAGGAGGATAGACAATATCGTGGTGAAATCAAGATAAGCAAGACAAGTCCCCATAATTTTAATGTAATTAATCGAGTGAATTTAGAGGAATATCTTATATCTGTTGTGCCTGCAGAGATGCCAGCCAGTTGGCCTCAGGAAGCTTTGAGAGCTCAAGCTGTTGCTGCCAGAAGTTATGCTATGTTTCAGATTGGAAGAAAGCATGCCGCAGATGGTTATGATCTCTGTGCTACTGTTCATTGTGCTGTTTATAGAGGTATAAATAGTGAAAATGATAGAACTACTCAAGCTGTTCTGGCTACAACTGGTGAGGTTGGAAAACATAATGGCCAGGTAATAGATGCTGTTTTTAGTGCAAATAGTGGAGGCCATACTGAGGCCAGCGAGCATGTCTGGGGTGGAGAAAGGGCATATTTGCAGGGGGTAAGTACTATTTCTAATAATGATTATGAATTCCCATTATTGCCTGCAGAATTAAGAGATTATTTAATGACCAGCCCTGAGAGTTATTCTGGTAAGGCACCATATGCCAGCAGAAATGCATATCGCTGGACCTGGGATTTACAATTAGCGGATCTTAAAGATAATTATAACCTGGGGAGGATAAAGGATATAGAGATAACTGAAAGAACACCTTCAGGTTATGTAAGAAGTCTGGATCTAATTGGTGAGAATGATAGAGTTAGTTTTAGTGGAGATAGAATCAGAGGCAGATTAGGTGGCCTCAGGAGCAATAATTTTATTATAAATAAATCCTTTGATAGTGATGGTTATTTAGAGAGAGCAATCCTTTTTGGTGCTGGCTGGGGTCATGGAGTTGGCTTTGACCAGACTGCCAGTGCAGGAATGGCAGCAGAGGGTTATAATCATAGAGTAATATTTACACATTTTTATGATGATGTAATAATTGAAGAAGCTTATTAATGAAAATTTAAGATGGAGTGATAAAAATTGAATGTTGTATTAGTTGAACCTAGAATACCTCAGAATACCGGTAATATTGCAAGAACCTGCGCAGTTACCGGTTCGTCTTTGCATTTAGTTAAACCTTTAGGATTTTCTATTGATGATAAATATTTAAAGAGGGCAGGTTTAGATTACTGGGATGAATTAGATATTAAAGTGCATGAATCCTTTGATGATTTTCTTAGTAAGCATAGGGATGATAAACTATTTTTATTTTCTACAAAGGCAGCTAAATCATATACTGAAGAAAGGTTTTCTGGTGATGAGTATTTGATCTTTGGTAAGGAGACAGCCGGTCTTCCAGAAAGTTTTATAAAAGATAATCTGCCATCGTCTTTAAGAATTCCAATGAGGGATTATGCCAGATCATTAAACCTGGCTAATTCAGTTGCAATTGTATTGTATGAAGCTTACAGGCAGCTTGATTTTCCTGGATTCCAAAAAAGAGGGAAGTTTATGCAGGAGTTTTAAGAGTATTAGAGAATATAATATTGGATGGGGTGATATTAAAATTATGAATAGTAAAGAATTAATTAAAGAATTATGTGAAACAACTGCTGTGACAGGGCATGAAGCTAATATTGTACCATTACTAAAATCAGCTTTTGAAGATTATGTTGATGATTTTCAGATAGATAAACTAGGAAATTTTGCTGCTGTAAAAAAAGGGAGTTCGAATAAAGAGGACCCGCCTAAAATTTTATTAGCAGCCCATATGGATGAAATCGGTCTGATGGTAAAAAAGATTGATGAAAATGGCTTTATAAAGTTTTCTACAGTTGGAGGAATAGATCCTAGAACATTACCTGGTCAGAAAGTTAAGGTTCATGGAAAGGAATCTATTACTGGAATTATTGGAGCCATGCCGCCTCATTTATTATCGGCTGAAGACATGGATTCTAAAGCTTATAAGCTTGATGAATTATATGTTGATACAGGCTATTCAGAAGAAGAACTTAAACAGATAATATCTATTGGCGATGTAATCTCAATGGATAGAGAACTTTTATCATTGCATAATGATTATGTTAGTGGTAAAGCTCTTGATGATAGAGCCGGGGTTTTAATGATGATAGAGGCTGCAAAAGAATTACAGAGATTAAATCATGAGATTGATGTATACTTTGTTGCAACAGTCCAGGAAGAGATAGGTATAAAGGGAGCTATAACATCTACATATGATATTTTTCCTGATTTAGGAATTGCAATAGATGTCTGTCATGGCCTAATGCCGGGGGTTAATAGCAGTGAAGCTTCTAAAATGAATGAAGGGCCAACTATAGCTTTAGGACCTCAGGTACATCAGGATATTTTTGCATTATTAAAGGATGAGGCTTCAAAGAGGAGTATTCCGTATCAGATTGAAACTAATAACTCTCCATTTGGAACTGATGCAGCAGGAATGCAGATAGCAAGAAGTGGTGTGGCAACTGCTTTAATTTCTATACCTTTAAGGTACATGCATACCTCTGTCGAGTTAATATCTTTAAATGATGTTAAATATGGTGCCCAATTGCTGGCAAGCAGTATTGCGGCAATAGATGATGAGTTTCTGGAGGGATTAAGATGTTATTAGAGAAGCTGATTAATGCAACTGGTATATCAAGTAGAGAAAAAGAGATTAGAGATTTGATTAGAGAAGAAATCAAGGATAATGTTGATGAAATATATACTGATAAAATGGGTAATTTAATTGCCTGTAAGGGTAAAGAAAAAGATGGGCAAAAGGTTATGCTGGCAGCTCATATGGATGAAGTCGGCCTAATGATAACTGAGATTACAAGTGATGGTTTGTTGAAATTTCAGTCAGTAGGCGGTATTGATAAAAGAGTTCTGGTATCTAAACCTGTCCTTGTTGGTGAAGATAAAATGGCAGGAGTGATTGGGGCTAAAGCTATTCATCTTCAGAAAAAAAGTGAGAGAGATAAACCGATAGATTTTGATAATCTATATATTGATATTGGAGTAAACAGTAAAAAAGAAGCTGAAAAGTATGTTGAATTAGGAGATGTAGCAGTCTTTTCATCTGAATATGAAGAATTAGGAAACGGCAGGGTCATTGGTAAAGCCTTTGATGATAGAGTTGGCTGTTCAATTATTGCTGAGCTGACAGAGTATGATTTTGATATGCCTGTATATTATGTTTTTACTGTTCAGGAAGAGGTCGGGCTAAGAGGAGCTGGAGTTGCTGCATTTGATATTGCTCCTGATATTGCTTTAGTTTTGGAAGGAACTACTGCTGCTGATGTTCCTGAAAATAAAGAACATAGATATTCAACTTCAGTTGGAAAAGGACCGGCTTTGACCCTGATGGATAGAACTGTAATAGCTGATAAAAATATTTTAACTGGTTTAATTGAGGTTGCTGAAGATAACGGAATAGATTACCAATTCAGAAGAACTGATGTTGGTGGAAATGATGCAGGTGCAATTAGCTTAAGTCGTGAAGGAGTTCCTTCTGCTGTGATTTCACTTCCCTGCAGATATATACATTCGCCATTATCTTTAATTGATTTAGATGATTATAGTAAAATGAGCAGACTGGTAAAATTATATTTAGAGAGATTAGCAAGGAAGGGGATATAGAATGCTGGAAATATTAGAAAGAGTAACTGCTGGATTTGGTCCTGCCGGACAGGAAGAAAATATTAGAGAATTAATTAAAACGGAAATAGAAGATTATGTTGATGAATTAAAAGTTGATAATATGGGTAATTTAATTGCAATTAAAAAGGGTAATGGAGAAGGTCAAAAGATAATGTTAGCAGCTCATATGGATGAGATTGGTATTATGGTAACTCATATTGATGATGATGGTTTTTTGAGGTTCACAACTGTCGGTGGAGTAAATCCAAAACATCTTATTAATAGAAACTTTGTCTTTGAAGATGGAACAGTTGGGACAGTTGGGGTCGAGAAATTGGATTCATATAAAGATTTAAAGCTGGATAAATTATTTCTTGATATAGGTGCTGCAGATAAAGAAAAAGCTAAAGAGGTAGTTGGTATTGGAGACGTAGCGGTTTATCAGAAGAAATTTAATAATAATGGACAAAGAGTTATTTCTAATAGCCTGGATGACAGAGCTGGTTGTGCAGTTTTAATATCATTATTAAAAGAGATGGATGACTCTATAAATGATATCTATGCTGTCTTTACTGTCCAGGAAGAGGTTGGTACCAGAGGAGCAGGACCGGCTGCCTTTGGAATTGAGCCTGACCTGGCCCTGGCTGTAGATGTAACAGGAACAGGAGATACCCCTGAGGCCCATACAATGGATGTGAAATTAGGTAAAGGTGCAGCCATTAAGGTTATGGATAGAGGGAGTATTGCCCATCCAGGGATTAAAAATATGCTTGCTGAACTGGCAGAAGAAAATGAGATATCATACCAATATGAAGTTTTAGAATTTGGAGCAACTGATGCTAGAGCAATACAATTAAGTAGAGGCGGAGTTCCAAGTGGAACTTTATCAATACCAACTAGATATATCCATAGCCCATCAGAGATGCTAGATATGGAAGACTTAAAAGATTGTAAAGATTTACTTGTAAATTTTGTTAAATGCGAAAACCTTGCAAAAGTCTATAAAAAATAATATAATAATTAATAGAATTATAAGTTAGTAATATATGTTACAAAGGAGGCTGATAGAATTGTCGTCAAAACTAAAAGTTCTGGCTTTAGTTATTGTTTTCATTTTAATATTTGCAGCTGGAGCTGAAGCTGGAGTCTTAAGAAATGGTGATAGAGGGTCAACTGTAGAAGAGCTCCAACAAAATTTAAGTGAGTTAGGTTATGATACCAGTGTTGATGGGATTTTTGGACCTGGTACTGAACAGGCTTTAAGAAATTTTCAAGAATCTGCAGGTTTGTCTGCTGATGGCATTTATGGCAGTCAAACTGAAGCAGCCATACAAGAAGAACTTAATAATAATTCAGAGAACATATATACAGTACAACCTGGGGATACATTATCAATTATAGCTAATAATTATGGGGTATCATTAAATGATTTAAGAATAGCCAATGATGTTGATGGGAGCATGATTCATCCAGGAGACGAATTAGTGATACCTGGTGAAAATGGCGGTTTAACAGGCCAGGGTGGAGAAGAAACAGAAGTTGTTGAAATAACACATAATGTAAGAAGTGGTGAAGCTTTATCAACAATTGCCAGACAGCATGATACAGATGTGGCTACAATTAGAGAATATAATAATATTTCTGGTGATATGATAAGGGCTGGAGATGAATTGGTAATACCTGTTCACAGAACAGGGAATAATAATGTATCCAGATCTGCAAGTACGAACTTTAGCTGGCCAGTTGATGGAAATATTACATCTGATTATGGGAACAGGAGACATCCTGTTAGTGGTCGCAATGATTTTCACAGTGGTGTAGATATTGCAGCTCCACACGGGACTACTGTTCAGGCAGCAGCTTCAGGCACAGTTAGCTTTGTTGGCTGGATGGGTGGTTATGGTCGGGTTGTAATTATTGATCATGGCAATGGCTATGAAACATTGTATGCCCATAATTCTCAGATTCTGGTTAATAAAGGTCAGAATGTTAATAGAGGGAGTGCAATTGCAAGAGTCGGTACAAGTGGAGTTGCCACAGGGCCTCATGTGCATTTTGAGGTCCATCAGAATGGCAATCATCAAAATCCTATGAATTTCTTGAGATAGGTGAGAAAGATGAAGTATTTAAAGGGTGTTGTTTCTTCGAGAAGATTAGGTAAGTCTTTAGGAATTAATCTTTTACCTGATCTAATTTGCAGTGAAGACTGTATTTATTGCGAATGTGGAACTACCCGGAATCTTACTCTGGAAAGAAAGGAATATGCTCCAACTGATAAAGTTATTTCTGAGTTAGATAGATTCCTGAAAAAAAGACCAGTTGCAGATTATATTACATTCTCTGGATTAGGTGAGCCGACTTTACATTCAGGGATTGGAAAGATTATTGATTATTTAAAAGATAATTATGCAGATTATAAAGTAGCATTATTGACAAATAGTTCCCTTTTACATAAACCCAGAGTAAGAAATGAGATTAAACGGCTGGATTTGATTGTTCCTTCCCTTGATGCCGGCACTGAAAGGACATTTAAGAAGATTTGCAGACCAGCTGAGGGTCTTACCCTGGATTTAATTCTAGATGGAATTAAAGCTATCTCACATGAGTTTAAAGGGGAGATACGGCTAGAGATCCTCTTTTTGAAAGGTGTTAATGATAGTGATAGGGAAGTTAATGCGATTGTAGATAAGATAAAAGATTTTAATATTGATAAAGTTGATATTAATACATTGAATCGTGCTCCAGCAGTTTCTGGATATAAACCAGTAAGCAAAGGAAGATTGCTTGAAATTTCAGAGAAGATTCCTTTTAAAACTGAGATTTATATTTAATAAAGTGCTATTTTAAATTATTGACTTATTAGTAAATTGTGCTATAATTAATTTAAATTATGGAATTCTGAAGGGAGGCGAAATTATGCAAAAATATCAGTGCACAGTTTGTATGTATATTTATGATCCAGAAGAAGGCGATCCTGATGGAGATGGAGGTGTTGTTGTAGAGCCTGGTACTCCATTCGAAGATGTTCCTGAAGATTGGGTTTGCCCGGATTGTGGTGTTGGTAAAGATTTATTTGAACCTTATTAAAATAATAGTTACTTAACTTTTAGCCGGGATTTCCCGGCTTTTTACTTTTTTGGGGGTGATTTAATGAGAGGCATGGTTCATGTCTATACTGGTAATGGTAAAGGAAAGACTACAGCTGCCATTGGCTTAGCTATTAGATCTGCTGGAGCAGGAAAATCTGTTTATATTGGACAGTTTATTAAAGGTATGGAGTATAGTGAATTAAAAATAATTAATAGAATTCAAGGAATAACTTTAGTACAATATGGTAGAGATTGTTTTATTAAAGGCGAACCAGAGACTGAGGATATTAAGGCAGCAAGAGATGGACTTAATGAGATAGGGAAGATATTAAAAAATGGCAAGTATGATTTAGTTATTCTTGATGAAGCTAATATAGCTACTTATTATAAACTTTTTTCAGTAAATGAATTAATTAGAGTTATTGAAAAAAGAGCAGACAATGTTGAAGTTGTGGTAACAGGAAGAAAAGCTGATGATAAATTAATAAAATATGCTGACCTTGTTACTAATATGGAAGAAGTCAAGCATTATTATCATAAAGGAATTAAAGCAAGAAAAGGGATTGAAAATTAATTTAAAAAATAGCCAGGGGTTTCTGGTTATTTTTGATAAATAAGTTGTAAGAAAATTTGGATATAATATGATAAAATTAAGATAAGAATGGTTGTAATTTAATTAATTTATGGAGGGAGGGTTAAGGCTATGGATAGAAGAGATTTCATAAAGATATGTGGCTTAATGGTTGGCGTAACTAGTGTTGCAGGGTTTTGGTGGCTGAGAAGTGATAATTCTGTGAATGGTTATAGAAAGGAAGATAATATGGTAGAAGCCAGATATTATGAACAATTAGATGACAATAATGTTAGATGTAATCTCTGCTTCCGTAATTGTTATATTGAAGAAGGCAGACGAGGTGTCTGTCGTAATAGAGAAAATAATGACGGAGAACTTTATAATATAGTATATTCTCTGCCTGCAGCTGTGAATGTTGACCCGATAGAAAAAGAACCGATGCATCATTTTTTGCCTGATACTCAGATACTCTGTATTGGAACTGCCGGATGTAATTTTAGGTGTAAATTCTGTCATAACTGGAGAATGTCTCAAAGAAGTCTTGAAGAAGTTAGAGATGTACAGAATTTAACCCCTGAAGATATTGTTGAAGCTGCAAAGAATAGAGGTATACCATCAATTTCATTCACCTATAATGAGCCAACAGTTTTTTATGAGTATATGTATGATACAGCTAAATTAGCTCAAGAAAATGGTTTAAATGTTATATTTCATAGCAATGGTGCCATGAATCAAGAGCCTTTAGAGGATCTTCTTCAGCATATTGATGGAGTAACAGTTGATTTAAAAGCATTTACAGATGATTTTTATAATGATATCTGTGAGGCCAGGCTTGATCCTGTCTTATCTACACTTAAGACAATTTATCAAAGCGGTGCCTGGCTGGAAATAGTGAATTTAGTTCTTCCTGAAAAGAATGATTCTCCAGAAGAAATAAGGGAAATGAGTCGCTGGATAAATAATGAATTAGGTAATGAAGTGCCTGTTCATTTTAATAGATTTTCTCCAGCATATCAAATGACTGACTTAATGCCTACTCCAATTGAGACATTAGAGAGATGCAGGGATATTGCAAAGTCTGAAGGCATAAAATATATTACAATAGGTAATGCTCCAGGCCATATATATAATTCTTCATTTTGCCCAGAATGTAACAGTGTAATAATTGATAGAACTCATTTTTCCATTCATGAGGTGAATATGGAAAATGGTAAATGCGGGGAATGTGGAGCTGAGATTCCAGGGGTCTGGCATGACTAGCAAATTAAATAAAACTGGAAATATTATATCTGCAGCCACTATTTTAATTGGGTTTGGAGGAATGATTGGGCAGCTTTTATTAATTAGAGTTTTAATGGTGCTGTTTTATGGGAATGAGCTATCTATTAGTTTAGTTATAGCCAACTGGCTATTGATGGAAGGCCTGGGTTCATATTTTGGCGGTAAATTAACGAATTTAAAAATTATTAAGTCAAAAAATCTATTTTTTGTTTTATTCATGATATATCCGTTTAGTTTAATAGGGGCAATAATTCTGGCCAGACTAATGTCCGGTGGCTTTATTATTACAACAATACCTGGTCTGGCCATGAATTTATCTCAGATGTTAGTTACAACTATCTTAACAATTGGTATTACCAGTATTATTCATGGAAGTTTATTTCCACTTGCTGCTAAATTATTCGAAGAGGAAAATAAAGATCAGGCAGTAAGTAGAGCTTATTTAGTTGAGATAATTGGAACTATTTTAGGTGGATTATTATTTGTTTTCTTATTTGCCTGGCAATTTAAAGCTATAGAGACTGCCTTTATAATTTTTATTCTTCACTTAATAATTATATTATTGTTAATCAATAATTTTCGGCTCTATAAGTTTGAGAAACCATTTAAAATGGCCTTTATATTATTTATATTTATTGCTATTATATTATTTAATCCTATTACAGATAATTTACATGAATTTTCTTTGTCGAGATTATGGCCTGAAGGGGAAGTTATTGATTATCGCAATTCCATATATGGAAATATCGTGACTTTAAGTAGAGAAGGAGAAAAGACTGTATTATATGACGGGAATCCTGTTGCTAATCTGACAAATCCTGAAATTAGCTGGAGTGAAGATTATTCTTATCTAACTGCGACAGCCCATGAAAATCCTGAAAACATATTAATGATTGGACATGGGATTGGAGGGCCTATTTCATTTTTATTAGAACATCCAGTTACAAATTTAACATATACTGAACTTGATCCACAACTTTTAGATATATTGAGGGAAGCAGATAGTGAAATTATTAAAAAAGAATTTGATGATCCAAGAGTAAATATTGTTGAACAGGATGGAAGGTTATATTTGAATCAGACAAAAGATAGGTATGATATTATAAAAATTGGAGATATAGATACAGAAACATTACAGACTAACAGATTTTATACAGAGGAACTCTTTGAATTAGCATCAAGAAGATTAAAAGAGGATGGAATGTTAGTTTTTTCTTTGCCAGGTTCTTATACCTATATGGCAGGAGAGTTGGCATTAATCAATAGTTCTTTATATAAGACTGCTAATAATGTCTTTGCCAATAGTGTTTTAATACCTGGTGATAGGAATATAATAATAGCTTCTGATAAAAATATTGAGATTAGTCCGGATATTTTTGTAGAAAGATTAAAAGAAAGAGGCCTTTATGGTCGGAGATTTACGACAGGATATCTAGAATTTAGATTGGATGAATCCAGAATAGAAAATTTAACTGAGAAATTAATTTTAACAACTGCAAATATTAATCGAGATTTTAATCCTGCTGGTTTTTATTATGGTATGTTAAATAGAATCAGTATAATAGCTCCAGGCTATACTAATTTTTTTAATATAATTAATAATTACAGGTTTGAGATAATTGGAATTGCAGGGGTTGTTCTGGTTTTAATTTATTGGTTATTATTCTTTAAATCTAAAAATAATGAAGCCAATAGACTGACTTATTTGATAGCTACAACTGGCAGTATAGCAATGAGCTTTGATATTCTAATAATGTTTGCCCTGCAGAGCCTTTTTGGACATATTTATCAGTTTTCTGGTTTATTTATTGTTGCCTTTATGGGTGGAATGTTTGCCGGAGGCAGGTTAACTTATAAGCTTATTAAATCTAAAAGGGAAGAAAAATCATCATATATTTTAGATTATTTAAAGAAACTTGAGATAGGGATAATTGGCATGTTATTATTATTTGTGATTATAGTTAATTTATTGAGAGAAATTATGTTATTGGATGGGTCTTTATATTTGAGTGCCGTTATCTGTATCATCTTAGCTATACTGGCAGGAGGAGTGACTGGAGCTCAATTTCCATTAGGAACAGAATTACTTCCTCTTATAAAGGATGCTGAATCTGCTGGAAGTACTGCTGGCAGGCTTTACACTGCTGATTTACTGGGAGGCTGGCTTGCTGGCCTGATTATAGGAATATTGATATTTCCAGTGGCTGGATTGGTAATTACTATCTTAAGTTTAATTGTAATTAAAGTGAGCAGTATTCTATTAATTTATAAGGTTTTGCCTGAATAGGCAGGAGATTTCCTTTAAAAGTTTAATATATTAATTAGTGAGTAAATAAAAAAATGACCAGATTTTAAGGCGAAATTTTATAAAGGTAGAATATTATTAGGTAAAATTTCATGAGATAGAAGATTATTAGATAGAATATTATTAGTAAAATATCATAAGATAGAACATTATTAGATTATTAGGTAAAATATTTTTTTAGGAGGTCGTTTAGATGGCATTGATTAAATCTCCAAATACCAATCAGGTTAGTTTTGGTGAAGGTATAGGAATTATTCTATTAAAAACTGTTACTCCGACGATTCCAGGTGATGTAGCCTGTGCTTTAAGTTATGATTATCCAGTTAGATATAAGGTTATTGAAGAGGCAACTATTTCTGAGATGTTTTCAGATCCGACTAGATTATTAGAACAGTTTATAGAAGCTGGGAAAGAGCTGGAAAATGCAGGAGTAAAGGCTGTTACTGGAGACTGTGGATTTATGGCTGTACTTCAGGATGAAATGGCTAAATCTCTTGATATACCTGTCTTTATGTCGTCTTTATTGCAGATACCATTTATGGATAGGATATTAGGTGGCCAGGAGAAGATAGGGGTAATTACTGCCAATTCTGAATCGCTTGGAAAAAAACATTTTGATGGTGTTGGGATTAGTCCTGAGACTCAGGAGAGGCTTGTAATTGGCGGTATGGAGAATAAACCAGGTTTTAAAAGATATATCCTTGATGAAAAACCAGAGATTGATCCAGAAATAATGGAAGATGAGATGGTTGAGATAGCTGAAAAGTTGGTTGAAGAGGAAGATGTGGGAGCATTTTTAGTAGAATGCAGTGTATTGCCGCCATATTCACCGGCTATTCAGAAAGCAACGAATTTACCGGTTTTTGATTTTATTACTTTGATAGATCATGTTTATTCTGGGGTTGTTCAGACTGATCAGGTTTTTTACAAACATAAATAAATTTTCGATATAGTAGGAGAGGTTAAGAAATGGTTGAGGGATTAATATATTCATTTGTTGCAGGTTTATTTATAGTATTACAATCTGTATTTAATGCTAGACTTGGGGAATCAGTAGGTATCTGGCCTTCTAATGTGTTTGTCCATGGTTCAGGATTTATATTCGCCATGTTTATTCTGTTATTAATAAGCAGACAGATACAGATTGAGAATTTTAGAGAGGTACCGCCTTATTACTTATTAGGTGGTGTTTTTGGAGCTATAATTATATTTTCTGTGATGCAGGGTATTAGCATCCTGGGGGTTAGCTATGCAATTACAATTATTATAGTGACTCAGGTTGTAGGTGGATTTATTATAGATTATTTTGGGCTATTTGGTGAGGCTATAGCGACAGTTAATGTGGCAAAGATTGTCGGATTATTTTTAATGATTGTCGGTTTATTAATGTATCAATTAAGTTGATAAAAATTTTGATATTTCTATATTAAAACCCTTGACAAACTGTTGGCTGGATGTTACATTATAGACAGTTAGTGAATTTTTTTACTAATATATGTGAAATATTTTACTATACTAAATTAGACTATTGATCAGGGGTGGGAGATATGGAGAAAAGTTTATTAAGTCCGACAGAGATTATTGAATCAACAATTGAAGTAGGCATGAAAAAAGTAAGAAGAGATACATTGCAAATGTTTTTATTAGGTGTGATGGCAGGTATATTTATTGCTTTTGGTGGCTATCTTTCTACAGTAGTAATTCATGATTTTCCAATAGCAAGTAATGGTTTGAAGAGTTTATTGCAGGGGGCTATCTTTCCGGTAGGTTTAATTTTAGTGGTTGTTGCTGGAGCTGAATTATTTACCGGGAACAATTTAATCTTTATTGGTGCTCTCGAGGGTAAGGTTAGCAAGAAAGAATTACTTAAAAATTGGGGTTTAATTTATTTTGGTAATTTCGTTGGTTCAGTTGTATTTGCCTGGTTAATCTATCAGGCTGGATTATTTAATACATCTGGTGGAGAATTAGGTGCTGCCCATGTAAGTATTGCTGCTGGCAAGGCAAGTCTGACATTTGGCCAGGCTTTTTTCCAGGGCGTCTTATGTAATATTGCTGTCTGTCTGGCTGTCTGGATGGCAATTGGGGCTAAAGATATGGTCGGGAAATCAATTGCAGCCTGGGTTCCAGTTATGGCCTTTGTTACAGGTAGTTTTGAGCACAGTATTGCAAATATGTATTATTTTCCGGCAGCAATTATGGCCAGACAGGAAGCTGCAGTTGCAGCTATTATTGGTACTGAAGGTTTAGCTGGCGTTAGCTGGGCAGGGCTTTTAAATAATTTGGTTCCGGTTACATTAGGCAATATTGTTGGAGGAGCATTTTTAGTCGGTGGAGCATACTGGTTGGTATTCTTAAGAAAACCGAAGGTATTGAAGCGGAAATTAAAGCGTGTCAGAAAAACTGCATAAATTAATTGAAAAGTTTAATTTATCGCAGTGAGATTAAAATTGGATTAATATTATAATATAATAAAAATTACTGATTTTATTAAAATATAATACGCCCTTCTATGCTTATCGGTCAGGCTATTACCTGGCCGATTTAGTATTTGCTAAAAGAAAAGCAGGAAAAAATAATTAGAGGTAGAATTATTATTTTAAGATAGACATCTAATATTATAATTGGGGGAGATTGATTATGGATAAATTTCATGGCTGGGAATATTTTTTCGACAAGCATGCTCCTGAATATATGGATAATATTTTTACTGAGAATACTGAAAAAGAAGTTGATTTTTTGGAAGAAGAATTTGAGTTGGAAAAAGGAGATTCTGTATTAGATGTTGGCTGTGGAACTGGCAGGCATAGTCTTGAACTGGCCAGGAGAGGATATAAAGTAACTGGAATTGATATTTCAGAGAAGATGCTTGATAGAGGCAGGGAGATTGCTTATAAAGAAAATTTAGAGATTGAATTTATTAAAGCAAATGCTGTTGATTTTAAGTTGAAAAAACGGTATGATAGTGCTGTCTGTCTCTGTGAGGG